>Ga0102924_1004153_pt1 | contig 14785 bp, 18 predicted proteins | sample PaiPotPPM11metaG_FD_80116 | JGI IMG/M metagenome (GOLD analysis project Ga0102924, IMG submission 80116) | Iron sulfur acid spring bacterial and archeal communities from Banff, Canada, to study Microbial Dark Matter (Phase II) - Paint Pots PPM... ... | reverse complement strand
CTTCCGGAACGTTTACGTATCCGGCGCGGTTCATGCTGGTCGCCTCGATGAATCCGTGCCCGTGCGGCTATCGCGGCACCCGCAGTGCCGAGTGCCGCTGCGACGATGCCGCCGTCGCGAAATACGTTTCAAAGCTTTCCGGACCGCTGCTCGACCGCATCGATCTGCAGATCGAAGTGAGCCGCGTGCCGTTCGACGACATGGTGCGCAGCGAAGGCGCGGAACGGTCGGCAGCAATTCGCGCACGTGTGCTGGCTGCCCGCGAACGGCAACGTCAGCGGTTCGCGGGGACGGCGCTAACATGCAACGCCGAGATTCCCGCGAATGGAACGCGCGCCTATTGCCGGCTGGATTCAGCCGCGATGCAGTTGTTAGCACAGGCCAGCGCGCGCAAGCAATTTTCGGCGCGTGCGCTCGATCGCATTGCGCGCGCCGCGCGCACGATCGCCGATCTAGCCGATAGCGACGAAATCGTCCCCGAACACGTGGCCGAAGCGGTGCACTACCGCAGTTTGGAACGTTTGGCAACGGCCGCGTAGGACAAAATCACAATACGTCAAGCCGGGCGCAGGTCCGTTCTGAGCATCCCGTACGGAATAAGGTTCTTGTATTCGCCCGTGACGGCGTCGCGAAAACCGTCGCGGTAAAGTCCCTCAGCCTTGAATCCAAGGTCTTCGCACATTGCACGTGCGCGGTCGTTGTCTTCACGAATTTCAATGAAGACGCGGTGCGCTTTGCGCCTTTTGAATGCTTGTTCGACGCCCCAACGCATTGCAAAGGGACCTGCGCCGAGTCCGGTTTTCTTTACGACGAGGACGCCGAGTTCCACGAGCCACTCGCGATCGTGCAGCGTGAAATATCCGATGTCGTTTCCGTCATTCTCAATGATATAGGCCTCGCCTTGCGGATCTTCGAGTTGTGCAAGGATACCGTCTCGACCGGGCTCGTTCAAGAATTCGCGTGCGTGCGGCAATTTAAAAAGGCCGACGATAAACGGAACGTCTTCCTCACTGGCTTCCCGCATTTGGAAGCTCACGCGCGTGGTTCGGGGCCGACCTGCTCCGTTATCTCGGAAGCGTGCAGCATCTCGCCGATCACCGCGTCGAGCGATTCGAACGTGTAGATGCCCGAGAGCATCGCTAAATCGCCGGTTGGATTGCGCACGATATATGACGGTCGCTGCGGTAAATGGAGGCTTCCAAACTCAGCGGTGGCGCGTTTGACGCGTTCCATCGTCGCCGGATCGCGCATGACGCGATCCAACTCGGCTCGATCCAAACCGGAGAGGCGGGCAGCTTCATCGAGCGCCGGGTCGCGGCGGCCGAGCGGCTTGCCTTCGATCACGCTCGCGTAACTAAGGGCCCGAACCAGGCTCATGCCAGTCAGACCGAGCGTGCGCGCGGCTTCCACCGCCAGATTCGCATGAACGGTAGACGCATCGGGTGAGTCAAGCCACGCAGCGTTCATCTCTACGCCGCTGATCTTTGCCGTGCGCACGTAATACCAGGCCATCTGGTCGCGAGTGTACGGGACCGGACCGCCGGCGGCAAGTTGCGCGATCTTCCATTCAACGCGGAGGCGATCGCCATACTTCTTCTCGACCTTCTGCAGCGCAAGATCGCCGACGTAGCACCACGACGAGAGCACGTCGATGTAGGCCGTGAGTTCGATAACCGCCATTATACGCTCGCCTTCTCGTTGAGAGCGGGAACGTCGCCCGCCAAAAAACGCGGCAGCTCCTCAATCGAAAACTGCAGGCCGCTCCAGAAGGAACCGAATACGGCGTAACGCGCGCTGGCTTCATCGAAACGCATCTCGTAGATCAACTTCTTAAAGATCAGCGGATCGTCCGCGTAGAGATCCACGCCCCATTCGTAATCATCAAAGCCAACCGATCCCGAGATAACCTGCGTCACCAAGCCGTGAAACGAGCGGCCAATCTTGCCGTGGTCCAGCATGAGCTTCGCACGCTCCGCATAGGGCAACGTGTACCAGTTTTCACCTTGGGCGCGTTTCTTGTCCATCGGATAGAAACAGACGTAGCGGCGCGGCGGAATGGGCGCCCACAAGCGCTCGGCGTTGCGCGGGTTTTTCTCCTGTTCGGCCAGGAGTTCGTCGAACGCGGCGTTCCATTCCGGCGAGTGCGGCTTCAGGTTGCGTTCTTGCAGCGTCGCGTGGATCTTTCCGCTTGCATCGTACAATCCGAGCTCGAGCACGGACACATACGAGTCACGCCGATCGAGATACTCGAGCAGTTCCAATTGATCGACGTCGGTTTGCATTTCGGCCAGACCGTCAAAGGTCTTCGCATAATGCGTGAGCATGAGATCGGCTTTGTGTCCGACCAGCTGCGCTAACCCTAAATCGCCGTCGCCCTTTTTAAGGCTCGCGAAAAAATCGACAGCTTCCTCAGCGATACGCTCGGCATCGTCCGGCGGCACGAGCGCCCAGCGGCGCCGATCGAACGCGAACATCCGGTGAAGAATCCACCAGCCTTCGAGCGATTCGGGGACATCGGGATGGCGCATCAGGTTCGCGCGAGCGCGCGCACGCGTTTGACTTCGGCCGCGACTTCGCCCGCCAGCGTGTCGGGATGCTCCCGGTACTTGGCCCAGAGCTGGGGCATGTGCGCGATGTCCTCGAGCACCCGCGCGTAGACCGCGTTCACCGGCGTGCGCACGCCGTGTTCGCGCCCCGCGGTGGCCACGGCCCCGTTCAGAAAATCGACCTCGGTCTGCGCTTTACCCGCGCGCAGATCTTGCAGCAGCGAGGGCGGCTTCGTTCCGCGGGCGCCGGCGACGCGGCTGGAAAGCAGTTTGCGCGACACCGGGCTGGGCAGCGTCGCGATGCCTTGCATCGCGCGCACCGGGTAGCGCGGCAGATCGATCGGCGTGATACACATCGCGTGCATGACCGCGCGCACTTCGCGAATCGCGCGTATCTCGAGCGTGAAGATCTCGTCGTAATGCACCAAACGATTGGGCAACACGTTGAGGATCGCGCAACTTGCATTGGCGACAATGTTGAGCGCGAGTTTGGACCACTTCATCGCGCGCCAGTCCGAGACGACTTGTACTTTTAATCCGGTGCTGGCGAATGCGGCCGTCAGCCAGTTGTAGGCGTTCTTGCCAAGCGGCGCAAAGGCCAAGCCGCCCTCTTTGGTGGCATGACCGTGGCCGTTGCTGTCGCGGCCGACGGGCACCGTCAGCGCGGCCGCCACCACGTTGTCTTCCCCGAATGCAGCGGCGAGTTTCTCTTCGTTGCCGATCCCGTTTTGCGGGCTGACGAAAAAGCATTTCTGCGGATAGGTAATCGCTTTGCGCAACGTTTCGATCGCGCCATCGGTGTCGTACGCTTTGACGGCCACAATTGCGACGTCGGCATCAACCGGCGTGACGGCCGCCAAATCGCGCGGCGCATAGGTCACCTCGACGTTGATGCGTTGCAGCAGGTCGCCAAGATACGTGCCGACAGCTCCCTTGCCGACGATATAAACTTTCATCCGGTGCTGCCGAAACCGGCCGCTGCGCGCGTACTCTCCGGCAACTCTTCGATCAAATCGAAGTGCGCTTGCGCCACCGGCGCGACGATCAGCTGCGCGATTCTATCCCCGCGGCGCACGACGAACGGTTCGGTCCCAAGATTCGCCAGCACCACGCAAACCGGCCCGCGGTAATCGGCATCGATCGTTCCGGGTGAGTTCAAGCAGGTCACGCCGTGTCGCATCGCCAGACCGCTGCGCGGCCGGACCTGCCCTTCATATCCGTCGGGAAGCGCGATCGCAAAACCAGTGGGTATGAGTGCGCGCGCGCCCGGCAGTAGCGTCAGCTCTTCGTGCACCGCGGCGCATAGATCCGCGCCGGCGGCGTGTTCGCTCATGTATCCTGGGAGCGGCAGTCCTTCGCCTTCAGGCAATCTCTTGAGCGCGACCGTGACCGAAGCCATGCCCGCTCATTTAGCAAGCAGCGATGCCAACTCTTCCTGAAAGCTTTCGACGTCGCGGAACTGGCGGTAGACGCTCGCGAAGCGGATGTATGCAACCTTGTCGAGATTGCGCAACGCTTCCATTAGCTTCTCGCCGATTAGCGTCGAGGAAACTTCGCTCTCGCCGCGCGCGAAGAGATCGCGCTCGAGGGCGGCGGCCACGGCTTCCATTTGCGCTTCGGAGACGGGGCGCTTTTCGCACGCACGGCGCAGGCCGGCCAAAATCTTCTCGCGGCTGAATTGCTCGCGGCGCGAGTCTTTCTTTACGACAAAAAGGCGCGGCGCTTCCATCCGCTCGTACGTCGTAAAGCGGTGTTTGCAGCGCGGGTCCAGGCATTCACGCCGCCGGCGCACCACGCTCTCGTCGTCGCGGGAGTCGACGACGCGCGTTTCGCTTTTCCGGCAAGTAGGACAGATCAGTGGCAAGCCCCCATGGATGGCCCAACATATTGTGGGTCACCCTATTATAAGCCACTATCGGTTGCGGTGCAAAGCGCATCGCTATTATATACTTGCTTAAAGTTCCTAGGGTTTGGGTGTGGCGCAGGCTCGAAGCTGGTTTAGCTGAGCCGAAGTCAGTCCGCGCTCACGGGAAATCCGTTCGAGTCCTTGGCACGTGAGCGTTACTCCGGGTGGTGGATAGTCATGGAAAATAGGCCGTGGCGGGATGGTATGCATTAGCGTGACTCCGGGCGGAAGTGGCGGGCTGGTATGGATTATTATCGGGCCACGCGGTAGCAACTTGGCTGAGGATGGGTCAAAAGTGGCGGTAGGCGCAGCCGTCTGAACGTGGGGCGCGGGCGGGGGTCTATAGTCGCAGACATCGGCTGGCTCGACTTGGCAGACCTGTTGGGTAAGCCGGTCCACCCGATAGACAGTGCTGTACCTGGAATAACCAAATTCCGAGGAACCACCGGAAACGTCGCCTCGGATGTATCCGTAACGGAAGAAAAGCTGGAAGATGAAGGCAAGGACAACGACGCCCAGAGCTATCCACCAGCCGCGCTGCTTCACTTCTTGAGCGGGGCCTTACGCTTGCGCCTAGCCCGAGCGAGCTTCAGCCGCCTCTGCCTCTGAGCTTCCAGAAAGTCCGCCTCGCGCTTAGGGACGGCGGCGATGGCCCCCACGAAGGCTTCAAAATCCGCTGGCTTGGCTTTGGTCTTTTTCATCCCGTTCCATTATAGTACGGTGCTGCTGCTCTGCCTCACGGTAGAGCCGGATGGCTTCCTCCTGGGTCGCGCCCTGAACCGCCCACCCGTCGCCGCGGGCTGACCATCCCGATTTGATCTTCGTTATTGTGGGTTCAAGCATGCGATCAGCATAGCCGAACCGCCCGGCGGGGTCGAATACGGAATAAAAGTTTCTCGGTCCTCATAAAATCCGTTGACGCGGGATTCTCGCGGTAGTAAGATGGGCTTTACCACTTATTCTATTTAGGAACAGAATTATGCTTATCGACGAGCCCACTTTCGTCCCCTACGCCCCCGGCAATAAGACGGTACACGTTGTGCAACGCATCCACCAGGGGACGATCCCACAGACCCTTAATGAATCGGCGCTTGTTTCGCTAGGGGTTGCCGCAGGCAACGCGGATCGAGTTCAAAAAGCGCTTCGCTTTCTCGGCCTGACCGATGCCGAGTTCCACTTAACAGATTTGGCAACAAAACTGCGGAAAGCGACCTCCGACGAGTACCGCCCTTTGCTCGGTCAAATACTAAAAGGAGCTTATGAGCCCGTTTTCGTCAGCTATGACCCGGCGATTGCTACGGGCATAGAGTTAGACAATGCCTTCAAGCCATACGACCCAGCCGGCCAGCGCCCGAACATGATTGCTCTCTTTATGGCGCTTTGCCGGGAGGCCGGATTGGCACCAGAATCGGCTCCGCGCAGGGGACGCCCGCCAGCCGGAACCGCCAAGCCGAAACTTGCCGCCAACGGTGCAGCGGCAAAGAAGGCCGTGATCGTACCGCCGATGCTGCCGCCTAGCCTGGGAACCTCTAAGAAGATTTCCCTCCGAAGCGGCGGCGAGATCGCGCTGATCGTGTCCGTGGATATTATGGGCCTGTCATCCGATGATCGTGACTTTGTTTTCCGCCTGGTGGACCAGCTCAAAGCCTATGAAAACGAGGGCCCGGCGTTGCAACGCCCGCAGCCCTCGCTTAACCCTTAATCCCCCTATTTATATCGGAGAGGAGGTGATGGACCCAATGCTTCCGATCAAGGCGCTGAGCGTCGAATCCAAGAGAAGGGCCTAGTGGCCTCGTCCCCTTAAGGGGCGGGGCCCTTTCGTTCTATCATCTTTCTATTAGCCGGGTCAATTCAAAATCGAACAAACGTTCGCCCCGCACTATTGACTGTAGTGTATTACAGTGTGTTACACTGTAATACAAATAGGTAGCCCTTTAGGGGGGTGAGGGGGGCTTTAGGGATGAGGTGTATCAGCGAATGTTTGTGGGACCAAGGCAACATCGACAGCCTCGCAAAGCACCATGTGACCCCGGACGAAGTCGAGGAAGCGATTTTCGGATGCGACGGCGAGTCTGCCGTTTACCTGATCCGCCGGATCGGGGATCACCACCAAATGTTCGGTGAAACGGGCGACGGGCGACTCCTTGCTATGGTCGGAGAATTTGTGGACGGGACCGTGATCCGAATATTTCACGTTATGGAAATGACACCAGCACAACGCCGAGCGTTCAGGAAGGGATGACTACGATGGCAGTAGCGACCAGAAAATCACGGGAAGAAGCGATTCGCGATCTTGAGAACGTTTCGGAAGACGAGATGGCCGAAGCCGCGATGGTCGTTGGATACCGTGAACAAGCCGGCCATCCGTTTTCCGTTCGTCTAAGTGTGCCGCTCCTAGAGCGCCTAGAGCGTTTGGCTCGACAGGAAAACCGAAAGCGCGGAAACCTTATTCAGCATATCCTTTGGCAATACGTCCAGAATCACCAAGTTCGCGAGTAAAATAAAAAGGAACCCGTGATCGATTAACGGGTTCCTTTTTATTTTGCCGTCAAGCTTCTATAAGTTATCCGCTTGCCCTCGGTTGCTTTAGCGGCCTGCACGAAGCGCGGTCCGTCCTTTTCATCGCGACGATTAAACCGGAAGATTTGCTCGTCCAAATAACGCTGCAAGTGCCACGGACGCGGCGCAACATACGTTCCGCGCAACGTGCGACGAAGAACGCTCCAGAACGATTCAATCGTGTTGGTATGCACGTTCCCGCGAACGTACTCGTATGCGTGATTGACGACGAAATGCGAGTACAGTTCGCGGGCATCGTGGTACGCGCTAAGACTGTCCGTATAGACGATCGATCCCGGCACGACGTGTTCGCGAATCTTGGGCAGGAGTGTCTTCCTCCTTACGTCATCGATCACCATCGCTCGGACGTGGCCTCCGCGTTGGCGGAAGCCCAGGACTATCGCCTTACCGTGCTTTGGGCCTTTGCTTTTTGTTCCGTACGGCCCGGGGCCACGATGACGGGGTTTCCCGCCAATGTACGCCTCGTCAATCTCCACCTCGCCAAAGAGCTTCGTGAAGGTTCCGGTTTCCATCGCAAGGCGAATCCGGTGCAGCATAAACCACGCCGTCTTTTGCGTTACGCCGATTGCACGGGCCAGCTCGCAAGAGCTGATACCGTTGCGATCCGCCGACAGCATCCAAAGCGCCGGGAGCCACTTGTCAAAGCCGATGGGCGACTCTTCGAAGATCGTGCCCGTCTTTACGCTGAACTGCCGCTTGCAATCGTTACAGTACCAGCGCCGGTACTTGGGCAAGTGCGCGACCGAAACGGAGCCGCAATCGGTACGCGGGCAGGCGACAACAGACCGCCAACGGATGCGCGAGAAATAATCCTCGGCGGTCGCCGGGTCTTTGAACATTCGAACTGCTTCGAGTAGAGTGCGCGGCTGTTCCAGGCCTCGATCATACTATATTAAGGCACTTTTGTCAAGTATATAATAGCCAAGCGCATCGCGATTTCGCCTAGTGGCTGGGGCGAGGACGGCAAAGAAAAACCGGCGAGACCCGCTCGCCGGTAGTGCCTGGTTGGGGGCTTGGTTAGCTGGACGCCCCGATTTTGAACATCTTCGTCCCGCAGACCGGGCACTTGCCTTCAGTCGCAGGGCGGCCGTTCTTCATTGTGATTTGAACGGCGTCTTTGATTTCACGTTTGGTCTTGCACTTCACACAGTACGCTTCAGCTGCCACGTTCGATTCCTCTCAAAACCTTCGCCGGCGATAGGAAGCCTGCCGGGTTGGCCCCCTATTCCCAGGCGTACCCGACTTTCCCCCTCGTGGCGACGAGGGGAGAGCCCTTTGGCGGAAGGAGCACCCTTTCGGCCGGGCGTCTTCGGCGTGAAGGGGCGGTATGGAGAATCCGCTCTGGCGGCCCCGCTCCGAATTCGAAGCGCTTCGCCCTGAGCGGCCACTGTCGGCGGTCTTCGAAGGCCTCTGGGTGGCCGGCGAGCTCGACGGCTTGCGACGGCCGAGTATCGCAATCGTCGGCACGCGCGCGGCATCCGCTTACGGACGCGCCACAGCCAAACGCTTTGCGAGCGAACTCGGAGCTGCAGGGTGCTGCATCATCTCCGGACTTGCACTGGGCATCGACGCAGCCGCGCATGAAGGCGCGCTCGAAGCAGCAGCGATCACCGTGGGCGTGCTCGGCGGCGGGCATCGTCAATTCTTTCCGCGGCGCAATCGACAGCTTGCGGAGCGCATGCTGGCGGCGGGCGGCGCGGTGCTCTCACCGTTTGCACCTGACCATGCCGCGTTTCCAAGCCAGTTCTTACAGCGCAACGGTGTGGTCGCGGCACTCGCCGATGCGGTTGTCGTTATCGAAGCTCCGGCGCGCAGCGGCGCGCTCAATACGGCAGGCTGGGCAGCCGGACGCATTCCGGTTTTTGCCGTACCGGGCGACGTCGATCGCCCGCACGTCGCCGGCTGTCACGCGCTGATTCGCGACGGTGTCACGCTCGCGCGCAACGCGCAGGACGTGCTCGATGATCTGCATCTCGCGAAGCTGCCGCTCGCGGCGGTGCCGGAACGGCCGGAGCTGAGCCACCCACTCCAAGCCAAGATTCTTCAGATATTAAAAGCGGGCGAAACGACACTCGACGAGCTCTGCGCACAATCGGGCGCGAGTGCCGCACCGCTCTTAGCTGCGCTTTCAATCCTGGAGATGCAAGGCCTGATCGAATCGCGAGCAGGCTTACGTTATGCTATCGCTTCTGCCGGAAAGTAACGCTAATGCGGGGGGTGACGGGTTGCCGCAATTTCGGAATGTGGTGTTCCCAAAATTCTTGCACGCGGCCGGCCATAACGAAGAGGCTGCCCGGCTCGAGCAGACATGTAAACGTGCGCCGCGGACGCGCCTTGCTGCGCACGCGCATCTCGCGCACCGCGCCCAGGCTCACGATCGCGACCATGCCCTGGTCGATGAGATCTTCGATGTGGTCGCTGTGCCACGAAACGCTGTCGTTGGCGTCGCGATAGTACTGCAGATGCGTTGAATTGAAGCGCGCCTTCAAGAGGCTTTCGACGCGTTCGCGCACCGTCGTGACCTCGTCCGGCCTGGACTCGCCTTCGGCAAACCGCGCGTGCAGGCGCGGAACGGCGACGGTGTGATCGTACATCCACATCGTGTCCTGACTCCACGTCAATTTCTCCGAAAGATACTCGAAGAGGCGCTTGCTCTCGTTCGCGTCGAGAAGCGCGGGATAATACGCGATCCGGCCGCTCTCGTCGTCGACGAAGACGCGCTCGCCCGCTCCGAACAAGGCCAGCTGCTGCACGTTAGCTTTTAACACGGAGCCTTCGGACGGCGTTGCGAAACCCTCCGCCATGCATCTGCGCATCGTCGCGGTAGGGAAGGTGCGCGATCCGGCGGTCGCGGCGATCTGCCGCGAATTCCAGAAGCGGCTGGCAGCCTACCACCGCCTGGAGATCGTCGAAGTGCGCGCGTCGAGCGGCGCCGACCCCGATAAAGCAATCCGCGAGGAGGGCGAGCGCATTCTTCGCGCCGCCGGCAAGGATTCGGTCTGGCTGCTCGATCGCACGGGGACGGAACTGACGAGCGAGGCGCTGAGCAAAAAACTGGTCGGCTTGGAGCGCGAGGTGCGCGGTCTCACGCTGGTCATCGCCGGCACGTTCGGCGCGTCCAAAGCCGTAAACGATCGCGCCGATTTCGTCTGGTCGCTTTCGAAGCTGACGTTCTTGCACGAGTGGGCGCGGATGCTCGTGCTGGAACAACTCTACCGAGCGGCGAAGATCGCGCACAGTGAGCCCTACCATCACTGACGGGGGTCCGATTCTTCCGGACGCCGCGCTTTCGATTTTCTGCGAAGCCCTGCGCGGGGCAATTGCCGCGCGTTATCCCGACGCGCCGCCGGCCGAGATCGCCTTCGAAGCGCCGCGCCGCCCCGAGTTCGGAGACTTTGCCACCAACGCCGCGTTTTCGCTCGCGCGCGTCGCGCGCAGCTCCCCGCAGCAAGTCGCGACTACGCTCATCGCCGATTTGCAGAAGCGCGCTCCGAAACTCGGCGAGCTTTTTGCCGAGATTTCGGCGACGGCCGGTTTCATCAACCTGCGGTTGCAGCCGGATATCTGGCAAGCTGCCGTGGCGCAGATCGTGCGCGAGGGATCGGATTTCGGCCAAAGCGCGCCGCAGAACGTTCGGATCTCGCTCGAGTTTGGGAGCGCGAATCCGACCGGGCCGCTCGTCGTCGTGCAAGGACGCACGTGCAGCATCGGCGCCACGCTCGCAAATACAATGCGGTTTTGCGGCTACGACGTTTTCACCGAATGGATCATCAACGATGCCGGCGGCCAGTTAGACACGCTGGGGCGCTCGGTCTATGCGCGATACCGGCAAATCTACGATCGGAAATATCCGTTCCCCGAAGAAGGCTATCCGGGCGACTACCTGTTGCCGATCGCACGCGCAATCGCGGATGAAGACGGCGAGCGCTGGGTGCCGGCCGACGAAAGCGAATGGCTGCCGTACTTCTCGCAACGTGGACGCGACACGCTGGTCGCGGGCCAGCAGCGCACCGCCGAGCGTTTCGGCGTGCATTTCGATCTATGGCAGAGCGAGAAAGAGTTGCAAGACGCGGGTCACGTGCAAGCCGGCTTGCAGCGGCTAATCGACGACGGCGTCACCTACGAAGAAGACGGCGCGATCTACTTTCGCGCGACGCAATTCGGCGACGACAAGGATCGCGTGCTGGTACGCCGCGACGGACGTCCGACATATTTCTGCACCGATGTCGCGTACCACTACGATAAACTGCAGCGCTCCGATCGAGTGATCGACATTTTAGGTCCGGACCATCACGGTTACATCGGCAGGCTCAAAGGCTTGGCCGAAGCGCTCGGTTACAGCCGCGACCGGCTCGATGCGCTGATCGCGCAGCAGATCACGTTGATGCGCGGCGACGAGCAAGTCAGCATCAGCAAGCGTTCGGGCCACATCGTGACGCTCGACGACATCCTCGACGAAGTGGGGCTGGATGCCGCGAGGTTCTTCTTCGTGCTGCCCGCGCCCGAGTCGCCGCTGACCTTCGATCTGAAGCTCGCCAAGGAACAAAGCAACGAGAACCCGGTTTATTACGTGCAGTACGGCCACGCGCGCATCGCGTCGGTCTTCAGAAACGCGAATACTTCCGATGTCGAAGCCGCGCGCGCGGGCAGCTCGCTCGCCTCTCTCACACATCCGGCCGAGTTGGCGCTCGCGCGCCGCATCGCCGAGCTGCCGCGCCTCGCGCGCAACGTCGTCGATCAGCTCGCGCCGCACCGGCTCACGCGCTACGCGCGCGACGTCGCCTCGGATTTCCACCAGTTTTATACGGAGTGCAAAATTCTCACCGCGGATCGCAGCGAGCGGGTAGCGCGCTTGAGCCTCTGCATCGCTACGCAAACGGTTCTCGCACGGGTTCTGAATTTGATTGGCGTGAGCGCGCCGGAGGCTATGTAAGGCCCTTCGTTACCTCAGGGTCCTTCGATTCCTCAGGATGACAATATCGGTCCTTCGATACCTCAGGATGACAACAGGCTCTTCGATTCCTCAGGATGACATAGTATTGGTCAAGGCGGCGGGGGCGCGGGTGTCGCTAGATCCGCAAACTCAATCTGCGCGTGCAGCCACGGTCCGATGAAGTATCCCCAAATGAGCTTGATGAGCGCAGCGGCCGGAATGCCCAGAATCAATCCCGGCAGTCCGAAGAGCTCGCCGCCGGCGAACACCGCGAACATCACGCCGATCGGCGAAACGCCGATGCTCTCGCCCATGATCTTCGGCACCAAGATGTTGTCGCTGATGCGCGCGATAGTGAACGTCACAATCTCGACTTCGAGAATCATCCCGAGACCTTGCGGCGCCGCCAGCACCAACCCCAGGAGATGCGCGACGATCATTCCGACGATCGGGACAGCATACGAGACGGCGCTGATCAGGCCGAAGAGCAGGGCGAACTTAAAGCCGAAAAGTGCGGTGATTATGGCAATGGCAACGCCGGTGATCGTGCAGACAATCACTTGGCCGGAAATGTAGCTTCCGAAGACGTGCGTTGCTTGGCTCGCCAGCGTCAGCGCAGTCTGCCGCCGCCGCGTCGGAAAAAGAGCGGCAAAGCCCTGAGCCAGCTGATTTTGGTTGAGCAACATGAAGAACGACAAGATCAAGGCCGAGATAGCGATGAAGGCGGCGGTTGCGACGTTGAGGGCCATCGCCCCGACCGAAGCTAGCCCCGTGGTGAAGATCGCCGTAACCTTCTCGACACTGAACTGCTGCACGTTGAAAACCTGCGTCGGTATGTTTGCACTCGGAAAGCGCTGTTTGACCATCGCCTGCAGGTCGATTATCCACTTTTCGGCGGTTTGCATGTAGGAAGGCACGTTCGTGAGCAGCGCCTGCGACTGCGCGAAGAGCATCGGCATGACGACGACAAGGCCGACGACGACCACCACGATGAGCACCGTGAAGACGATCAAGATCGCGAGCGGCCGCGGAACCCGGCGCTGTTCGAGCCTTTTTGCGATCGGGTGAACGGCGGACGCCAAAAACGCCGCAATCACGAAGATCGTCATCGTCTTGGGTATGCGGGCTGCAAACCAGAGCGCCAGCACAAACAGAACGATGATGCCGGCGACAATGGCGATGCGGCGCCAGTTTGTAGTGCTTACCGCGCTTTGCATGGCTCGATCTTCCTACTACGCTCGCACGGCGAAGGTTCCTAGCTGCGGCGCGATCCGGGATCCGCGATCGGCACGCCGGCCCGGCACTGCGGACAGGAAGCCTCGTCGTAGGAAACCATCGGCATCTCGAGCAGCGCGACCGCCGGCACGGAGAATTCAGCTTCGCCCCGCCGCACGATCGCCCCGATGCCCACGATTGTCGCGCCGCTCGCGCGTGCGATTCGCACGATCTCCTGAACCGAACCGCCGGTCGTGATCACATCCTCAACCACCAGCACGCGATCCGCCGGCGTCAGCTGAAAACCGCGCCGCAAGACCGCATTGCCGGCTTCCTTCTCGGCAAAGATCGCCTTGACGCCGAGTGCGCGCGCCACTTCATAGCCCAGAATGATTCCGCCGACTGCCGAGCTCAGCACAACGGTCGGGCGCATTTCGCGAAACGCATCGGCGATGTGTTGCGCCAGCGGCTCGAGCAACCGCGGATCCTCGAGAATCCGGAATTTCTGAATGAAGCGATCGCTGTGGCGTCCGGAGCTCAAGCGGAAATGGCCCTGCAGCAGCGCGCCGGCTTCGCGCAGCTCGCGTTCCAGATCCAGGGTCAACGCATCTCTTCGAGAATGGCTTTCGCTGCCGCGAGCGGTTCGGACGCTTCGGTGATCGGACGCCCCACCACCAGATAGTCTGCGCCCGCAGCCACTGCCTCGGCCGGCGTGGTCACGCGCTTCTGATCGCCGTGCACCGTGCCGGTGGGGCGAATCCCGGGCGTCAGCGTGAGAAAGTCTTCGCCAAAGTAGCGCTTGAGATCGCGTACTTCGTGCGCGCTGCAGATCACGCCGCTGCAGCCCGCATCGCGCGCGAGCGCGGAAAGCCGCATCGAATTCTCGCCCAATCCACCGCGAAACCCTAACTCATTGAGATCTTCGCCGCCGATGCTCGTCAGCACGGTGACTGCAAAGACGTGCGGCGCAGTTATACCGAGTTCGTCCGCGCGTCCCGCCGCGCCGTCGACCACCGCGCGCATCATGTCGTTCCCGCCGATGGCGTGCACGTTGATGATGTGCGTACCCGGGCGCACGAGTTGTCGCGCAGCTGCGCCGGCCGTCCGCGGAATGTCGTGCAGCTTCGCGTCGATGAAGTGACGAACGTCGCGCGCCTGCATGTGCGCGAAGATGCGATCGCCGTATCCATAAAGCGCTTCGAGGCCCACTTTAAAGAGCACGTCGAGTTCGTAGAGTTCGTCGACCAGGCGTTCGGCCTGACCGGCGCTCGGGACGTCCAGCGCTACGACGAGTTGAGCCATGCCTTACCCTTCGTCACCTTCATATTGAAACGGCGTCGCAAATCCGAGGTTGGCTTTGCCGACGATATCGCTGAGCGAGCTCAGTCCCCGCGCCGCAAGATACTGCCGCAACTCTTCCACGATCCGGATCGGAATGCGCGGATCGGTGAAGTTCGCCGTACCGATCGCGATCGCACTGGCGCCCGCCAGAAAGAACTCGAGCGCATCGCTGAGAGTCTCGATTCCGCCTTGTCCGATAATCGGAATCGCAACCGCGCGCGCCGCCTCATAGACCGCCAGCACCGCAACGGGCCGGATGGCCGG
>Ga0102924_1004152_pt1 | contig 14785 bp, 11 predicted proteins | sample PaiPotPPM11metaG_FD_80116 | JGI IMG/M metagenome (GOLD analysis project Ga0102924, IMG submission 80116) | Iron sulfur acid spring bacterial and archeal communities from Banff, Canada, to study Microbial Dark Matter (Phase II) - Paint Pots PPM... ... | reverse complement strand
TCCGCTCGGCCGCGCCGAGCCAGGCGGGCTCCGGCCAGCCGAGCGCCTCCCGGAACATCCGGCGCAGCGACGCGAAGGCCTCGTCCAGGGTCCTGATCACCGTCACCCAGACCGGGATCCCGGCGGCGCGCAGGCGTTCCACGTCTACCCGCCGGTTCTCCTCCTGGTTGGCCAGGACGATGTCGGGAGCGAGCCCGGTGACGGCCGCCAGGTCGGGGTTTTTGGTGCCGCGCACTCGCGGCACCGCCAGGTTCGCGGGGTGGGTGCACCAGATCGTGGCGCCGGCCAGGGCGTCGGGGCGGGTGACCGCGACCGACTCCGTGAGCGACGGCACGAGCGACACCACGCGCCGGGCCGGCCAGCGGACGGCGACCGGATGGCCGAGGTCATCGCGGATTGCGGCCGCCGGGCCGGGCGCCGGACCCGTCACGCCTACCGGCCGGGCACGCGCAGGACGAGCGCGTCGCCCTGGCCGCCTCCGCCGCACAGGGCCGCGGCGCCGGTTCCGCCGCCGCGGCGGCGCAGTTCAAGCGCGAGGGTGAGCGCGAGCCGGGCACCGCTCATCCCGACCGGGTGGCCGAGGGCGATGGCGCCGCCGTTGACGTTGACGCGGTCCGCGGACAGCCCGAGGGAGCGCGTCGACGCGAGGGCGACCCCGGCGAAGGCCTCGTTGATCTCTACTAGGTCCAGGTCGTCGAGGCCGAGGCCGCCGTCGCGGCGGATCGCGTCGCGGATCGCGTTCGCCGGCTGGAGCAGCAGCGACGGGTCGGGCCCGGCCACGGTGCCGTAGGCGCCGAGCTCGGCGAGCCACGGCAGCCCGAGCGCGGCGGCCCGGTCCTTGCTCATCACCACGACCGCGCAGGCGCCGTCGGAAAGCTGGGAGGCCGATCCGGCGGTGATGGTCCCGTCCGCGGCGAAGGCGGCGGGCAGGCGGGCGAGCCGTTCCGCCGTGGTGCCGGGCCGCACCCCCTCGTCGTCCTCGACGGTTATGTCGCCCTTGCGCCCGCGCACGGTAGCGACCGGGGTGATCTCCTCGGCGAGGCGGCCTTCCTTGATCGCGGACGCGGCCCTGGCATGCGACTCGGCGGCGAACGCGTCCTGGTCCTCCCGGCTGATCCCGAGCGGTTCCTGGTACCGGTCGGTCGCCGCGCCCATCGAGACGCCGTCGAAGCCGCACACGAGCGCGTCCTTGTCCAGCGCGTCCTCGATCGTCCCCGCTCCGTACCTGAGCCCGGCCCTGGCCCCGGGGAACAGGTGCGGCGCGTTGGACATGGACTCCATGCCGCCGGCGACCACGACCTCGGAGTACCCGGTCGCGACCTGCATGGCGGCCTGGGCGATCGCGGTCAGCCCGGACAGGCAGAGCTTGTTCACGGTGACCGCGGGGACGCTCATCGGGATCCCGCCGCCCGCGGCGGCCAGCCGGGCGGGGTTAGGTCCCACCCCGGCCTGCACGACGTTGCCCATGATCACGGCGTCGACTTGGTCTCCGGTGACCCCGGCCCGCTCGAGCGCGGCGCGGACCGCCACGGCGCCGAGCGCCGTGGCGGACAGCGACGACAGCGAGCCGAGGAGCCTGCCGATAGGGGTGCGGGCGCCCGCGACGAGGACTGGCTGCGGCATGAGCTGGCTCCTTTAGCTTCGACTTCAGACGTTGCGCCGGTACTGGCCGCCGACCTCGAAGAACGCCTCGGTGATCTGCTGCAGGGAGCAGACGCGGGCGGCGTCCATCAGCACGGCGAACACGTTCGCGCCGGAGCGGGCCGCGTCCTTGAGCGCTTCCAGGGCCGCGGGCGCCTCGGTGGCGTGCCTGGCCTGGAAGTCGCGGACCCGCTCCAGCTGGGACTTCTTCTCCTCCTCGGTGGCCCGGGCGAGGGGGATCGCGGCGGCCGAGGCTTCCTGCGGATGCGGGTTGCGGAAGGTGTTGACGCCGATGACCGGCAGCGTCCCGTCGTGCTTGCGCCGCTCGTACAGCATCGACTCGTCCTGGATCTTCCCGCGCTGGTAGCCGGTCTCCATCGCGCCGAGCACGCCGCCGCGCTCGCTGATCCGCTCGAACTCGCGCAGCACGGCCTCTTCGACCAGGTCGGTCAGCTCCTCGACGATGAACGAGCCCTGCAGCGGGTTCTCGTTCATCGCCAGGCCCCACTCGCGGCCGATGATAAGCTGGATCGCCAGCGCGCGGCGCACCGATTCCTCGCTCGGCGTGGTGACCGCCTCGTCGTAGGCGTTGGTGTGCAGGCTGCTGGCGTTGTCGTAGATCGCGCACAGCGCCTGCAACGTGGTGCGGATGTCGTTGAAGGCCATCTCCTGGGCGTGCAGCGACCGGCCCGAGGTCTGGACGTGGTACTTCAGCTTCTGCGACCGCTCGTTCGCCCCGTACCGGTCGCGCATCGCGACCGCCCAGATCCGGCGTGCGACCCGGCCGATCACCGTGTACTCGGGATCCATGCCGTTGGAGAAGAAGAACGAGAGGTTCGGCGCGAAGTCGTCGACCTTCATCCCGCGGGCCAGGTAGGCCTCCACGTAGGTGAACCCGTTGGCCAGGGTGAAAGCGAGCTGGCTGACCGGGTTCGCGCCGGCCTCGGCGATGTGGTAACCGGAGACCGACACCGAGTAGAAGTTGCGGACCTGCTGGGCGATGAACCATTCCTGGATGTCGGCCATCATCCGCAGGGAGAACTCGGTGGAGAAGATGCAGGTGTTCTGCCCCTGGTCCTCCTTCAGGATGTCCGCCTGCACCGTTCCCCGCACGGTCGCCAGCACCTCGGCTCGCAGCGCGCGCTCCTCGTCGGCGCCGGGTTCCCGGTGATATTCCGAACGGAAGCGGCTTACTGCCTGGTCGATCGCCGTATTCAGGAAGTACGCCAGGATGGTTGGGGCGGGCCCGTTGATCGTCATCGACACCGACGTCGTCGGGGCGTCCAGGTCGAACCCGTCGTACAGCGCCTGCATGTCCTCCAGCGTCGCGACCGACACCCCCGACGTGCCGACCTTGCCGTACACGTCCGGGCTCTCCCCGGGGTCGCGGCCGTACAGGGTCACCGAGTCGAACGCCGTCGACAGCCGGGTCGCCGCGCTGCCCTGCGAGACCAGCTTGAACCGGCGGTTGGTGCGGAACGGGTCGCCTTCTCCGGCGAACATCCGCGCCGGGTCCTCGCCCTCCCGCTTGAACCGGAACACTCCCGCGGTGAACGGGAAGTAGCCCGGCAGGTTCTCCTCGCGCAGGAACCGCAGCAGGTCCCCGTGGTCGAAATCACCGTCGTCGGTGAACTTCGGCAGGGCGACGCGCGGGATCTTGTTCCCCGACAGCGACTCGCGGGTCAGCCGGGTACGCAGTTCCCGGTCCCGGACGCGGACAGTCTGCTCGTCGCCGGAGTAGGATTCCACCACGGCGGGCCAGTTCCCGATCAGCGCCGCGCTGTCGTCGGTGACGTCGCGGCGGGCCCGGTCAAGGAGGTCCGCCACGGCGCGTTCCGCGCTCGCGGAGGAGGCGGTGCCGCCGGGAGTAAGCCGCTTACGTTCGGGATCATCGTCAAGCTCGGCGTGCACGGCGGCGAGCCGCTGCGCGCGCCGCACCGCCGCGGCCTGCTTTTCCGTCTGCTCGTGGTAGCCGCGCACGGTGGCGGCGATTTCGGCGAGGTAGCCGGTCCGGGCGGGCGGGATGACGGAGGTGGCGCTCGTCGAGGCGCGGACGGGCGCCGCCGGCAGCGTGCCCTCGGCCAGCTCCAGGCCGCCGGCCTTGAGCAGGCCCGCCAGGTGCTGGTAGAGGGCGGTGACGCCGTCGTCGTTGAACGTCGCGGCGCTCGTGCCGAAGACCGGCATGTCCAGCGGACTGCTGCCGAACGCCTCCCGGTTGCGGATGAGCTGCCGCGCGACGTCACGCAGGGCGTCGGCGCCGCCGCGCCGCTCGAACTTGTTGACGGCCACCACGTCGGCGAAGTCGAGCATGTCGATCTTCTCCAGCTGCGAGGCGGCCCCGAACTCCGGTGTCATCACGTACAGCGACACGTCCGCCAGGTCCGTGACGCTCGCGTCGCCCTGCCCGATGCCCGGCGTCTCGACGATGACCAGGTCATAGCCCGCGGCCCGGCACGCGGCAATGATGTCGTGAATGCCGTCCGGCAGCTCCCGCCCGCCCCTGGTGGCCAGGCTGCGGAAGAAGACGTGCTCGCCGTCCAGGGCGTTCATCCGGATGCGGTCGCCGAGCAGCGCGCCGCCGCCCCGCCGCCGGGTCGGGTCGACGGCGAGGACCGCGATCCTCAGCTTGTCCTGCTGGTCGGTCCGGAACCGGCGGACCAGCTCGTCGGTCAGCGACGACTTCCCGGAACCGCCCGTGCCAGTGATGCCAAGGACGGGCACTGGTCGGCCTGCCGCCGCCTCCGCGATGCGCTGCCGGGCGGAACCGGCCAGCCGGCCCGCCTGCAGGCAGGTGATCGCCCGGGCGAGGGCGGACCGGTGCCCTGCCAGTACCGCGTCGGCTTCCGGCGGCATCGCGGTCAGGTCGGTGTCCGCCTGCTTGATCAGCTCGTTGATCATACCCGCCAGGCCCAGGTGCTGCCCGTCCTCCGGTGAGAAGATCCGCACCCCGGAGCGGGCCAGGCGCTCGATCTCGGCCGGGACGATAACGCCGCCGCCGCCGCCGAAGACCTTCACGTGGCCGGCGCCGGCCTGGGCCAGGCGCTCGGCGAGGTACTCGAAGTACTCGACGTGGCCGCCCTGGTACGAGCTGACCGCCACGCCCTGCGCGTCCTCCTCGATGACCGCGTCGACCACCTGGTTTACCGACCGGTCGTGGCCGAGGTGGATCACCTCGGCGCCCTGCGCTTGCAGGATCCGCCGCATGATGTTGATCGCCGCGTCGTGCCCGTCGAACAGCGCCGTCGACGTCACGAACCGCACCGGATTCACCGGCACGTACCGGTCACTGCCTGCAGTGGCGGGCAAAGCCCCTCCCAGGTCGGCCGTGGACCGGCCGCGTGGACTCTTTGACGTTCAATATTTGGACATTAAAGTTTATGTCCGCAGGCTGTCAAGTGCCCGGGCGGGAACGAGTGCTATCGCCGCCGGGGCCGATGTCACGTACGGTTATGTGGTGCCCGACCATGCGCCTTTCGACCCGATCGCCGAAGCCCACCGCCAGTGGAGCACCCGGTGGCCCGAGCACGCCGACCACATGGCCGCCGTCACCTCCGTGATGCGGGTCCAGCAGCTCCTGCTCGCCCGCGTGGAGGACATTCTCAAGCCCTACGGGCTCACCTTCGCCCTCTATGAGGCCCTGCGGCTGCTCGCCTTCAGCCGTACCGGCTCGCTGCCCATGGGCAAGATGGGGGAGCGGCTGATGGTGCACCCCGCCGCCGTCACCAACGCCATCGGCAAGCTGGAGCAGCGGGGACTCGTCCAGCGGAACATGTCTTCGGCCGACCGGCGCATCGTCCTCGCCACGATCAGCCCGGCGGGGCGGGCGCTCGCCGACGAGGCGACCGACGCGCTCAACCAGGCGGAATTCGGCTTGGTGGGGTTCACGCCGGGGCAGGCGGCGGAGCTGACCGAAGGCCTGCGCGGCGTCCGCGCCCTCGTCGGCGACATCGACCTTGACCGCGATCGCGTGTTATCGCCTCCCGGCTGCTCTCCGCGTTGCCCCGTTCCGGTGGCCCCGCTACCGGCCGCCGAGCCGCTTCCACGAGGCATCGGTCATCCAGGTGTACTCGAGGTAATGGCCGAGCAGGTCCCGGGTGTCGAGGAAAAGGAACTTGAGTTCCCCGCCGCTCGCCCCCTCGATCACGACCGGATAGGGCTGCTCGTCGACCCGGCGGCGGAAGTCGTCCCAGTCGGGCACCCGCGCGCAGCTGTGATGGAACCGGGGCAGGTCGTCGTCGGGGAGCATCGGGGCGAACATGGGGACGGCCTCGGCTACCGGCTCGATGAACTCGTACTGGAGGTCACCGATCCACACGAAGGCCAGCTTGATCTTGTGCGGCCGCCGGCCGACGGCGGTCAGCACCTCGGTCGTGGCCTCGAACTGGACCGTGCTCCGCACGTCCGCGCGGGCCGTGACCCGGGCGACCGTCTTGTCGATGTCCCGCGTGACGTACGCGTTCTGGTAGTGCCGGCCCTCAAGCATGCTGGTCTCCTCGCTCGTTGCCTTCGCGCTGCCTTAGCGGGCCATGTAACCGCCGTCGATGTAAAGCTCCGAGCCGGTGATGAACGCGGCCTCGTCGCTGGCGAGGTAGGCGACGCCCGCCGCGACCTCCTCGGGACGGCCGAGCCGCCCCATCGGGGTGACGTCCAGGATCGCCTGGTGGAACTTGGCCGTTCTGGCGGGCTCGCACGCGGAGTCGGGGTGCAGCAGGGGCGTGTCGATGAAGCCGGGGTGCACCGAGTTCACCCGGATGCCCCGCTTGGCCCAGCGCAGGGCCGCGGTCTTGGTCAGGATGCGGACGGCGCCCTTGGCGGCGTGATAGGCGGGGGACGTGCCGAAGCCGCCGCTGGCCCCGAAGATGGAGCTGATGTTGATGACCGAGGCGTGCCCGGACTCGAGCAGGGCGGGCGCGGCCCACTTCATGCCGAGGAACACCCCGGTCTGCAAGACGGCGATGCTCTGGTCCCAGCTCGCCAGGCTCGTCTCCTCGACTGGTTCCGGTTCACCGCGCACGCCGGCGTTGTTGACCAGGACGTCCAGCCTGCCGAGCTGCCCGACGGCCCCCTCGACCGCCCGCTGCCATTCCTGCTCGGACGCGACGTCCAGGTGCAGGTAGGCGGCCTCCCGGCCGAGGGCACCGAGTCCGCCGGCCACCGCCTTGCCGCCCTCGTCGTCGACGTCGGTGATCATCACCGCGGCGCCCTCGGCCGCGAGCCGCTCCGCGGTTGCCTTGCCGATGCCGCTCGCCGCGCCGGTGATCAGGGCGACTCTGCCCGATAGACGCTCCATCGCCTGGCCCCTTCCTCGATGGCCGGCCTGTTCTGGCCGGTCAGAACCGTTGGCCGCGAGCACGTAAAGAGACTTATAGTGCGGAGAATATACCGGCAGTCTAGTTTCTGCATCACGGAATCATAACGATGCCTGCTGCTCTTGTCTGCAGACTGATCGTCCACTGTCCCGACCACAAGTTTGAGTTCTGGGCCGTAAGTCGCCTGCGCTTACAATCGAGCCATGCCAGCAAGCCTTCGCCAGGAGCACCGGGACGCGACCAGGCGCCGCATCATCGCCGCCGCCAGGAAGGTTTTCGTCAAGAAGGGCTACGCGAGGGCCACGATCGAGGAGATCACCGCCGCGGCCGGCGTGAGCCGGGCGACCCTGTACCTGCACTTCGATTCAAAGTTCGCGTTGCTCGCCGCCGCTACGGAGAAGATGCGGACGGAGGCCATTGACGGCGCGCGCCAGCTCGCGGACGTCTTGATCATGGGCGACCGGGCGGGCGTCCGGCAGTGGGTCGACTGGGCGCTCCGCTGGTATGCCCGCAACCGGCCGATGGCGCTGGCCGGCGAGGAAGCCGCGCTCAGCGAGGACAAGCCGACGGATTTGGAGCGGACCGCCCTGGACTGCCTGGAGCCCTGGGTGGAGATGTGGCCGCCTGAGCGGCGGACGGAAGCCAGGATGCGGTTCGAGCTGTGCCGCGTGCAGATGCGCACCTACATGTGGGGCAGGTCGCACACGCTGTTCCCCGAACAGGAGCTCCCGGTGGACCTGTTCACCGAGATCTGGTGGGCCACGCTTAAGGCGCCGCAGCCGCCGCCAGGCGGGTGACCTGCTAGTCAGCGCGACTCCACGCCGCGCAGCACGGTGGCGAGAAAGTTGTCGAGGATCTCCGTCCGCGCGGCCTTCCGCTGCTCGTGACTGGTGATCAGCATCGCGTAGAGCCCGAGCAGGAAGAACTGCGCCGTCCGGAGCGCGTCGGCACCGGGGTACACCTCTCCCCGGTCCCGCGCAAGTTCGATGGCCTGGATCACGAGCGTCATGACGGGGTACTCCGCCCACTGGTCGGCACCGGGCAGCACCTCGGGCCGCCGGGACGAGAAGTGGAGCCCGAGCATCTCACGGAAGAGCACCTTGCCCACCCGGCGCTCGACGACGGTCATGAGCCTGACCACCTCGGCCAGCGCCCCCGCGAGATCATGGGGCGCGCCGAGGAACTTCGAGAGCTGACCCGCGAGCCGGGCCTCCTCGAGGCGCTCAAGCTCGGCGAGGACGTGCTCCTTGGTCGGGAAGTGGAAGTAGAACGTGCCGCGGGCGACCCCCGCCTCCTTGGCGATGGCGCCGACGTCGGCGGCCGCCATGCCAGTGCGCTTGAACTCAGCGATCGCGGCCGCGTACACGCGCTGGCGGGTCTCCCGCCGCCGCGCCTCGCGCCCGCTGAGCTTCTCTTCTCCGGTCGCCATCAAGCTCCCCGCATCCGTCTTTTCGCTGACATTCGTCAATGACAATCTTCAGTGATGCCTTGCGGCTGACGCGACCGCGGTCTATACAGAATTAGTGATATTAGTGATCGGTCCCTAATGACGGGAGGCAAGTGCGTGACCAGCGACGCCCTGTACTGGGATCCGTACGATTCTCGCTTCGCGGCCGACCCCTGGCCGCTCTTCCGGCGCATACGCGAGGAAGCCCCGCTCTACTACAACGAGACTCACGACTTCTACGCCCTGAGCCGCTTCGCTGACATAGAGCTGGCACTGACGGACACCGACACGTTCTCCTCCTCCCGCGGCTCCATCCTCGAGCTGATCAAGCTGAACGCGGAGATGCCGCCAGGCACCCTCATCTTCGAGGACCCGCCCGTCCACAACATTCACCGTCAGCTCGTGGCCAGGGTATTTTCTCCGCGCCGGGTCGCCGACCTTGAGCCGAAGATCCGCGAGTTCTGCGTCCGCTGCCTCGACCCGCTGGTCGGCCAGTCGCAGTTCGACCTCATCGAGGCGCTCAGCCTGGAGATGCCGATGCGGGTGATCGGCATGCTGATCGGCATCCCCGAGACCGGCCAGGTCGCCTTCCGCGACCAGGCCAACGCGAAGATCGCCGGCGGGGACGGGGGCAAGGCCGACTTCAGCGGCGAGGTCATCATGTCGCACGAGGCGCTCGGCGACTACATCGACTGGCGGGTCAAGAACCCCTCCGACGACGTGATGACCGAGCTGCTCAACGCGGAGTTCGAGGACGAGAACGGCATAACTCGAACGCTGACGCGGGACGAGGTCCTGACGTACGTGACGGTCGTCGCGGGTGCGGGCAACGAGACGACCGGCCGGCTCATCGGGTGGCTGGCCTCGACCCTCGCCAAGCACCCGGAGCAGCTCGGCGAGCTGGCCGCCGACCCCGCGCTGGTCCCCGGCGCGGTCGAGGAGGTGCTGCGCCTCGAGCCGCCCGGGCCCGCCCTTGGCCGCTACGTCACGCGGGACGTCGAACTGTACGGGCAGACGGTTCCCGCGGGCAGCGCCATGCTGTTCCTGCTCGGCGCGGCCAACCGTGACCCCGAGCGGTTCGAGGACCCCGACCGGTTCGACATCCGCCGGAAGAAGGGGCTGCACCTGACCTTCATCCTCGGCCCGCACTACTGCCTGGGCGCGGCCCTGGCCCGGATGGAAGGACGCGTCGCGCTCGAGGAGATCCTCCGGCGCTGGCCGTCCTGGGATATCGACTGGGACGAGGCGAAGCTGCAGCATACGTCGTCCGTGCGCGGCTGGGAACGACTACCTCTCCTAGTCGGCTGAGCTGACCAGGAGCGGGGAATCGTGAACACCGTTGGGGCCACCCGCTACGCCGGCCGCCGCGTGCACCGGATCGAGGACGCCCGGTTGCTGACCGGCGCGGGCACCTTCGTCGACGACATCACCCGGCCGGGCATGCTGCATGCCTGCTTTGTCCGCAGCCCGCACGCCAGGGCGCGCATCGTCGCCATCGACGCGGCCGCCGCGCTCGAGCTCTCCGGCGTGCGCGCCGTCTTCACGGCCGCCGACCTCAACGCCGACGTCCGGGAAGCCTGGTACACGGTCACGGGAAAGTCGGTGCCCGACACTCCGCGGCCGCCGCTCGCCGAGGGCGAGGCGCGATTTGCGGGCGACCCGGTCGCCCTGGTGGTCGCCGACAGCCGGTACATTGCCGAAGACGCCGTGGAACTAGTGGACGTCGACTACGAGCCGCTTACCGCGGTCGCCGACTACGCCACCGCCGGCACGTCGCAGGCCCGCGTGCACGAGGCTTATCCCGGCAACCTCGCGGGCCAGCTCGGGGGCGCCCCCTGGGAGACGCTCGTCGAGGTATACGACGGCGCGCCGCACGTGGTCGCCGAGACGATCTGGCAGCAGGCGTACGCGGCCGTCCCCATCGAGACCCGCGGCCTGGTGGTGGAGTGGTCGCGGGGGAGCGGCGAGCTGACGATCTGGGCCGCCACCCAGGCGCCGCACGAGGTGCGGATGTTCGCGGCGCGGCTGCTTGGCGTGCCGGAACACCTGGTGCGGGTGATCACCAGGGACGTCGGCGGCGGCTTCGGGCAGAAGGTCGTGCCGCTGCGGGAGGACACGTGCCTGCTGCTCGCGGCCCGTAAGGTGCCGGCCGCGATCAAATGGGTGGAGGACCGCCAGGAGAACCTGCAATCCGCCGGGCAGGCCAGGCACGAGCACGGGACGGCCAGGCTGGCCTTCGACGCCGACGGCAGGATCATCGCGGCGGCCCTGGACCATGTGCAGGACGTGGGCGCCTACCCGACGCCGTGGCCAGTCGGCACCGCGGCGGCGACCGGGATGATCTTCCCTGGGCCGTACCGGGTCGCCCAGGGGACGTTCACGCATGCCTCGGTGTTCTCCAACACCTCGGGGCGGATCGCCTACCGAGGACCGTGGTCGTTCGAGACACTGGCCCGGGAGGTCACCCTCGACATCGCCGCGCGGCGGATCGGAATCGACCCGGCGGAGCTGCGCCGCCGCAACCTGCTGCGCCCGGACGAGATGCCGTTCGGCAACCCCAACGGCATGCCGTACGACCACATGGACCCGCTCGGGACCCTGGAGCACGCCCTGACGATCCTGGACTACGACGCGTTCAGGTCCCAGCAGGCGCACGCACGGGAGCAGGGCCGCTACCTGGGCGTCGGCATCTCCTGCTACGCCGAGCCGACAGCGGCCGGGTTCGGTTACTTCGCGACCGAGGGCGCGACGATCCGCATCGAGCCGTCCGGCAAGGTCAATGTCTACGTCGCGGGCGGGTCGACCGGCAACAGCCTGGAGACGACGGTGGTCCAGCTGACCGCCGACGCGCTCGGGGCCGACCTGGGCGACGTGCACACCATCCAGGGCGACACCGCCGTGACGCCCTTCGGCGCGGGCACCGGCGGCAGCCGCAGCGGGTCGATGATCGCCGGAGCCGTCGAGGTGACGGCGGCCGAACTCGCCGCCAAGCTCACCGTGATGGCCGCGCACAAGCTTGAGGCGGCAGAGGCCGACATCGAGCTTGCGGGCAGCCGGGCGGGCGTGCGCGGCGACCCCGGCGCCGGAGTCAGCTTCGCCGAGCTTGCCGAAATCGCGTACTTCCAGCCGTTCGCGCTGCCGCCTGGCATGGCACCGGGCCTTGAGGCAAGCGGCCGGTATACGCCGAGCGCGCCGATCCTGTGGGCGTGCGCCACGCACGTATGCACCTGCGAGGTCGACGTGACGACGGGCGCGGTGCGCTTGCTGCGCTACATCGTCGGCGAGGACTGCGGCCACATGATCAACCCCGCCATCGTCGAGGGCCAGATCGCCGGCGGTGTCGTGCAGGGGATCGGCGGCGCGCTCCTGGAGGAGCTGGCCTACGACGCCGACGGGAACCCGGTCGCCACAACGTTCATGGACTACCTGCTGCCGACCGCCGCCGAGGTGCCGGTCATCGAGTACGCGCACGTCGAGACGGCGCCGGGCCCCGGCCCCGGCGGCTACAAGGGCGTCGGCGAGGGCGGCGCGATCGGCGCGCCTCCGGCCGTCGTCAACGCGGTGGCGGACGCGCTGTCGCCCCTCGGGGTGACGATCACCCGGGTACCGCTCACCCCGGCGAGGATCGTGACGCTGCTCGAGGAGGCGCAGCGGTGAAACCGGCGCGCTTCGAGTACCACGCGCCGTCCAGTGCCGAGGAAGCCGTCGGCCTCCTGACCGAGCTTGGTGACTCCGCCAAGGTGATCGCCGGCGGCCAGAGCCTGGTGCCGGTGCTCGCCATGCGGCTGGCGGTCTTCGGGCATCTCATCGACATCCGCCGGATCGGCAACCTGCGCGGTATCGAGGAGCGCGACGGCTCCGTCTGGATCGGCGCGGCCACCACCGAGGCGGAGATCGGGCGGTCGGAGCGACTCGCCGCCCGGGTACCGCTGCTGACCCGCGCCACCCCGCTGATCGGCCACTTTCAGATCCGCAACCGCGGCACCATCGGCGGGTCACTCGCTCACGCCGACGCCGCCGCCGAGTACCCGGCGGTGGCTCTGGCGCTTGACGCGACGATCACGGCCCGGTCACCGCGGGGCCAGCGGACGATCCCCGCCACCGAGTTCTTCACCGGCATCTGGAGCACCGCGCTCGAGCCGGACGAGGTGCTTACCGGGGTCGAGTTCCCGGTGAGCGGCCGCAGGCAGGGGTTTGCGATCGAGGAGTTCGCGCGGCGGGCGGGTGACTTCGCGGTGGCTGGCGCCGCCGTCGCGGTCGAGCTCGACGGCGACGGCGGCACCGTGATCAGCCGGTGCGCGATCGGCCTGTTCGGCCTGGGCGCGACGCCCCTGCGGAGCGTTTCCGCGGAAACCGCGGCCGTCGGCGCGTCCGCGCGATCGCCGGTGACCGCCAAGGACGTCGGCGAGGCCGCCGTCGCGGACCTGGAGTCCGTCCCGTCGGACGGGCACGGTTCCGCGGCCTACCGGAAGCGCGTGGGCGCGGCCCTCGTCGCCACGGCCATCGGGCGAGCCATCGAGGAGGCCAGGCATGGCTGACGCCGCCATCGAGATCACGGTCAACGGGCTCCTCCGCCGGGTGACGGTGGAGCCGCGGCTGACCCTCGCCGACTTCTTGCGCGAGCGACTTCAGCTCACCGGCACGCACCTGGGCTGCGAGCACGGTGTCTGCGGCGCGTGCACGATCCTCCTCGACGGGGAGGCCGTCCGCTCCTGCCTCATCTTCGCCGTGCAGGCCGACGGCGGCGACGTCACCACGGTGGAGGCCGTCGCCGGCCCCGACGGCACGCTTTCCCCGGTGCAGGCGGCGTTCCGCGAGCACCACGGGCTGCAGTGCGGTTTCTGCACCCCGGGGTTCATCATCTCGGCGACCGCGTTCCTGCGTGACAACCCCGACCCGACGGACGAGCAGATCCGCGCTGCGATGGCCGGGAACCTGTGCCGCTGCACCGGCTACCAGGGCATCCTCAAGGCCGTGCGCGGCGCGGCCCGTACCATCACGGCCGAGACGGCCAATCAAGAAACGAGGTAGTGGGCATGGCCGGAAGAGTCGAGGGCAAGGTCGCTTTCATCACCGGCGCGGGTCGCGGTCAGGGCCGCAGCCACGCGGTGCGGCTCGCCCAGGAGGGGGCCGATATCGTCGCCGTCGATATTTGCCACAACATTGAGGGCGCGCTGCCCATGGCGACGCCGGAGGACCTCGCCGAGACGGTGAAGCTGGTGGAGGCGCTTGACCGGCGGATTGTCGCCCGCCAGGCCGACGTGCGCGACTTCGACGCGCTCAAGGCCGCGGTCGACGCCGGCGTCGAGGAACTCGGCCGGCTGGACATCGTGCTGGCCAACGCCGGGATCGCCAGTGCCGGCGGCCCGGTCGAGACGATGGCCGCGAGCAGCTGGCACGACACCATCGACATCAACCTGACCGGCCTGTGGCACACCGCCCGCGCCGCCGTCCCGCACCTGATCGCGGGCGGCCGGGGCGGCTCGATCGTGCTCACCAGCTCCGTCGCAGGCCTCCAGGCGATGCCGGGGATGAGCGGTTACGTGTCCGCCAAGCACGGCGTGATCGGACTGATGCGGGCACTCGCGGTCGAACTCGGCCAGCACCGCATCCGGGTCAACGCCGTCTTGCCGACCAACGTGAACACGCCGATGTTCATGAACGAGGGAGCGTTCAAGCTGTTCCGCCCGGATATGGAAAACCCGGGACCAGACGACGTGGCCGCGGTGATCGCGCAGTTCATGCACGTCCTCCCGGTCGGCTGGGTGGAGCCAGAGGACATCAGCAACGCGATCCTCTTCCTGGTGTCCGACGAGGCCCGCTACATCACCGGCGTGCCCCTGCCCGTCGACGCGGGCGCCCTGATCAAGTAGCGTCGCCGGTCCAGGCGATGTCGCGGGAGAGGCGCTCGATCATCTCGCCGACGGGCCCCCTGGATCTGCGGCACCGACAACCGGACCGGCGGCTCACCGTTGGAAGCGCTCAGCCGCCGTGACGCCGTGCTCGCGATGAGCCGGGGTGCCGCCGCGAGCAGCAGGGACAGCGTTAACTGGTTCTGTCTCACGTCTCGTGATGATAACGCGAGGGCGGTTGGCCCGCCCGCGGCAGCCGGGCCGCAGGGCGGGCGGGTGTCGGTCGTCGCCGGGCCTTTCCCGTCCCGCGGTCACGCCGGCCTGCCCGCGTGATCGCGGGTCAACCGAGGGAAAAGGCCGGGACAGCACCCATTCCAGCTAGGCAAAATAGAACAAAGTACCCTCAATTGCGCCACCCAGTCGTGATCGCGGGTCAGAATTGGCGATATGGGCATGCTTCAAAATAAGGTGAGTTTGCGGCGTGTCTGAGGTCGTTAATGTGGCTTGTGGGGGAGTCCGGCTGCGGGCGGCGGGGC
>Ga0102924_1004151_pt1 | contig 14790 bp, 11 predicted proteins | sample PaiPotPPM11metaG_FD_80116 | JGI IMG/M metagenome (GOLD analysis project Ga0102924, IMG submission 80116) | Iron sulfur acid spring bacterial and archeal communities from Banff, Canada, to study Microbial Dark Matter (Phase II) - Paint Pots PPM... ... | reverse complement strand
TACGCTCGGGGGTGGTTCGACTACAGCCTGTCCTGAGCTTGTCGAAGGGCTCACCATGACACTGGGGCTCACCATGACATTGGTTGACGCCGACCGGTCGGCGGCGTAGCGTGCGGCGGCGAATGTCTCGAGTGTTGACGTCGTGTACGTGCCGTCCATAACCGGCGGATGATCGCAGAGATCGCGCAGCAGCGGCAGCGTCGTCGGCACGCCTTCGATGAGATACTCGTCGAGCGCGCGGCGAAAACGCGCGAGCGCTTCGCTGCGAGTCGGCGCCCACACGATGAGTTTAGCGATCAACGAATCATAATCTGCGCTGATCTTAAAGCCCGGGAACGCAGCCGAATCGATGCGTACGCCTAAACCGCCTGGCTCGCGATACGCGCCGATCGTGCCGGGTGAGGGCCGAAAACCCTGCGACGGATCCTCGGCGTTGATGCGCCCCTCAATTGAGTGGCCCCGAAAGACGACGGCATCCTGACTGTATTCCAGAGGTTCGCCGGCCGCGACGCGGATTTGCTCGCGCACGAGATCGAGGCCGCTGGTCATCTCGGTAACCGTATGCTCCACTTGAATGCGCGTGTTCATCTCGAGAAAGAAGAACTTGTCGCCGGTCACGAGCCATTCGATCGTGCCGACGCTATCGTAGCCGATCGCCTGCGCTGCCCGGATCCCGGCCCGGCGAATTTCCTCGCGCACGCGTTGCGGGATGTTTGGAGGCGTCTCTTCACAAAGTTTTTGATGGCGCCGCTGCAGCGAACAGTCCCGCTCGCCGACATGCAGAACGCTCCCATGCTTATCCGCGAGAATCTGCAATTCAATGTGCTTGGGATTTTCTAAGTAGCGCTCGGCATAGATTGCGCCGTTTTTGAAATACGCTTCGGCTTCGCGTTTCGCGGTTGAGAGCGCGGCCGCAATGTCGTCGAGGGTGTATGCGATTTTCAATCCTTTGCCGCCGCCGCCGCCCGACGCTTTGAGCGCCAGCGGCAAGCCATATTCTTCGGCGGCTTTGCTCGCCGCCTTGGCGTCGACGATTGCTTCCGTGCCGCCCGGCACCACCGGCACGCCGGCCGCGATCATCGCTTGCCGGGCGCGCATTTTATCGCCCATTGCGTCAATCGCGCCTGGATGAGGACCGATCCAGGTTAAGTCGGCTTCCAGAACCGAACGCGCAAAATCGGCGTTCTCGGCTAAAAATCCGTATCCGGGATGAATGGCTTGCGCGCCCGAGCGTCGCGCAATGTCCAGAATCCGCTCGCCGTTTAAGTAGCTCAGCGCCGGACTCGCCGGCCCGAGCAGATACGCTTCATCCGCTAACCGCACGTGCATCGCAGCGCGATCGATCTCCGAATACACCGCAACCGTCTGCAAGCCCATCTCGCGCGCCGTGCGAATGACGCGCACCGCGATCTCACCGCGGTTGGCGACTAAGAGTTTTTCCAAACTCGGCGGCCCCTCGACAAGCTCGGGGGTGCCCTTCGACTTCGCTCAGGATGACATCCCGACAGCTCACCATGACACAATGATGCCTGTTTCCAACGCGACTTCACCGGTGCGGTTTCATCGCGCGAGCCCAGAAATTCCAGGGCCGCGACGATGGCCAGAATCTCGTCGTCGCTCATTGCGGCGGCGGGTACATCCCCATCGCGTGAAAACCGCCGTCGACAAAATGCACGTCGGCGGTGACCGCGTTTGAAAGATCCGAAGCCAGGAATACTGCCATCTTACCGATGTCGTCGGTCGTGACGTTACGCCGCAGCGGCGCGGTTGTCGCGCAAACGTCGAGCATTTTCGAAAGCCCCGCGACCTGCCGTGCGCTCGCAGTTTTGATGGGTCCGGCTGAAATCGCGTTCACTCTGATCCCGCGATCGCCCAAGTCGAACGCGAGATAACGCACCGATGCCTCGAGGGCGGCCTTGGCGATGCCCATCACATTATAGTTTGGAACGATCGCCGTCGCGCCCAGGTACGTGAGCGCCATGATCGATCCGCCGTCGGCGATCTGTCCGCGTAACGCCTGCACGAGCGCGATAAGGGAGTACGCGGAAACGTCGAGCGAGAGGCCAAAGCCTGCGCGCGACGTGTCGTAGACTTTTCCGGCGAGGTCATCTTTGTTGGCGAACGCGATCGAATGCACGACCGCATCGAGTTTACCGAATCCGGCGAGCGCCGGAGCCAGGCGCGCGAGCGACTCATCCGAGGAGACGTCGCATTCGAGGACCGGCCCGCCGCCGAGTTCGGCGGCAATCTTTTCGACCTGTTCTTTGACGCGTTCGCCTTGATAGGTGAAGGCCAGCTGTGCGCCGTGTTCGTGCATCTGCCGCGCTATGCCGGTCGCGATCGACCACTGATTGGCCACACCCGTGATCAGCCCGCGCTTTCCTTTTAATAGGCTCAATCTCTCTCCTTGCTACAGAGGAATGTTACCGTGCTTGCGCTTCGGCCGCTCGACGCGCTTATTGGCCAGCATGTCGAGCGATTTCGCGATCACGCGCCTGGTCATGCGTGCTTCGACGACGTCGTCCACGTAGCCGCGCCCGGCCGCGATGAACGGGTTGTCGAACCTTTCGCGATAGCTTTCGACGAGCTCTTGCATTTTGGCGTCTTTGTCCTTGGCGGCCGCCAGTTCACGCTTGAAGATCGTCTTGACCGCGCTTTCGGCGCCCATGACCGCGATCTCGGCCGTCGGCCAAGCGACGTTGATGTCCGCGCGAATATGTTTGCTCGCCATGACGTCGTAAGCGCCGCCGTAGGCTTTGCGGGTGATGACCGTAATCTTGGGAACCGTCGCTTCGGCAAAAGCATAAAGCAACTTCGCGCCGTGCGTGATAATGCCGCCGTACTCTTGATCGGTTCCGGGCAAAAATCCCGGGACGTCGACGAAGGTTACGATCGGAATGTTGAAGGCATCGCAAAACCGGACAAAGCGCGCGGCTTTGATCGAACTCTTGATATCCAAAACGCCGGCCAAAACATTGGGCTGGTTGGCGACGATGCCGACGCTCTGGCCGTTCACACGTCCGAATCCGGTGATGATGTTTTGCGCGAAGAGCGGCTGTATTTCGAAGAAGTCGCCCCCGTCGAGCACCGGCGCGATGACATCGTGCATGTCGTATGGCTTGTTCGGAGAGTCAGGAACGACGTCGTCGAGTTCGGGAACCAGGCGTTGCGGATCGTCCTCGCAGGCAAAGCGAGGCGGATCGTCCAGGTTGTTCGGCGGCAAATATGAGAGCAGCGTTTTGGCGAGCTCGTTCATCTCGTCTTCGTCAGCCGCAACTAAATGCGCGACGCCGCTCTTGGTCGCGTGCGTGTTCGCGCCGCCGAGTTCTTCAAAACTGACGTTTTCGCCGGTCACCGTCTTGATGATCTCGGGCCCGGTTATGAACATCTGTCCGATGCCTTCGGTCATGATGATGAAATCGGTTATTGCGGGCGAGTAAACCGCGCCGCCCGCGCATGGCCCCGCGACAAGACTGATCTGCGGAATCACGCCGCTGGCCTGCACGTTGCGCCAAAAGATCTCGGCGTAGCCGCCCAGGCTGACGACGCCCTCTTGGATGCGCGCCCCGCCGGAGTCGTTTATGCCTATCATGGGGGAGCCGGTACGGAGCGCCAGATCCATCACCTTACAAATCTTCTCCGCGAAGACTTCACCCAGGGAACCGCCGAGCACCGTAAAATCTTGCGAGAAGAGAAAAACCTGACGATCGTCGATGGTGGCGCGTCCTGTGATGACGCCGTCACCCAAGAATTCGCGCTCGCCAAGCCCGAACGCCGTCGTGCGGTGTACGGCGAACTGATCGAGTTCGATGAATGAGTTCGTGTCAACCAGCGTTTCTATACGTTCGCGGGCCGTGCGTTTGCCGCGACGATGCTGCTTTTCGATTGCCTCGGCGCCGGCCGGCGCCGAGGCCAGCTCGCGTTTGCGCTGCAGTTCCGCGTATTTTGCTCGGTTGCTCTTCACCGTTTCTGGGCTTGAACGGATGACCGTTTTCTCCTATACGAGCGCGGCCGGCGCATGATCGAGCTCGGCGCACAAAGCCTCCTCCAGCTGATCCTGACCATCGAGAGCGTCGCAATGGCTATCATTGCGGGCTTCTTCCTGCTGCTTATGCGCGCGACGAACGACGACCGCGGGCGCTGGTGGTTCCGCGGGTGGACCCTTTTTGCTTTCGCACTCGCGGCGGAAGCGCTCGGGCAGCATAGCGGGGGCATGGAAAACGCGATGGCGTACGTCGGCACCCTTTTGTGCGTTGCGGCAGGATATGGTGCGATCGCCGGCTGCTACGAGTTCGCGAAGGCGAAAGGCGTTGCAAACTGGGCGAATGTCGCCGTCGTGGCCGGCGCAATCGTAGCGCTATTCGTCACGTCGCGCACGGACTTGACCGCCGACCTGATCGGCCCCGAGGTTACGCTCTTCATCGCGATGATCATCGTCGCCGTCACGATGTATCCGTTCATTCGCGAGAGCCGGTTTAGCGGGGTCAGGCCGATCTTCGTCGCGGCGCTGCTCCTGTCGCTCATGATGGCGCGTACGCTATTCACCTGCGCTTATCTGGGAATGCAGCATGCCGAACTGAACGCACTCTACTGGTCGGCCGAAGTGATCGCCGGCGGGATCTTGGCAACGATGCTTGCCGTGGGACAGCTCATTGCATTGCTGGATGAATTGCGCGTCGAGGTCGAAGATGGAAATGCCGCTTTGAGCCGGGCGCTCACGAGTCTGGAAGTTGCGGCGAAGGTGGACGCGTTGACCGGCTTGCACAATCGTTATGCCTTTTACACGCTCACCGATGGCTTTCGCAGCCGGCCCGAGCAAACGCACATCGTCATCCTCGACCTCAACAATCTCAAGCGTATTAACGATACCTTCGGACATCACAACGGCGACCGGGCGCTGCTAAGCGTCGCACAGTGCCTGCGTGAGGTGGCGCGCGCGCAGGATTACGTGTTTCGCTGGGGTGGAGACGAATTCGTGCTCATGCTCGTCGGGCTGTCGGCGGAAGAAGCGCGCGATCGCGTCACGCGCATGCAGCCTCCGCGGGCGCTGGACGTGATGGAAGCGCACGACCCTGTGCCCCTGACCGTGTCATGGGGCATCGCACCGTTCAATCCGCTGGACGTCGACGGCTCGCTGCGGCAAGCCGATGTGCAGCTCTACGCGCAGAAGCGGCTGCTCGGAAGTGCGGTAAGGTTCCCGATATGATGCATGCGTTCACCTGTTTGCTGTTTCCGCTCTTTGCGGGTTGCTCGCCGTTCATCGACTATACGGCGACGCCGATGGACATCGCACGAAATCCCGGATACTACTCTGGCCGCGCCGTTGTCGTAACGGGCAACATCCTGAACCTTCGCCTGCTCCGAGGTTCCTCATTCGGCACTCCGGCCGAAACGTTTTCTCTTTGCAGCGGCAAATGCGTTCACGTTTTTATGCGCGAGCATACGGCGATCTACGACGGAGAACGGGTCTCCGTGCGCGGAATTTTCTTGATAATCCAGCGCAGGGGCAAACTGGTCTTGCGCAACGACATCGAGGCGGCGGAAATCTTTCCCCGCGTTTAACGTGCGCGTTACCAGATACCAAGCAATGCCTTGACGTCGTCGCTGGCCATCTCTTTGGGATCCCACGGCGGGGTGAACGTGATGTCGACGACGACGTCCTTGACGCCTTCGACTGCCTTGATGCGATCTTCGACCGACTGTTTGAACATCGGTCCCACCGGACACATCGGCGATGTCAGCGTCATCGTGACGACGACGTGCTCACCACCCTCGCCCTCAACGGCGACGTCATAGACGAGACCGAGCTCCAAAATCCCGAGCTGGAGTTCCGGATCCTTGACTTCGGCTAGCGCTTCGCGAACCTGATCGACGGTTGGCATCGTGTCCCTTCTTCTGGTTTTAGCGAGGCCTCGCTTTTGTTTACGGCAAAGCCTCTGGGCCATGCGTCCTACACTGTTAATCGTTGCAACCCTCGCGGCGCTCGCAGCGTTGCCTGCGACCGCCCAGGCTTCGAGTTCTGTGGCCGCGGGCGGCTTCACGCGGGGCACGCCTAACGCCAGCGGCGGCGCGGTTATCTTGAGCAGCGGCGCCTCGATTCCGGCGGTGCCGCTCGAAGTGCAGGCGTCGTTGTTGGCTCCGATCGGCGCCGGGGGCGGGTACGCGCTGACCGGCGAGATTCGCGGCTTTACGGGCGGCGGCTATGGGGGCGCCTATATCGGGGCCGGAGCCGGGGTTTCCAACCTCTCGAGCGACCATACCACCGGGCCGGTTCTCACGATCTTTGCAGGCAAGTCCATCGCGCCGTTTACCTCGCTCGAAATCAGGCTCTACCGGCAGACTAAGGATACCGGAGCCACCGCCGGCTTTCTGGGCGTTCGATTCAGTTTTTAAGCAGACCGAGCGCAGCCCGTAACGCCGGAGGCGTGTTAGTAGTTCAACCTTCAGAGACCCGGACGGGTATAGAGACAGTAGGAGACTAGAACATGTCGATGTGGGAACCGTTTACCGAGCGCGCGCGGCGCAGCATTGTGCTGGCTCAGGAAGAGGCCCAGCGGCTCGGCAATAACTACATCGGCACCGAGCACATTCTGCTCGGCATTATCTCTGAAGGCGAGAGCCTGGCGGCCAAAGTCCTCGAGACGCTGGGCGTCAATCTGGCCAAGGTACGTCAGGAAGTCGAAGCGATCGTCGGCCGCGGTGGCCAGACGGTACAGCAAGAGATGGTCTTCACGCCGCGCGCCAAACGCGTGATCGAACTCGCGTTTGAAGAAGCGCGGCAACTCAACCACAACTATATCGGCACCGAACATCTGCTCTTAGGTTTGATTCGCGAGGGCGAGGGAGTCGCCGCGCGGGTGCTGACCAATCTCGGCGTCGACCCGGCCAAGGTGCGCGTGCAGACGACCTCGCTGCTGGGAGCCGAAGGTCAGCCCTCACCGCCCAAAGGCAAGAGCAAGACGCCGACGCTCGATGCTTATGGCCGCGATCTGACGCAACTCGCGCGCGAGAACAAACTCGATCCGGTGATCGGCCGCGCCAACGAGATCGAGCGCGTCATTCAAATTCTCTCGCGCCGCACGAAAAACAACCCCGCGCTTATCGGCGAACCGGGCGTCGGCAAGACCGCGATCGCCGAGGGCTTGGCGCAGCGCGTCATCAAGGGCGATATTCCCGAACCGCTTCTTGACAAACGCGTGATCACGCTCGATCTCGCCGGCCTGGTTGCGGGCACGAAGTATCGCGGCGAGTTCGAAGAGCGCATGAAGCGCGTGATGGACGAAATCCGCGGCGCCGCAGGCGAGATCATTCTCTTCATCGACGAGCTGCACACGCTGGTCGGCGCGGGCGCAGCCGAAGGCGCGATCGATGCGAGCAACATCATCAAGCCGGCGCTAGCGCGCGGCGAGCTGCAGTGCATCGGCGCGACCACGCTCAACGAATTTCGCAAACATATCGAAAAGGACTCGGCGCTCGAGCGGCGCTTCCAGCCGGTCATGGTCGGGGAACCGAGCGTCGAAGAGACGATCGAGATTCTCAAAGGCCTGCGCGATCGCTATGAAGCGCACCACAAAGTTCAAATCACCGACGAAGCCCTGGATGCGGCGGCGCGTCTGGGCGATCGCTACATCACCGATCGCTTTTTGCCCGATAAAGCCGTTGACTTGATCGACGAAGCGGCCTCGCGCGTGCGCTTGCAGGCGGGGATGCCGCCACAAGAGATTCGCGATCTCGACGCACAGCTGCGCAAGATGGTCACCGAGAAAGAAGCGGTCGTCAAGGCACAAGAATTTGACAAGGCCGCCGAGCTGCGCGACCGCGAGGAAAAACTGCGCCTCGAAAAAGCGCGCCTCGAGCAAGAGTGGCAAGCGCGGCGCGCGCAGAGCGACAAGGTTCTCAAAGTTACCGAGGAAGATATCGCGCACATCGTCTCGTCGTGGACGAAGATTCCGGTCAGCAGATTGGCGCAAGCCGAGACCGAGAAACTTCTCAACATGAAAGAGTCGCTGCACAAGCGCGTGGTCGGCCAAGAAGAATCGATCGAAGTCGTGACGCGCGCTATTCGCCGTTCGCGGGCCGGGCTGAAGAATCCGAGCCGCCCGATCGGCTGCTTCCTGTTCCTCGGACCGACAGGCGTCGGCAAGACGGAAGTGGCGCGCAGCGTCGCGGAATTCTTGTTTGACGATCAGGAGTCGATGATCCGCATCGACATGTCCGAGTACATGGAAAAATATGCGGTCTCGCGTCTGCTCGGCGCTCCTCCCGGATACGTCGGGTACGAGGAAGGCGGACAGTTGACCGAAGCGGTGCGGCGCCGTCCGTACGCGGTCGTCCTGCTCGACGAAATCGAGAAGGCGCACCCCGATGTCTTCAACTTGTTGTTGCAAGTTTTGGACGACGGACGCTTGACCGATTCGCAAGGCCGGCAAGTGGATTTCAAAAACACCGTCATCGTGCTGACGTCCAATATCGGCGCGATGGGCATGCAAACCACGACCGATATCGGCTTCCGCACGCAAAAGAATTCGGAAGAGGACGAACAGCGCGCGTACGAGCGCATGAAGAACAAAGTGCTGGAAGAGGTCAAGCACACGTTCCGTCCGGAGTTCCTCAACCGTCTTGACGAAACGGTCGTTTTCCACCAGCTCACCCGTCCGCAGATCGAAGAGATCGTTGGGCTTGAACTCGAGAAAGTCATGCGCGAAGTCAAAGCACAGGGCATGCACCTCGAAGTGACGGACGAGGCCAAATCGCTGCTTGCCAAAAAGGGCTGGGACCCGCAGTTCGGCGCGCGTCCGCTGCGCCGCGCGATTCAGCGCGAAGTCGAAGACGAACTCGCCGAAGAGATGCTGCGCGGACGTTTTGGCAGCGGCGATCGGATTCTGGGCGAAATCGATCCGAGCAATCCGGAGAAACTGCGCTTCAGCAAGATCCCCGGCATCGAGCCGCCGCCGCCCCGCGAACCGGAGCACGCGACGACCTGATCGCGATCTTCACGGCGCCGTTTCCCTCCGATTCGGCGACAACGTAGAGCATGTTCGTAAACCTGGCTGGCGCCGCGATACTGGCGCTTTTGCAGGGAACGCCGGCGCCCACGCCTACCGCATCGCCCGTCCCCTCCCCGTCACCCGTCGCATCACCGAGCGCGGCACCGGCTCTAATCGCGCAACCATCCGCGGCCGATCATCTTTATCCGGGAAACATGCTGCGCATCACGGTCGCCAGTGCGAATGGCATGCTAACGCCCACAATCGACAAGCCGCTCGCGACCTGGTCCGTCGATCAGGTTGCGCACGTTGTAACGCTGAGCGCCGGCCAAAATCTCGGGCGGGCGACGCTGACAATCGCAGATGCAAGCGGTCAGAGCGTATCGGTTCCCGTGCGTGTCGGTTTGGATGCGGGCACAATTCCCGCACAGTCGCTAAGCATGCAATTCACCGGCAACCCCGTGGACCCGCCTTGGCTGCAGAGGACGGTTCAGCAGATTTTGCTTCGAAATGTGCGGTTGCAATCGGGTGCGGCCGTGCAAACGAGTTTCAACGCGCCTCCCGCGCTCGCGCCTGGGAGCATCGGCGCGCTTGACGCGCAAGTGCAAATCACCGGAAGCGATCAATACTATCCGGTGAGTGCGGTCGTCAATGTCAACCTTCAAAACGTTCGAACCGAATCGTTCGCGCCTCCACTGCTCTTCTATGACGACGATCCCGAGCATATCTCTGCCGAAGGCGTGCTCTACCGCGGGCAGATCTCCGCGTCGACGCCGGTGCGGCTCTACTACTATCATGACAACAGCGGTCAGCCGCGCGATCTGGTTGTCGCCTTCTGGGCACCGGCCGGGTCCGCTACGATTCAGCTGGTCGACGCCTCGGCCGGACCCAATATCGACGTCATGACGGTGGGGCACATCGTTACGCGCGACTTCCTGACTCAAAAACCCGGCAATGAAGGCGTCATCGTAACCGTCGACGCGCAGTCGCCCTATGTGGCCGAGCGGGTCCCGCTGCCGCATCTGGCGGGTGCCGCCGGCACGGTTGACGTTCGCGTGCTTTCGGGCGGTCCGGTTAACGTTACGGTCCTCTCGGCCGCTCCGGGGACCCCCGACGAGTCGTTGCCCTCGCTCCTCGCGCAAGCCAAGCTGCCGGGCGATGGACACCATCGCACCGGCGTCTTCAACATTGCCGATCATGCGCATGATTCGCTTCCGTATACGGTCGGCGGTCAGGACGCATTGCTCGACTACGGCCTGCAGAGTCCGAGGGTGATAGAGCCGCCCGAGGGCCGCGACTTCGGCCAGTACGGTGTCTGGCGCACGATCGACTTCGCAGTCAGCAATCCAACCGGACAGTCTGCGACCATCTATCTCTACGAGCAGCCGATGGGCGGACCGGTTCGCAGCAGCTTTCTGATAAACGGTGGGCCTTCGCCGATCGAAGTGAACTGCGTCCGGCTCTCGCAGCATTACCAAATCGGCCCGCCGATAACCGTCGCGCCCGGCGCGTCGCGCATCGAGCTGCAGACGATGACCGACGGTGGCTCCAACTATCCGCTCGAAGTCGGACTCACCGCGACCCCTCCGCTGCCATCCCCGCCGCCAATCACGGCGCCCGACGGATGCTTCCCAAAGGCGCAACCGTCTCCGTTGCCGGCGGTCAGTCCGTCACCGGTTCCGGAGCCCACCGGCCGGGCTTACCACCGCGCCAAATAAATGGCACAATGAAACCGTGGAACGGCCGAGCGAGCCGAAGATCGTCCTGCTCGTGCGATTGCTCAATGCTATCGACGAGGGGCGTTTTTCTTTCGAGGACTTAAAAGACCGTATCGCCGAGGGCGATCGCCGGCCAAGTACGCGCAGTTTGCGCCGTTATCTGGCCGTGCTTGCCGACGCGGGCTTTCCCTGGTATTTCGATCGCACGTCCAACACGTACCGCTTTGCAGACGGCTACAGTTTGAAGCGGCTAGAGCTAAGCAGCAGCGAACTCTTTGGCCTCGTCGCGCTGCGTTCGATAGGCGCGACCCTGGGCGGCACGATTGGAACCTACGTGGACGAGGTGACCGCAAAACTCGTGGGCTCGACCGGCAGCGGCGTTGAGGAGCGTTTGAAGACGCCGTCCTCCGTTGCGTTCCGGCTCAGCGAGATACGGCTGGACGAAGAGGGCGAGCGCACCTTCGGGCTCCTCTCTTCTGCCGAACGCAGCTCCCGCAGCGTGACCTTCGCGTACGAAGACAAAGAAGGAGTCCGCTCGAAACGGCTGGCCGATCCATACGGTTTCATCGTGAACTCCGGACGGGTCTATTGCGTAGCGTACGACCACGACCGCCGGGACAAGCGCGTCTTCGCCGTGGATAGCATCTCGGGGCTGACGGTTACCGCGCAGACGTTCGTCAAGCCGGCGACGTTCAACGTCGAGGATTTTGCAGCGAGTTCGATTAGCGGCGTGCTTCACAGCGATGCTACGACCGACGTGCGTGTCCGCTTTGCCCCGCGCGTGGCCAAAGCGGCGGTTGCTGCACGTATAGTGGCGGACAGAGCGATCGAAGAAAACGCGGACGGTTCGGTCCAGATCACGTACAGCGTCGCGGACGTTAACGAGCTTACGCGCTGGGTGTTGAGTTGGGGCGCCCAAGCCGAAGTTTTGGCGCCGGCGGCCGCGCGGGATGGTGTCCGGGGCTTGCTCGCCGAGATGGCCACAAATTACGAACAAAAATGACGAAGCCCCAGATTTCTCCGGGGCCCCGACGTATTCACTCACCGGTCTTCGCCTGTTTGACTCCCGTGAAGGAGCCCCACTGACGCCGTACCCGGCGGTTTGACTGCCTCACTCGGATTGCCGGTCATCCCGGCCCTCGTCAACATGTTTCAGTCGCGATCGATACGTTCATCGCCCTTCGTTTTATCGAAGTGCATGCATGGTATCACGCCCGAAAAGGCGTATGCAAGGGGGCGATTGAGGTACTCACAACGTTTCCACAAAAAACTTTAGTTATGCACAGATGTTCCACGGTTCTCATCGTGTTGGTTGCATTGTTGACCATTCCGGCGCGCGCGCAGAACATGCTCGGCGGTTTACCGATCGATGGAATTCATTGCGACTATGGCGAGGGCGCGGCCCTGCACATTCACGTCAACCTTCAAATGTTCGATCGCGGACACAGGGTGATCGTGCCTTCCAACATCGGCATCCCGATTGGCGTCGGCTGCTTGTACTGGCTGCACACGCATGCCGCCAACGGCTTTATCCATATCGAGTCTCCCGTAAACCAACTCTTCACGCTCGGACAATTCTTCGATATCTGGGCGGTGAGTTTAAGCCGCACGCAGGCCGCAAACATTAAGGCGCCGCGCGGAAGAACCTTGCGGTTCACCGTTAACGGCCGGGCGTGGACGCGCGATCCGAAACTCATTCCTTTGCGCAATCACGAAGCGATCGTCATACAGGCTGGGCCACCGTTTGCCGTTCCGCAAAAACCGAACTGGGGGTTTCTATAGCTACCGGCGCCGCGGTCGTTGAAATCGACGGGAGGCGGCTAAGTCTCGAAGCAATCCGCGCCGTAGCCGAAGAGGGCGCAGAGATTCGCATCGAGACGGGCGCACGCCGTCGCGTGGCGGCTGCGCGGCGTTTGGTGGAAGAGAAATTTGCGCAAGGCGAAGCGATTTACGGAGTCACGACGGGCTTTGGCCGGTTGGCGAACGTGTCGATCGCGCCCAGCGATGCCGAACAGTTGCAGCTCAATCTCGTACGCAGCCACGCCGCCGGCACGGGAGATCCCCTCCGGGAATCATTTGTGCGCGCGGCGGGCGTGCTGCGGGTCAGTTCGCTCGCGGCCGGACATTCCGGCGTCCGCGAGGAGACGCTCGACCTTTTGGCGGCGCTGCTAAACCGGCGTGTGACGCCGGTAGTTCCCGCGCAAGGTTCGGTCGGCGCGAGCGGCGATCTCGCGCCGCTCGCGCACATGACGCTAACGCTCATCGGGGAGGGCGAAGCCTTTTACCGCGGCGAGCGCATGAGCAGCGCGCGTGCCTTGGAGCTAGCCGGCCTCAAACCGATCAAACTTGCCGCCAAGGAAGGGCTGTCACTGGTTAACGGCACCGAGGTGATGACCGGTGTCGCCGCTCTTTCGCTCCTACGCGCGGAGGCGCTCATTGCCGCCGCAGATGTGATTGGGGCGATGTCGCTCGAGGCGTTTCTCGGCACGGACCGCGTTTTTGACCGGCGCATCAACGCCTTGCGTCCGCACCCCGGCCAGGCCGCCGTCGCGGATCGCTTACGCGCGCTTCTGCGCGGGTCGCAAATCATCGAATCGCATCGCGAGTGCGGGCGCGTGCAAGATCCGTATTCGTACCGCTGCATCCCCGTCGTGCACGGGGCCGTGCGCGACGCGACCGGTTACGCGCGCGGTGTGATCGAAACCGAAGCGATCTCGGTGACCGACAACCCGCTGGTTTTTCCCGACGATGGAGAGTTCTTAAGCGGCGGCAACTTCCACGGGCAACCCGTCGCGCTGGCCTGCGACGTGCTGAAGATTGCGGTCGCGGAATTAGGCGGCATCAGCGAACGTCGCTTGTACTTGCTGTTGAATGGTGAGGAGCGCGGGCTGCCGCTGTTCTTGAGCGGGCGGTCGGGCCTGCAATCGGGACTCATGATCGTGCAATATACGTCGGCCGCGCTGGTCTCGGAGAACAAAGGTTTGGCTTGGCCGAATAGCGTGGATTCGATTCCAACCTCCGCCGGCCAGGAGGATCACGTCAGCATGGGGATGACCGCAGCGTTGAATCTCGACCGCGTGCTCGATAACGTGGAAGGCTCGCTCGCCTGCGAGTTGCTCGGCGCGATGTGCGCGACCGATTTTCGCCGGCCGCTGCGCTCGGGGGACGGAACGCAGGCCGCGCACGAGGTCGCGCGGGAACGGATCGCGCCGTGGACGGACGATCGGTCATCTGCGCCGGACATTTCCGCTGCGCGCGAACTCATTCGCAGCGGAAAGCTGGTGGCGGCCGCGGAGAAGGCTGTCGGGAAGCCGCTTTTATGAAAGCCGAGCCGGCCGCTCGAGCCGTGCGCGCGCCGCGTGGAACGCAGCTTTCGTGTCAGGCGTGGCCGCAGGAAGCGGCGCTCCGGATGCTGATGAACAATCTCGATCCGGAGGTGGCCGAGCGGCCCGACGACCTGATCGTTTACGGCGGAAACGGGCGCGCGGCGCGTTCGTGGCAGGCGTTCGACGCGATCGTCCGCGCGCTCAAGCGCTTGAAGAACGACGAAACGCTGCTCGTGCAAAGCGGCAAGCCGGTAGCGATTTTCAAAACGCATGCGCGGGCGCCGCGCGTTTTGATCGCCAACGCGAACCTCGTCCCGAAATGGGCCGATCTCAAGACCTTCCGCGAACTCGAGGCGCAGGGGCTCACGATGTACGGCCAGATGACTGCGGGGTCGTGGATCTACATCGGTTCGCAGGGCATCGTGCAGGGCACGTACGAGACCTTTGCCGAGCTCGCGCGCCAGCATTTTGGCGGGACGCTGCGCGGCCGAGTTTGCTTGACCGCCGGCGCCGGCGGCATGGGCGGAGCGCAGCCGCTGGCGATTACGATGAACGAAGGGATCGCGCTCATCGTGGACGTCGATCCCCTCCGCCTGGAACGGCGCCGCGATTTGAAATATCTGGATCGCGTGGTCGCCTCCCGCGACGAAGCGCTGCGCGAGGTCGAAGCCGCGCGGCGCGAAGGGCGCGCAATCTCAATCGGTTATCGGGGAAACGCAGGCACGGAGTTTCCGGCCCTGCTGGCGGCCGGCTTACGGC
>Ga0102924_1004150_pt1 | contig 14792 bp, 17 predicted proteins | sample PaiPotPPM11metaG_FD_80116 | JGI IMG/M metagenome (GOLD analysis project Ga0102924, IMG submission 80116) | Iron sulfur acid spring bacterial and archeal communities from Banff, Canada, to study Microbial Dark Matter (Phase II) - Paint Pots PPM... ... | reverse complement strand
ATTCATTGGTGCGGAGCACATCGCTGACCGCCAAGTCGTTGGTTCCGTCATCGCCCAGCTTGTCGGCACGTCGTGCCAATTCACGGCAATGGCCGATGATGATCTGATGGGCATCGAGCAGACGGGAAATCTGCACCGGCACTTCTTCCCTTCCCTTCGGCGGACGCTCGATGCGCGTGGTTTCGGCCACATCGGCAGCCATCGCAATCGAAATTCCCCCGAGAAGTTGAATCCGTTCGGCGATGGTATCCACGATCTCCGACTGTTCGCCGAAGTGCTTGTCGAACAAGAGGTGGAGCTGATAAAAAGTTGGCCCCGACACTTGCCAATGCGATTTCTTGTAGAGATCGCGCAGGGTAATGGTGTCAGCTAACAGAAGGTTGAGTTGCTCGGTCATTTCCAGGCGAACCGGCTCCTCCAGGTCAAGAGGCAACATGTGCGAGACGGTACCAAAGCGTTGAATTTCGGGGGCACGCTGATGAAGGCGAGGCTGAGCGCTCACCGTCCCTCGCTCGGCGGCGGGTGCTTTCGCATTGAGATCTTTCTTAGCCATAGATGATGTTCTCCTCACAGAACGGCAATCTGAGATTCGTAGTGCTTGAAAACTTGGGCGTTTGTTCGATGCTGGGATTGAGAGCTTGGATGCGCCATTCTGGCTAAACGCATAGATGCCATGGCCGGAGGCTCGAAATGAACGCGGCGGGATGGAATGAGATATTCCATTTCTTCATACGGTCACAATGTCCCACGGTCGGCGAAGTATTCGATGAGTTCTGCACGAACGTTTATGCCAGTTGGAAGATGACAGACGTTTGACGATGTCATGACCATTGATTATGATCAAAGTGCGGGGTGGAGCAGTCTGGTAGCTCGTTGGGCCCATAACCCAAAGGTCGGTGGTTCAAATCCACCCCCCGCAACCAACTTTTTCAATTGGTTACAGCCTTTCGGTCCCGAGCGTTCCGCTCATTTTCCGCTCATATTGCCAGCAATTGCCCGACGACCTGCCCGTGCGCGGCCCGTTTCTGGTCACTCACGGCTTGGGTGTAAACGTTCATGGTCGTGGCGATGTTGGAATGCCGCAAGAGTTCCTGCTGCACCTTCACATCGGTGTGGTTCGCACGTAGCAGGCAAGAATAAGAGTGCCGGAACGTGTGCCACCCCACGGTCTTGAACAGGCCAGCCCGTTTCGCCGCCGGTTGGATGATGCGCTTCAACGCCGAATCAGGCCAGTAAGGAACTCGCCCGCCGTTGTACGAAGACGCGAACACCCAATCCGAATCAGATGCGTAGGGAGACAACAGCCGCCACTCCTCGAGAATCCTGATGAGTTCCGGAGCGAGCGGCACTGGCTTGCGCCGTGCTTGGGTTTTCGGATTGCCCACATGGTTGTTCACCATGCCACGACGGATGGTCAAGGTTGCCCCTTCCCAGTCAAAATCCGACCACTGCAAGCCAGTCAGTTCACTGCGGCTCAGGCCCAGACAGCCTGCCAGAATGACCATCACTCTGTACGGCTCCTGTTGAAGTTCTGCCAGCAACGCGTGAAACTCTGACACTGACAGAATTTCTGGCTCTGCACGTCTTGCCCCGCCCTGACGCACGCGACTGATGGGATTGTCTCGAACGAATTCCCACCGGATTGCGCACTCGAAGAGCACGTGGAGTACGTTACGCACGTTCACCTTGCTTTTTGGTGCCAGAGGTAAGACTCGCAGCCATTGTTCTACGCCCATCGTGCGTACCTGCTCCAAAAAACTCGTGCCCCATTTGGGTTTCACCCATTTCTGCAAACAAGTTACGTAGCTCTTGCGCGTTGCATATGCCAATCGACCCATTTCAACTTCATCATTCAAATACCGGCCAATCAGTGCCGCAACGGTTGTGGGAACTGCCTTCGGCAGTTCGCTATTAATCTCTAAGCGAAAAGGATCTGCCGCACGCTGTGCGTCCTGTTTCGTTGGGTATTGTTCCAGGGTGCCCAGCAGTCTGCTTCGCAGTCTTCCGTTTGGTTCGTACCAACGAAATTCCCAAACATCCGGCCCTTTCCGCTTTTTCAGCGTGACATTTCCTCTTTGATACCGGCTTCTCATTTTGTCTCCTTCGAGAAGCACGGACGGTATTCAGACTGTACACCAATCCATTCATTCAGTGCGCTAGCACGAAAGAACCAGAAGCGGCCAATCTTGATGGCAGGCACCATATGGGTGCGTGCAAGCCTTTGCAACGTTCTGGGGTGCATGTTCCCAAGGAGCTGGGCTGCTTGTTCATCATTCAGCAAAGGCTCGAAATCGGTTTCAGATCCCGCTCGTTGTGCGGGTTTCTTTTGGTCTGGCCGTACTGAGGATTGCGGATTGGTGTTGGCTGGCATTGAATTCGCGTCTCATCGCGGCAATTGCAGTGCATAGAGCGCCCCGTCAACGGCATCGGAAACCCTGTCGATGGCAGAACTGGAGTTACATGTCATGTGTGTTTGATGAAGCGCCACCCGAACGCCGCCTCTGATTGCTACGTATTCCCATTGCTCGTGAGGATGAAAGACAGCGCAGTATTCGCGAGTGCCTCTAGAAACCTCGAACGATTGGGGGGTGTTGTTAGACCTGTCATTTTTCTTTCGCTTCCATAGTGGAGTGGTGGACCGGAACTGCGAAGGTTCAGTCAAGGGCGACCGGAGGGAGCCGCGCCAGCGGGCCTGCCCCTTGACGGGTTCTTCGCAGTTCCGGTCTCGTTCATGTGGAAGCGAAAGAAGACGTTGGATGCGGGGGATGCTGTTCGGGTGCTTCATTGCGCCGCCTCATCCTTCGATGTGGACTTCCTTTGAATCCTGCGCGCAGGGTGAGCTGTAGTGGTGCTCGGCGCTGCTGCCTCTGGCTTTGATGGAACCACGACCGTGTTCTGGGTTGGTTCCGGTGCCGTTGAATTGATCCAGCGGTAGTACAAAGTTCCCAGCGCAAATCCCACGGCCAGAGCCACACTGCACAAAAGGAGGACCGACCACTTGTATTCGCGGAGGAACGTGTGCGTTAGATCGTTTGCTGCTCGCTTCGCGGTGGCCGTGGCATACTCGATGCTTCCGCGTATTTCATCGAGCGCCCTGCGTGCTTCGCTGGCAGCGCCTCGATAAGAATCTGTCAGTTGCTTGGACGAGCGGTCAAACTCTCCCGCGACTTGCTTCGTTTGTTTCGAGATGACGGCTAGAGCTTGTGCTGTTTCGGGAATGCCACTTGCCACAAACTGTTGGCGCAGACTCTCGCTGAGTTTCGCGGCAATAGCTGCGGGACTGATGCCCTCGGAGATTTCTGCTGGCAATTGCGCCAGCCGCTCTTCGAGTTGCCTGTGCAAAGCGACTGCATCTTGTCGGGCGGACTGAATGGCCTTGATGCTGTGGTCCAAGATCGTGGCAAGCTTTTCTCGCTCCGTGGCGATCTGTCCAGGAGTTTGCCGCGTCACCAATGCCAGAAAGCCCATAGCGCGGGCAATCCGTAGCATCTCGTCATCGGCGGGCAAGCGGCGCAAGTGCGCCATGTCACGATACCAAAGCGGACGCTGTTCGGCGGGCAGCAGATCGGCGATATCGTCGATGAAATCGGCCTCAGCAGATTGTTCTTCTACGAGTTTGGGCTGGGGGTTCACGGCAAGAGCAACCCCTTGGCTTTGTCAATTTCCTCAAAGAGCCGCCGCCGATAGCTCTGAGCGCGGATAACCAGTGAGGCCCTCTGCAGCTCCGGGACTTTAAGCCGGCGTTCGGCGATCTGGCCGAGTGTGACGCCGTGCTGTCGGGCGGGGTTTTCGAGTTCCGGCAGACGAAACTCCATCGTGAGGACAACTGGCTGGAAGACTGTGCGAAATTGCTTAGCTTGCTCGCTGTCCCGCCAGTAGGAGAAATCTGCTTGATGTGTCATGGCGTTCTCAACCACAACGTAGTTCACTCTGTCCTGGAGTCGTGCCGCCCAGCTCAGAATGCTTTCCACGCTCGCCGGGTCGGGAGTGACGATGCCGATGGCCGTGAACGCCACACCGGTAGCTGCCACATCCTCAAACATGCTGTCGAACCACTCGTGAGTCACTTGCCCAGAACTCGCGCCCATATCCGCAAGAATGATAGGAGCGCCCTCTGCCAAGTGGTCAACGAAAGCGTCAAGACCGGCAGCGGTGTGAATGTTCACTTTGGTCACCCTGCCATCAAAGTAGTGCTTCAAGCTTCCGCGAGATTTGTTTTCGGTGTCCAGGTCGAGAAGCGTTACCGGAATCTCATGGCTCTGGAACCATTCAGCGAGGGCAAGCATAAAGCTGGTTTTGCCGACTCCTCCTTTTCCTCCCATGGGGAGAATCACGCGCTTGGACGGGGCGGTGGACGAGACGACAGAACGTGAATCGGAATGTTTCCGTTCGGCTGTTGCAGCGGTGTTGGAGTCGTACATATATGGCTACTCCTTCGTTCTTTGATTACGATGAAGCCGCAACGGCTCGTCTGGGTTGTATTGAAATAAAAGTTTTTTCGCCCGCGTTTTTGGCGGTCGGTCTTTCAATTCCTTAATCGTCTTTGCAATACCTTCCAGTGCCTTCTGAGGCCTTCCAGTGCTCTTGTGAGCCTCGGTGTCCTTATAAGTACCTGTAAGTCCTTTCATGTTCTTCTTAGTCGCTGTTGTTCTCGAAGTCGAGAGCGACGGTCTCGCTTTTGATTTCGACCGCACGAGCACAAAGTCATTCACGGTGCTCGCGCCCACCTTGAGGCCACAAGCTTTCTTGAGCACCTGTGCAATTTCTCGATAGCTGCGGCCCCGCTTGCGCATCTCAATGATTAACTCGCCGTACGGTTCGAGGCGAGAGCGCGGCTCCTTCGCTGGCAGGCTGTTGAGTATGGCTTCAAATTTGGCGTCCACAATTTCCTCCGAGAGCGTCAGGCGAGATGGACTCCGGCGAAAGGCCGTTACTGATAACAGACGCCAAACGGAGGTCAGAGGATGGCCGGACAAGTGCCGGACAGATACCGGAAGTACACCGGATGATGCCGGACATCCACCGGACGAGATTCAGGTCGCGTACGTGACACTGGACCTAACGCGAAGCGTTAGGGATGGTGTCTTCTTGCAAATGAGACGTTAAAGGTCTTCACACATGCTCACCATCCGCGCCATGTCCAACGGAGCAGGCTACTCCGCACGCCATTTGCAGCACAGTGACTATTACGCCGAAGGGGAGCGTGTAACGGGTCAATGGCAAGGCCGGGGAGCGGAGATGCTCGGCTTGGCAGGGGAAGTTCAGTCGGAACAATTCGAGGCGCTGCGCCAGGGCGTCGATCCGCAGAGTGGTGAATTCCTCCGGCAACGCCACAGCGCCGACCGCACGGCCGCTGATGGCAGCACTCAAAGCCGAGGTCGAAATCTGTACGACTTCACCATCTCGGCTCCCAAGTCGGTTTCAATCATGGCCCAACCGGGTGGGGACGCACGACTTGTGGAAGCTCACAAGAAGGCCGTTGCAGAAACGCTGACAGAATTGGAGCATCGTGCAGCAAGCCGCGTCCGAAGGGACCAGGCGAATGATAACCGCACTACGGGTAATCTCGTATTGTCTGTCTACCATCACGATACGAGCCGCGAACTTGATCCCCAGCTTCACACCCACGCGGTTGCCGCTAATCTGACCTACGACGGCGCGGAGGGCCGCTGGAAGGCGCTGCAAGCCTCCGATATCTACGAGCAGCGGGCGTACCTGACTGAAGTCTACCGGAACGCGCTTGCCCGCGAAGTGCGGTCTCTGGACTATGAGATCGAGGACCGGCGCAGCTCCAAGGGCAAGAACCTGGGTTTTGAGATCAAGGGTGTCTCCGATGAATTGCTCGAAAAATACAGTCAGCGTAGCGAGCAGCGCGACCGGGCCATTGCCGAGTTTGTCGAAAGTAAGGGTCACCAGCCCAGCGACAACGAAATCGCCGTGCTGGTTCGTGAGTCGCGGGCCGATAAGCTGGTTGAGATTTCAACTGCGGAGGTGCACTCGCGCCAAACGGCTCGATTAACCCCAGAGGAGAACCTAACCCTTGAACAAATCCGCATGGCAGTCCGGGAGAGATCCGAAACGCAGCGACTAGAACCAGAGAGTGCAGTTCCTTCCCTCGACTACGCAAAACAACACGTCTTTGAGCGCGTCTCTGTGGCGCTCGACCATGAACTGCTGACTGAAGCACTCCGTCATGGCCGGGGCCGGATCGACTTGGCGGACCTGAAAGGTGAGTTTTCACTGGAAGAAAGCAACGGCAGAATCCTCCAGGCGGGAAAGGAAGTCGCCACACGCGAGAGTCTTGACCGTGAGCGCGACATGATCGAGCGGATCAATCGTGGAATCGGTCAGTTTGAACGGCTGGGTGGGCAGCATGAATTCGCTGATTCCGCCTTCCTCCGCCCCGAGCAGAAAGAGGCAATCGAATTTGTTCTCGATTCCCGTGATCTGGCGGTTAACATTCGTGGGGCGGCAGGCACCGGGAAAACCGCCACGCTGCAAGAGCTGCAGCGCGGCCTCGAAGAAAGCGGTCGCCAAGTGTTGGCGGTTGCTCCCACAATGAGCGCAGTTGAAGAACTGCAGAAAGTCGGCTTCTCGGATGCCATCACGGTGGAACGGTTGTTACAGGGCCAGAGTGCGCAAAGGGACTTATTCGGGAAAGCTCTGATCGTCGATGAAGCGGGCATGGTTTCCGGTCGTCAGATGTCCGAACTACTAGAGCTGGCAGACCAGCAATCAATGCGAATCATTTTCAGCGGTGACACGAAGCAGATTCGAAGTGTCGAGGCCAGCGATGCTCTTCGTGTGCTAGAAAGAGAATCTCAGTTGAGGAGTGTTTCGCTTAGCGAAGTGCAGCGGCAAACTACCCAAGGGTATCGCGAGGCGATTCATGAATTGCGCCGTGATCCTGAGCGCGGCTTCGAGAAGCTCGAACAAATTGGGGCTGTGCGTGAGGTCCCCTGGTCCGACCGGGCACAGGCGGTTCAACAAGCCTACTCAGAAGCTCAGGCTCAAATCAATGCGAAAGGGCAACCACGCAGTGTGCTGGTTGTTGCCCCCACACACGAAGAGATTGGCCATATTACCGAGGCCATCCGCGCTGAGCGTACCCGCACGGGGGAACTCGGACAGAGTACCCACCAGCAGCACTGCGTGCCACTGAACTGGACAAGTGCTGAGAAAAGTGACGTGCGGAACTACGCTGAAGGCCAAGTGCTGGAATTTCATCGGGCTGTCAAGGGCGTTGCTAGGCATGAATCGCTGGAAGTCATCGGAGTGGAAAACGGCAAGGTCGTTGCCGGCAACGCACGCGGCGAAGAACGCCAATTCGCAACGAAGGAAGCGAAATCCTTTGCGGTCTATGAGCGGCGCACCATCGAAGTTCGTGCCAATGACAAGTTGCTGCTGACGGCAAATCGGCGGGAGTCGGGCTTTCGCGCTACCAACGGCGAACTGGTGACGGTTTCCCGCATTGACGACCAGGGCCGCATTCATCTGCAGGATGGTCGCGCTCTGCCGGAGAATTACAAGCAATTCACTCATGGATACGCTGTCACTGCCCATCGCAGTCAGGGGAAGTCTGTCGATGCCGTCGTCATCTCCGCTGATGGGATGCGGAAAGAACTGTTCTACGTCGCTGCTTCGCGGGGCCGGGAGAGCATCACGGTTGTGACCAGCGATAAAGACCTGCTGCGGGAGTCGGTATCACGCTCAGTCGCGCGGCAATCCGCTTCCGAGTTGTCGCGCAAAGCGCAACAACCGTCTTTGGAAAGGCAGCAACCGTCTTTACGCAAACGTGAACGCCGCGAACCGCCGGTTGCCCACGAGCTAGCGTGCGATAACGCACACAAAGGACAGGGGCCACTTAGACAAACTGCGGTTTCCGAAACAGTGCAGGCGATCGACCAGCAGAAACCCAGTTGCGAGGAGAAGCAGGAGCACAACATAGAACCAGGACACTACTTCGGCATCGGTCACTGACCCCCGGAGTTGTTTATCGCGGGACCCTCGCCGAGGAGTTGCTAGAGGCGCAGAAGGCCAGCAAGTCTTCGCTGATCTTCCCGCATAAGAAGAATATCAGGCCAGACCGCCACCTGTTGCGACGGCTGAAGGCCGTGGTCAAGAGAGGAAATTTGAGCGCGACCTACGGCAACTGGACACTCCACATGTTCCGGCACACGTTCGCGACTTCGCACTTGCGGAGCGGAGTGGACGTGAGGACCGTGCAGAGGTTCTGAGCCACTTCATCGAACGATGCTGAAGCGAATGTACTATTTCACGCCGAAATCGTAACCGTCGTAGCCTTTGCCCTGATCGGCAATCAAGAGATACTCACCGGCGGGAAGATCGGCTTGAGGAATGATGGTCAGATTGTTACTGTTGGGAATGCGCGTCACGGTAAGGGGAACAACATTCTTGTCTTCAATCTTGGCACCAGTCCACACGCTAGCCTCGCAGTATTCTGCCTCGCGATGGTCTTTCTTTACGTCGAGCCTAACCAATGCGATTGCCTGTGTTGAAATGTCCATTTGGGAGACCAAAGTGAAAACGGGACGTCGCTCTTGCAGTTGTACGATGGCGGCAGGATTGCCGTACAGCCACTTGCCTTTTACCTTGGCAACACCGTAGCTAAACGCTGCCTTAGCCACTCCACTCGTTTTGAACCCGGAACTTGTAGCGAGCTCCAAGCGGGATAAATCGGACGAGGCTTGGTAATATACACCCGCTACGGCGGGAACAGGCTTGTCTTGAGCTAGCAACACAACGCTCGCCAGCAGGAACAACATTGCGATTGTTACGATTGTCTTCTTCATTGTCTCCCTCAACTTCGCTGCTGTTTATAAAGTCTCGCCCTTCAGTGTTATGGATTGATAGGTGCCCAAAGTAATGTGAGTCCGAGGGTGAGGTTGGACGGGTGGGGATTACGGTGTAGACTCGGGGAAAATCAAGAACCTGCGACGGACAGGAGCATCAATGAGATTGCTGCGATTGCATTCCTCATCATCGTATGGTGCATCTAGCTTTTCAGCCTGTTCTGTACAGCGGCCCAGCCATTCTCGTTGAGGTATTCCGTGAAATCCCGATCAGGGCATTTATAGGTTCGATTTACAATCTGCATCACGTCGTCGCTCCTGAGCCCCCTTGTCTCCCAGCACTCGTTGGTTTCCGTAGAGCAAAGGTAGCTTTGGAGTTTCCCGCTATCAGAACCGTGGATTGTCGTCATGCTCCGCTGTAGCTCCGCCGTGGGGACGACGACAAAGTCGGGCTCATCGCTCTTGAAGCCCTGTAGCACAAAAACCCAGAAATCAGCCCGTGACGCATTGAGCTTTGCCCAGTTCAATGCGAACCAACTGACGCAACGGAGATTGCTCCGCAGTTCCGCCTTCTTTTCTTCTGGCAGAAAATCTTTGCCATATTTCACCTGCAACGAAACGGCGCGACGGTTGTCGCCGTCGGTGACAAGCAAGTCGATGCCAGTGTCCTTAGCCGGTATCCACGCATTCAGCTTTAAAGACTTCTGGACGTGAAGACCGGCCAGGTATTCCCCAGCGTGAATTGTAAACAGTGGTCTCATTGGCATCCTCGGGCGTTTCCGCCAGTATCGGAGTCCGAGGTGGGGCACACAAGGTTACCTCCGTCGTTCCATAGGTAACTGCTCCTACTTCGAGTCGGGGAACTTCCGAGAGTACTTGCCCACATTGGCGGATTCTGGCGATCTCACCGTTGCCGGGAACTTGATTCCGAATGACGTGACTGAGCAAGACCTGATGAGCACATAAAGGGAGGGCCTGAGCAAGTGCGGGACGCGCTAGCGAATAGTTGCAGTGCACGCGCGTCTAGCATCGCCCGTCTGTAGTTGATCACAAGCGCTTTGCGCTGCTTTGCGCTTTTCGATGACGCTCTCAGGAGAAGGGGCGTTTAAGAAATCGTGGACTTGTGCACATTGAGCTTTCGTATACTTCTTTGCAGTGCTACTGCACGATGCTGTAATCCGGAGGCAAGAGTCGTGTGCGCTACCTGAGAGGCACGCATCTACGTGAGTTTGCGGGTTAGCAAGCACACTTTTGTTATGGCGGTCACGGCGAGCAAGTTCGGCTGCCCACTCTGCCGCTGTATAGTCAGTAGATGAATAGTGCCCGTCATAATACGTTATTTCGTCGACGCGGCCGCTAGAGGACTTGCAGATAGTCGTGTCATTGGTCGTGTTGCACGTGAAAGTACTTTGACCGAAAGCAAGACTAGCGCAGCAGACCATTGCAGCGATGGCTAAGCTTTTCATTGTCTTTTTCTCCGTGTTTTGTGTGTTCTAGTGGTGTGAATTTGCTGCATCTTGAAGGGCCTCGTGTTCTTTGAATCGCTTGCACTCTGCAGCAGAGACTTTGCAAGCCAAGCGCTCCACCCGCGCTCGCTGCTCTTGCAGGTAAGCTGAGTTCGGCTGAGCATGAGCTTCGATGCGGTCGCAATGGGCGATCTGTGAGTCTGAAAGGCGCGGTGCGGGGCTGTTTACAGGGTAGCCTGCCTCATAGCACAGATCTAAATCTATTGCGGCCTCTGAGCCTAGCGCTGTCCGTACGAATTCAAGGTGGGTTTGCCGCAGAGCACCTTTTAAGTCTGCCTCTCGCTCATTATTGGCGACGCGCATAGTAGACTCGGCATCTTTCACTGCTTGCTGATCGGCTTTACTGTGAAAATCAGTACCGGCAACAATAAGCCAGATCGACACGATGAGCGTTACGGCGGCAGCGGTTATTTTGATGGTTTTCAGTCGTTTTGTTCTCCGTGGTGTAACACAGACAAGACACAAATCCAACGGGCCAGCCTCAGTATTGCCATGCCGGGATCCTCCTTCAGGTTCATACAAGGTGAAACGAAAAAGAAGGTTACTCTGGTCATATACAAGCATAAAGGCCGTGGTGGAGCGGGAAAGAGGGCCGTGTCGGCGGAGGCGGCCCGCGAAACGAGATAAAAAGACTAAGACCAAAGCAAAGCCGAAGGACTGCAAAACGGGCGGCATAAGTCAATCACCGTAAGTGTCTGGCGGAGTGCTAATTTGCACTCCGCCGTTTTTTTCCCATTCTCCCGCAAAACTTAAGGACAGGCTTAGTTGCCCAGAGTCGGCCCCAGTACGGTCGTAACCTAGCGCGCCGATCTGAGCCGTGTTGAAATCGGGGAACGAGGCAAGCGGAAACGGATGAACAACAACATGAAAAGCCTAATCGCAGCAATCGCAATCACACTGGCGCTGGTTGGCTCGGCGCTGGCAGCACCAGTAAAGGCTGTACCCAAGCCGACTTCCAAGCCCGTATCGGACTACATGCGAAAAGCGGGCGTTATCTACCTCGAAGCAATTAAGAGCCTAGAGGGAGTCTGCCTCAAAGCCGATGAGGACTCTGTTGCCCTGTGTGATACAGAGCTAGAATCGTCGACGGCAACGTTTCAAGGCCTCGAAGATAGAGTAGACATCAACATCAGTGGATCGCGGGAGTCAGGAGACAAGCCTTACTGGGCCTTGCTAAAGCATGTGAAAGGAGCCGAGTTACTCTTTCTCACCAAACAGCACGGCACCTATCAGCACCTTCTCGCAACAGAAAAGATAGCCAAAATGTGTCTGGAAACCTATAAGACCACTCTTGCGGAGAGCGATAAAGCGAGTTTTGACGACGCTGAGGCAAGTTGGCAGCAAGCCGTTGACGTTCCGTTCGATCAAAAAGACGCTGAAGCCGCCACTCATTGTGTATCTGTCGCACACAGCATCGCACTTAGTGGGGTTTACAGCGGTCGTTCTGTTGATGTGGCAAAGGACATGGACTGCAGTTTTATCAAATGAACCCCATTCAACTGATCCGCAAAGACTCTCAGTACGGAAACTGAACACGGAGTGTTATGAAAAGCACAATCGCTGCAATCGCAATCACACTGGCGCTGGTTGGTTCGGCGCTGGCAAAGGACAACCGCAGGGACCACAGCGCCGAATATCAGGTCGGCACGTTCGTGGAAACGCAGCGCGTCGATACAGGAAGCGTATCTCAAGGAGGCAGCGGTGGGCTGTTCGGCGGTCGCAATGTGCGGACACAGAATCTTGGTCACAACGCTGCCGTCGTCAGTGTCCCCGACGGTCAGTACACAATTAACCAGCCCTTCAGCGTTGGCGCGGCTATGTTTGGTGGCTCAACGGTTGATCCTCACAAGGCTTGGTTCATGGATCAGATGCACGCCGGTGATAAGGTTCTCTTTGCGGCTAAGTGCAATAAGCACAATGACTGCCAAATCTGGGTTCCAAATCCCGACAAGACCGGTAAGGAAATTATGACTGACGGGCGGTTTGAGCCTGCCGTAGCGAAGACCAACACCAATGCGCTATGTGGAACAGGAAAGCTCACCGCCGATGTGGAAGCGCAGGTTTGCACACCACAGGCGGCACCTGTGCCAGACCAAACGCCCGCACCGGAAGCCGCACCCCAGACACAGAACCCTGCGGAGCAGGCGAAGCAAGCGCAGCAGTACGCCGACTGCCTCAAAGCAGCGGTAGACAACCCGAATATAGTTTGTAAGCAGTAACGCTATCCGCTGGCGTGGTTACTACTGCGCTGTGAGCAGCACTTTTCGCGATAAGCGATGTTATCCTTGGACGGAACGTTGGTTTGTGTGGTCTTAGAGGCTGGAATATGAACACGGGGAATGACGGTATAATCGTGGCATGGCTGACCATGTGATCCACATCTCGGAAGCGGAAGCTGCCAATGACTTCGCTGGGCTGCTCGCGCGGGTGCGTGCGGGCGCGGAAATCGTGATCGAGAGTGGGAAGCTGCCGGTGGCGGTGATCCATGCACCAGTCCCGCCGCGCCGGTCCATCTCGGAGTGCATCGCGTTGCTACCCGAGGACTCGACAGCGACCATCGACCCTGACTTCGCTAGGGATGTGGAAGCGGCTGTCGAAAGTCATCGTGAGCCACTCGAACCGCCCGCATGGGACTAATCCTCGATTCCAGTGTGCTGATCACAGCTGAGCGTCAAGGGCAGAACGCGCGGCAGATGCTTGCCGCCATCTCCGGCAAAGCGGGGAATACCGATATCGCTATCTCCGTCGTTATCTGATTGAGCTTGCAGTTCCCCAGTGGTTCGGGTTGGTATTCGATTCAGAACACAGTTAATCTATTGTGTAGGGGCAAAACACAATGACAATCCAGGTCGAACTCAACGCGGAAATAGAAGCGCAACTCGTCGCGGAAGCTCGCGTCCAAGGCATACCTTTGGAAAAAGTGGCGGAGCGTCTTTTGCAGGAAGCTCTGGCTTCTCGCTCTGTGCCTCAAGGGAATCTGACTTTGGAAGGGTTTCATGCCATGCTCAATGCGCTGTCAGCAGGTTCCGAGGCATTGCCGACTTTGCCGACCGAGAGCTTCACGCGCGAGAGTTTCTATGAGGATCGCGCCTAAATGGCACGCACGCCATACCTGGTTGACAGCAATGTCCTGCTTCGCTGGGTAAAGCCGGATGATCGCGATTATCCCCTCGTGGTCTCCGCGATTGATGCCACTCTCCAGCGCGGTGCTGTGTTCTGCTACACGTCACAGAACGTTGCTGAATTCTGGAACACTTGTACTCGTCCGCTTGACCGCAATGGGTACGGGCTTTCTCCTCAGGAAGCCGATCGTCGGGCGCGGCTTTTTGAAGACAAGTTGCGACTGCTGCCGGACAGTTTGGTCGTACATCAAGAATGGCGCAAACTGCTTGTTTTGAGCAATGTCTCCGGGGTTCAGGTGCACGACGCGCGATTGGTGGCCGCAATGCGAGTACACGGCGTCGGCAGGATTCTGACGTTCAACGAAAAGGACTTTGCTCGTTACACAGATATCGAAGCCGTTAATCCTCGAAACATTTCAGCAAAGCATCCATGAGCATCGGCTAACGTGAATCTCGAATACGATATGTCGAAAAACAATGACTACTGCGGCAGCACCCAGAGCAATAACGGTCTCTGAAGGCCTTCTCCGGCGCAAGGCTGTCGAGAACGCTGTGGCAGACCTTCGTCTGGAAGGCCTCGCGCCGTCTGCTGATGCGCGGCTCCTCTTTGAACAGTTTGTCCGGGGCGAATTGACCGAAGAACACTTGGTCGATGCCGTCCTCGCTCAATAAGCGATCCCTACATCGATCCTCAATCCGGGATTCTGCGGAACAGATTCTGTTGTTCGTCATACTCCCTCCTGATGTCCGTCAAGCGGAGGTAGAGTTCTTGCGGCATGCTTCGGTGCGGCAAGCGACGGCGCGAGTTCGGGCTAGTGCTGAGGACGTCGAAATCTGCAATCACTTTGCAATCACTTAACGTGAACTACCGGGTACTTCCGTATCTTTTGAGTGCCGTCCGTGCTGTGTAAGTCCTTGTATTGACGTTTTCAGGTGGATTCGAATCCCATGCCAGCCAGCCCGCTCTCGATGTCTAGTGATCAGCTTCGATTCTTCCTCGCGCACATGTACATTCTTGTTTTCGCAGTTGTATCCATCTGTCAAAATGCTCATATCCGCTCATAATCTGCCGTGACTGAGTTGAACTGGCGGTGTTTTTGAGAACCTGAATCATCCCGTCCGTGCTTCAGGTTCAATGATTTAACTGCAAGCGGTTGTTCTCATAACCCAAAGGTCGGTGGTTCAAATCCACCCCCCGCAACCAAAGAAATCATAAGCTTACGGGAATTTGGGTTAAACCGAGAAACCCCCAAAAACCCCCAATAAGAAAAACGCAATTGATCAGGGAGCCGCAACGTCGGCTCCCTTTTCATTTGTCTGCACCGAGACTT
>Ga0102924_1004149_pt1 | contig 14793 bp, 15 predicted proteins | sample PaiPotPPM11metaG_FD_80116 | JGI IMG/M metagenome (GOLD analysis project Ga0102924, IMG submission 80116) | Iron sulfur acid spring bacterial and archeal communities from Banff, Canada, to study Microbial Dark Matter (Phase II) - Paint Pots PPM... ... | reverse complement strand
CGGCAGTAGGAGCCAGAACTAGCGCGCCCGCCGGGCGCGCTAGTTCTGGCTCCTACTGCCGCGTTTTTATTTGCTTTCCAGGAATGCCAGCACAATGCGATTGAATTGCTCAGGCTGCTCCATGCTGACCATGTGCGCGGCTCCCGTGATGATCTCTAAATGTGCGTTGGGTAGTTCAGTGGCAAGCTGTTGCGCCAGGGCGAGCATTGCGGGGAGATCGCAGTCTCCCACGATGATCAGCGTCGGTACGCGAATTTCAGCCAGCCGTGTAATGGCAGGTGGCTGCGGCTCAAGGTCATCCGCCTCTGCCGGTATGGGAACGGTGAAGGCGTGATATTGCATCTCGTAGACCCGTCTGCGAACCTCTGGATCGACCTGCTCTGGCGTGCGACGCGGCCCATCGACCCACATCCGCATGTTGAGTTCGGTCGCGCCTGCCAGGTCGCCGCACTCAAACAGCGCCTCTTCTTCCTCGTTAAAGCGCAACACATCTGACGATGGTTGTGTTCCGCCAATACTGGGCGCGATCAGCACAAGTGACGACACCATCTCAGGATGAGCAAGCGTGAAATCGACGGCGATCTTGCCGCCAAAGGATGGCGCGATCATATGCGCTTTCTCCACCTGGAGCGAGCGCAGCAGCTCAGCCGGGTCTTCATAGCTGGTGAAGAACCCGGCGGGAATTTCCGATTTGCCATAGCCGCGTAGATCGTACCGGATAACCTGGTACTGTTGAGCGAAAACCGGGACATGATCATCCCACATGCTGCTGTCGGCGATCCCGGCATGCAGCAAGAGCAAAGGGTAGCCTTGCCCGGTCACTTCATAATAAAGCGGCGCTCCCTGCACATGCAAGAAGCCTGTTTGAGATGGATATTCCGCCACAAAAAACTCCTTGTTGTTCCTGCGTAGCTTCCTCTCTGTCGTTGTCAGCGGAATTATAGCAGATACAGCGGTGTTGACAACGGTTTCGAGAGTAAAAGAGTCCTGATCGCACAAAAAAAGGGCGTGACTACAGGTCACGCCCTTTTTTTGTGCGATTATAATTTCTTATGCCTGTTGGGCAACGGCTTCCCGTTCAACGGGAGCCTGCTGCACCGCGGCGAGGTCGATCTCGATGTTGACCTTGTCGCCCACCAGAGCGCCGCCGGTCTCAAGCGCGACATTCCAGGTCAAGCCGAAATCTTTGCGGCTAATTGCTGCTTTGACGGTAAGTCCCGCGCGCTGCAAGCCATACAGGTCCTTCAATTGGCCTTGATATTCCCCGTCAAACGTCACAGGCTTAGTGACGCCATGCATGGTCAGATCACCAGAAATTTTGTAGTCAGACCCGCCGACATGCTCGACTTTCGTACTTTTGAAGATGATTTTGGGGTATTTTTCGATGTCGAAGAAGTCGGGTGAGCGCAGATGTCCATCACGCTTCTCATCGCGCGTATCGACGCTCGCAGCATCAACCTCGGCCTCAACCCAGGAATTGCTGGGATTTGCTTCGTCAATATTGAGTTGACCGCTCAGGACGTTGAACTGTCCTTTGACTGTGGCGATCATCATGTGTCTGACGGAAAAGGTTGCCTGTGAATGCGTTGCATCAATGTTCCAGGTCATAGTGATAAGCTCCTCTGTGTTTGTTTTTACTTTTGTTTTGTATAATACAGCTAAATAGTGAGTAGCTGTATTAACTATAGGTAATGATACCACAAAGACTTACTTTTGTCAAGTAGCTTGTAAAAGGTAAGTAAATTGGTACAAGGATGTGAATTCCAGGGCAATGACAAGCATCGCCCTGGAATTAGTGTTCAATCAATGCGATGGCGTAGCAGGCAATGCCTTCCTGGTGGCCGGCAAAGCCGAGGCCATCCGTCGTCGTCGCTTTGATGCTGACCTGCTCGATGGGAATACGCAGGCGCTCGGCCAGGTGGAGGCGCATGGCCGGGATGTACGGCGCGAGTTTGGGGCGTTCCGCTACAATGGTGGCATCGATGTTGACGATGCTGTAACCATGCTGGAGCAGCAGATTGGCGGTGTAGTCGAGGAAAACAGCGCTGGGCTGATCTTTCCAACGTGAATCGTCAGTCGGAAAATGGCTGCCAATATCGCCGAGGGCGGCAGCGCCGAGCAGCGCGTCCACTATAGCGTGGATCGCCACATCGGCGTCGGAGTGACCGCCGAGGCCGCGTTCAGACGGCACGGCGACGCCGCCCAGGATCAGTGGGCGATTTGCCGCGAAGGCGTGAACGTCGTAGCCAATGCCAATACGTGCCGTCATAAGCGCAATCCTTGCTGGATCAATAGTTCCGCCAAAAAGAGATCCTCTTGCGTCGTGATTTTGATGTTGCTATAGGCTCCCGGAAAGACGGCCACCGCGTGTCCCAGCCGTTCAAGCAGCGCGGCATCGTCGGTGACAGCAGTTTCCGCCGCCGCACTGTGGTGCGCGTGATGGATCAATGGGAATGAGAAGACCTGCGGCGTCTGGATAACCCAGAGTTCCGCGCGATCCAGGGTGGCATGAACTGTGCCGTCGCGCACAACTTTGATGGTATCCTTGACGGGAACAGCGGCAATGGCCGCTTCATAGCGTTTGCCCGCCTCTAATCCGGCGGCAATGATTTCAGATGTAACGAGAGGACGCGCCCCATCGTGGATCATGACCCACGCGGGCGGGGAAGCAAACCCGGCCAGGATATCGAGGCCGCGGCGTACCGAGTCCTGCCTGCGCGGGCCGCCGGGAACGATAGCGGCGATTTTTCGCCAATGTTCGCTCTCTCGCAGCGCGTCGGCATCAGCGATCCGTTCAGGGTTCAGCGCCAACACGATGGTAGCGATGAGCGGCGACGCCTCGAAGGCGTCGATGGTGCGCGCCAGGGTGATGCGTCCTGCCAGCGGTATCCAGAGCTTATCGCGGCCCTGCATCCGGCTGCTCGTCCCGGCAGCGACGATCACAACGGCGGCTGTATCCTGCATAAGGCTAGTATTGTCTTTGTTTTGATGGCGTCTGCGGCGATGAACTTGGGCTGTTATTTCCCTGCCTGGGATGGGCGAAGATCATGCGCCCGGCGACGGTTTGCAGGACGCGCGTGACCGTCACTTCGATGACTGCTCCCATATATTGCCGTCCGCCTTCCACAACGATCATCGTGCCGTCGTCCAGGTAGCCGACGCCCTGGCCCAGTTCTTTGCCTTCCTGCATGATCTTGATCTCGATGTCTTCCCCTGGCAGCAGGACGGGCTTAACCGCGTTCGCCAACTCGTTGATGTTCAGCACCTTGACGCCCTGTAGTTCCGCGACGCGATTGAGGTTGAAATCGTTGGTGATGATGGGGCAATGGAGATTTTGCGCCATTTTGACGAGTTTGCCGTCTACTTCGTCAACCTCATCAATGTTGGCATCGGTGATTTCGATGGGAACGAGCGCCTCTTTTTGCAGGCGATTGAGCATTTCCAGCCCGCGCCTGCCGCGGTTGCGCCGCATGGCGTCGGCGGAGTCCGCGATATGCTGGAGCTCGTTCAGGACGAAGCGCGGCACAACGAGCGTACCGGAGATGAAGCCTGTCTGGCTGATATCAGCGATGCGCCCGTCAATAATGGCGCTGGTATCCAGCAATATCTGCGTCACTGGCTGTACCTGCGGCGTGGACCGATCTTTGTGGCGATCTTTGCCGCGTTCGCGCTCTTTCTCAGGCTCTTTCTCGCGTTCTTCCTCGCGTTCCCGTTCGCGCTCGCGGCGGCGTGCTAACCAGCCGGTTTGGAAGAGATGCGCCATATCGTTTTTGCGCTGAACGCCCAGCGCTACGCCCAGCCCACCGCATACGACCGTGCCGACGAAGGGCAGGATACGGCCCAGGGTACCCGGCAGATTGACCAGGGGAATATCGAGCAGGAAGGAGATGATCAGCCCGACGATCAGGCCGATGACGGCTGCTACCAGATCGCTGGCGGCTGCTTCGCGCATCCAGCGATAAGGAACGACCGTGAGAAACGGTGACACGATAAACGCGATCACCGCCGCGATCACGCCGATGCCGATCACCCATTCAAAATGAAGGGCTGGGAGCGTATGATCGAGAAAGTAGACCGCGGCGACAATGATAATAGCGACGAGAGCCCCGATGAAACGGGTAAGTGTTTTGACTGACATCCCTGCATCCTCCAGTAAGGTGTGTCATAGCGATGGCGTGAGCGTTGGTCGTCTTGATCGACCAGCCATCGCTATGTACGCTCCAGGGGTAGCGCATGGTGAGACAGGCAGGTGCGGCGAAGAATAAGAACAAGAATGATAATTCCAGCATGATGATGTTCCTGAACCTGCTAAGCCCGACCATTGAGCATGCCCGTTGATCTGCTAAAATTTTTCTAACCCAATAATGAAGTATACACCTTTGTCGGCGTAGAATCAATAGCTTTTTCGCAGCCTATTGGTTCTACTCTTTAGTGTAGCATATAGCAACCACCAAGAACAACCACTCCTCCAACCGTAGACGGGAAGCAGTTTGATGCTCTGCTATCTCATTCAGTTCCATTCAGATGTGTTCGGGTTTTCTACGGTGTTTGCTGTCACTTTTGCTGTCAACCTTTTGCGCTCAGCGTTGGGAACAGCAAAGCTTTATCTGATGAGCAAAGACTCTTTTGCCCCTACAGTCAGCGATTTTTGCAGCAGAGGGTATTCTGGTAGCATTTTCTTGACAGACCAGCCAAAAATCGCTGCCTGTATGGACGCGGTGACGTTTGACACGAAATGTCTTACTGCTCCGTACCGACTGCGCTAGTCCAGGTTTCCATCGTCACTGCTTGCGCCAGTTCCTCTACCAGTCTCACCGTCTCGACGCTGACCGTGATCACCTTGCCCACAAGGCGCACGATATACTGCTCATCGTCGAGCCGGTTCGGGTCGCTGGTGATGCCACTGCGTTTATCGGTGCTGACCTGATACTGATCGATCACCCATTCGAGAGCCGAGCGATTGCCCAGGCGATAGTGGTAACATTCCGGCGGGATATTTGCCAGCGTCAGCCAGTCGTTCACAACCAACGCGCTCTTATCAGGTGAGAGGCGCATCTTTTCCACGCGCCAGTTGAGCGGTACGTCGCGATTCTCTACCCATGAGAGCGGATATTCCGGCGCTTGCTCATAGCCCAGGTGTAGCTCCATCAACCGCTTGCCGACCTCAGCACACACAGCGAAAGCCACGTTATCATCCAGCAGTGGGATACGCGGCAACTCACGTTTGAGGTTCTCGGCATAGCGCTCGCGGTACTGTGGATGGTGCAGCAAAGCGTAGACGTAATGGAAAATGTCCCGCTTTGTGACTTGCTCGCCGTAGTATCCCCGGAACTCTGCCAGCACCCAATCGGTAATGTTCTCGCGCCGATTGCTGCCATCCTCTTTGTAGATGTAGTAAGGGAAACCTTGAGACGCATCAGTTGAGGCAAGCAAATGTAATTCTGGAATAACGTTAGAGCAAAAAACACTAAAAGGCGCACGATAGCCATGATCACTGGCAATGATGACAACGTTCTCAGTTTCAGCAGATGGAGTAGGAAAAATAGAGCCTTGTTGATACGGTTCCTCGTTCCAAAAATCATCAAAGTAGAGCTTTTTCTTCGTGAATGGTCTATAGAGGCAATTACGGATATGAGATTCAGCATATTGGCTATATTGAAGCCTTTTCAAAGAGGCTTTTACTTGTCGAGTCCATTTAATGCGAGCATCTTCCGTATCTATGAGGGAATTTGGATCGATTTCCGTCCCCAACCTTTTGAGCTTGTCAACCGCACTATTATAAATATCGATGAATGTCTTAACTGTAGATGAGAGTTGTTCAGGGTTAAATGAATAAGCTTGATGATCACGGCTGGTTACAACACCCAAAGAATACAATTTGAAGATAGACTCCGTATTCGCTTGTTTGGCAAGTTTCGTTGCCTTTGTTCCCATTGGCAAAAAAGTTCTGAACTCAGGATGCATATTCTCTGTGAGCCAGTTCTGTTGTTCGTCAGGTTCTAACTCTACCCAATCAATGTCGCTAATACTGCATGTTTTGCTCAAAAAAGTGAGTTTTTCTGCCTTAGTCCAGAACTCAGGAACGCGATAGTAATAGGGTGCATGTTTTGTAGATTGTGATGCTCTGATTGCTAAGGTAATCCCTACACCCACCTGAATACCAAAAACATTATGTGTTGTGCCGGAGAGCTTAGGATTTTTCCGCACGTTGCCATGAAGGTCAAGGTGGTAGACCTGCGTAAAGTCCTGTAAGAGATGTTTGCGCATCCCATCGAAAGCTATTTGATCTACGAAGGAATTGTTGGAGACGTAGCAGACGATGCCGTCGCGACCTTGCAGGCGATCTACTGCCCAACGAAAGAATTTCACGTATGCATCATAAAGCTTGTTATTCAGAGTTGCCTTCGAGTCTTTTGCATAAGTTTGATTGATACGCTTGTCTATTATCGGATAGGAGCGATTCTTGTTATTTTCATTTTCATTCATCTGCCCCATGTTATATGGCGGGTTGCCGATCACAACCATGATTGAAGCAGCGCGTTCACGTTGGATACGTTCAGTGTTGATTTCGCTGAAGAGTTCCATTTGCTGGCCTTCAAGGTTGAGAGTGTCGGCAAAGCAAATCCCATCGAACGGTTGGTATTCGCCGGTGCGCTCGTAGTAGGCATGTTCGATGTTGAGGGAGGCGATATAGTAGGGCAGCAGCATGATCTCGTTACAGAAGAGATCATGAGCGTACTTGTGCGCCAGCGTGGCGCCAGAGAGGCGGCGCAGGATGTTGACGATGAAATTGCCCGTTCCCACACAGGGGTCAAGCACCTGCACGCCGGGAGCCGATAGCGAGGTGTGGAACTCGCGCTGCAAGATTTCCTCCACGCTGGCAACCATGAACGCGACGATCTCCTGCGGCGTGTAGACGATGCCGTGCGTGTCGGCCTGCTTCACTGAAAAGCCCTGGAAGAAGCGTTCGTAGACGGTATCGAGAAAGTGCTGTTTTTCCGTCCAGTTGTCCAGCAGGCGCGCCGCCCCTTCAATGGCAACGTAGAAGCGATCCAGCGACCGCTCAAACGCTTTGCGGTTAAAGGCGCGGCTGGTGAGCGCGGCGATCACGCGCTCGATCTCGGCGGCAATGGCGTTCCGCCGCGTGAAGTCGGGGTTATCGAACACGGTACGGAATAGTCGCTCGGTGAGCAAGTGCTGCACCAGCATTTCATCGACGGTCTCCCGACTCATTTGCGGATCGAGCGCACTGCGGCATAATGCCAGAAAGCTCTCAAAAACGCTGGCAAAGGCTCTGTTGTGCGCGTGTTCTTCTTGAATACGCCGCAGCAGCCCCTGCGCCAGATCAGGGATACTTTCCTGGAAGTCAGCAACGGCCTGCTCAAAGGTCTCAATGTCGGGAGGGACATAGTGAAAGAACGCCTCCAGGACGCGGATCAGTTCGGTTCGATTGGTCAGATCGGCCTCAAACGCCTGCTTGTTGTTTTGATAGAGAATGGCTCGGCGCGTATCCTCAAAGATCGTGTTGGAAGTAGGATAGCCAGCAATGATTTTCTTGCGGATCTCGGTGATCAGATCGTCTCTGGTATCTTTGGCTTCCCAATAGCCGCGCGGGAGATTAAAGGCGTCGCGCAGCGTGCCATCAGGTCGTTTGCCATTGGTCAGCGTTTGTTCGGGGATCAGCATCCAGTTGGCAGCCTGGGCAAACATGGCGAGTAGGTTTTGAAAGGCGCTGCGCACCGCCGTTTCGTGCGTGACCTTTTTCTCCTGATAGGCCGCGAGTTCCTGGTAGTAGTGGTCGATGGCTCGCTTCTGAGCTGCGGTGATCGGCATTCTGTGCTAGCTCCCCCCATACAACAGTGAATCAGCCTGAACAATCCCAGGCGCGGCGCGAGTGGCTTTGAGCCCGCGAATAGGGATTGTTCAGCGTGGTATGGGTCAGAAGTTTCGATCCCCAAGCGGGCGCATCGGCTAGTTAACCTAAAATACCAGATAATTTATCATTTGTCAATACGCATTTCAATCTCCAGCAGGGTAATGCTGGCTGACTCTCGAGCCGTCTCTCACGGTGACTCTTGTTCTGTCATATTGGTGAACCTGCTTCTACAGTGTGGCCCAGATTAGCAGCGGGGTAATCTCATACCGCTCTTCCAAGAAATCCGCCAGAAATTGCTCTCTGTAAGGGCGTAGTGACGTTTCTCGATTCACATCTTTCCACTTCTTGTTTCTTCAAAAAGAATGTGCCAATAGTGGTACGTTTGCGGGTAAGAAGTACCCGCGTTCTGTGGAAGGAGGTGGTTGTTGATGCAGCAATTCACGAGACACTCTTCCGAAGAGGAACCCTATCGTCAGACGTGGAGAAAAGAACGTCAGTTCAGGCAAAGAGAAGCCTGGGCTTTCATCGTCCTCGGCGGGGCTGGCGCGGCCCTCACCATTGTAGAGCGGATCATCTCATGGACGTCGCTGCTCGCGCTTCGCACGGTTGCCGTGATGCTTGTCCTGATCACGCTCACGTTTGTCGTGACCTTCGCTTATGGTCTCGCATCGCTCCGGCACACCGCTCAGTTCTCACCTGATGAGCAACAAGGGCGCCCTGGCGAGCAAGGCGAACCGTAGCATCCCACCCCTGGCTTGTTGAGAGATCGTCCAACAAGCCAGGGAAGTGTGATGAACACGAATCACAGCGCGCTCCGCTCTTGCAGATATGCCTGGGCCTCTCCCACTTTTGTCAACTGTTCGGCGTCCTCGTCAGGTATCTCGATCTTAAAGACTTCTTCCAGCGACATGATCAACTCTACCAGGTCAAGCGAGTCCGCGCCTAAATCTTCCACAAAGGACGCCGAGGGTAACACGTCGCTGGCGTCAACTCCTAACTGGTCGATCACGATCTTTTTGAGCCGTTCGTCGATCTGCTCTGCGCTCCGCACGCGCCAAGAAGGCGGCTCTGGCGCAGCTTCCGGCGGCGTTGCTTGTGGCTGACGGGATCGCCCGCCACGCTTTGTCCCGGCAGTGGAAACCGGCGCGGGCGTGGCTTCCGGCGGGGGAGCAGGCAGAGGGACATGGAGCGTTTCGGGAAGTTCAAAGGTGACAACCTGGTCACACAGGCTGCTGGCCTTTGTCATGATATCCTGGTACTTGGGATGCGCTTTTGCTTCCTGGGGATCGCGGTCAAAATGCAGCAAGATACCATGCGTAAAGCCACGATGAGCCGTGCTAGTATTTTCACCAGTCGAGACGTCCGCAAGGCAGGGGATATGGGGCTGCGAGCGATGCACGGCTTTGAAGAACGCAGTCAGCGTTTCATCGGTCGTCTTAGCTTTGGGCCGCAGCAAGATCACCTGCGTCACAATGGCATAGTCAAGGGTCGGGTGCTGTTTTACCATACTATTCCTCCTCTGACGGCGTGTCTTCAGGTGCAAACAATGGCAACTGCGGCCCTTCTTTCACGTCTTGCTTCGCGCCTTTGCCGCCAGCGATCTCCTTGTATGATTGTACAAAATGTTCCGAGGCGACGTGCCTATTTTCTTTGCAGGCTTTCATCGCCCGTTTCAGAAACATTCAACCAGGGCGAAGGCGGCTAGCTGATCAGTAAATCTCTTTTTGCCCTGACAGACAGCGATTTTTGCACTGGAGGGTAATCTGGTACGAACCTTGCGAGAAACGCGCCAAAAATTGCTATCTGTAAGAGCGTAAGTATGCTCTATTCTAAAAGCTGGTAAACACCTGACTGACAGGGCAGCTAAACCCTGGCAGGAGAGGAGATGTTAGCACATCAGTTTCATCTAACGTCTTTTCGAGTGTTAAAACGGCGTTTTCTCTGCGATAGACTTCGATGGTTCGTCCTTGCCAGTTGATAATCCAATACTCTTTCACATTTCGCCGAGAATACAGTTTCAGTTTGACTTCGCGATCCCGCCGTTCATTGTCTGGCCCAGGAGAAAGCACCTCCACGACTAATTCCGGGGCGTTATGGAGCTTGCCGTCTTTGTGCAAGGCAGTTTGAAACCGCTCCCGACTCATCCACATGACATCAGGGACGACATTGGTATCATCCGCAAAAATGATTCCTGGCGCGAGATTGACCAATCCTGCCTGTGATTGCTCATTCCAGCTTTGCAGCAGAAAGGCCACGCGAAAGCTGATGAACTGGTGTTGCCAGTCAGGTTGTTTTGCCACGTATAATTCTCCATCAATCACTTCGTAGTGGCTCCCATCGTCTGGGAGCAGTTCGATGTCGCGTACCGTCCAGTGAATAGCTTTCATGTTGCTGCTGCCTTTCTCTATTAGTAGTGGTCTATGCTAACTATATCACTATGCTGAGTGTGTTTTCTGATCGTCTCATCCAAGATGGCAAGTATCACGTCTGGAGGCACTTGATTCTTGGGCGGGTACTTATTCGGCTCGTATAGCACACGCACGCCATAATCTCTGAGCATCTGTAAACTTCTGAAAAAAGCAGGATGTCCGTCGAGGCCTCCACCTGTACGAAAGCAAGGAACAGCGACAAGAGGCATCTTGAGTCCGGTGTATTCGCACAGAAGGCCCAGAGCAAGCGTGTCACTGATCCCCAAAGCCCATTTATTGATGGTGTTGAACGTTGCTGGAAAGATCACAATGGCGTCAGCGCGTGGTAAAACATCAGGCTCTTCGGGCCGCTTGTATTCGCTCCGTACAGGATGTTTCGTGAGTTCTTCTACCAGAGGAGCATCAAGAAACTTTGTCCCTTGCGGAGTGGTAATGACGCATACATCCCACGCTACAGCTTGTGCTTCTTTGACAAGATTTGGAACAAGTGACGCTGAAGATGCAGCGCAAGAGACAATATACAAAACTCCTCGAGAAGAGTTTGGTGCAGGTTCATTCATTGACTGATTTCCTTACTATCTCATCCAAAACATGCAAGATTCTTTTTGCTGGAATTTTATTATTTGGGGGATACTCTTCCGGCTCGTACAGAATATGCACCCCGTGCCTTTTGAGCAATCGGAAACTTCTTGGGAGAGCCGGATGGGTGTCAAGGCCAGATGCAGTATGAATCCCCGGAACGGCCAATATCGGCTTTTTTAAGCCAGTATATTCGCACAAAATACCAAGCGCCAGTGTATCGGTGATGCCAAGCGCCCATTTATTCAGTGTGTTGAATGTCGCCGGGAAAACTACAATGGCATCAGCACGCGGCAAAACGTCGGGGTCTTCCGGTCTTTTGTAGTCACTGCGCACTGGATGGCCCGTGAGTTCTGTCAGTAAAGAAATATCAACAAAATTTGCCCCCTGTGGTGTAGTGATCACGCAAACGTCCCATCCCTCTGCTCGTGCTTGCTTCACAAAATCCGGTACACGCTCCGCAGCAGAACTTGCACAAGAAACGAGATAGAGAACGCCTTTAGTTAGTAGTTTATTGTTACTCATGACAACCTCAATTCAGCTTAGATTTGGTAAGGAGGGGCATCAGTTGGGCATCCAGGTTTTTGACATCTTGTAAATTCTTCCACTGTTCTAATTCCTGTCGAAGTGCCAGGACACGTTGTACAACCATCTGCGATTGAGGTGCATTTACTTGCAGTGCCTCTTGAGCGAGTCTGCAAGCCTCTTCGATCTCTTTTTGTTGAACGTAAGTGCCTGCGAGATCACTGAGAAACACAGATTGAAGGCGCGCTACGACAGGATCAGTTTCTGTTAACGCTCTTTTTAGAGCAAGTTGAGCGTTCGTGAGGTAAGCATATGTCCGAGCATCTCCATGTTGATAGAGCAGTCGATAGCAAGTACCCTCGTATCCTTCAAACTGAACCCGGTCATAGCTCGTCCAATAATGAACCTGTTCAGATCGCTCAGAATCTTCAATCCGTTCAGCTTCATCGAGAGCCTTTCGACAAGCATTATCATTGTGTAACTTAGCTTGTGCTTCTGCATCTATTGCAGCTAGCCAGGTACGCACCGTGATGCTATCACTTAACACAGCCAAACTACGAGCGGTTTGTATACAAACAAGAGCTTCTTGTAAATTTCCCCCATATGTCCACGCGAGGCTCATCCATCCCCATCCAACAGCCTGCAATGTGTGATGATTTGCCTCCTGAGCAGCTCTAATAGATGCTCTAAAGTATTCTCTTGAATGAATATAATCGGCTAAATCGAAAAAGAGCGTGCCAACAAGAAGAGCAGTTTCACTCGCGATAGAACAGAGGTGCATACGCGCTGTTGGTTGCATTGGCCCCTCGAGAAGTTTTACTATCCTCTGAAAGTGTTCTCTTACATAGTCAAGCAGATCAGAGGAGACAAGTGATGCATGGTAATGGTCTCGCCAGTAACCTTCAGCGTGTGTTTGAAGATAGGTAAGCATCCTTGTATCAACGGTCGATGGTTTTTCCAATGCCCGATGAAAGCGATCTAACAATTCATCACTGAGCATATCACGGGATACGAGAAGTGCGGCTCCGCCTACGATAACCCGTCCGGTCTCGCGGAAAAAATCACGGCGTTTCACGGCTTCACTTCCTGATCCCGTTGTTGGTATCGTTGTATCCTCATGGTAAGAGTATGCAGCAGCACGAGGCTGTTCGTCAACCGAAACCGTTGTTCTGATCTCATTGGAAAGTTGAGCAGGTGGTTGCTCGCGTGCCTGGATAGTGATGGAGACCGGTGCGCCTCCAGGAATAAGGAGTTGAATTGATTGGGGGAGTGAAGCTGTGTTAGGAATATCAGTTTGAGCAATGCTCGTTTCTTGAGGGAGGATATCAGTTACTTTCGTGTCCTGGTGAGTGGTCTCGTCCGAGACTTCATCATCGAACCCATGAGCAAGAAAGCCTAATTCCTCAGCATTTTTGCCGAAGAGTTTCATAAGCATTCTTCGGTATTTGTAGCCTGGCTTGGTCTTACCTACCTCCCACTCGCTGACTCGCTTGGAGTCAGTACGCAACGCATTTGCTACTTGCGCCTGCGTCCAGTTACGTGACTCTCGTTCGTTGCGGAGTATCTCGTTCCACTTTCTGACATTGCCCATCGTGCCAAATCCTTCTTATGAGGAAAGCCATACCCATGTACAGAAAACGCCCTACTTCGACAAAGTTTACTCAAGAATCATGGAAGTTTCAACTCTTATCTTCTCTGTGCTGGCTATCATCTGTTGAATGAGTATCTGAGTTATCTTCAGATGTGGATTTTTGACCGCTATATTTTTCCTCTTGTTCCCTAATATACTCTTCAATAGCTTCGCGCCTAAATCGCCATTGCCCCCCAGCCTTAAAACCTCGAATTTGGCCCGAATTTGCTAATTTCATAACAGTGCGGACATGCAGCCGAAGTAAATCTGCAACTTCCTGAGCGTCGAGTATTTCTTTTGTCACCAATACCACTCCCTATTTGGTAAACCTCTTCTTAATTAGCATGAATGCCTTATCCCTCCCATCGTGATTATACACAAAAATGCTTATTTCCGTCAACTACAACTTTCAGGCTCACCTCTTAACTGTCTGCTTCCTCCCACGATAAGTATTATCACAAAAATACTTATTTTTACTTAATAGCACTTGACAATGCTAATTTTTACATGTATACTCTTAACCATAGAGGTAACAGGGATAATTCGGGGACAACTTAGGGACAGCATCGTGCTATCTCAGGGGTTGCGCCATGCTATCTCAAGGTTCTATTCTTCAAAGAAGTCAGGTATCATTCAAATCAAGAACCGCCTGCAAGGTTGCAACTCGCAAGCGGTTCGGAATTGGCTCAGTCGTCAATTGCATGAACGCTGGTGAAGTTTCTCAGGCCGCGCCAGCATCCATGTCCGTTAGTCCTGGGCCTGCTTTCATTATACCATGAGCAGGCTCGGACGTTGCACTTTGTTGTGCAAGGAGAGAGCTTGTCATGTATCGCACGTTTTTTGAGCGGTTCGGACACCAGGGCGTCGTTATCCTACCGAACATGGTGTTGTGTGATGATCCGCTAACCGATGCAATCACCGGCGAGGAGTTGCCAAGCCTGCGCGAGCAAGTGAGTCTCGTTGATGATGTCTATCATCGCCAGTTGTGTTACGCGCGTGTCCTTTCCCCCTGCGGCGACAGCCTCTATTGGGCGCTCGTTGCTGCTACGCCCAATTTCGTGAACGCACAGAGGGTAGTTCTCACGGAAGAAGCGTTGTATTTCGCGCTCCCCTGGGATATCAGGCTCCAGGGCAAGTGTTCAGGAGATATCCTTACGGCAATGCAGGCACACGCGCAGGCTATTCGACCTGTGCAGCGTGTTGTGCCGGAATCGTTTCAATCTCAGCGCGAGTACCCTCGGTACGACACATCGCAATCTCACCCACAAGAGCAGCCGAAGACACCTGAAGCAGCGACATTGATTCCCTTGCCTGAGTTATTCGTGTCCTATCAAACCGTCGATGAAGTGATCACAGAGTCACTAGAGCCGTCATATACCGATATCCCCTCACATCCTACATCCTGGGCGCGGCTGGTGTGGCTGCGTGCGGCTCTTGCAATGGTACGCCGCCAGATGAGGCATAGCCGCCAGGTGTTCGCCAAACTTGATGTGCTGCTCGACAAGGTGGTTGATGCGCAGTGCCACATGCGCCAGTCGCTCGTAAGTGCCAATCCGGTTCAAATCGGAAACCGGCTCGTTGGCTGGCGATTGACTATCGCCTTGCCATTGGCGGAGGTGCTGGCATGACGACATTTCATCTCTCACGCGAAGGTCGAGCCTTTGTCGCGTTCATGCTGCGCTACCTCAAACCTGCCTGGGTGAAGACGCTCAATGCCCGAAAGGATGATTCCCGTTGGCAGTATGTCACTCGCG
>Ga0102924_1004146_pt1 | contig 14794 bp, 13 predicted proteins | sample PaiPotPPM11metaG_FD_80116 | JGI IMG/M metagenome (GOLD analysis project Ga0102924, IMG submission 80116) | Iron sulfur acid spring bacterial and archeal communities from Banff, Canada, to study Microbial Dark Matter (Phase II) - Paint Pots PPM... ... | reverse complement strand
CAGCCGAGCGCCTATCTTCCGGTGGCAATGTCGCTCACCGCCTTGGCGATGGTGCTCGGTTACATTGCAAAATACGGCGCTGTCCACGAGACCGATGAGGGGGCCGTTGCCCATCTCTGGCAGTTGCTCATGGCTGGTCAGATGCCGATCGTGGCGCTCTTCGCGATCAAGTGGCTGCCCCGGGCTCCGAGACAGACACTGTATGTACTGGCGCAGCAAGTCGGAGCTGCCCTCGCATCCATGGCCGCCGTCTTTTTTTTCAACCTAGGCTAGCGGATGGTTGCCGCAGTCAGTTGCCCGCTGGTGCCACAATGAGGCTCGGCCGACCACCCGGATTCGGTACAACGAGAGAGCATGAGTAGCATGAGTGCTCTAGAGCGGTACCCGCGCCCTCATCTCCCGCTCGGAACGTCGAAGCGCAGGCTCCATGTCGCGGTCTGCCGATTCAGGGAGCGGTCGTTGCTCACGCCTGAGGCGTTGCCGCGCCCTCGCGAACGGAGGCGCAGGCGGCCACCAAGGCGGCGGCGATGGCGGGGTTGGATCCAAAGTGCAGGTGTATGTAGCTGGCGAAGACCCGTCGTCGGCGAAACCCCTCGGGGACGGGGGCGCTGCCGCTGACGACCAGGTTGGCAGAGGCCTGCGGGGTGGGCGTGGTGTCCAGGCGGGAGTGGTGAAACTCGTGTCCCCGCACCCGCGTTCCATCGCCCAGCCCTTGGGGGACGACCTCGCGGTAGCCGATGGCTTGCAACTGGGGCATGAGCCGCGTGCTGAAGTCGAAGCAGCCAACCATGGGGAAGGCCTTGCCGGTACCGTCGCGCAGTTCGCTGCCGAGAACCATCATGCCGCCGCACTCGGCGTAGATGACGCCGTCGCGTTCCGCGAAGTCGCGGATGGCGGTTTGCATGGCACGGTTGTCGGCCAGCTCCGCGGCGTGAACCTCGGGGTAACCGCCGCCCAGGTAAAGTCCGTCGAGGTCGACGGGGAGGCCCACATCGTGCAGCGGCGAAAACGGCACCAGTTCGGCCCCGAAATGCTGCAGCCACTCCAGGTTCTCGGGGTAGTAGAAGCAGAACGCGGCGTCGCGCGCAACGCCGATGCGGACGCGCGACTGGGGCGCGGGCGGTCGCGGCAGGGGCGCGGGCACCGCGACCCGGGCAAGTTGCAGCAGATGGTCAAGGTCGAGGTTCGCTTCGGCCGTGGCGGCGAACTGATCGCGACGCGCGGCGGTGTTCTGCTCCTCAATGGTGGTCAGGCCGAGGTGACGTTCCGAGAGCTGCAGGTCGTGCCCATGGCTGAGCACACCCAGCAACGGCAGCTGGGGGACGCCGGCGAAGGCATCGCGCAGCATGGCGGCATGCCCGGCGCCGCCGGCGCGGTTACAGATCACCCCGGCGACGCGCAGGGCCGGATCGAAGTGCTGGAAGCCGAGCGCGGTAGCCGCGGCGCTGCGGACGACGGCGCTGGCGTCGATCACCAGCAGCACGGGAAGACCGAGCCATTTGGCCAGTTGGGCGGTGCTGCCCGCGTCGTCGCGTCCCGTGGCGCCGTCGAACAGGCCCATCATGCCCTCCACCACGGCGACGTCGGCGTGCTGCATGGCGCGGCTCCAGATATCGAGGTTCTGTTCGCGGGAGAGCATCCAGCCGTCGAGGGTGCGGCAGGGGCGTCCGGCCATGGCGCCCAGGTGGCCGGCGTCGATAAAGTCCGGGCCGGCCTTGAAGGTCTGCACGCGCAGGCCGCGTGCGACCAGCGCCGCGATCACGGCCAGCGACAACGTGGTCTTACCGACGCCGCTGTGCGTGCCGGCGATCAGGATGGCGGGACGAGTCATGCGGGTTCAGTTTACGTCGTGAACCGGGCCGGGAATGACCGAGGGGCGACCTCTCTGGTAGAATGCCTTCGGATTTTGATTCTGCCCTGGGTGATGGGCGATCTTGGGATCGCGCATTGAAAAGGGAAGACGGGTGAAATTCCCGCACGGCCCAGCCACTGTAAGCGGCGAGCCGACTCTCGAACAGCCACTCGACCAGCGTCTGGGGAAGGCGAGAGTTGGGCCCCGACCCGCAAGTCAGGAGACCTGCCCACGGCGTTGAGTCCGCTCGCGATTCTAGGGAAATCGCCGGAGGATCTGCCGCCAACCGAGCTCGGTTCTGGAGCCCGTGGTCGGCAACCGTACCTTCCCCGTGCGTCGCGACAGGCGGATGAACTGCCTGCTTGCGGCGGCCTGCGCATCTTGGGCTGCGTTGCCGCCGCGACTGGCTGGCCGGCTTGGTACATCAGACCAAGCCAGGGAAAAGGAACGGCCGGATGGAGCAACGTTTTTTGCGTGGAGTGATGGTTGCGGTTGCGGCGGGAATGCTGCTGGGAACCGCGCTTTGGGGGCAGCAGCCGGGCACCAAAGTTCAGCTTTCCGGAACCGTGCAGGACGGTTTGGGACGCCCGATCGCGGACGCCGTGGTCGTCGCCACCGCCGCCGCGGGGGCGCAACTCGCGACCGCCGCCACCGACGCCGCGGGTCATTACCAAATGACGCTGCCGGCGGGTGAGGCGGTGACGGTGGTCGCCTCGAAGCCCTCGTTCGCCTCCAGCCGGACGCGGCTGAGTGCCGGCGGGCCGGTCGCCACAACCCACGACTTCCAGCTCGGGCTGGCGCCGATGCAGCAGTCGCTGATCGTGGCCGCCACCGGCGTCTCCACCCCCGAGGTTCAACTCGGCCAGGCGGTTTCCGTGATCCCGCCCGAGGCTTGGCAGACCACTCCGGGCGTGACCGCCGATGCCGAGCTACGCTTGCAGCCCGGGGTCCAGATCGTGCGGACCGGCGCGGTCGGCGGCCTGACGTCGTTATCGATACGCGGCGGCGAGGACAGCTTCACCAAGATCCTCATCGATGGCGTGCCCACGCAGCGCGTGGACTTCGGCGGCTACGACTTCAGCACGTTGACGCCGGGCAATCTCGACGAAGTGCAGATCGTTCGCGGCGCCGACAGCGTGGTGTACGGTTCGGACGCGGTCACCGGCGTGGTGACGATCGCGAGCCGCAGGGGCAGTTCGGTCACCGCGCCGGAACTGAACACGGCGGTGGCGGCCGGCAACTTCGACACCGTGCAGCAGAACTCGAACCTCCTCGGCCTGTGGCGGCGCCTCGATTACGGGCTAAGCTTCGACTACCTCGACACCCACAACGCGCTGCCCAACAACAAGTTTCGCGACCTCACTTACGCCGGCAATTTGGGGTGGCAGGTGGCGCCCGGAACCGCGGTGCGGCTGACCTCGCGCTACACGCGCGCCGGCGCCGGGGCGCCCAACGCCCTGGCCTTCTACGGCCTTCCCGACGACTCGTTCCAACGGCAGGGTGAGACTTACTCCGGGCTCAGCATCAACCAGCAGACGACGCACCGCTGGCAGAACCGCGTGCAGCTCAGCACGGGCTCGGTGAACGAGATGTTCGAAAACCCCTCGCCCACCGGTACGCCGTCGGACCCCAGCGCCTTCGCCAACTTCCTCGGCAACCCGGTGACGATCACCGGGGCCAACGGGTACAGCGTCAGCGGCCAGGCGATTCTCGACTTCGCCGGCGCCTACCCGTCCATCTTCAACTCCGACACGCTGCGGCGCGATGCCGCATGGGAGACCAGTTTCCAGCTCTCGCCGGCGTGGAACGTGCTGGGCGGCTACCGCTATTACAACGAGCGGGGCCTGAACAGCGGCGAACAGATCAGCCGCCACGATCACGGGCTCTACGCGGAGCTGAACGGCGGGCGGTGGAACCGGCTGTTCACCAGCCTGGGGGTGTCGCGCGACTGGAACGTGCGCTTTGGAAACTCGACCAACCCGCAGGCCAGCGTGGCCTTCTTCCCGCGCCTGGGCCGATCCGGGTGGTTGGACGAGACGCGCCTGCGCAGCAGCGCCGGCACCGGGCTCAAGGACCCCAGCATCTTCGCCGAAGAGTCGTCGCTCTACGAGGAACTGCTGAGCGGCAGCGGGGGCGCGGACGTGGTGGCGCGGCTGCATGTGCAGCCGATTCACCCGCAACGCAGTCATAACTTCGACGTCGGGGTGGACCAGTACTTCGCCGGCGACCGGTTGCGGGCCAGCGCCACGATGTTCCGCAACACGTACTACGACCTGATCGAGTTTGTTCCGACCAGCGCCTTCCCGCTGCTGGGCGTGCCGCCGGACGCGGCCGCCCTCACCTTCGGCGCCAACCTGAACTCGCTCACCGAGCGGGCCAAGGGGGTGGAGTTGGAGCTGCAGGGGCGGACGCGCTCCGGCTGGCGGGCCGAGGCCTCCTACACCCATCTCGACGCGCGGGTGCTGAAGAGCTTCAGCTCGGACGCCCTCAGTCCGAGCTTCAACCCCAGCTTTCCCACCATCCCGATCGGGGCGTACTCCCCGCTGGTGGGGGCGCGCCCCTTCCGGCGTGCCCCGGAGAGCGGCAGCTTCCGGGTGGGCTACGAGCAACGCCGCTGGGTGGTGCAGGGGGACGCCTACTTCGCCAGCCGCCGCGACGACAGCACCTTCCTCTCGGACGCCAACTTCGGAACGACGCTGTTGCTGCCCAATCACAACCTCGCGCCCGCCTACGGGGTGTTCAACATGAGCGGCTTCATCCATCTCACCCCCCGCATCACCCTGCAGGGCGCGGTGGAGAACCTCTTGGATCGCAGCTACGCGGAAGCCTTTGGTTATCCTGCCCTGGGGCGCGCGGCGCGCATCGGCGTGCAGTTTGCGCTGCTGGCGCCGCACCGCTGGTAGGAGACCCGGCATGCACGGCAAAGCAAACGGCGGGCGGTTCGCCCGCCCCGGGACGGCGCGGCGCGGCTGGCTGGTCGCGGTGCTGGTCGGGCTGCTGCTTGCGGGACGTTCCGCGGCGGCGCCCGTTCCGGCGCGCGTGGTCTCGATCGCTCCGTCGGTGACCGAGGAGATCTACGCGCTGGGCGCGGAAAGCCGCCTGCTCGCCGACACGGTCTACTGCAACTACCCGGAGGCGGCGCGGACCAAGCCCAAGATCGGCAGCATGTTGAGCCCGAACTTGGAACGCATCGTCGCCCTGCACCCCGACCTGGTGGTGGCCAGCCAGGAAGGCAATCGCGCCCAGACGGTGCAGCAACTGCAGGCGTTGGGAGTGCGGGTCGTGGTGTTCGGGGAAGCTCGGAGCTGGGGCGACATCGCCGCGCAGTTCCAGCAGCTGGGCGACCTGCTGGGCCGCGGCGCACAGGCGCGAACACTGCTGCAACAGGATCAGGAGCAGCTGAACCGGCTGGCGCGCGGTTTGACCTCGCGCCCAGCGGTGCGGGTTTTCTTCGAGGTCGGGGCGGAGCCCCTGGTCAGCGCCAACCGGACAACCTTCGTCGACGACATCCTGCGCCGTGCCGGCGGGGTCAACGTCGCGGCGGGGAGCGCGGTGCGGTACCCGTTTCTCAGCGTGGAGTCGGTGCTGCAAGCCAACCCGGAGGTCATTCTCATCAGCACCGAGCCGGGTGAGGACCTCGCGCCGGCCCACGCTTGGGCGCGCTATCCCGACTTGGCGGCGCGGCGCTCGGGACGCATCTTCCAGGTTCCGGCCCATCTTTTCTCCACCCCGACGCCGACGACCTTTGTGGCGGCGGTCGGCATGGCGGCCCGGCTGCTGCACCCGGAGACGCTGGCGCGTGGGTCCGACGGGGGCCGCGCCGCCGGCACTCCCCGGGATGGCGGCGCGGCCGACGCGTCGCGGCACGAGGGGGGGCGCTGATGCGTCCGGGCGACTCGCTGGAGGTGTTTCGCGACACGCGCCTCGAGCTGCGCACCGCCACCCTGATGGCGGCGCGCTTCGGCGCTCCCAAGCAGGTGCTTTCGGATGCAGCTTGGAACGGGGGGTGGATGCCGTCCGCGTTGGCGGTCGCGAACCACCAGATGCGCCCGGCGGCGGTCACCTCGCAGGCGGAGTTTGATGCTTACTGTCGCACCGTGCTGGCCGAAGCGGGACTGCCGCCGTGCGCGGCGCTGCAGCTCACGGCCGCCGCCCTGCCGCGTGGGGAGTGGGTGCAGGACGCGCAGCGCGCGCCACGGTTGACGGTCTGCGTTTCGGCCGGGGTGCGCGGTAACGCCGTCGCGGCCGGCGATCCGGCGAGTTACCAGGAGGACGGGGAGGGCGGGTACCTGGCGCTTCCCGTCGGCACCTTGAACGTGATGGTGTTTCTGGACGCCGCCGTGGCTCCCGCCGCCTGCGCGCACGTCTTCACGGTGGTGGCGGAGGCCAAGGCGGCGGTGCTGGCGGCGCGGCGCGTTCCCAGTCGCTACTCCGGCGCGATCGCGACCGGGACCGGCACCGATTCCACCATCGTGGCGAGCGATCCGGCGGCGGTGTTGTGTTTCAACACCACCAGCACCCACTCCGCGCTGGGTAGCCGCATCGCCGACGCGCTGCGGACCGCGCTGGCGGCGGCGCTCGATCGCGAACCCGCCGCGGATGAGGCGCCGGCATGAGCGCGCTGCGCATTTTCCTGGTCCGCCACGGCAGCACCGCCTGGCAGGCGGCAGGCCGTTACTGCGGGCATCGCGACGTGCCCCTGACCGAGGCCGGACGCGCGCAGGTGGCAGCCTTGCGCCGGCGCTTCACCCCGCCGGCGGGCGTGCTGGCGGCCTGCAGCGACCTGGCGCGGGCACGCGAGACGGCGCAGATCCTCGCCCCCGAACTCGACTGGCGCGTCACCGCGGCGCTCCGCGAGGTGAACTTCGGCGGGTGGGAGGGTCTGACCTACGCCGAAACCGGCCATGACGATCCGCAGCGGCTGCGCGATCCGGATTTTACGTTCAGCGGCGGCGAGAGCGGGCGGATGTTGCAGGCGCGCCTTGATCCCGCAGTGGACGCGCTGCTTGCCGAAGCGGACGACGCGCTGCTGCTGGTCGCGCATCAAGGACCGCTGGCGGCCGCCGTGCTACACCTGCTGCAGAAACCATGGGCGAGCTTCTGGGACTACCGCCTGCCGCCCGCCGGCTTGGCCGAGTTGGAACGGCGCGGAGACGCCTGGCAGGCGGTGCGCGGCGAGTGGAATCCCGCATGAGCCGCATCATCTTCATCACCGGCGGCTGCCGCAGCGGCAAGAGCGCCTTCGCCGTGAGCCTGGCGCGCGGCATGGGACGCAGCACCCGCGTGCTGGCGACCTGCGTGCCTTGTGACGCCGAGATGGAGGCGCGTGTCGCGGCGCACCGCCGCGAACGGCCACCGGGTTGGTCGACCTCCGAGGTAAACCTGGACTTGGAAGCCGCCCTCATCGCGAGCAACGAGGAGGTTGTATTGCTCGACTGCGTGCCGACCTGGATCGGGAACCTGCTGATGGCGGAGCGTTCCTCCGCGACCATCTTGGACGCCGTACGGTCCTTGCGACGGGCGTTGCAGGCGTGCCCGGCGCGAACGGCGCTGGTCTTGGGCGCGGAGGTGGGCAGCAGTATCGTTCCGGAGACCGCGCTCGGGCGGCAGTTCCGCGACCTGGTGGGAGCGGCCAACCAGGAACTGGCGGCGGCCGCGACCCGGGCCTACCTGATGGTGGCCGGCGTGGCCTGCGCGCTGCCCGTCCGCCCGGTGGCCGACCTCGCGGCGGAAATCACGGCGATCACGGAGAACGGCTGATGCTACTGGAAACGACGCTCAACGAGATTCGACCGGTGGACGCGGCGGCGCGGCGCGCCGTCGGCGACCGCTTGGACTCCCTCACCAAGCCGCCCGGCAGCCTGGGCCGCCTGGAGAGTCTCGCGGTCGAGCTGGCGGGCATGCAGGCCACCGAACGCCCGCGCGCGGCCCGCAAGCTGGTGGTGGTGATGGCGGCCGATCATGGGGTGTGCGCGGAAGGCATCAGCGCCTATCCCCAGGCGGTGACCGCACAGATGGTGGCCAACTTCAACGCCGGGGGCGCCGCCATCAACGTGCTGGCGCGCCACGCCGGGGCCCGCGTGGTGGTGGTCGACTTGGGTGTGGCGGGTGCCATCCCCGGCCGCGGGCACCGCGACCATCGCATCGCGGCCGGCACCCGCAACCTGTCACATGAGCCGGCCATGACGCCGGCGCAGGCCCGCCAAGCGGTCGAGATCGGCATCGGGCTGGCGCAGGCGGAGGCGGCGGCCGGGCTCGACCTGCTGGCCGGCGGCGACATGGGAATCGGCAACACCACCGCGAGCAGCATCCTGACCGCGTTGCTGACCCAGGCCGCGAGCACTGCGGTGGTGGGACCCGGTACCGGCATCGAGGGCGAGGCGTTGGCGCGCAAACGATCCGTGGTCGCCGCGGCGGTGGCGCAGCAGGCCGGCTGGCGGGCGGAGCAGCGCGACCCGGGATTGCACCTGCTGGCCGCCGTGGGCGGCTTCGAGATCGCCGGCTTGGCCGGGCTGATGCTGGGCGCGGCCAGCCGCGGCGTGCCGTTCGTGCTGGACGGGTTTATCACCACCGCGGCGGCCTTGGTCGCGGTGGTGATCTGCCCGGCGGTGCGCGAGTTCCTGATCGCGTCGCACCAGTCGGCCGAACCGGGACACGCCCTGGCCTTGGCCCATCTCGGCCTGCAGCCGCTGTTGCAGTGGCAACTGCGGCTGGGGGAGGGAAGCGGCGCCGCCTTGGTATTCCCCCTGCTCGACGCGGCGTGCAAGATCGTGGCCGAGATGGCGACCTTTGCGGAAGCCGGCGTGGCGGGTAAGACCTGATGCCGCCGCGTCTTCATCTTCGCCGGGCAGGTACGGCGGCGCGGACTGCGCTGCAGTTCTTGACGCGCGTGCCGTTGCCGGCCTCGGCGGGCGAGGTGGACGGGGCGGCAGCGTACTTCTTCCCCGTGGTCGGCTTGGCGCTGGGCGCGGTCCTCGCCGTGCTGGAGCTGGGACTGCGGTCGTCGGTGGCCTTGCTGCCCCGGCTGGTGCTGGTGTGGACGGTCGCGGTGGCGGCGACTGGGGGCCTGCATCTCGATGGACTGGCCGACACCGCCGACGGCTGGGGGGCTTGGACGCGCGAGCGGGCCCTGGTCATCATGCGCGACAGTTGCATCGGCAGCTTCGGCGTTCTGGCGCTGCTGTTTGGTTTGGGACTGCAGATCTCCGCCCTGACATCGCTGGAGTTGCCGCGTCTGGGTTGGGCGCTGCGGCGGGCGCCCGGCTGGGGGCGGGCGGGCATGGTCGTGGCGGGCTCGATCGGGCCGGCCGCGTGCGAGAGCGGTCTGGGCGCCGCGTTCATCCGGACCCTGCGGCCCCGCCATGCCGTGGCGGTGTTGTCCACGATGCTGGCGGCCACCGGGCTGGTGTTGTGGAGCGGCGGGATGCCGCTGCCGCAGGTCGGTATCTTCAGCGGCACGTTACTGGGCGTGACGATGCTGACCGCGGTGGGATGGACCTTCCGGTGCCGGACGTGGCTCGGTGGCCATACCGGCGACACGCTGGGCGCGGCCCAAGAGTTCGTGGTCACGGCCGTGCTTTGGGCCCTGATGGTGCTGCGATGAGAGGGGTCCTGTACAAGGTGGAGAAGCTCGGGCGGCCGGCGATCAGGCTTCACGCCGCGCCACCCGCGAGCACGATTCAGGTCGCGCTGCCCGCGAGCACGATTCAGGTCTCCCTGCCGGCGAGCATGATTCAGGTCGCCCTGCCGGCGACCTGTGGCGAGCTCCTGCAGGGCCACTTGGACGGCGCCGATTTTCACGTGACCTGTCCGGTGGCGGTGTATGGCGCGGTGCGCATCCTGGCGCAGCCGCGGCCCGCTGCGGTCCGGTTGCCGCGCAAGGCGGAGGCGGCGCTCATCGAGGTGCTGCGCGCGTTGCGCGTCAACCTCAGCCCGGGCGGGATGGCCACGCTGGCGGCACGCATCCAGTTGGTCTCGCGCCTGCCGCAGGCCAAGGGCATGGCGTCCAGCTCGGTGGACGTGCTGGGCGTGGTGCTGGCGGTGGGGCGGTTGCTGGGCCGGGCATGGACGCCGGCGGAGGCCAGCCGGCTGGCGCTTGCGGTTGAACCCACCGACGGCATCGCCTTCCCGGGGTTGGTGCTCTTCGACCACCGTCACGGGACGCGCTGCGAGTTGCTGGGCAGCCCGCCGCCGCTACGCGTAGTCGTCATCGAGCCGCGGCAGCGGGTGGAGACGGTGGCCTTCAATCGCCAGGTCGCTTCGCCCCGCAATTGGAGTCATCACGCCCCGGCCTGGCGGGACGCCGTGGCCATGATGCGTCACGGGGTGCGGCACGGCGACGCGCGGGCCATGGGCGCGGCGGCCAGCCTGAGCGCGCAGCGCTGGCAGGCGATCCTGCCGCATCCCTGGCTGCCCGAGATCCTGGCCCTGGGACGTCGTCACGGCGCCGTGGGCGTGTGCCGGGCGCACAGCGGCAGCGTGTTGGGCCTGCTGTTCGCGCCCGCGGCGGAGCCCGCGCCGTCGCCGCTTTCGGTGCTCAAGCCCTTGCGCCGCGGCGCCCGGGGAGGCGCCCGCATCTGGGAGACCTGCCTGGTCGGGGGAGGCGCATCGTGAGCAGCATTGGCTACGACGCCTTGCATGACCGGGAGAATGATCATGGCGGTCAGGTCTGGGAGGAGAGCGGTTCCCGGGCCGCGGTCATCGACTTCAGCGCCAGCCTCTGGCCGGACCGCCGGGCGGCGCGGTTGCTGCGCCAAGGCAGCCGCAGTACCGACCTCGCCGATTACCCGGATGCGGATTGTCGCGCCTTGGTGCGTGCCGTGGCGCACCGTCACGGCGTGACGCCGGCGCATATCCTGCCGGCCAACGGGTCCACCGAGGCGCTTTACCTGGCCATGCGGGCGCTGCGGCCTGCGGTCCTCTCTCTTCACGAGCCGACCTTCAGCGAGTACGCGCATGCCGCGCGGTGGAGTGCCGCGCCGGGGGTGGAAGCCAGCCTGCAAATGGAACGCGCCATCGGCGATGCCGAGCATGGCTTTGTCCCCAGCTTGGTGGTCCCGAAGGCCGGCGTCGCCGTGCTGGCCAATCCCAACAACCCCACCGGCGTGCTGCTGGACCGCGCCACGGTGGCGGCTTGGGTGGGGCAGTGCGAGGCCGCCGGGGTGGCTGTCCTGCTGGACGAGGCGTTCATGGACTTCGTGCCCGGGGCGGCCGAGGTCACGCTGTTGCCCTTGATCGAGCGGCATCCGCGGCTGATCGTCCTGCGCTCCATGACCAAGCGTTACGGGCTGGCCGGCCTGCGCCTGGGCTTCGCCTTCGCGCACCCGGATCTCATCGCGCGGCTGCGCGCCGGTCGCATTCCCTGGTCGGTCAACACGCTGGCGCAGCAGGTGGGCGCGGCGCTGGCCGGGGAGCATGGGGACGACGCGGCGGTGCTGGCCGAGGTGGCGCGCGAACGGGCCTACCTCGGCCGCGGCTTGCAACGGCTGGGCTGGCGCGTGTTTCCCGGCGCGGCCAACTTCCTGCTCTGCCGCCTGCCGGAAGGGAACACGGGGGTGCTGGCCGCGATGCGCCGGCAGGGCATTCTGCTGCGCGATGCCTCCAACTTTTGCGGGCTCGACCATCGCTACGTCCGCTGCGCGGTGCGGCGGCACGCCGACAACCGGCGACTCCTGCAGGCGTTGGGGGGCGGGGTATGACGGAGTTCGCCCTGTGCACGGCCTGTGGCTACGTCGCCGACCTCTGTTTCGGCGAGCCGCTGGCCCGCTGGCATCCGGTGCGCGGCATCGGATGGCTGATCACGCGACTGGAGCGCGGGTTGTTCAGGATGCGCCGTCGCCGCCTGGGCGGCCTGCTGCTGCTGCTGCTGACGGTGGGCGTCACCTGCGCGGCGGTCTTCGCCCTGCTCGGGCTGGCCGGGCTGGCCGGACGCTGGGTGCGCTGGGGAACCTCGGTGGCGCTGATTGCCATGGCGCTTGCCACGCGCGACCTGGTTGGTCACGGCGCCGCGGTTGAACGCCCGCTGGCCGCGGGCGACCTGGAGGCGGCGCGGGTGGCGCTGGCCCGCATCGTCTCGCGCGATACGGCCACGCTGGATGCGATGGCGGTGGCACGCGGCGCGGTGGAATCGCTGGCTGAAAACCTGGTGGATGGCAGCATCGCGCCTCTCCTGTTCGCCTTGCTCGGCGGACCGGTGGCGATCTTTGGTTACAAGGCGGTGAGCACGCTCGACTCCATGGTGGGCTACCGCAACCCGCGCTACCTGGAGTTCGGCTGGGCCTCGGCGCGCTGCGACGACATCCTGAACTATCTGCCGGCGCGCTCGCTTTTCCTGACGTTGCCGCTGGCCAGTCGGTTGCTGGGAGAAAGAGCCGGTGAATGCCGGCGGCTGATGTGGCGCGAGGGCGACCGGAACCCCAGCCCCAACAGCGGCATTCCCGAGGCGGGCTTTGCCGGCGCGCTGGGCGTGGAGCTGGGTGGGATGAGCGTTTACGCCGGTCAACCACTCGACAAGCCGCGGCTCAACGCCGGCGCCGCAGCCGTGCAGCCGAACGATATCGCCCGCGCCGGCCGCCTGGTTTACACCACGTCGTTCCTGACCTTGGTGGCGGGCATGGCCTTGGTGGCGCTGCTCCTGCGCCCATGGGGGACGCCATGAACCGCCGTCGTCCCCGGGTGGCCGTGGTCTACATTGCGTCGGTGGCGTTGCTGTTGCTGGCCTGCCTGGCGGGGTTGGGAAGCGGCGCGGTGGCGGTGAGTTGGCGGGACATCGCGCGAGTGCTGGCGGGCTTGGAGCACGGAACGACAGTGCGCCTGATCGTGCTGCAGTTGCGGTTGCCGCGCGTGTGCAGCGCGGCGCTGGTGGGGGCCGGCTTGGCGCTTTCGGGCGCAGTGCTGCAGACCCTGCTGCGCAACCCGCTGGCCGAGCCCTTTACGCTGGGGGTTTCCGGCGGCGCGGGCTTCCTGGTCACGGCGCTGGCCGCCTTCGCGCCCGCCCTCTACGCCCTGCCCTACAGCGCGCCGCTGGCCGGCTTTTTGGGGGCGGCGCTTGCCGGCGGCCTGGTGTTCGCGCTGGCCCACCGCCAGCATTTCTCGAACACCGCGCTGATCCTCTGCGGCGTGATCCTCAGCTTTTTCTTTGGCTCGTTGATCATGTTGAACTTCGCGTTCGGGCGCCCGGCGGCGCTGCAAAGCGTGATGGTCTGGCTGATGGGCGATTTCTCGGTGGTCACGCCGACCACGGTGCTGGTGACGGGGCTGGGGCTGATCGCGCCCCTGGTGCTGGTTCTCGCCTCGGCCCAAACGCTGGACGTGCTGGCCATCGGCGACGAGCGCGCCCTCGGCCTGGGGGTACCGGTGCGCGCCGCACGTCGCCGGTTGTTTGCGGCGGCGGCGCTCATGACCGGGCTCTGCGTGGCCAACGCCGGCGTGATCGGGTTCGTGGGTTTCCTGGTGCCGCACTTGGTTCGATTTCTGGTCGGGGCGCGGCACCGCCACGTGCTGCCCATCGCCGCCCTGTTGGGGGCGGCGTTCCTGGTGATTGCCGACACCTTGGCCCGGGTGTTGTTCAGCCCCTTGGAGCTGCCGGTGGGGGCGTTCACGGGAATCACCGGCGCCGCATTTTTCCTGGCGTATTACCTGCGTCGTCCGCGCGGCGAGTGGGACACCGAGGCCTTATGACGAAGGCAGACGTGAAGGGCGCAAACCGGGTCGGGGGGCACTTGATTGAGGCGCACGGCCTCAGCATCGGCTACGGAAAGCACGTGGTGCTGCGCGACCTGGACCTCGCCTTCCCGGCCGGGGAGTGCTGTGCCATCGTGGGCCGCAACGGCAGCGGGAAGACGACCCTGCTGCACACCCTGGCCGGCCTACGCCCGGCGCTCCAGGGCACGGTGGCGGTGCAGGGAAGGCGCCTGCCGGAGTGGCCGCGCCCGGAGCTGGCGCGCATTCTCGGCTTTTTGCCGCAGCACCTGCGCATCGTCTTTCCGTTTACCGTCGAGGAGTTCGTCGCCTTCGGACGCCTGCCGTGGCGGCGGCGGACGGAGAGCGGCGAGGATGCCGCCACCATGCAGCGCGTTCTGCAGGAGCTTGACCTGGCCGAGCTGCGGCAGCGGTCGTTCACGCAGCTCAGCGGCGGCGAGGCGCAGCGCGCCTGCCTGGCCCAGGTGCTGGCGCAGGACCCGCGCATCCTGCTGCTCGACGAGCCGCTGGCGCACCTCGACCTGCTGCACCAGTTGCGCGTCATGCGCCTGCTGGAACGCCGTGCGCGGCAGGGGCGGGCGGTGGTGGTGGTGTTGCACGATTTGGGTCTGGCGTGGCGGCTCTGCGACCGGTTTCTGGTGCTCGGCGACGGTGGGGCGCGCAGCGTCGCCAGCCGCGACGGCGCGGCGTTGCGCGCGGCGCTGCAATGGGCCTACGCCGTCCCGTTCGGCTACTCGCCCGAGGCGGGCCCGCTGCTTTTCGGCGGACAGCCGCCGGCGGAGGGAGAATGGGAGGAGCCCGCTGCACCGGAGCGCCCGTGATGCCAGTCCCCTATCCACGCCAGTTTCCGCCCGACGCCCGCCGGGCGCTCTACGACGTGATCTACGCCCGGCGCGACGTGCGCCGCGACTTCCTTCCCGACCCGGTTCCCGCCGACGTGCTGCATCGCATTCTCGATGCGGCGCACCACGCCGGCTCGGTGGGTTTCATGCAGCCCTGGAACTTCCTGGTGCTGACCAGCCGCGAGCGGCGGGAGCGGATCCATCGCATTTTTTGCCGCGAGAACGAACGTGCCGCCGCCCGCTTCACCGGACCGCGGGCCGAGTTGTACCGCAGTTTGAAGCTGGAAGGGATGCTCGAGGCGGGCGCCAACCTGTGCGTCACCTGCGACCGCGAGCGGCATGGGCCCGAGGTGTTGGGCCGCAATACCATGCACGACACCGACCTGTACAGCACCTGCTG
>Ga0102924_1004145_pt1 | contig 14796 bp, 13 predicted proteins | sample PaiPotPPM11metaG_FD_80116 | JGI IMG/M metagenome (GOLD analysis project Ga0102924, IMG submission 80116) | Iron sulfur acid spring bacterial and archeal communities from Banff, Canada, to study Microbial Dark Matter (Phase II) - Paint Pots PPM... ... | reverse complement strand
CGGCCGGCCGGCCGGCGCTGAGGTAGTCCAGCGTCTTCAGCGGGAACGACGCTCGGTTGAACGGGATGTCCCGGTAGGGCGTGATGCCGACGTCGGCTGCGGCGATGTAGGCGGGTGCCTCTGTTTCCGGCACCCACCCCACATGACGCACCCCCTGGCGCGCGACGAGCGCCGCGAAGCGCGCCGGCTCCCAGCGCCGATCGTGCGGGCCGATGAGCAGCAGCGAGAACCCGGCATCGGCGATCGCCTCCAGCAGATCCATGTCGATGCGCGCGTTGAGCCTGCCGATCAGCACGACGATCGGCCGGGCCAGATCCCTGACCGCCAGGGGCACCGTCGTCGCCGTGGCGGGCACGGGTGTGCAGCCGTTGGGGATCAGTGACACCGGGGCGCCGCGCAGCGCCGACCAGCGCTGCGCCAGGAGCGGCGAGAGAGCCGTCACCACATCAGCACGGGCGACGGCCTTTCGTTCCTGGACGCGGAGCCGGCGGGCCGAGAGTCTCATCAGCTCAGCTCCGGCCACGAAGTCATCGGTGCCGTGCAGCGCGCTCACAACTCCGCTGCCCCACGGCCCGAGCACTCCTTCGATATTGGTCGCGACGACCGCGAATGGCTCGATTCCCGTGTGACGTAACGCCCACCGAACCTGGGCGCGAGCAAGCGGCGCGGTGGTGGCCCGGACGCCGACGCGGTGCATGCCGGGCAGCGCGGTCGGCGTCAGCCGGGTGACAGTGTCGCTCACCACGGTCAGGACCGGCCGGACGGTCCTGACCGTCCCGAACCGGCGATGCGCCGGCGTAGCCAGCGACACGGGGGGGTCCACCCACAAGATCCGGGCGTGCCGCTCCATCTCTCTGGCCATCCGCCGGTCAAAGCCGGGATCCTCCCAGAGCTGGTTGGCCATCCAGACCAGGTAAGGAACGCGGACGCTCATCATGGGCTGTCCTCCTGGACAAGGTCGGGGCGCCTGCCGGTCCCCTTGGCGGGCATCCCGCGGCCGGCATGCGGAGCGAAGGCCAGCCCCGACACGGGGAGGTCAGGGACAGTGGCGCCGGCGGGAGCATCGGCCGTGCGCGGATCCCATCGCCGGGCCGCGATGGTGACGCGGAACAACGGTGAAGTCAGGTTGAGGTCCTGGACTGAGTGCGGAATCGCGAGGATGTCCAGGTCGTACGTCGGTGCCGCGCTGAAGTCGCCGCCCGGGCTGCCGCCGGGCGCCGGGCCCGGATCCGGCGCCGCGCCAGGGCCGGGGCGGGCCGGCCCGCCGGGGCCTGCGTGCGCCGGTCCGTCCGCGGCGGCCACCGTGTCACCGGGCCCGGCCTCGGCGAGGGGTCTCCCCTCCGGCCCCGCCTCTGCGAGGCCCGCCGCCGTGACAGCCGACCGGAGGAGGGCCAGCGTCGCGCGCATCCGGCGCAGCAGCAGCACCGCGACAGCGGCTCCCGCCACGCCGCTGCCGACGAGTGCGAGGAGATCGTCAGGGGCCACCTTCGCCAGTCCGGCGGCCAGCAAGCCGGCGACCGCCGCGCCGGCTAGCGGGAGGCCCGCCTGCCGGCCAAGAGCACCCGGCCGGATGCCCCCCCGGCGCAGCTCGCTGAGATACCACGGCAGTATGCAGAAGGCCGCGACCGCGAACTCGCTGAGGCTGGCTCCGGCGATGCCATCCATGCTCGCTCCCGCCGCGAGCGCCGGGATGAGCAGCAGCAGCCACGCCAGCTGCGTAATCAGCAGGAACCGGGACCGCCCCAGGACCACGAAGTAGTCATAGGCGATCAGGAAGAAGACCTGGAGGCCGCACAGGGCCGCCAGCCAGGGCAGCGCCCGCACCGCCGGCCCCCAGTGGGCCCCGTAGACGAAGCTGATCAGGGGCGTGGCGGCTCCCGCGATGACCAGGCACACGGGCAGGGTCACCGCGCACATCAGCCCGGCGGCGGACACGAAGGTGGTCCGCATGGCCGAGGCCTCGTGCTGGAGCCGCGAGAACACCGCCGGGCCCACTGTGCGGATCGGCTGGCAGAACATGCTCATCGGCCAGCCCGCGAGGTTCAGGGCGAGCACGTAGAAGCCGAGCTCGACGGGACCAAGCACGCGGCCGACGATGACCTGGTCCGCGGTCGCGACCGCGAAGGTCAGGAAACTCGCTCCGGCCAGCGGCACCCCGAACCGCAGGAGGGCCCGTGCCCTGGCCCGGTCGAAGCCCACGCGCAGCGATTCCGGGGCGAAGATCACTAGCAGCACCGCCCCGGCCCCGCAGCCGGCCAGACGGCCGATGGCCAGGCTCATGGCCCCGGCGCCGGACCAGGCCAGGATGATCGTCACTCCCGTGCCAAGCCACACATTCACCTGATCGCAGATCGTCCGCTGGCCCTGCCGGAAACTCCGCTGCAGGACCGCCGCCGGCGCGTTAGTGAGCCCGTCGCTCAGCACGGCCAGGGCCAGGACCCGGACCACAGTGGTGGCGCCGGGCGCCCCCATGGCATGGGCGTAGACCGGGGCAGCCAGGAAACAGCCGGCGTAGATGACGACGCTGGTGGCCAGGGAGATGGTCGTGACGGTCGGGATGATCGCGGCCGGATCGCCCGGCCAGCGCACGATCGCCAGGCTTACGCCGAGCTCGTTGAAGTTCAGCAAGGCAACCAGCGCGACGTAGGCGACCGCGTACGTACCGAAGGCGTGCGGGCCAAGCAGCCGGGCCAGCATGATGCCAATGCCGAACAAGCTGAACTTCGTCAGCACGGTACTGGCGAAGCTCCAGCTAAGCGCGCGGGAAGCCCGGCCGCTTAATGTGCCCGGATCCTGGGCATGACGGCCCGACCGGCGATGTGCCGCCCGGTGACCGGAGCCTTCACGCGGTATCACGGCATCAGACCGCAATCGCGGCCACGGTCATGTGCGGTGCTGAGAGCCTCGCTCCCCACGCGGCTGCGCCCTTCTCTGTTTGATCTCAATGAGTTACTAGATGACTACAGTGCGTGAAGCGTAGCGGCGACGATTCCCCGTCGCAACGACTTCCGGCCGGATGCCTATGAATGCCAGGGCGATCTACCGGACGGCAATGTCTTAGATAACTCGATGACTAGACAATCAGCTGGCAACGCCCGCTCAGGGCAGCGGAATCTGCCTCGCCTCAGGGTGATCACTCGCGTCGCTGGCTAGGCCATTCCCCGCCCATGAGTTGTCCGACCAGGTGTTCCCTGGGCCGTCGGCCTGGAACTGCGCGACCGGGCCGTAGCGCCCGCCGGCGGAGAAGTAAGCCCGGCCGATCCGGTTGTTCGTGATGACGATATGGCTGCTGTCGCGCTGGGCGCCGCCCGCGTAAATCACGTAGTCCCCGCCGGCCAGCAGGTTGCCGATGATGGTCTTGTTACCGGTGCGCTGGCCTGTGACTGATTCAAGCATGATCGCGCAGGTCTGGCCGACGTCGTTCAGGATGGTGTTGTCGGAAATGATCTGGGTCGTGGTCCCGCCGGCGTCGTAGATTCCATCGGTATGGTCGCCGCGGAGATAGCCGGGGTGATGTATATAGTTTCCGGTGATAAGCCCGCCCGCGGCGTTCACCCCGATCCGCCAGTTCGCGATGTTGTCACGGCGGATCACCAGTCCCGTGGAGTCGCCATAGATGTCGTCGATGGCGTAGTTCACCCGGCCAGGGCCGGGATTGCGACCGCTTACCGTCGTGCGGGTGATGGTGACGTCGCTGGTGTGGCGCAGGCTGATGCCGTAGTCCCCGGCGGTGATGATCCGATCATCGCTGACGGTCACGTGCGCGCCGGAGATGTTGAGGCTCCCGGTCAGCGCCAGCCCGGTCAGCCGCACCCAGTTCCCGGTGACGTTGACCGTCTGCGTGGCCGGGTCATACCTCCAGCCCTGGCCGGCAGCTACCTGGCCCGGCACCGCTCTCAGCGCGGTCCCGGCGGGCACCCCGGTGTTGGTCGCGTCCGGGAAGCCGCACGCCTGCGGCGCCCTCGTGCAGCCGCCCCGGCCCGGCGGGCCGGCCCTCGGTGCTGAGGCCGGCCGAATCATCCGGTCAGGGCGCCGGGCGAGAAACGATACGAGACCAACAGCCAGAAGCAGGATAATCGCAACCGTAAGGACACGAGCCTTCAGCGGAATCTCCTCTTCCCGCCCTGTAGCGGGCTGCCGCGCGCCGCTCCAGGCGTGAGCAATTCTATTTCCGTGACGAGGCTACTGCCGCGCGACAGCCCGTGCTCCCCGAGCCGCGGTAAAGCATCGCCAGTGCGGTGTAGCATCGGTCGTCGCGATCCCGTCTATGGCAACGGGAACTGACTAGACATCTATACTTCTGCTCCATTAGTTAAGGGGGTCATGATGCGCCTTGCCGCCCTTTCTAACGCCAAATTAGAACCATGGATTAACTGGAGTACGCTCGGGCCGCCGCTGTTGCGCCCCCTGGCTGCCTATCCCGGCAGCCAGCTGATCGCGCCGCCTCCGCTGCGCTGGGAACATCGCCGGCAGTGGCAGACGGCCATCCGCCGCTGCCGCCAGGCCGACACCATGTTCTGGATGCAGGGCAGCGCACGGCCCGAGACACCGGTGATGACCCTGTCCGCCACCCGGCGGGGCGTCCGGCGGTCGGCGTTCGTGATCGACGCCTGGCGGCCTGGCCTGACGAAGATCGGCATCCTCGCGGTAGCGCAGCGGCTGGACCCGTGCTTCGTCGCGTTCAGGGAAGGATGCCACGAGCTCACCTCGCGCTTTCCACGCGGGCGGTTCGAATGGCTGCCCTTCGGCGCGGACACCGAGGTCTTCAGGCCCGGCGATGGCGAGCGTGACATCTTCGCGTTCTGGATGGGCCGCCGGTCGGCCCCGCTACACCAGGCGCTGCTGCAATATTGTGACACTCGCGGTCTTCGCTACCGGTATACGCTCCGGCCCGGCGAATTCAGCGACCCGGCCGAACTGGGCGCGCTGGCCGGCCGGTGCAGGTACTTCATCGTCACGCCCCCGGACCTCGACGATCCCATCCGCACTGGTGGCTTCAGCCCGCTTGTCATGCGCTATCTCGAAGGGCTGGCGGCCGGGGCGCGGCTGCTGGGCGTGCGGCCGGGGAGCGGCGAGTTCGAGGAACTCGTTCCCCCGGGCGCGCTGTGCGAGGTCAAGGCGGACGGATCGGACCTGGCTGAGATCCTGGATGCGGACCAGCAGGATGCCACCGCCTGGCAGGCGGTGAGCAAGGCGTGCGACCTAGTGCGAACCGAGCATTCGTGGAGCCGCCGGGCCCAGCAGGTCTTCGAGCGGCTCTCGGCGGGCTAGGCGTGCCGCCGGGCTAGTCGTGACACCATGACCGCCGCGATGACGGTCAGCAGGGCGAGGCCGGCGAGTACCCGCTTGGGCGAGCCGGGCCGGAGGACCGGGCCGGTGTCGCCCACCACGCGGACCGAGATCTGGCTGGATGGCGGGGCGCCGGCCTGACGGTCGGCGAGCAGTCGCCGGAGCGTCCGCAGTACCACGCTGAAGGTCTGACGAGCGGCGGCAACCGAGTCGGCCGTCGCCGTCAGGGTCGCGAAAGGATAGCTGTATTCCGGGTAATCCTGATTGTAGAAATTGACGAGGGCCAGGCTGTAGTTGCTTGTACCGCCGGCCTCGTGGATCAGGGTCCTGGACTGCATGCTCATGAGACTTTGCACCATCGTCGCGCTCGTGGTGATAAGGGATCCGCTGGCAGTGGAGTGCGGGCTGTCCAGCCTTGGCGTATCTCGCGCCATCAGAACGACTAAGGCGCTGTCCAGGTAGGTCGGGGGACCATGCTCGACGGCAATGGTCGTCACCGCGCCGATGATCAGCACCACGGCCACGGCGCATAGCCGCGGGCTCGCAAACTTGCGCCGAGCGTGCTGGCCCATGTGGGCTTCCTTCCAGCCGGTTCCGGTGGCCGTTATGCTATCCGGGAAGACTGCCTTCCGGGTCGGTTCACATGATCCCAGCCGGAACTTATCAGAGCCGTTGTCTGGTGTGCATGCTATGCGGGTGAAATCGCGTTGGCGTAAAGCGCCGGCCGTACGTATCCCGCGGGCGGTAACATCAATCTGATGAAATCGTCCTGCCGTCAGAATGTCCCGTTGTGCGAGATTCTGTCGCCGGGTCACTGACTAGCGGCATCTATCGTGGCGACAGAACTAGCTCGACGGTCTGGAGCGGGTTTATGAATGTGCTGGACTTACTTCGCATCTGGCGAAGGCGCTGGGTTCTTACGACGTTAGCCCTGCTCGTAGCCCTAGGTGGGTGCGGTTTGGCGGCCATGGCGCTCCCCCGGACTTACCAGGCAAGCAGCGCAATAGTTCTCGTGCCCTCGGCTAAGGCCGCAAAAGTGCTAGGTGAAGGTAACCCATACCTGAGCTTTACCAATTCAATCTCGACGGCCGCCGACATCCTGGCCGCGGAGCTCACCACCCCGGCAACCGAGCGGGATCTGGCGGCCGGCGGATTCACCGAGCCGTATTCGGCGGTAGCCGAGACGACGCTGTCGCAGACGACCGCGTCCGGGTCTGTCCTGCCGGGGCCGTTCGTCGTGATCACGGTCACTGGCGGCGATCGTGAGTCCGTGGAGCGGACGCTCTCAGCGGTAACGGGACAGGCGGGCAAGACGATGCTCGCGATGCAGGCCGGCATGTCCCGCGGCGGCAGGATCGCGGTGTCGGTCCTCTCGCGCGACCCGCGCGCCACCCTCAGGGTGAGCGCCATCGCGCGGTCGCTCGTGCTCATCATCGGGCTGCTTGTCGTTGCCGCGCTTTCCGCCCCGGTGCTGGTGGACGCTCAGGTCATCAGGCGGCAGGGGCACCGCGGCCGGGCGGCACCGCACATTCCCCCCCAGTCGGGGGCCCGCCAGCGGCCGCAGGAAGTGCGCGGGCACTCCGCGCCGTGACCGGCCGGAGACCGGCCGGCCGGACGAACTAAGCAGCCTGAGAGGGAGCCGGTATCTCGTGGCGAGCACGCTAGAACATCAGCCAGCGCTTGAGAGTGTCAGCGCCCGGCGCGGGCCGGACTCGGTCGCGCTGCTGACGTTGTACCTCGTCCTGCTCCTGGCCATTCCCGCTTCGCTGGTATTCGCCCCGCTTGGCGCCGCGGGCGGCCCGGCCACGCTGTTCGCCGTGATGCTCCTGGCGTGTTACCTGCTGATGCGCCTGCACCCAGGATCTGACTTAGGCGCGAATCCGCAGCCCGTCCGTGCCGCGGGCGCTATATTCTTCTGTTCCGTTCTTGCCGCCTACGTGTCGGCGAACCGGGATTACCTGCCGCGGGCCGAGATGAACGCGGCCGACCGCGGCATCATCTCCATCGCCGGATGGCTCGCCGTGCTGATCGTAGCGGCCGACGGCATCGATCGCGCGGACCGGCTGAAGACATTGCTGAGCCGCATGACCACCGGAGTCATGCTGCTGGCGATCGTCGGCATCGCCGAATTCTTCACCGGCGTGGACATCGCAAAGTACGTCACGATTCCGGGACTGAGCTTCAACCAGGTCCCCACGGACTCGCTCATCCGGGATGGATTCAGCCGGCCTTTCGCCACGACCGCGCAGCCGCTGGAATTCGCGGCATTAATGGTGATTGCCCTGCCGGTCGCTATCCATCAGGCCCGTTTCGCGCCGCGCGAACTGCGGCTGCGCCGGTGGCTGAAGGTCGCCACGATCGCTGTGACCATACCGATGACCGTGTCCCGTACCGCCCTGCTCGGAGTGGCCATTACCGCTGTGGTGCTGCTGCCCACCTGGCCGAGAGGTCACCGCCGCCGCGCCTACGCGGTCTTGCTGGCCGGCGGTGCCGTGCTGTGCCTGGCCTCTCCCAGCCTCCTGAGCGCGCTCGGCACCCTGCTGTGGGGGATCGCGCACGGGTCGGCCAGCACGGACTCCCGCACAACGGCTGCCACCGAGGCGCTGGCGTACGTCACCCAGCATCCGTGGCTCGGCCGCGGATTCGGTACGTTCCTGCCGCAGACGTATTTCTTCACCGACGATGAGTACCTGAGCACCCTGATCACCACCGGTGTCATCGGGCTGTGCTGCCTGGCCGCGCTCTTCGTGACCGGGTGGCTGGCGGCCCGGCGCGCGCGCCGCCGGGCGGGTGACGTCGAGACCGCGGACCTGGCCCAGGCCCTGGCCGCCGGGATCGCGGTGTCGGCAGCCTGCTTCGCGACCTTCGATGTGCTGTCCTTCACGATGGCGGCCGGGCTCACCTTCCTGATGATCGGCTGCGCGGGTGCCGCACTGCGGCTGAGCAGCGCCGCAGGCTGCCGCTAGTCAGTCCCTGCTAGCCACGTAGTAGTACTCACCGCGCTCGCGTCCGGTGCTTAGCAAGTCCCGAAGCGCCCGCCGCCGGCCAGCCAGGTAGTCGGCCAGGAACGAGAGGTGAAGTCCCGCGCCGGCCAGCGCCTCGGCGCAGTCGGCGACCTGTACCGGAGCGCTCTCGAAGACGACCACCGGCTGGTCACGCCGGAGCAGCCCGGCGGCGCCGCGCAGGACCTCTGGCTCGGCGCCTTCGACGTCAATCTTGATGAACGCGATGGGCACCTGCTCGGGAATACAGTCGTCAAGCTGGCGCACCTGCACAGGGAGGCAGCGGACGAGCTGGCCGGCCTCGACTTGCGGCCGCGCGAGCAGACTGCTGTAGGCGGGGGATCCGGGCAGGTGGCGGAACTCAGTGCTGCCCGTGTAGTCCGACAGTGCTAGCTGGCTCACCGTAACCGCCGGGAACCCCTTGCGCAGCTGCCTGGCCAGGTGCGGGATGGGCTCGAATGCCCAGTGCGACCCGGCTGGCGAGAGCCTGACGAGTTCTTTCAGGATACTCCCGTAATGAGCACCGACATCAATGCTGTTTCCGCCGCGCGACAGCGCCCGCCGGGCGATTTCCACGGTCAGCCGGTCGTAGGTCCGGGCTCGGGCCGCGGCCGGCGGCAGCGCCGCCTCGGGGACACAAGAACGGCATGCGGTATAGGCCCGCCATATAAATCGTTCGAAAGGCACGCCACTGAGCAGCATGACAGCTTGTTTACGCATCTCAGGTTTCGCCCACATGCGCCGAGTCCCGCCTTACCGCCAATAAACGGCTCCGGCATCAATGCCGTCCTTGCATCGTGCCGGTGATGACGCGGATGAGGTTACTACATTAAGTACCTTCGTTGGCGCCAACAATTGTTGCGCGGGCCGAGAGCGGACAATTTAGATATCTGAATATCTAGATGATTGTGCGGTGTGATTGCGCGGTGTCATCTGACCGTCGAGTCGATCAATACTGGCTGGAGGTCATATCCGTCACGGTGGAAAAAGACGCCAGGGGCGTCCTGGAACTGGCCGCTCGGGTTGTCGGAGAGGTGCGAGAACTCGAACGTCAGGGCCCCGGTGCCCCGGTTAATCACGCAGAAGATGCCGCCGCCGCCCTCGCGGGCGGTGTTGTCGCTCATGGCCGTGCCGTCGATGTTCAGGTTGTAGCTGTTGCCGTCCGTATAGATGGCGCCCCCGTTCCCGCCGCCTGGCGTGCCGGGCTGCGCGGGCTGCAGACCCCAGCCGATCGCCGTGTTGCCGGTGAACAGGCTGTTGATCACGTCGAAGTTGGCGTACAGACCGCTCAGCGCGCCGCCATTGGAGCACGAGTTTCCGAGGAAAGTGTCGTTGGTCAGGTAGATCGGGGTGCTCATGTTCATGCCATACGCGCGGATCGCCCCGCCGCCGAGATCGGGACCATACTGATAGCACCGGTTGTCGACGAACTCCGAGTTGACCACCCTGAGCTGGCCACCCTGGGCGAAGATGGCGCCACCGCCGAAGTCCGGTGATGCGCCGGTCTCACGGCCGCCGAAGTAGCCGTCAACGAACCTCATGTTCTGCACGATGAGCTGCGGCCCGGTCTGCTCCCAGCAGTTCGGGCAGGTGTCCATGTCCAGGATCCGGATCCGGCCACCGCCGCTCAGCGTGACCTTACCGCCGCCGTCAATGACGATCTGGCTGCCGGCCACGACATTCGCGGTGGCCGTCATCGTGATCGTGACTGGCGTCGGCCCGCAGTTAAAAGTGATGATCCCGCCCATGGCCACTGCCTGGACCACCGCGGCCGAGGTACAGCTAGCGGGCGTGCCGGTGCCGATGACATGGCTCGGCCGGGCGGTGCTGACTGCCCGGCCCGCCGGCGGGACCCAGGCGTCGCCATCCGGATATCCGTACCGAGGCAGCGGGCCGCTGGCCGTTGCCGCCGACATCGCGGCCAGCGTGCGCGACCGGGCCGTTACTGACGTCGCTGCCGGTAGTGCCGCCGGCGCGGCGGCCGGAGCCGATAACGCCACTCGCGTGGCGGCCGCCGGGCTGGCCGCGCTCGCCTGGCCGGCCGTCGCGCCGCAGCCTGCCACGGCCAGCGCCATCCCGAGAACGGCCAGCACCTTTCCGCCATGATCCATGGATCGCATGGCGCCACATGCTAACCACCGATTCCATGATCAAACTGCTAGTGGCCAGGGTTGCCGTGAACCGCGCGGCGACCAGCCAGCCAGCGCTCCCAGCCAGGAGCCGGATACGTACCTATATGCGCAGCGGCCGAAACAGGCCCCGCGTGAGCGCGTCAGCGCAGCAGGCCGGCGATGGCGGAGATGGCGGGGTCGATGGCCCGCTCGCCGACGTTTCCGAAGCCAATGACCAGCGCCGGCGGTGCCGCTGCGTCGGGCACGCCGCGGAACTCGCCGATTCCGTGCAGCCCGACCCGCCGTTCCCGCGCCGCCGCGATCACCGACGCCTCGTCCGCGCCGGCCGGCAGCGGCGCGACGGCCTGGAACCCGGCCGCCAGCCCGGTGAGCCGCACCCCGGGTGAGTGCCGGGCGAACGCCTCCACCAGCGCGGCCCGCCGGCCGCCGTAGACGGCCCGCATCCGGCGCAGATGGCGGTCGTACCGGCCGGAGGTGAGCAGCGTGGCCAGGGCCAGCTGGTCCAGCGTGCACGAGCCCCGGTCGCTCATCTCCTTCTCCCCGGCCACCGCCTCGGCCAGCGGCGCCGGGGCTTGCACCCAGCCCAGGCGTACCGCGGGGGCCAGCGCCTTGCTGGCCGTGCCGACCAGGAAGACCTGCTCCGGGGCCAGGCCCTGGAGTGTGCCGACCGGCTCCTTGTCGTAGCGGAATTCCGAGTCGTAGTCGTCCTCGATCACGTACCCGCCCGTCCGCCGGGCCCAGGCCAGCAGCGCGTGCCTGCGGGCAGGCGACAGCACCACCCCGGTGGGGGACTGGTGCGCCGGCGTGACGACGACTGCCTGGGCCCCGCTGGCCGCCAGCGCGCTGACCACCAGGCCTTGGTCATCGACTGGCACGAACTCGGCGCGCAGCCCGATGGCCACCGTCGCCCGCACTGTCTCGTCCGACTCCGGATCCCCGTAGCCCGGATCTTCGAACGCCACGCAGGACACGCCGCCCTCCCGGCTCAGCGCGCGCAGCACCAGGTTGAGGCCCTGCGCGAAGCCCGTGCTGATGATCATCTGCCGCGGGTCGGCGGCGGCTGCCCGCACCCGCCGCAGGTACCCGGCCAGCACCTCGCGCAGCACCGAGCTGCCGCGCGGGTCACCGTATCCCAGGTCGGCCGAGGCGACCACGGCGCACGCCTGCCGGACGGCCCAGGCCCAGTCGTTTCGCGGGAAGCTGGCCAGGTCCGGGACGCCAGTCTGAAAGTCCGCGATCAGCGCACGATCCGGGGCCGGCCGAGTCGGCTCGGGCGTCCTCGGAGCGGGAGCGGCCGGCCGCTCGCTGATGCCGGCCACGCGGGTCGCCGACCCGGTCCGGCTGGTCAGGTAGCCCTCGGCCAGCAACTGCCCGTAGCACTCCTGCACCATCCCCCGTGAGACGCCCAGCTCACGGGCCAGCTCGCGGGAGGAAGGCAGCCGCTCTCCGCCCCGCAGCCGGCCATCCCTGATCGCCTCGCGCAGGCTCCCCTCCAGCTGGGCCCGCAGCGGCTGACCGGCCGAGCGATCCAGCCGCACCAGCAGCTCCGGACTCAAACCGGACCACTCGATCGCCATAGAATCGGACCTTACCAGTGGGCCGCCTACCTCCTAGCGTCGTAGCCATGAGCACCTTGACGCAGACCCGGCCCGCCACTCAGGACGGCCCGCAGGACCGGCTAGTCAGCCTGCCGCTGGCTCTGACCTTCCTGGCCGAGTTCACCTCGCTCACCAGCTTCTTCCTGCTGCTGTCCGTCCTGCCCATGCTGGCCGCCGCGGCCGGCGCCAGCAGCTCGGGCGCCGGCCTGATCACCGGCTCCCTGCTGCTCGGCACCGTCGCCGCCGAGGTCGCCGCCGCCACCGCGATCAGGCGGTTCGGCTACCGGACCGTCCTCGCCGCCGGCTCCCTGCTGCTCGGCCTCCCCGCCCTGGCCCTGATCCCGCGCGAGCCCCAGGCCGTCATGATGACCGTCAGCTTCGTGCGCGGCCTCGGCTTCGGCCTGTGCGGCGTCACCACCGGCGCCCTTCCGCCACCCTCATTCCGCCCGCCCGGCGCGGCGAGGGCCTCGGCCTGCTCGGCCTGGTCTCCGGCATCCCCGCCGTGGTCGCCCTGCCCGCCGGGGTCTGGCTCGCCGGACACCACCAGGCCACTGCCGTAGCGGCCATCGCGGCCATCGCCGGCCTCCTGCCGCTGGCCGTTGTTCGCTGGCTGCCCAGCCGCATCGCGGCCCGCGGCCTGCCCTCCGCCGCCCGCGCCCGCGGCGCCGGTGCCGCCCTGCGGCTACCGCTGATCTTCGCCGCCTGCACCATCGCCGCCGGCGTCGTCGACTCGTTCCTCCCGCTCACCAGGGGCGTGTCCAGCAGCCTCTGCTCGACCGCCCTGCTGGTCTCGGCCATCACCGCCACCCTCAGCCGCTGGCAGGCCGGCCGCTACGGCGACAAGTACGGCCACACCAGGCTGCTCATCCCCGCGCTGCTCATCGCCGCCCTCGGCCTCGCCGCCATGATCGGGCTCGCGTCCCCCGTGCTGCTGTTCACCGGCATGGTCCTGTTCGGTGCCGCCTTCGGAGTCCTCGAGAACGCCACCTTCGCCCTGATGCTCGACCACCTGCCCGAGGCCAAGGCCAGCACCCTGTGGAACCTCGCCTACGACGCCGGATACGGCGCCGGCCCCGCCGTCTTCGGCCTGTTCGCCGCCCGCGCCGGCTACCCCGTTGCCTTCGCCCTGACCGGCATCCTCGTCCTGGCCGTGCTCCCCGCCGCCCGCCGCGAGCGCACCGCCGCCTGATCTACCGTGAGCACATGAAGACCAAGGGCGTGCTCTACGACGTCGGCCGGGAACTCGGCGGCTGGAACTGGCGCCCCGACTACAGCCCTCAGCTCGTCCGCCGCGAGCTGGAGATCATCAAGGGCGGCCTGCACTGCACCGCCGTCAAGATCTGCTCCCGCGACATCGGCCGGCTCTCCTTAGCCGCCCAGTACGCCCTGCAGCTCGGCCTCGACGTCTGGTTCTGCCCCGAGCTCTGGAACAAGACCCCCGACGCCACCCTCCGCCACATCACCCGCGCCGCCGCGGCCGCCGAGCAACTCCGCGCCCGCTGGCCCGGCCGGCTCGTGTTCAGCGTCGGCACCGAGCTCACCCTGTACCTGCGCGGCATCCTCGACGGCCGCACCCTCAGGCGCCGGGTCAGCCGGGTCAACTCAGCCCTCTTCCGGTCCGGGGCGCTCGACCAGCCGCTCAACGCCTTCCTCGCCCGGGCCAGCCAGTCCGCGCGCGAAGCCTTCCGCGGCCCGGTCAGCTACTCGTCCCTGCCCCTCGAGAACGTCGACTGGAGCATGTTCGACATCATCGGCATCGACCACTACCTGTACCAGTCCGAGGTTCGCTACCTCCAGACCCTCCAGCCCCTGCTGGCCCTCGGCAAGCCAGTCGTGATCACCGAGTTCGGCTTCCGCACCCGCGCCGGCGCCGACCGCACCGGCCCCGACGGCGTCCAGCACATCGAGCCCGTCAGCTTTGTCCTGCACCAGGTGCCCGTCGTCGGCCCCCTCGTCCGGCCCCGGCTCAAGGTCGTGCACCAGCGCGACGAGGATCTGCAGGCCCGCTGCCTGACCCGGCAGCTCGAGCTACTCGATTCCGCCGGAGTCGACGGAGCCTTCGTCTACACCTTCACCATGCCGTTGTTCCCGTACGCCGACGATCCCGTGCACGACCTCGACGCTGACGACTTCAGCCTGGTCAAGTCACGCCCCCGCGGCCGGCCCGGCACCGCCTACCCCGACCTGCCCTGGGACCCCAAGCTCTCCTTCACTGCCGTCGGCGACTATTACGCCACCCACAGCTAGACATACCAGCACCTCTGGTGCGCGCTCCCACGCAACAACGCCGCAGGACACACTCAGAAGTGCCACGCCTGGCCGTGCGAAGACGATGCACCAGCACACGCGCAACTTTGACAACGAGCCAGACGCCTCACGCTGGGATGACAAGATGCGCGCCCGCGTGAAGGTAGAGCGTGAGCTGTCCGAGCCCGTGATCCGCGGGTACGACTCCGACGCGATGGCGGCGGTTATTGAGAAGCTGGCCAACGAGCTACGGGAAGCAGCGGAGCAGATACGCACAGAGGGGACACTGCACGGCGAGATGAACCGCTCACGGGACAGTGAGCCCCCGAGCAAGATCCCCCACGAGGGGGGCGCGAACGACGGTTAGCCCTCGTATCGGAACTAGAGCCCTCGTGATGGGCGTGTTCACCGGGGGCTCTCTGGCGTAGATTGGCCGCCAACGGGCGGGGTCGCCTACAGCGGGTCAGAGGCGGATCGAGGGTAGGGCCGTGAGACCGTGGAAAATCGTGTGGCTGTGCTGGTGCGGTT
>Ga0102924_1004144_pt1 | contig 14797 bp, 15 predicted proteins | sample PaiPotPPM11metaG_FD_80116 | JGI IMG/M metagenome (GOLD analysis project Ga0102924, IMG submission 80116) | Iron sulfur acid spring bacterial and archeal communities from Banff, Canada, to study Microbial Dark Matter (Phase II) - Paint Pots PPM... ... | reverse complement strand
TCGCGTTCACGGCTGGGGTAAAGGCGGGAGAGTTCGATCTTCGGGGGTGAGGGAGTTGAGTGAGGCAGTCGTTCAGACCGACGAGCTTACCGAGACGGACCTGCGGCAACTCGCCGATCGCATGCTGGAGACCAGGAGGGTCGAGTACGTCGACGAGGGAGTGCTACTGCTCATGAATCCTCCTGGGCGCGAGCACCGCAGGATTGTCAGAAGCATCGTCACCAGCATCAACAGGGCCTATAAGTCGCTGACCCCGGTCGATTGGGCCGTATATTCGGACAACTTTCAGTGGGAGCTGGCTGACGGCAGCGGCAGGTTCTATATCCCCGATGCGGTGGTCGTTCATCCGGATGCGCGGACGGCGGAGGAGGACCGAGCTGCTATCGCTTTGGTCGTCGAGGTAACGTCCCCGACCTCTCCGGACACGGTGCTGAACGATCGCGTGACCAAGCCTAAGGAGTACGCGAAGGCCGGGGTCCCGCTCTACCTCCTCGTCGATCAGGAGCGCGGCGGCTGGACGCTGTTCGCGCTGGCCGAGGGGTGGCAGCGGTACCAGGTGGCGGCCGGCGGGAAATACGGCGAGCAGATACCGCTGCCGCCGCCGTTCGGGTTTGAGATCGACACAGCTGACTGGCCGTCGTACCGGGGCTGAGGGCGTCGCGGGGAGCGGACCACCCCACCGGTCGAACGTCTCCGCTAGCGACCGGGCCGCAGGCCGGTCCAGGTCACGGGCGGTCCAGGGCTGCGCCGTGAGGCATTCACCATCCCTTTCCCGTTGATTCGCGGGGCCAGCCGGCCGGCGATTCCTGATCGACCGGCCGCCAAAATTCCGGCTAGGCAAATGACGGCACGGGGAGATGATAGAACCAGGACAAACCGCAGCATGCCTGACGGCACGCCGTGCGACAGAGCAGTGGAGGCGCGGCATGAGCATCGGCGAATCCCTGGCGGAAGCGCGCCGCCAGGCCGGTCTCAGCATTTACCAGGTCAGCCAGCAGACCCGGGTCAGGGAAGCCATTATCCGGGGCATCGAGCGCGACGATTTCTCCGCCTGCGGCGGTGATTTCTACGCCCGCGGCCACGTCCGGAGCATCGCCCGCGCCGTGGGAGCCGATCCCGAGCCGCTGGTCGGCGAGTACGACGCGACCGTCGGCTCGCCGCGGCCGGTCACGGTGGCCGAACTCTTCGAGCCGGTCACGCCGCTCAGGGTGCGCGAGCCGCGCGGCCGCAACTGGGCTGCGGCGCTGGGCCTGGTGCTGCTGATCGTCGTCGGCTTCGGCGCCTACCACTTCGTCTCCGGTACCCATACGCCGGCTGCCCCGGCGGCCGCGATCCGCAGCGGGCTGACGCCCCGCCACCACGGGCGGCCCGCGGCCGCGCGCAAGCCGCCGCGGTCCGCCCCGCCCGCGCAGCCGTACGCGAGCAAGGTCGTGATCCAGCTCACCGCGATCGAGGACTGCTGGGTCGAGTTCACCACGCCCGCCGGCGGCTACGTGACCCAGGCGTACGTCGCGGCCGGCGCCTCGCAGAACTGGACCTTCGGGCACGCCGTGGACATGCAGCTGGGCAACCCGGGCGGGGTCCGGCTGGCCGTCGACGGCCGGAACCCGCTGCCGCCCGGCACGGCGAGCCCGATCACCCTGAGTCTCGGCCTGGACGCCCGTATCGGCGTGGCCGGCTAGCCGCGCGGCTGGCCCCGGCGGCGAACGGCGGCCGCCGTTTTCTGGCCCTCCCGGCGAATTGTTCACCTGCGGGCTAGCGAGCGGTCAGCCGGGCTGCTTATGGTGTCCCACGTCACGTGACACGGCCATTTGCTGCCCTTTTTCCGGATGGAGGCCTGGTGAGCGAGCACACAGCAGGGGAGAAGCCGTCTCGGCGCACGTTCATGGCGGGTGGTGCCGCCGCGCTCGGCCTGGGCGCGGCCGCCTCGCAGGCGTGGCCGGGGCGGGCCTCAGCGGCCCAGCAGCGGCTCATCGACAAGGCCCTGTCCGCCTCGGCCAGCAAGTACCTGAGCGACATCAAGCACGTGGTCATCCTCATGCAGGAGAACCGCTCGTTCGACCACTACTTCGGCACGATGTCCGCGGTCCGCGGGTTCTCCGACCCCGGCGTGCCGCAGCAGGTGGTCGACGGGGTCAAGTACCCGATCTTCGATCAGTTCGGCTACAAGCCGGGCACCGGCGTCGACGCCTCCGGCTACATGCAGCCATTCCACCTGCTGAGCGATCCGCCGAAGGAGAACGGCGAGGACACCAACGACATCTCGCACGACTGGGGCACGCAGCACCGGAGCTGGAACGGCGGCGCGCTCGACGCGTTCATGACCGCCCACCTGGCCTCGGACGGCACCCAGAACGGCCCGGTGACCATGGGTTACTTCACCCGCGCCGACCTCGCCTTCTACTACGCGCTGGCCGACGCGTTCACCGTGTGCGACCACTACTTCTGCTCGGTCCTCGGCCCGACCGACCCCAACCGGATCATGGGGATGTCCGCCTCGATCGACCCGGCGGGCCAGGCGGGCGGCCCCGTGGTCGAGACCTACACCGACCGCTTCGCCGAGTACGGCCAGCTGAGCTGGGAGACCATGCCGGAACGGCTGCTGTCCGCCGGGGTGAGCTGGAAGGTCTACAACGACCCGACCGGCCTGCTCGGGCTGAGCCCGTACCCGTACTTCAAGGCCTACGACGACCCGTTCTCCATCACCGGCCTGGAGCTGATCGCCCGCGCGCTCACCCCCACCTACCCGGGAACGTTCGCCGACGACGTCAAGTCCGGCAGCCTGCCCTCGGTTTCGTGGATCATCCCGCCGCTGTACGAGTGCGAGCACCCGGCGGCGCCGCCCGAGTGGGGCGAGTACCTGGTCCAGCAGATCCTCACCACGCTGGTGTCGAACCCCGACGTCTGGGCGCAGACCGTGCTCTTCGTCGTCTACGACGAGAACGGCGGGTTCTTCGACCACGTCCCGCCGCCGGTGCCCCCGGCCGGCACCGCCGGGGAGTACCTGACCGGAACGCTCCCGTCCGCCGCGGACGGCATCGCCGGGCCGGTCGGCCTGGGCTTCCGCACGCCGTGCCTGGTGGTGTCCCCGTTCAGCCGCGGCGGCTACCTGAGCTCGGAGGTGTTCGACCACACCTCGACGCTGCGGTTCATCGAGACCCGGTTCGGCGTCGAGGTGCCGAACCTGTCCGCCTGGCGGCGCGGCGCGACCGGGGACCTGACCGGCGCGCTGAACCTCACCACCGCCGGGAACACCAGCGTCCCGTCGCTGCCGAAGACCACCCTGGTCGGAAGCACGGAGCTCGTCGAGCAGGCGGTGCTCAACGCGCTGGCCGGGACCCTGGACGTCGGCATCCCCTACCCGCTGCCGACCAGCAACTCGATGCCGTCCCAGGCGACCACGCCGGCCCGCCGCCCCGTCCCGTAACGGCGTTCTGGTCCCGGACGAACACCAGCCCGACGAACAGGCCGCGCGCGTCGATCCAGCCCAGGATGGGATGGCGCTGCCGCAAGGCCTCCAGATCGCCCCGGAAGTAGTCGCCGATGTCCGCGGCCCGCCGCACCAGTTGCTCGGACTCGTAGACGTCGAGGGTGGCGTTGCCCGCCGCGGCCGCGAGCGGCGTCGCGGCGAACGTGGCCACGTGCGCGCCCGGGCCCCAGGACGCCGCCACCTCGTCGGCCGCGACCACCGCGGAGATCGGCAACCGCTGGCCAGGCCCTTCGAGGCGAGGATCATGTCGGGCTCGCGGATGCCGCGCAGGTAGCCGTCGCCGGGGATGATGTAGCCCGCGCTGGCCTGCATCGGCTCCAGCAGCACGGCCGCGACGTTGGACACGTGCCCGCGGTGCTCCGCGAAGGGCGATTCCTTGCCGAGCAGCATCCGCCGGGTGAACTCGAGGCAGGCCTCGGCGCAACCGTCCGGCGAGACCCGACCCGGGCACCGGCACGGGTAGCTGAACGGGATCTTCGCGTGGCCCGTGTCGTGCGGCAGGACCCGGTTAACAGTAGGCCCACATGCCGCCTTTCGCCGTGGTCGCCATGGTCCCGCCGGTGGTGCCGTGGTAGCCGCGGTACGCGGAGTTGACGCACAGCGTCTTGCCGATCTTGATGGCACCCCGGGACTCGTGGATGTGCCCGTGCAGCGAGAGCATCGGCTGGTGCCGCTCGATGACCCGGCGCACCGCCTCGGACCCCACCGACTCCATCAGCACCGCGCCGCCCTTGACCACCGGCTTCAGCGACTCCGGGCCGGACCGCCATCGACCAGGCGCCGATCTCGCGCAGGGCTGGCGGGTCGTCGTTGCCGGTCATCACGTAGGCCTCGACGCCGGTGCCGCCCAGCTTCTGCTGCGCCCAGGTCAGCCAGCGCTCGAGGCTCTCCCGCATCAGGTCGATGAACACCCGGTGCACGGCCGCGGCGTCGCCCAGGTCTGGTCCAGCTCCTCGTCGGTGGTGTGGAACGGGTAGAAGCCCATGTCGCGGATCCCGGTCTCGATCTGGTCGAGTTCCGCGCGGGCCAGCACGCGGTCGCCGGTCATCTGGCGCACCAGCGAGCCGCCGGGCGCGGGCACGATGGGGATCACCGCCTTGCCCGAGACGTCGCCGTCCATGACCAGCGTGTCTGCCCCGTAGAAGCGGGCCGCGTTCAGGAACTTGCGCCAGCACACATCCGAAGCGTGGATGTCGGAGGCGTAGCAGGCCGACCGCGTCACCGCACGACCTCCTCCGGCACCAGGTACCAGCGGATCCGGCGGCCCACCCGCGCCCGCATGCGCCAGGCCACCGTCTTGGGCCCGGTCCGGCGGGCCCGGGACCAGTTCGCCAAGCAGGTCGGCGCAGGCGGCGAGGTTGTCGGTGACCGTGGTGTAGAGGCCCCAGTCCTCGCCGCACACCCTGGCCAGCCGGGCGGTGTTCAGCTCGGCTGCCCCGTCGCGGGGGGCGGCCTCGTGGTCCCATAGCAGCATGGCCACGTCGGACAAGTCCTTGCGGTTGACCTCGGCGTTTGCGCGTCAATGGGCGGGTTCGGGAGGCACCGGGCGGCGCGGCATCCGGCGGTGGTGGGCGGGGTCAGGCGGGAGGCGGTCCAGGGCGCGGTGGAGGCATCTGTGCTGACCGCGAGTGCGAGCGCGGCGAGGCAGACGGCGCCCAGGCCGAGGCCGAGCGGGTTCACTCGTCGATGACGGTCCTGAGCCAGTCCAGGGTGTTCTGCAGGTGCTGTCTGATCAGCGCCTCGAGCCTGGCTGCATCGCGCTGCTCCAGCGCGGCCACCATCTCCCGGTGTTCCCGGTCCGCGCGGCCTCGTCCCTCTGGGGACTTGGCCAGCATGTGAACATACAGGCCCGACCGGTTCCGCAGCCCCCCGATCATCTCGATCAGCAGCGGTTTCCGCGCGATCTCGTAGAGCCGGGTATGGAATGCGACGTTCCCTCTCTCCCACACCCGGGGCTCGTCGAGCGTGGAGTGCGCGCCGAGGATTTCCTGCAGCTCCGATAGGTCGGACTCGGTCCTGTGCGCGATGGCACCGCGCCCGGCCATGGGCTCGAGCACTTGCTGCAGCTCGAAGATGTCGGAGACCTGGGCTATCGAGGGCTTTGCCACCATGGCGCCCTTGTGCAGATCCAGCCGGACCAGGCCCTCGGCCTCCAGCCGCTGCAGCGCCTCGCGCAGCGGGGTGCGGCTGACACCGAGCCGCCTGGCGATGTCATCCTGCCGCAGCGGCGCCCCGGCTGGCACCTGCCCAGACAAGATGATGGCCCGCAGCGCCCTGGTGGCCGCCTCGGTCGCGGTGGTTCTGTCAATGAGGGGGGAGACATCCCGATCCGGCTCGGTGGCGGACATGTCAGGTGCGGCCCTTACGCAGCGAAGTCATTCTCGGCGTGATGGTCGTGCGCCACGATACAAGGACCGTCGCGCGTCATTGGCGGCCTGCGCGCCGCCGTCACGGCTGTCGTCGCCCGTTCAGCACAAGCGACCGGAGCGCCAGCCGGTCGACAGCCCGGTCGGATGCCTCGCCGATGCCGAGCGCCGAGAAGGCGGTGAGATCCCTCTTGATCTCCGCGCAGACCGTCGGCGGCTGCCTGAGCAGCAGGTCAACGACCTCGCTCACGGCATCTGGCAGTCGGCTCGGCGGAACCGCCTGATTGATCAGCCCGGTCTGCTGCGCACGGTCGGCGTCCATGGCCTGGCCGGTCGCCGTAAGCCAGAACGCGAGGCGGCGCCCCAGCGCCGCCGGCAGCCAGGTCAACACGAGCGCCGGAGCGAGGCCCGCCTCTGCCTCCGGGAACCAGAACCGCGCGGTCGCGGCGGCGATGGTCACGTCCGCCAGCGCGGCGAGGCCTACCCCGAAGCCCGCCGCATCCCCGGAGACCTGCGCGACCACGGCCAGCCTGCTGGTGACCAGCGCCGCGTTCAGTTCCGCGAGCTCCCGCGTCATCATGTAGACCTCTTCGGGCGTCATCGCGGTGCGCTCGCGGCCGAGGCAGAAGTTGGGGCCCGCCGCGGCCAGCAGCAGGACGCGCGCCTCGGCCGGCGGGCTGAGCAGCACGCTCGTGAACTCGCGGCACATCTCCAGGGTGAACAGGTTGTCCGGCGGCCTCGCGATCCGGACGCTGACGAGGGGCCCCTGATGGTCGATGATGAGATCCATTGCCATTTAGTTGAGTCGCTCCTGACTACGTCCGCCGTACCAGTCCACCGAGTCCTCGGCGACCCGCACCGTGACCGCCCGAATGTGGCTGAAGTCGCGGAAGGACTCCCACCCTCCCTCGCGGCCGGTTCCGCTCTCGCCGACCCCGCCCCACGGGGAGCTAGGGTCGAGCCGGTGATGGTCATTGACCCAGACCATCCCGCACCGCAGCTGCGACGCGACCCGGTGCGCCCTGGCCACGTCACGGGTCCAGACGGCCGCGCCTAGGCCGTAGGGTGAGTCGTTCGCGAGCGACACCGCCTCTCGCTCGCTGCCGAACGGCATCACCACAGCCACCGGGCCGAAGATCTCCTCCCGGGTCAGCGGCAGCCCTGGCGTCGGCACCGTGCACACCGTTGGCTGCATGAAGTACCCGCCGGGCAGGCCCGCGACCCTGGCCGCCCGCCCGCCCTGGCGCACCCGGGCGCCGGCCGCCTCGCCGTCGCCGATTTTGGCGATCAGGCGGTCGCGGGCCTCCGCGGAGATGACGGGGCCGAGTTGCGTGCCCTCCTCCAGCGGGTCTCCGATCCGGATGCGGGCGGCGAGGTGGGCGAGGCCGTCTACGAACGCCTCGTACAGCCGTTCCTGGACCAGGAAGCGGCGCCCGGCGATGCACGTCTGGCCCGCTCCGATGAAGGCGGCGAACGCGGCGCCGCCGACCGACTCCCGGAGCGGAGCGTCGTCAAACACGATCACCGGAGTGGAGCCGCCGAGCTCGAGGGTGGATCTGGCGAACCTGCCCGCGGCGGCCCGCGCTATCGCGCGGCCCGTCTGGGTGCCGCCGGTGAACACGATCTTGGCGATCGACGGGTGTGCGGCCAGCCGGGCGCCGGCGGTTTGGCCCAGGCCCGGGACGACGTTGAGTACGCCGGGTGGCAGGCCGGCCTCGAGTGCGGCCTCGCCGAGCCGCAGAGCGCTGAGCGGTGTCAGCTCCGATGGCTTGAGCACGACCGAGTTGCCGGTGGCCAGCGCGGGGGCGAGGCTCTTCGAGGCGATCATGAGCGGATGGTTGAATGGCGCCAGGATCGCCACGGTCCCGAGCGGGAACCGGGTGGTATACGAGTGGTAGGGACCCGGCATGGGCACGACGTCCCCGCGGTCGGCGAGCAGCAGCGCGGCGTTGTACCGGTACCACTCGGGGAGCCTGCCTATCTGGGCCGATGTCTCGGCAACGGGACGGCCGTTGTTGCGCGTCTCGAGATCCGCCAGCTCGCGGAGGCAGTCCTCCAGGATGTCGGCGAGCCGGTGCAGCACTCTCGACCGGTCGTGAATGGGCTGGTCCCGCCACGTCCCGGCGTCGAAGGCGGACTGGGCCACCGAGACCGCGTCGTCCACATCCCGCTCGTCGGCCGACTGGACCTCGGCGATCACCTCACCGGAGGCCGGGTTGACCGGCCGCAGCGGCTCGGCCGCGCCGCTGGTCTCCGTGCCGCCGACGAGCAGCCCGCGGCGCGGCACCTCCGTCATCTCGGTGCCTGCTCACTCGACGGCGAGGGCCCGGACGCCAGGCCCGATGCGCCCCGGCCCAGGAACAGGCTGCCCAGATCCTCCTTGGCCCGCAGCTCGCGGGAGCTGGCGCTGAGCCTGACCCGGCCGTCGGTGAGAACGTAACCCCAGGAGGCGACCTCAAGCCCCAGGCTGACCCGCTGCTCGACGAGCAGCACCGCACGGCCGCCGCCCGCGAGTTGTGAGACGATGCCGTGCAGTACCGTGTTCGCGACCAGCGGCGCGAGGTTGGCCGTCGGCTCATCCAGGATGAGCAGCCGCGGTCGCGCCATCAGCGCACGCCCTATCGCCAGCATCTTGCGCTCCCCGCCGCTCAGCGAGCGGGCGAGGCGCCGCCGGAGGCCGGCCAGCTGCGGAAAGAGTTCGAAGACCTCGCCCTGGCGTTCCTTCACCGCACCGCCGCGTAGCCGGTAGCCTCCCATCTCCAGGTTCTGCTGCACCGTCAGCGGCGGGAACACGTCACGGACCTGCGGCACGTAGCCGATGCCCGCGGCAACGCGGTCCTCTTCGCGCAGCCGCCCGATGTTGGTACCGGACAGTGTCAGCGTGCCGCCCAGGAGCGGCAGTTCCCCGGTGATGGCCTTGATCAGGGTGCTCTTGCCTGCGCCGTTGGGACCCATGATCAGGACGATCTCCGCCAGCCCGACGTCGATGCTGGCGTCCCGGACAACGGGGACCTTGTCATATCCCGCGCTGACCCCGGCGGCAGCCAGGAATGCCTCCGGGCGTTCGGCTACCATGCATCCGCCGCTGGAGCTGGCAGGCGCCGCGCCGGCCCTGCTGCGGGTGAATGTCGGATCAGGCGGGAATCACCCGAGGTAGGCAGCCTGCACCTCCTTGTCACGGACCACTTCGGCGTATTTTCCAGTCGCGATCGACCGGCCAAGCGCCATCACGAGGACGCGGTCGCACAGTTCACTGACCACGTCCAGGGCGTGCTCGACGATGACCAGCGCGATGCCGTCGTCCCGGATCGACTTCAGGTCGGCGATGAGCTTGTCGACCACCCGGGGAGCCACGCCGACCGTGGGCTCGTCGAGCAGCAGGACCTTCGGCGAGCGCATCAGGCAGCGCATGATCTCCACGAGCCGCCGCTGACCGCCGCTGAGTTCGCGGCCGTAGGCGTTGGCGATGTCTGCCTGCTCGAATCGCTCCAGCACCTCCCAGGCACGACGGGCGACGGCGCGGTCCCGCTGCCTGCTCCGCCGGGGATGTGCCACGACAGAGGCCAGGGAGGCGCCGGCGGCCCCGTGCCCGGCCGTTACCAGGTTCTCGAAGGTCGTCATCCCGGAGAACTCGCTGGTCATCTGGAACGTCCGGACGACGCCCCGGCGTGCCCTGGCGTACGCTGCCAGCCTGGAGACGTCCTCGCCCGCGAGCGTGATGGAGCCTCGCCGGATCCGGGCCTGCCCGCCCAGCGCGGCCAGGAAGGAGGACTTTCCCGCCCCGTTGGGCCCGATCAGCCCAAGCGCCTCGCCCGCGAACGCATCGAGTGACAGGCCATCGACCGCGGTCACCCCCCCGTAGGAGACGACGACGTCACGCGCGGACAGCGCGGGAACCCTGGCCCGAGCGTCCGCGGCCTGGGAGCCTGTCGCTACCTCCGGCCCGGTCATGCCGACCTGCTGGAAAGATCAGGAAGGGCGATACTGCGCCGTTCCGGCAGCAGGCCGCGCGGACGCAGCAGCAGGCAGAGCATCCACAGCAGGCCTATGATCACCCATTCGAGCGAGTCGGTGAGACCCGGATACCCGATCTGCGGCAGGAACTGCGGCAGCTGAATGAAGATGATCGGCACCAGCAGCACGCCGAGGACCACGCCCCGGTAATTGCCCACGCCTCCGATGAAGATGGCCGTGAAGATGACGAAGGTTTCCGCATAGCCCCACGCGTCCGGGGACCAGGCGCCGATGAACTGCACCAGGAGCCCGCCGCTCAGCCCGGCGATGGCGCCTCCGATCACGAACACCTGCAGCCGCAGCGCGGTGACGTTCAGGCCGACGGCGCTGGCCGCGTCCTCCTGGTCCCGCATGGCCCGCAGCGCGCGGCCCCAGGGGGACCGGGAGAGCCATCGCACCAGCAGGTACACCAGTGCGCACAAGAACAGCACCCAGGCTGCGTAGGCCCACTGGTAACCCTGGGGCGACAGCGGAAGGACGGCGGCCAGCGGCCGCGGCACGCCCGTCAGCCCGTTGGAACCGTTGAACAGGGGAACGTCGGCTTGCACGATCTCGATGGCGATCAGCGAGACGATGAGCAGCAGGGCCGCCTGGTAGTCGCGCCGGATCCGGCGCAGGCTGAACAGGCCGACGAGGGCGGACAGGGCGGCACCGACGGCCGTGGCCACGAGCAACGGCAGCGGGAAAGGCAGATTCGCTCCGAAGACGTACTGCTGGAACGAGCTCGCTCCGCCGCTTGGCCCCAGCGTCATCACGGCCGCGGCGTAGGCTCCCGCGGCCTGGAACACGATATAGCCGAAGTTGATCACCCCGGCGTAGCTGTACTGCAGGTTGAGGGAGATGCCGGAGAGCAGGTCCACGCCGAAGTAGATGACCAGGGTGGAGATATAGAAGGTCCAGCTACTCAGCATCGTCGCGAACTCCCCTCACAGCGTCAGCCGCGTCTCGCGGCCGTGGCCGCCCAGGACGGTGCTCGGCCGGAACAGCAGGACCAGCACCAGGATGCCGAACCCGGCGACCGTGCTGTACTGCGGGCCGCCGTACGCCGACACGACCTCGGTGACCACCCCCATCAGCAGCGCCGCGGCGAGCGCCCCGCCCGGCGAGCCCGGCCCGCCGAGGATCGCGGCTGCGATGACCAGCGGGAGGAAGAGCTCGCCGGTCGCGTAGCCGACGCTCTGCGAGTTGATGACGTAGACGACGCCGGCCATCCCGCAGAGGAAGCCGCTGATGACCCACGTGATGATCACCACCCGGCCGGTGCGGATGCCGCAGGAGCGGGCCAGCGAGGGTTCCGCCGCCATCGCCCGCAGCGCCTTGCCCACCCGGCTCAGCCGGAGCAGGGCCTCAAGCGCCGCGAAGACGACCAGGGCGATGCCGACTAGGATCGCCTGCGTGGGCGTGATCGTGACCGGCCCGAGATGCATGGGCGCGGCCTGCAAGACCGTGAACTGGTACACGTTGTTGCGAGATACGGCCTGGATCCCGTAGTTGATGACCAGCGCGAGGCCGAGGGTCACCATCACCATCTCGAATAGCTTGGCGCCGCGCCGGGCATAGAGCCGGAACAGGCCCCGCCCCAGCAGCAGGGTGAGCGCCGCCCCCGCCACGCCGCCGACCCCCAGTCCGTACCAGGCGTTGATCCCGTTGACCTGGGCCAGGTACGCAGCGAACGCCCCCACGGTCATGATGCTGCCGAAGGCCAGGTTGAAGACGTTGGTCAGCCCGAACTGGAGCGTGAATCCCATCGCGGCGATGGCGATGACAGAGGCGAGAATGATCCCGAAGGCGATCGCCGAGGCCAGGGTGTCCAGCATGGCTCACGCGACTCCGGTCACCGTGACGGCCTCGATCTGCTGCGCCGTGATCGTGCCCAGGGCTATCGGCTGCGAGGAGCCGTTGCTCGCGACGGCCTCCTGGTTGCCGAACGAGTTGTGGTACCTGTTGAAATCGATCAGGCCGGTCGCGCCGTAGTACTGGATCTTCTTGCCGGCCTTGAGCGCGGCCACCCCCTGCGGGTACGTGTAGACGACGGTTTTGCCCGGGCCGGGGTTCGCGACCAGCGGGATGAACTTGTTGAAGACCGCCGGGCTGGTACTGTGCGCGGCGTTCATGGCGAGACCCACGACGACGACGCCGTCATAGTAGGTGATCGAGAACGGGTTCGACAGGTACGAGGACCAGGGCGATGGCTCCTTCGCCTTGACCGCAGTGACGGCCTGCCGATAGGCGGTGACGGCCGCCGTGGGTTTCGACGGCGCTGTGATCAGGGCGCTGTAATACTTCTGGAACGAACTGCCGAGCGCGCCGCCGACCGCCTTGAGCCACGGGGCGGTGAAGGTCGCCTCGGTGCCGATCACGGGAACCAGCCCGCCGAGTTGCCGGAGCTCGCCGAAGAAGGTCGCGGCGGTCGTCGCGTCGGACTCAGTCATGATGACCTGCGGGTGGGCGGCCATCACCTGGCGTACCGACGAGTTGTAGGTCGGCTGGTCCGGGGTGAGGCTGACATTCGCCACGAGCTTGATGTGCAGCGCCTTGAGGCTGGCCAGGACGCCAGGTAGATCACCCTGCGCGCCGCTGTCGGTACCGAAGACGGCCGCGACCCTGGTGAAACCCTTGCGCTTGCTCCACAACGCCATGGCCGTTCCGTTGGCCGAGTCCGGCGGGAACAGGCGCCAGAAGTAGGGGAGCTTGTTCTGGTTGTACACCGACTCGCCGGCGACCGCGGTCATCGGGATCTTCGCGCTGTTGAGGACCGGGACAATCGCCGGGGCTGATGAGGTGTCCGGCCCGGCGACGAGGACGAGATTGCCTGTGGTCGCCAGCGCCTGCTGGACGGCCGGCAGCGCGTCGGCGGGATCGGCCTTGGTGTCGACTGCCTTGTACGACACCTGGTGGCCCAGCACCCCGCCCGCATGGTCGATCGCGTAGATGGCGGGGTACAGCCCGCCCTCGTTGCTCTGTGCCTCGAAATCGCTGGATCCGGTGAAGGCCACGACTCCGGCCATGACCAGCGACGACTTGCTGCCGGCCGCGCCGCCCGACGAACCGCACCCGGCCACGGCCAGACCCAGGGCTCCCACTGCCGCGGCCAGCTTGATGATGGGGAAGCTCATGACATCTTCCTTCCTTCGGCGGGTCGGGGCGGGGCGGAGGTATCACGTACCGCGACGGACCGAAAGCGGTCAGGAGTTGAGATCAACGATGATTGGATAAAATATCCGATCTGTGAACGGTGGTCAATGCTTCGCTAACGCCGCGCAAGCGGTGCTGCACGCGGGCCATGACGACGAGCTGGCTCCGCGAGTACCAGGCGTCAGGGCTGCCAGCGGAAGAAGCGCCGGGTGAGCCCGGCGCCGGCCAGGGCCCAGGCGGCCAGGACGGCGAGCCCGGCCGCCGGGAAGCGCGGTGGCGGCCCGGGCGCGTGCCCGGCCTGGAGGACATCGACCAGCGCCTTGACCGGAAACGCTTCCAGGCCGCGGTTGAGCCATCCGGGCAGCGCCAGCGTGGTGCTGAACACGCCGGATCCGATGGCGAACGGCAGGTAGCTGGCCATGGCGATCGGGTCGGCGGCCTCGGCATTCGGGATGGCCATGCTGACCGCGAGCCCGAGCGCGGCGAGGCAGACGGTGCCCAGGCCCAGGCCGACGCCATGGTCAGGGGGCGTCCCAATGCCGCGAGGCCGGCCAGCCTGAGGGGCCGAGGCCCTGGCCAGTAACGGCCAGCCGGACCAGGGACTTCGGACGCCCCCGCCGCAGAGTATGATAAAAGTATGAAGAGGATCACGGTAAGTCTCCCCGATGAACTGGCGGAGCAGGTCAAGCGTGCTGCGGGCGGCGAGCGCCGGGTCAGCTCGTATGTGGCAGCGGCCCTGGAGGACTTCGCCGAACGCGAGGATCTCAAGGCGGTGCTGGCCTCATGGAACACCGAGACCCCGGTGCCGGAAGATGTGCGGCAGCAAGTCCGGGATGAGCTGGACCGCGCCGGGCTAACCGGCCAGCAGGGGCGAGCTGACCGGCTGGCCGGGTGACGGCGGGCGCGTCAGCCGGGCTTACGCTGGACACCGGTGCGCTTCTCGCGCTCGACCACCCCGGTAAGGCCATCGCCATGCAGGCCCGCCTGGACGAGACCCTGCGGCGCGGTGGCGGCGTCTGCGTTCCCGTCGGCACCATCGCGCAGGCGTGGCGTAGTGCCCGGCAGGTCCGGCTGGCTAGGCTGTTGAAGTCGCGCGATGTCGACATCGCCGTCATTACCCCGAACGTCGCGCGCAGCATCGGGCTCATGTGCGCGCGCTGCGGCCACGACGACGTCATCGACGTTCACGTGGCGCTGTGTGCCAGGGAACGCCACCATATCGTCGTCATCAGCGACCCTGGCGACATGTCGCGCATCGACCCAGCGCTGCCGGTCATCAGGGCCTTACCTGGCGGGGTAGGCCGTCGGCCTCGATCACCACGGTCACGAGGGGCGCTCCTCGGGCGGCCAGGACCCCAGCGCGTGCAGCGGGCGGCGGAGGTCGACGTTGAAGATCTGGGCCAGCATAGGTGCGGGCGCTGGTCGGTCGGGAGCGGCCAGTGCGCGTCCGTCATGCGCCGAAGCCTGGCATCGCCGCGCCCGCGTCGGCGCTGACCAGAAAATGGAACCTCGGCCGGGCGCGCGACAGCGGCCCCAGCCCGCACCGGCCGGGATTTCTCGCACTGCGTCCATTGCCCGAAATGAAGAGGCTTTTCACACGTACTCGCCAGTAGCTGTCCAGATATGTACCGATCTGTGGAACGGGAACTTGTGAAATGTGCTCGATGCCGGATTACGGACATCTGTGTCCGGGAATTTGTGGCGACCTTAAATGGCCGAGGGGCGTGCTCAGAGGGGCGGAGTTGGCCGGGGACAGGCGGGTTGGGCGTGCGGGAGTCGGCTGGCAGTAGGG
>Ga0102924_1004143_pt1 | contig 14799 bp, 4 predicted proteins | sample PaiPotPPM11metaG_FD_80116 | JGI IMG/M metagenome (GOLD analysis project Ga0102924, IMG submission 80116) | Iron sulfur acid spring bacterial and archeal communities from Banff, Canada, to study Microbial Dark Matter (Phase II) - Paint Pots PPM... ... | reverse complement strand
GCCGGTGGTGGGATTGAAGGCGCGGGTCAGGTCGCAGGCATGCATCACGTAGACGGCGCTGTCCGTCACGGCCGGCGAGCCCTCGCCACTATCCGAATTTGCCGACCAGAGTTGGGCGCCGTCGGTTTCGCGAATCGCGTACAGCATCATGGTCGTCGAGTCGGTGACGTACAGGATGCCGTTGCGGGCGACCGGTGCACCGGTGATCACCGGCATGTTGAGGTGCAGCGGGCGGGTCCAGAGTTGCGACCCGGTGTTGGCGTCGTAGGCGGCGATGTCGCCGCGGTCGCTGGCGGTCAGGATCCGGCCCTGGTCATAGACGGCGTTCACGAACCATCGATTGGCGCTCAGCTCCACCGGCCCCCAGAGGGTCGCACCGGTCGACTCGTCGAGCGACCAGAGCTGGTCGCCCGAGGGGTTGGTGCCGCAGGACGAGCTGTAACACGGCGTGCCGTCCGCGGAGATGATGTAGACACGGTGGTTCGCCACCAGCGGGTAGGAGACTTGATGACCGAAATCGCGGCTCCATTTCTTGCTGAGAGGCGGCGTGACTGTGGTGTCGGGGTTGTTGCCTTCGTGGGCGCTGCCCACCTGGTAGGCGACGTCAGCTACGGCACCGGTCGGCGGCGGGTTGGACGGCGGTGGTCCCTGGATCGTATTGACGGCAAAGACCGTCTGAGCGCTACTGAAGAGGATCGCCCGGTTGCCTGATGGCACCAGGAGCAGACTCTCGCCGGCGGCGATCGGTAGCGATTGGTACCAGGGTGTGTTCGCTCCGACGTTCCCGGTCCAGGCGACCGATCCATCGCTTTCCCGGAGGGCATAAAGTGTGCCGGTCTTCGAACGCTCGTAGACGTAGCCGTTCACCAAGATCGGCGGCGAATCGATCCCACCGTCCCCCACGAAGCTCCAGCTCACGCTCCCACTCGACAGGTCTTGAGCTTTGAGGGTTTCCGTGCCGCCATTGCTGTCGCTGGTGCCGTCGATGAAGAACCCCGTCGAGCCATCGAAGGCGGGCCCCGAAAAGCTGTTGGGAAATGGGTAACTGATCGGCGTCCCGCTGGCCGCGTCGTAGACCTTGCTGCCGAAGTCATCCTCTACGTAGTCGCGTCCCCCGTAGACGGCGTCAATGCGTGACCCGGCACCGGAGCTGCTGGTGGTCTGAGCCCAGATCAGCGCACCCGTCGCCGGGTTCAGGTCGTATGCCCATTGATTGTTATGACTCACATAGACGCCGCTATCGGTCACGGCCGGTAGCGTGACGGCATCGACGAAGCTGTGGGTCCAGACCACGCTTCCGTCGCTCTCCCGAACCGCGGTTACGGCGCCGCCGGTCTGCGCTCCGCTGATGTAAACCACGCCTTTGTAGGCGACCGGCGCCTGGTACTCGAAGGGCAGACTGCTGCCCCAGTTCGGCATGATGGTCCAGACCGGGGCGCCACTGGCCGCGTCGAAAGCGCGCAACATACCCCAGGGGCCACTGACAAAGATCCGCCCACCGTCATAGGTGGGCGTGCCCCCCGCGCCCAGATCGACCGGTCCCCAGGCATCGGCGCCGGTCTTCGGGTCCTTCGCATAGAGGAAGTTGCCGGCGGTGAAGAAAACCTTTCCCGCAGCGATCATCGGGCTCTGGACCGGGGAACCCGCGTCGAAGCTCCACTGCCGGGTCAGCGGGGGAGCCATCGGATCGGGGCCCGGGTTCCCGGTGTGCGCCGGGTTCACCTGGTAGGTGGTCTGGTCGTCGGTCAGCGCTGCGAGCGCCGGCCGCGGGGCGAGCGCCGGGAGCGCCAGGAGCCCGATCAGGACAGCGGTCGCGCTGGGCAAAAATCGCGACCGTGCCCTCATTGGTTTGCTACCGGTACCAGCCAGTGATATCGATCACGACATTGGTCGACCCGGCGGCGTTATACAGGTCGACTTTCCCGTCTGGGCTTAGCTGTACGACCAGCAGGTTCGGCACGGTGCGACCGGCCGTCCAGTTCAGGTCCGAGGCGGTGGGCTGGTTCGCAGTGTCCGGCCACGCCGTCAAGTAACTCGAGCCCGTCGTGTCGGTCACCGTGATATTGCCGACCACGGCGAGCACGTCGCTCGGGATTCCGTTCTGGCCCCCGACCTGGAAACGGCGTACCGACGCTGGACCGATCACCCCACTGCCCTTGCGCGTATCAAGGATGCGGACAGGGGTCATGCCCTGGAAGGTTCCAGCTGTTCCTGCCACGCTGTCGATGAAAAACCCATCGACGTCGACGACGACATCGACGCTGCCGGCCGGGTTGTAAATGTCGACCATACCGTCGGGGCCCGCCTTGAGCGTGGCTCTATTGGCGATCGTTTCGCCGCTGACAAAGTTCAGATTGGAGACGGTCGGTTGCGGCGCCCCATCGGGCCAGACCGTCAGGTAACCGGACGCCGTCGGATTGGTCACGGTCAGATTCATGGTGACCGCCAGCTGGCCCTTCATGGTGACCGGGACCTTGATCGTCTGCCCGGTGCCGACGGCATGCTTCCCAACCGACCGGGTGTCATAGGCGCGGTAGGGCGTCATCGGCCGATAGAGCAACGACCGGCTGGAGGTATCCGAGGCGCTCGAGACATACCCCTCGAGGTCGGCGATGACGTCGGTCGAGCCGGCCGCATTGAAGATGGTCACGGCGCCGTTGGAGCCGACCGGGACCTGTACCAGGTTCGCGACGGTCATCCCCGCGGTCCAGTTCAGGTTCGATGCGACCGGCATTGTCGTTCCAGATGGGTACACGGTCAGGTAGCTGGGCCGACTGGTGTCGGTCACGGTGACGTTCATCACGACTGCTGTTACCCCGGCGACCGGCACACCGCTCTGGCCGGCGATCTGCAGGTCGAGCGAACTTCCTGCGCTCAGCGATCCATGATGGCCGCCGGTGCTACCGCGCGTATCAAGGATGCGTGCCGGATCGAGCGGATGGAAGAGGCCGCCGGTTGGGCCAGGGGTCGGAGCGGGCGTCTGCTCAGGAGTCGGAGTCGGAGTCGGAGTCGGCGTCGGCGTCAGTGTCGGCGTCGGTGTCGGTGTCGGCGTCGGCGTTGGGGTTGGTGTTGGTGCTGGCGTCGGCGTCGGGCTCGGGCCACCGAGCGATGCGACCGCGTTGCTGACCATACGGATGCGACTAAGCTGGCTGATCCAGAGGTTGCCTGCGCTATCAAGCGTGTCTCCCTGTGGGTAACCGATTTCGGCATTCGACGCCGGGCCGTTGTCGCCGGCACAGCCATCCGCCCCTGTGCCGAAGGCGGTTGTTATCGTCCCGTTAACGACGGCACGAATCCGGTTGTTGCCCGTGTCCGCGATAAGGAGGTCGCCATTCGCGTCGACCTGCACGTCCTGCGGGTAACTCAGGAAGGCGGAGGTGGCCGGGCCCCCGTCCCCCCCGTACCCCGGAACCTTGTTTTTTCCGGCAACCGTTGTGATGATCTGCGTGCCGCGGTCCACCCGCCGAACCACGCTGTTGTATCCAAGCTCCGCTACATAGAGGTTGTCGCCACTGTCGAAGGCGATCCCCGCAGGCCGGGACACCCAAGCGCCTGTTGCCAATTGACCATCACCTGGATCGATCGGACCGCCACCGGCGTAGGTTGAGATCGTCCCGCCCGCGTCGATCCTCCGGATTCGGGATCCGCCAGTGTCGGAGATGTACAGGTTGCCCTGACTGTCGAAGGCGAGATACTGCGGACCGCCGAAGGACGCCCCAACGGCGGGGCCGCCGTCGCCGTTGCTGCTACCGCCAGGGCCTCCACCGGCAAAGGTGTTGATAATTCCGTTGTGGACGCGGCGAATGCGTCCATTCGTCTGGTCCGCAATGTAGAGGTCGCCGCCAGCATCGACGGCCAGACCCACAGGGTTGTTCAGCTCGGCGCTGGTCGCGGGGCCACCGTCTCCGCCAAAGCCTTGGGTACCATTTCCAGCCACCGTCGTAATTCGTCCGGTCGCGTCAACGTGCCGCACGACATGCTTGAACTCTTCGGAGAAAAAGTAACCGCCCTGCCCGTCCACCGTCACCTTCTGTGCCTGCGTGATTTGGGCACCGGCCGCCTGGCCACCGTCAGGCGTCTGCATCGAGCCAGTCCCCGCATAGGTCGTGATGGTGCCGCCGGTGACAACCCGCAGCCGATCATTGGCGCTGTCGGCGATGAAGACGTCCCCAGCGGGGTCCACCGCTATACCCGTGGGGTGATTCAACTCGGCCGCCAGCGCGGGGCCGCCGTCCCCCCCAAAACCAGCCGTTCCATTACCCGCGATTTCTGACGTGATGCTGCCCGCCACCTGGTAGGCCTTCTGGGTGTACGAGTCGGTGAAATACACGAAGCCGTTCGCCCAGCTCACTCCGGTTGGAAACCCGCCCGTATTGGCGACCGTGCTGATGACCCCTCCACTGACTTCTCTCACCCCGGTGCGGTCGGCGATATACAGGTTGCCGGCGGCATCGACCGCCAGGCCCTCGGGATAGGGCAAGGCGGCCTGGGTGGCTGGGACCCCGTCCGAAGACGAGCCGTAGCTCACGCCCGTTCCAGCAACGGTAGCGATCTTCCCGTCTGTGTTCACCATGCGGACCACGTAGTTCTGGTGATCCGAGATGTAGACCCGGCCGGCCGAGTCGACCGCGACGCCATCGGGCTCGTGCAAGTCGGCCTGGGTCGCGGCACCGCCATCGCCGCTGTAGCCGCCGACGGTATTGGGCTTGCCAGCGAAGGTACTGATAGTGCCCGAGGGCGTCACTCGTCGAACATCGTTCCAAGATGGCTCAGCGATGTAAATGCTTCCGTCGGGGCCGACGGCCAGGGTTCCCGGGGCGATGGTCGCCTGGTTGCCGGGCTCGCCGTCCCCTGAGTGGCCAACGCAGCCGCTGCCCACCAGCGCTGCCTCGTTTCGGGTGGTGTCGTCAATCGAGCGCACCGCGCCAATGGTGCCATCGCCCACCAGCAGGGCGCTCCCGTCCAAGGAGAGCCCGACGGGATTTTGAGGTACAGAGGTCGCCGGACCCGTGCCGATGCCACCTACGACGGTGGAGATGTCACCACTGGCCGCGCTGGCAGGTAGCGGCCGCGGCAGAGCTATCAAAAGGGCCACTGGGCCTGAGATCAGGGCGAGGCAGGAGATCGAAGCCTGACGCCATCGCCACATTGCCGTCGGCCGCCTAACTTCCCTATCCACTCGAACCCCAAATAGGCCACGCTAGCGCTACATTGCTATAGCGGCGTTAGGAGCTAAGTGTATAGCGCTGCCCACATCGTGGGCAACGATTGGGCTCGGTCAAAGCCGAAACCTTCTATCGGTAGTACCCGACGACATCGAGGACAACGTCGGTCGAGCCACCGGCGTTGAAGAGGTCGAGCTTACCGTTGCTCCCCAGCATGACCACCACCAGGTTGGGTACGGTCTCGTGAGCCACCCAGTTGAGATCTGAGGCATTGGGCTTGTTCTGGCCGTCAGGCCAGGCCGTCATGTAGCTCGGCGCGGTGGTATTGGTCGCAGTAAGGTTGCCCACCACGGCAGTTGCCGCGCCTGGAATCCCGTTGCTACCGGCGACGCTGATGGCTCGGCTGACGCCCTGGCCCATCGGAGTATTGAACTCACCGGTTCCATCGCGGGTGTCGAGGATCCTGATCGGCTGGATGCCCTGGAACTTTGCCCCCGAACCTGCGGGCGTTGCATCTGTGAAGGCACCGTTGAGGTCAGCGATCACCTGAACGGATCCGCCCGCATTGAAAATGTCCACCACCCCGTTGGGATCTGTTTTCACCATCACCCGGTTTGCGATCGTTTGACCCGCCAGGAAGTTCAGGTTTGATACCAGCGGCGGGCTCGCCCCGTGCGGCCACACCGTGAGATAGCTGGAGGCGGTAGCCCCAGCGACGGTCACATTGAGCGCCACGGCCTCCTGTCCCGCCTGACCCACTCGCAAGGAGATGGACTGTCCCGGACCGAGCGCGCCGCTGTGGCCGATGCCGTTACGGGTGTCGAGCACCCTGCCAGGGGGAACCGGCGCGTAGAAACCATCAGCAGCCGGCGACTCGTTGGCCAGGCCGACGTAACCTTCCACATCAGCGATGACGTGTGCGTTGCCGCCGGCATTGAAGAAGCTGACCCCACCGCCCGGTCCGACCGGCACCTCGACCAGGTTCGGTACCGTCATTCCCGGCGTCCAGTTGAGGTTCGAAGCCGTGGGTCGGGGAATCTGGGCCGGCCACACCGTCAGGTAGCTAGCTGCGGTCGTGCCGGTGACCGTGACATTCAACACGACGGCGGCGACGCCCACAGAAGGAATTGGAGCCGTTCCCGTCATCTGTTCGGTGATCGTGCCTCCCGGGCCGAGCGGCCCATTGAAGCCGCCGGTCCCGTTGCGCGTGTCGAGGATCCGGGTCGGGGTAACGGGATGGTAGCGCCCGGGTCCTGGTACAACAGGCTCGGCGGCGAATGTACCGGTGCCGGTCCCTGCCGCGTTCGTCGCACTGACGGCGAAGGTGTAGGTGAGGCCGTTCGTCAGGCCCGCCACCGTGGCGCTCGTCGGTGGCGGCAAGCCCCGCACCGTTGTGGAGGGCCCGGGTGTGTTTCCCTGGAAAGCCGCAACCGTGTAATCCTGTACCGGGCTCCCTCCATCGGAAGGCGGCGCGGTCCACCAGACGGTCGCAGCCTGGTCGCCGGCGAGCGCGATCACGCCGGTGGGTGCGCTGGGCGTGCTCGAGTTGAGCGAGCCGATATCGGTGACATAGGGCGACGCCCGGCCTGTGGCGCTGGCGAGGGTGTTCCAGCTTGCCTGCGTGGATAGAGAGGTACCCTCACCTCCCAGGCTCATCGGCCCCGTGAAGGTGATGCCACCGCCTGCGTTAGTGGCTCCCCACTGGCTGGTCCGCTGCCATTCCGCACCGTTGCCGCTCACATAGATCTCTGGCACCGCACAGGAAGCCTGCGCCCCCCACGCCACGTGGTAGATCGCGGCATCAGTCCAGCCACCGGCATTCACCACATCGTCTCCATAGTCCGCCATCCGGTAGGGATCATTGCCTGCGCAGCGTTTGGGTTGCGCCAGTGAGGCCGCAGCCGCGGATCCATACGCGTCGACCCAGGCCGTGCTCTCGGTCGGCCCGTACCAGTTGATGAGGTCGCTGCTGTCCTCGATGTCGCTGCCGGCCCAGGTGACCACGGGCGCGGGACTCGCCGATGTAGCGGCGAATGGCTGCACCAGGTTGGTGAACCAGGCCTGGCCCGAGAGTTGCATCTGCCAGGCGTTGAGCGGATTCGGATCGGCGCCCGTCGTGCTGTTGCTCGTACCCAGAGCGAGGATGGCCGGCGGCGTGCCGGCACCGTGCGTGCTTTCGTAGCCTCGCAGGAAAGCCTGGGCCAGCACCAACAGCTGGTCATCCGTGGTGCAGCTGCTGCTGTTGAACAACTGGCTGCCGTAGACAAGGGTGACCGGGTCGAAGCACGGCGCGCCGAAATCCAGGACCATGAGCGCACCGCCGGCGGGCGAAGTTTCATCGGCGCCGTCGACGTAGAGCCGGCAGGACGTCGTCGCCATCGCGGTGCAGGCGGCGGCGTCAGCGGCGTAGACGTAATAAGAGGATGCGGGCGCCGGTGGACCTCCGACGGACTGCGGCTGCGCGATCACCTCCTCGGCGGCGGTCGGTGCCGGCCCCGAAGCGTGTGCCGGTGCGGCGAACGAACAGCCCGTTGCCGGAGCGATCCGCGTGGTCGCGAGGTCGAGGTCGAGACGTCCACCGGATTGCGTCGAGAGGCACGCATGACCATTCGCGACACCGGTGATATGCAGTGCACCGGAACCGGACGACATCGACCGGCGAACCTGCTGTCCATCCACGACCACTGCAGCCCCGTCAGACGCCGACGACGGCGCGGTGCCGACTACCAGCACGGAGGTCGGACCGGTGACAAAGCAACTTGCGGGCGTCACCAGGGATGAGCTGACCGGTAAGTTCCGGCACGCCTCCGGGCCGATCGGGCTGAGCCGGGGAAGCCCGCGTACGGGAGCGGCGGGTGATGCGCCCACGGGCGCCATGCCGGCCACTAAAAGTAGGAGCGTTCCAAGCAGCGCCAGGGCGCCCCGCCCCCCGAAAGTCCTCAGGCCTTAACCGTACCAGCCGAAGAGGTCAGCCCGGCGTCAGCGCAGGGGCCGTTGCCCCAGCGGCCGCGCGTGGATGCGGAAGGGAGCCATTGTCGTGCCACTCGGTGCCGGCACGCTTGTTCCGAAGTAGCCGACCAGGTCCATAACGACGTCCGTCCGCCCAAGGGCGTTGTAGAGGTCGATGGTCGCGTTGTTCCCGAGCTTTACCACCACCAGGTTCGGAACTGTCTCGCCCCGCGTAAAGTTCAGGTCCGATACCGGAGGCAAAGGCGGCCCTTCCGGCCACAGTGTCAGGAAGCTGGCGGTCGTCGGGTTGGTAGCAGTGACGTTCAGCACCAATGCGGAGACCCCCGTTATCGGCTGGTTATTCTGATCCAGCAACTGATAGGTATAGACAGCGCCGCCGTCCATTGGACCGAAGCCTGGATCGCGGGTGTCGAGGATCCGGGTCGGATTGATTCCGGTCAACCGCGTGCCGCCAGCGGCGCTCGTCGAATCGGTAAACCATCCACCAACGTCGGCGATCACGTGCGCGTAGCCGCCGGCGTTGTAGAAACTGATCAGGCCGTTCGCCGGCACGCGCACGACGACCCGGTTGGGCACCGTCTGACCCGCGGCAAAGTTCAGGTTCGACGCCGTTGGACGCACGGCGTCCGCGGGGAATACCGTGAGATAGCCCGCGCTGGTCGGGCTCGTCACCGTTACGTTGAGCACGACAGCCGAGACTCCCGAGGCGGGCACCCCGGCCGGGCCAAGGACGTTCAAGTTCACCAATTGACCTGGTCCGACCGGCCCTTGCCGCACACCGAACCCAGATCGTGTATCCATGATGCGCCCAGGCGTGATCGGGTTGTATAGCCCATCCTTGGTGTTGGCGTTAGCAGCTTCGCTGACCCAACCTGCCACATCGAAGATCACGTCCGCACGCCCTGACGGGCTCACGAATTGAGTGAAGGCGTCGACCTCCCCGGCATTTCCGAGTGCAACTTCAACCAGGTTTGGTACGGACTCATTGGCCACGAAGTTCAGGTTCGAGGCGGTAGGACGTGTCGCCCCCGATGGGAACACCGTCAGGTAACCAGATGACGTTGTCCCGGTGACGGTGACGTTCAGGACCACTGCCGAGACGCCGCTCCAAGGCACTCCTCCCTGGCCGAGGATCGCAACAGTGCGTGTTTCACCGTTGTGGAGGGGTAGTGTCGGTCCGCCAAGGGCGTAGCGCGTGTCGAGGATTCGCTTTGGCGTCAGCGGATGGTAGTTGCCACCCTGGACCGGCGTGACGGCGTTGGACGGCGCCGAATCCTGTCCGCTCGCTCCATTGACCGTGCATGCGACCACGAAGGTATACGTGGTTCCATCCGAGAGGTTGGTGACGATCGCGCTGGTTGCCGCCGGATTTCCACTCACGGAGGTTGGGCTCTGAGGCGTGCTGCCCACGTAAGGCGTGATGCGGTAACCGGTAATGGTCTGGCCGCCCGAGTTTGCCGGCGGCTGCCACGAGACCAATGCGTCGGAGTCCCCGGGCGTGGCGCTGACGCTCGTCGGCGGACTGCAGGCCCAGGGAACCACGGCGTTCGAGCTCGCCGATGGAACGCCGGTACCGGTGCTGTTGGTGGCTGTCACCACGAAGGTGTAGGAAGCCCCCGGCGTCAGTCCGTTTATGACAGTCGAGGTCTGGCTCGTGGTCGTGGTGATTCCGCCGGGATTGCTGGTCACGGTATAGCCCCTTACCGGGCTATTCCCCGCGTCGGCGGGCGCATTCCAGCTGACCGTCGCGGAATCAACGCCGGCGGTCGCGACGACATTGGTCGGAGGTGACGGAACACCGCTCGCTGCGAGCTGCACGATGTTCAGCACGACCGGTCCCGACGAACCGGGTCCACCCCCGGAGATGACGAAGGCAGCAGCCCCGTCGGGCCTGAACGCCACGCCTCTGGGAGGCACGGTGTTGTTGGTTCCCCCAAAATCGACCTTGGCAAGCGGCGCGGCCGGATGGCCGATCAGGTAGGCGTAGAAGTCAGGGTCATATAGCCCGTTCAGGCCGCCGCCCATCACGCCTCCATTTCCAGCCGTGGTCGCGACCGCGGTTGGATAAGTGTTGGCCGGGTAGACGATGCCGTCCTGCGCCAGGTCCGAGACCTTCCACTCATCGAACTCGTACGGCGCTCCTGATGCGGTAATGAAATGCGTGCCGTCCGGATTGACGGCGATGTCCTGGAGATTCCCCAGGGGGCTCTCCCATACGCTCTGCATCTGAACCGGGCTCCCGCTAGAGACGTCGAAACTTGTGATGGTCGCAGGCTCCAGGCCGAGATCCCAGGCCAGCAGCAAGTTTGGATTGCCGTGGGGATTGCTGGCGAAGGCGGCGCAGTAGGAGAGGGCGTTTGACTGGGTAAAGGCGGTTGGATAAGGAGTCACAGCCGGTGTTGTGGCCGCCGGATCGACGCTCACCAGCTCCACGGTCCAGTTCGCACAGTTTCCAGTCGTCGTCCAGAGCTTGCTTCCGGCCAGTACGAGGTCTGTGGGTCTGACCAGGCCCGAGACCAGGGTCCCGGTGTCATTCAGGGAACCGGTGTCCACCTTCTCGATCGCACCCGCGGTGTTCAACACCACATACAGGGTGCTTCCGCTGAGGGCCATTCCCCACGCCCCGGCCAGGCCGGTGATCGTCTTGACAATCGCCCCGTTGAAGTCGAGGACAAGGATCTCGCTGCTTCCCGGGCTCGAGACAAAGATATGTGAGGTTGCCGCGTCGACTACGATCCGGCCGAAGGTCGTTGTGCCCAGGTTGGTGGGTGGGGCGGCCACGGCTGCGCTCTGCGCGGTTCGGGTCGCCGGAGCTGAGTCGCTGGCCGTTACCGGAAGGGCGCCGGCTGGAGCCAGGAAAACGGCAAGCAATGCCGCGACGGCAAGCAGCCGCACAACGGCTCGTCCCCTATCCTCGCGGCCTCCCCAAGACAACTGGATGCTCCCGTCTCAGACCCTACCGGATGATGCGGGGACAAATCAAGATGTCCCCGCATCATCCTTGTTTACGTTCCCGGGACCTTTATCCGTCCCAGCCGACGACGTCGATCACGACGTTGGTCGACCCGCCCGGGTTGTAGAGCTTGATCTTGCCGTCACTGCCGAGCTTGACCACCACCAGGTTGGGCACGGTCAGCCCCGCGGTCCAGTTGAGGTCAGAGGCGGTTGGCCTGGTCGCATCCGAGGGCCACACCGTCAGGAAGCTGGCCGCGGTCGTCCCGGTCACGGTCACATTGAGCACCACCGCGGTGGGCGCGATCGCCGCATTCATCGCGGGCACTCCGCCCTGGCCGGCCACCATCAAAGCCAGCGTCTGCCCGGCCCCGATCGGGCTGGAGACACCGCCGGTTCCGTCACGCGTGTCGAGGATGCGGGCCGGCGTAAGCCCCACGAACCGGCTGCCGGTTGCGGCAGCGTTGCTGCCGTCGCTGAACCAGCCGCTCACGTCGGCAATCACGTGCACCGAGCCGCCGGGGTTGAAGAAGCTCACCCAGCCGGCGGTTGAGCCATTGCTTCCGACCCGCACGATCACCCGGTTCGGCACCGTCTGCCCGGCGACGAAGTTGAGGTTGGAGACCACCGGCCGCGCGATCCCGCTCGGCCATACCGTCAGGTACCCCGGCGCCGTCGGACCGGTGACGGTCACGTTGAGCACCACCGCCGCGACGCCGGTGCTCGGAATGTTCGGCGTTCCGGCCACCCGCACCATGATTGTCTGCCCCGCCCCCACCGGCGCTGCCGGCACACCGCCGGTGCCGTTCCGGGTGTCCAGCACGCGGTTGGGCACCACGGGTGTCAGGAGACCGTCAGGTCCGGGGGTCGCCGTTGGTGTGGCAACGTAGCCGGCCACGTCGAAGACGACGTCACTGTTTCCGGCGGCGTTGAAGACCGAGACCTTCCCGTCGACGCCAAGCGCGACCTCGACCAGGTTGGGCACCGTCTTGCCCGCGGTCCAGTTGAGGTTGGAGGCGAGCGGCCGAGGCACACCTGCCGGCCACACCGTCAGGTAGCTACCTGCAGTCGTGTTCGTCGCCGTGACGTTGAGGACAACCGCGGCCGCGCCGTTGGCAGGCACTCCGCCCTGGCCGGCGATCTGCACGTCCAGCCTGGCGGCCGCGCCCAACCGGGCCTGCGGAGCACCCAACCCGCTGCGTGTGTCCAGGATCCGCGCCGGCGTCAGCGCGTGGTATTGCCCACGCCCGGGAGTTACCGGGTTCGAGGCAGTCCCGGGTCCGGTCCCGGCGCTGTTGGTTGCGGCGACGTTGAAGGTGTAGCCCAGTCCATCGGTCAGTCCGAAGACCCTGGCTGTCGTCGGTGGCGGCGATCCGCTCACCACCGTCGGGGTCTGAGCCACGGCACCGAGGTAGGGCGTGACCGTGTATGACGTCAACGCTGCTCCGCCATCCGAGGCTGGAGGAGCCCAGTAAACCGTTGCCGAGGCTTCACCGGCGATCGCCACCACGTTGGTGGGCGCGGCCGGCGCCACGGCCAGGAAGGTGAACTGGTCGGCACTCGAGGTTGCGCTCGTTCCCTGGACACGCACCGTCACGTCGACCGTTCCCGGAGCATGAGCAGGACTGGTGGCGGTGATCTGCGTATCCGAGTCGACATGGAAGCTCGAGGCTGCCGTTCCCCCGAAGTCCACCTCGACGGCACCGGAGAGGTTACTGCCGGTGATCACCACCGAGGTGCCGCCGGGATCCGGCCCGCTCGCGGGGCTGATGCTGTTAACCACCGGCGGAGCGCACAGGTTTTCGGTAAGTGTTTTGCCGACGCCGTTCACGTTCATGAAGCCCGCTGCCCACACGTCGTGCGCGGAGATCGATGCGATGGCGAACAGATCGTTATCGGCGCTCGCGTTCGCGCTCGTTACCTGGGCCCAACTGGTGCCATTCCATTGCTCGATGAGTGTGTGGTCGAGCTCAGACGAAGTGGACGGGCCCTGGTAGGCAGAGGCGCCGACGGCGTAGACGTTATTGCTCGCAAGGTAACCGACCCCAATCAGGTTTGCGCTCAGGTCAGGGGTGACAGCCGAGACAGCTGTCCAGCTGGTGCCGTTCCAGTGCTCGGTGAGGACATTGTCCGTCGTGCTCGACGACGTCTGGCCGCCGACCGTCCAGAGATCGTTGGCCTTTCCACCGATGTCGCTCAGGAAGTCACCGCTGGGGTTATCGGGTGCGGCGGCGACCTGTGCCCACCCGGTCCCATTCCAGTGCTCGATCAGCGCCAGCGGACCCAGGGTCATGGAGCTGCCGGTGAAATCTGCCACGTCCCCCACGGCCCAGGCGTCGTTTCCTGCCAGGACCTTCACGGCACTCAATTCGCTGGTGTCGAAGGCGCCGGTCGAGCCCATGGTCGCCGGCGTGGCGACGACGGACCAGGCGCTGCCGTTCCAGTGCATGACGAGCGTCTGTCCCCGGGGGCCCAGGTTAGTTTCAGGGTAAGTAAGAGACCGGCCCACTGCCCAGACGTCGTTCGAGGCATCGGCGCCCACGCCGAAGAGTGAGTTCGTTGTGTTGGCCAGCTGTGGACTGGCGACCACGGTCCACGAGCTACCGTTCCAGTGCTCGGTTAGGCTCTGGCGTGGGCTGTTGTTGTCTGCCCTCGAGAAGCCGACGGCCCACACATCGTTCGATCCGACTGAGGCGATCGACGCGAAAACGTTGTCGCCCGCCCCCACGTTGGGCGTTGCGACAATGTTCCAGGCAGTTCCATTCCAGTGTTCGGCAAGGGCTCGGTCAACGCCGGCGCTATCCCGATAGTCACCGACCGCCCAGCCGTCGTTGGCGGCGGCGGCCGCGATCCCGTTCAATTCGTTGAGGCCCGTTCCCGAATTCGGGCTCGTGACGGCGGTCCAGCTCGAGTTACATGCGGGCGCCGACAACGTGAGCTGGGGAACGGAGGGCCGAGCGGCACCGCTGGCCGCCCCGCGACCGGCAATTCTCATCCTGGGGTTCGGAGGCTCCGCCTGGCCTTTCGGCGCCAGGGCCTGCCGAATCGTCGAAACCTGGCTCCCACCCGCAGCCGCGGCAGCCGGGACCGCCACCAACAATGGAAGCACGCCGAACGCCACCGCGATCGCCAGATGTCGACTGAGCCTTCGCATCCCTAATCCTCCCTGGCCAGCTCACAGCTGTGCACGTTGAGAGAACACGGGCGGCGGGCATTTGGTATCGCTAGGCTTGCTTGCTCAGTTGTACCAGCCGAGCACGTCGACCACGACATCCGCCGCGCCGATGCCGTTGAACAGCACCAGGCGGCCGTCGGAACCGAGTTTCGCCAGCACCAGGTTGCTCACGGTCGTCCCAGGAGCCCAGTTGAGGTCCGAGCTTGCCGGCATTGAGGCGTTGCTCGGATAGACAACCAGGAAGCTGGAGGCCGTCGTATCGGTGGCGGTGACATTAACCAAAACTGCCCGAGGCGGGACTGCGGCGGACATGGCCGGCACGCCTCCCACGCCTGCCGCCTGAACCCCTAGGGGCGCGCCCGCCCGCAACGGGGCCTGCGGGATGCCGGGACCACCGAGTCGCGTGTCGACGATCCGGGCCGCTGGGATGCCGGTGAATCGGCCACCGGTGGCAGCGGGGTCGGAAGCATCGGTAAACCAACCGCCGACATCAACCACGAGGTCGACCGATCCGCCGCGGTTATAGACGCTGACCTT
>Ga0102924_1004142_pt1 | contig 14804 bp, 10 predicted proteins | sample PaiPotPPM11metaG_FD_80116 | JGI IMG/M metagenome (GOLD analysis project Ga0102924, IMG submission 80116) | Iron sulfur acid spring bacterial and archeal communities from Banff, Canada, to study Microbial Dark Matter (Phase II) - Paint Pots PPM... ... | reverse complement strand
CTGCGGCCTGGGCCGCGTGAGCGGCCGCCTGGTCATGGTGGTCGCCAACGATGCCACCGTCAAGGCCGGGGCCTTTTTTCCCATGACCGCGAAGAAGGTGCTGCGGGCGCAGACCATTGCGCTGGAAAACCGCCTTCCGGTGATCTACCTGGTCGACTCCGCCGGAATTTTCCTGCCCCTGCAAGAAGACGTTTTCCCCGACACCGACGACTTCGGCCGTGTATTCCGCAACAACGCCGTGCTGTCGGCGCGGGGCATTCCGCAGGTCACCGCCATCATGGGCAGCTGCGTGGCCGGCGGCGCCTACCTGCCGGTCATGACCGACTACGTGCTGATGACTGAAGGAAGCGGTCTTTACCTGGCCGGCCCGGCGCTGGTGCAGGCGGCCATCGGGCAGAAAGCCAGCAGCGAAGAACTGGGCGGCGCCCATCTACACGCCGCCATCAGCGGCACGGTGGATTTCCAGGAACCCGACGACGCCCACTGCCTGGCCCGGATCCGCACCCTGGTCGGACACTTCGGTCATCCTGCCCGCGCGCCGTTCGACCGCATCGCCCCCGCGGAGCCGAATTTATCGGCATCCGATCTGGAGGGACTGTTCCCTGCCGATCCGCAGAGCCCCTACGAGGTTCGCGACTTGCTGGCCTGCCTGCTCGACGGCAGCCGATTTGAGGAGTACCGCCCCGACTACGGTCAGAGCCTGGTGTGTGGCTATGGCCGCTTGGGAGGCTTCGCGGTCGGCATCGTCGCCAACCAGAAAAGGCCGACGCGGCGCGCCGATCAGCGAGTCGAGTTCGGCGGGGTGATCTACCCGGAAAGCGCCGCCAAGGCGGCCCGTTTCATCATGGACTGCAACCAGGCCCTGGTGCCGCTGGTCTTTTTTCACGACGTCAACGGTTTCATGGTGGGCAAACAGGCGGAAGCGGAGGGCATCATCCGCGCCGGCGCCAAGCTGGTCAACGTGGTGGCCAACAGCGTGGTGCCCAAGTTGACGGTGATTCTGGGCGGCAGTTTTGGCGCCGGCCACTATGCCATGTGCGGCCGGGCCTATGATCCGCGTTTCCTGTTTGCGTGGCCCACCGCCCGTTACGCCGTGATGGGCGGCGACCAGGCGGCGCAAACCCTGCTCGACATCAAGACCAAGCAACTGGAAAAGCAGGGCCAGAAATTGTCGGCCGACGAGCAACAGCATCTGCTCGACTCGATTCGCGCCACCTATGAACTGCAGACCACCTGTCGCTATGGTGCGGCGCGACTGTGGATCGATGCCATTATTTCGCCGCAAGACACGCGGCAGGCGCTGGTCACCGCCCTGGAAGCCGCCTCGCTCAACCCCGAGGTGCCTCCCTTCCAGGTTGGCGTGCTGCAAACGTGACGCCCATGATCGATCGCGCCGTCACCCTCATCGAATGTCCGCGCGACGCGCTGCAGGGCTTGCCCCGGCAGGTGCCCACGCGGCTCAAGATCGAGCTGTTGCAGGCATTGCTGGCCGCCGGGCTTCGCCGCCTGGACTGTGCCAGCTTTGTCTCGCCACGAGCCGTTCCCCAGATGGCCGACTCGGAGGCGGTGCTCGCCGCGGTGGGCGCACCTCCACCGGATACCGAACTGCTCGGCATCGTCCTCAATCGCCGCGGCTTGGAACGCGCCCTGCAGACCTCGGTGACCACCCTGGGTTTTCCGCTCTCCGTCTCACCCACCTTTCAGTGGGACAACGCCCACCAGACGCTGATCGAGGCCCACGCCATGGCCGCCGCCCTGCAAGGGGAGGTGCGCGCTGCAGGGCGGCGTTTCGTGGTGTATCTGTCCATGGCTTTCGGCAACCCGCACGGCGATCCGTACTCTGTCGCCGCCGTGATTCGCCTGGCCCGCCAGGTGGCGGAGATGGGCGTGACCACGCTGTCGCTGGCGGACACGGTCGGGTTGGCGAGCGCGGAGGCGGTGGCGGGCCTGTTCCAGGCTCTGCAGGAGGAGTTAGACAGCTTCAATGTGGAACTCGGACTACACCTGCACAGTCGTCCCGACAGCGCGGCTGCCAAGATTACCGCCGCTTATCGCGCCGGTTGCCGCCGTTTTGATAGCGCGCTGGCGGGGCTCGGCGGCTGTCCCTTTGCCGGGGATGCCCTGGTGGGCAACATTGCGACCGAGACGGCGCTGGCGGCGTTGCGGGCCTGCGGCGCACCGGTTTCCAGCCTTGTCCCGACGGACCCGGAGTTGAGCTTGGCGCCCGCCCTCCGGTGTGTCCGTCAACTCCGTGAGACCTATGGACGGCCCGCCTAGTCCGCCAATGGATCGGTGAAGGGGTACTTGATCCAACCGACCCGTCGATAGCGCCGCTTGGAGCAGCGGCGACACACGTGCGGTGCCAGCCCAAAGATCGCCCAGAACCAGTCCCCGGCTCCCCGCCGGCGCCGGTAGGTTAAGTCACATCCGCAGGCGCAGTGTTTCTCCCGCGGCGCCATGTAAACCTGTTCGTTCACCCGCGCCCCGCATTCCCGGCAACGCCAGTGCCAGGTTCGCCGGGACAGTTGGTGGTACCAGCGCGTCCGCACGTGATACAGCATGCCGCTGAGACAGTGCGGGCATACAGGCTGAGTTGGCTTCAGGACCGCTTCGGCCGTTGCTTTCACGTGCTACCCATCTCCGGGGGTTGCCTAAGACTCACACCAGTCTGATCGCCCATGCAGATTAGCAGACATTCTGCAGTCGGGTATCCCCCCCGTGCGGGCGGATGGAATGCGCTTATCCTGATCAGGGAAGATACGGTGCCCGAACTACCACCCGAACTACACATCGAGCGCGCGGCCGCATTTTGGCGATTGACGTTACAGCGACCCGAGAAGCGCAACGCGCTGACCCGCACCCTGCTCACCACGCTGCTGGACGCCTTCGGCGAGGCGCGCGCGGCCGCGTGCCACGCCCTGATCATCGGGGGGACGGGGCGCGCCTTCTGCGCGGGAATGGACGTGACCGAGTTGCAAGACTCGGCTGCCGCGGGGTCGGCGGCGCAACTCGCCGACTCCCAACTGCTCGGCCGTCTCTTTCAGGAACTGCAGGATTTTCCCGCCCCAACCATCGCCACGGTTAACGGCCACGCGGTCGCCGGCGGCTGCGGCCTGGCGACCCTGTGTGATTTCACGCTCAGCGTCCCGGAGGCGAAGTTCGGGTACCCGGAAGCCAAGATCGGCTTCATCCCCGCCCTGGTGGCGGTCACCCTGAGCCGTCAAGTCGGTGAGAAACGCTGCCGCGACCTGTTGCTGAGCGGGCGCTTGATCACGGCGGAACAGGCCTTGCAGTGGGGGATGGTCTCGGAATTGGTGGACCCCGGACGCCTGCAGGCGCGGGCGATGGAGCTGGCGGTCGCACTCGGCGAGAACAGCTTGGAAAGTCTGCGCCGAACCAAACGCCTGCTGCAGCAACTCCAGGGTTTGGATTCTGCGGCAGCTTGGACGCTGGCCGCCACCGCCAACGCCGAACAGCGCGCTACCCCCGATTTCCAGGAGGGCGTCGCCGCTTTCTTGGAGAAGCGGCAGCCGCGCTGGCCCTCACGTCTCCCCTGACCGCGCCCGGTACCGGACGGTTGGGCGCTGCCGCTCTCTTTCGGGGTCGCCGTCGTCACTCCGAGCAGCTCTCGCCAGTGGAACAGCGGCCTGGCGGCCCGGCTCCGCCAACCGGCATGCGGTATTGTGGCCGCATGAGTTCTGCCGCCATACCGCTCACCGTCGAGACCCGCGTCCGGGTCCGCTATGCGGAAACCGACCAGATGGGAGTCGTCTACCACGCCAACTATTTCATCTGGTTTGAAGTCGGACGCGTGGAGTACCTACGCGCACGCGGGTTCTCCTACCGTGCCATGGAACAGGACGACGACTGCCACATCGCGGTGGTGGATGCACATTGCCGCTTCAAGGCCCCGGCCCGCTACGACGATTGGGTGGTGATCCGAACCCGCGTGGCGCGTCGCCGCGGCCCCATCCTGCATTTCCGTTATGAAGCGTTGCGCGAGGCGGACGGCCAGTTGTTGGCCGTGGGCGAGACGGTGCACGTGGTTTTGGACAAGGACTTCCAGCCCCGTAATTTACCGGCGAAGTACCATGCCGGCTTGGACGGTCAGGCGGTAGCGCCTTAAATCCCGGCCCTCTGATGGCAATCGAACGCAGACTCGGCCGCCGGTCTGCGTACTGGGCGCGCTAGGCTATGGCAATGGACGCATCGGGAATCGCTTTTTTGGGCCTCGGCCAGATGGGGCGGGCCTTGGCGGGCCTGTTGTTGGCGGACGGGGTTCCGTTGACGATCTGGAATCGCGACCCGGGCAAGATCGCCGGCTGGGCGGCGCGTGGCGCTCGCGTCGCCGCCACCCCGGCAGCCGCCGGCGCCGCGGTGCCGGTGGTTTTCACCATGCTGGGCGGAGACCCCTCCGTGGAGGCCGTGGTCCTGGGTGAAGGGAGCGCGACCCCCGGCCTGTTGAGCGGCATGGCCCCGGGCGGGATTCACGTCGGCCTGAGCACGATCTCGGCGCCTCTGGCGGCGCGGCTCAGCGACGCCCACGCGGCGGCGGGGAGCGTGTACCTGGCCTGCCCGGTGTTCGGACGTCCCGAGGCCGCGGCCGCGCGCCAACTCTGGCTGGTCGCCGGCGGCCCGCAGACCGCCTTTGACCGGCTGGAGCCGCTGCTGCGCCGCTTGGGACGCGGCCTGACGTACCTGGGGGCGTCGGCCGGGCAAGCCCACCTGCTCAAGGTGGCGGGCAACTTTCTGATCGCGGCCGCCGTGGAGGCCATGGCCGAGAGTTTCGCCCTGGTGGAACGCGGTGGTCTGTCGCCGGCGCAGTTCCTGGCCACCGTCAACGATGCGGTGTTTCGCTCGCCGCTCTACGCCGCCTACGGCAGCCGAATGGTGGAGGGGCAACACGAGCCGGCGGCTTTCGCGCTGCGCTGGGGGTTGAAGGACGTCTCCTTGGCCCGCGCCGCGGCCGCGCAACTGCAGGCCCCGTTGCCGCTGGCCGACCTGCTGCATGCCCACTTGGTCGCCGCCATGGAGCGCGGCTGGCAGGAACGCGACTGGACGGCCGTGGCCGAGATCGTGCGCGAGACGGCCGGCCTGCCCGCCCGCCAACCCGTGGCGGAGCCGCGCCCAATGCCGCCCCGCTAAGCGGCCAGCGAGTGGGTGCTGGGCGTCACGGTCAGCTCGACGGGACCACTATTGCCCAGCAACCGCATCACGCTCAGGATCGACAGCGGCAGACTGCGCGACGAACTGATGCCCATTTTGCGATAGGCGCTCTCCAAGTGGCGCTTCACGGTCGAGATGCCGATGTGCAGATCGTGCGCGATCTGGCGGTTCTTCTTGCCCTGCAAGCACTCCGCCACAATGTCGATCTCGCGGGCGCTCAGGCGAAAGTGTTGCGCCAGCGCGTGCCGGGTCTGGTTGTCGATCAGCGTCAGACCCTCCTCGACCGGCATCTCGCTGCGCCGTTCGCAGGCCATCAGCAGCAGGTGCCGCGGTACCGCCCCTTGCGCCGGACCTTCGCCGCTCATCGGCAACACCGTACAGGCGACCAGGATGGCCGCCATATGGCTGCGGTGCAGGCGCACGCTGTCGTGATGTACCGGCAGGCCGCTCCCCAAGGTGCGCTGGAAAAGTTCCTTGAGCCCGCTCAGCTCGAAGTCCGGCAGGCACTGTTCGAGCATCATCCCCAAGGTCTTCTTGGTGCGGAACCGGCTGTCCAACAGATCGAGGAAAGCGTTGTTGGCGTCCTTGAGCGTCCCCAACTCGGCGTCATAGATGGCCAACCCGATCACCGGATTTTTCCACAGTGTCTCCACCACCGCACCGCGTAGCTTTGAGTTTTCGCGCATCGCACTCACCTCTTCTTCTTGGGTTCGATCTATCTCCGGGGTGGAATGGTCCAGAACGCCGCCTCAGTGTGTCGGTTCGTTCAACGATAAGTCCAGCCGAGGCCCCCGAATGTCACCATTGGCTCAGCCGTGGCGCGGAGCGCATCGCGGAATGCCGGACTGCCATTCCTGCCCACCGGAGATTTGGACGCATCACCGCCCTCAAAAGCCGGATGCGGGACGCGCGGAAACGTGGCGGCTGGTACCAAAGTGAGGCTCAGCCGTAGACGTCGCTGCCGTGCCCAATGTGGCATCGACCTCCCAGATCACGGCCCGGCGACTGGTACTTTTTCCCGGCCACCGCTCCCAGGTGGTTCCCGCTACTCTCCCAACTGCCTTAAGTTTCAATGATTTAAAGAACCTGTAGTTCTGGCACTCGAGTTGCTGCTCCACTGGTGGAGGAACCATGCGAACTACCTACTTATCGACTGCGCTCGCCAGCCTCATCGTGCTCAGCTCGTCTGCTGCCGTCTCCGCCCAATCCGCGGCCGCGCTACGGAGCGACACGGACGCACAGGCTGCCGGGGACGCGGCCACGTTGTCGAGTGGAACTGCCGTCAAAGCCACACTGAAGTCCACGCTGGACGCCAAGCACGCTCACGTCGGCGACAGCGTGACCGCCGTAACACGTAATCAGGTCCGGTCCGGGGGGCGGGTTCTGCTCCCCAAGGGCAGCCGTCTGCTGGGCCATGTCACCGCAGTCGAAGCGGCCGGCCACGGTCGCGCCGCGTCCGAGCTGGGCGTGGTCTTCGATCACGCCATCACCCCACAGGGCGACAGCATGCCCTTGCAGGCCGGTATCGCAGCGATCCTGTCGAGCAGCATGCGCGCCGGGGAGACCATGGGCGGCCCCGCCGACGGCGACATGGGAATGCCGCAGCCGGCTTCCGCCTCAGGCGACCGTGGTCCCGGCTTGTTGGGCGGCGTGGCCGGCGGCTTGAACGGAGCCGTGCAGGGTACGGTGGACGGCGTCGGACAGGCCGCAGCCGACGTGGTGGGTTCGGTGGCGCACGGCACGCTCGCGGTGGCCGGGGGCGCAGCGGGAAGCGCGCAGGACAGCAGCGGCAACCCCCTTTCGATCTCCTTGCCCGCCGCAGGGAGCGCTGCGGCGCAGCATGGAAGCATCTTGGAAACCCGGCATGGCAACCTGCATCTGAGCTCGGGCACCGACCTGACCGTGGTTACCACCGCCTCCACCCCGGTCGCCGCCGCGCGTGCCTCATCGCATAGCCGCGTAACCGGTGAGGCGCGGGTCGCCCACTAGGCCCATACGCCCCGTGCCCACCGGGTCAGCACGTGGGGTCTGACGCGCCGTCACAGGCGCGCCTCGCCTTGTGCGACTTCCATGGGGAGCGGTAGCATGACGGCTCAACCTCATGCCAGCTCCCCCCCCGCCTGATTCGTCTCCACTGTCGCGCCGTGAGCCGGTGGTGCTGGCCTTGGACGTCGGCACCAGCTCGCTGCGCGCCGGCGCCTACCGGAGGGATGGCCGCCTGCTCGTCGGCAGTGAAGCGGCGTGGCTGTACCAGCCCGACGTCCGGTCCGACGGGGGCGTCGAGGTGGAGGCCGTCTGGCTGCTGGACCGGCTGGCAGAGGTCGTGGACGGCGCCGTCGCGCGCCTGGCGCGGTGCCCGGCGCGGCCGCTTGCCGTGGCCGCCTCTCATTTCTGGCACAGTTTGTTAGGCATCAACGCACAAGGCCGCCCAGTGACCCCGGTTTGGCTCTGGGCAGACACGCGCGCGGCGGGTGAGATCGCGGGTCTTTCCCGCCGCCTTTCAACCCCGAGCAGCGGCGACTATCACCAGCGCACCGGGGCGCCCTTGCACAGCAGTTTCTGGCCGGCCAAGCTGGCCTGGTGGCGACGGTACGACCCGGCGCGCGTGGCGCGCGTGGCACACTGGGTCTCGTTTGCCGAGTACGCCGAGCTGCAATGGTTCGGGACGCTGCGCTGCAGCGTTTCGATGGCTTCCGCCACCGGGTTGTGGAACTACGCTGAACGCCGGTGGGATCGTGCCACTCGCCGGGTCTGTCGCGTGGATCCCGGGCAGCTCAGCCCGGTCAGCGATCTCGCGCAGCAAGGACTGCGCGGCCCGTGGGCACGACGCTGGCCAACCCTGGCCCAGCTTCCCTGGTTTCCCGCGTGGGGCGACGGCGCTTGCGCCAATCTGGGATCGGGTGCGGCCCGGTCGGGTCAGATCGCGATAACGGTCGGCACCTCGAGCGCCTTGCGGACCGTCATCCCTCACGATCTCGGTCTCACCCTGCCGGGCTCGCTCTGGCGCTACGCCGTCGATGAACGCCGCCACTTGGTGGGCGGCGCCTTGAGCGAGGGCGGCAATGTTTATCGTTGGTTGCTGGATCGGTTGCGCTTGGGGGGCCCGCCCCGCCCTACGCCAAGCAACCAGCCAAACAACCAACCCAACAACGCCGCGCCTCCCCAACTCTCGCCCGCCGAGCTGCGGGTGCTGAGCGCCATGGCGCCGGATTCGCATGGCCTGACGCTGCTGCCGTTCCTGGCCGGGGAACGCAGCCCGGGCTGGCAGTCCGATCGACGAGCCAGCTTGGTGGGACTCTCGCTGGGAACCACGCCGCTCGACCTCGTACGAGCTGGCATGGAGGCGGTGGCATTGCGCTTGGCCGCCGTCCACGACGACCTGTTGGCGACCTTGAACCAACGCCGTCGCCGTACCTCCATCCTGGCCGGCGGCGCCGCCTTGCACCACTCCGCCCTGTGGACACAGATCCTGGCCGACACCCTGGGCAGTCCGATCACGCGGCTGGCCGTGGCCGAGGCCTCGGCGCGCGGGGCCGCGTTGCTGGCCTGGGAGCGTCTCGGCGGTCCCAGCGTGGAGTCCGCCCCGGCGCCGGAACGCGACCGGTACCTGCCCCGCCCGGCGGCCACTGCCATTTATACACGGGCCCGCCGACGCCAGGACCGCCTGTACCATCGGCTCCGCCAAGGGGAGTAACATTGAGTTGCTGGGCGATCGAGGCCTCGTGGCCGTCCAGCATTCCGTGCGCGGAGCCCCGCATGCCCTTGCCGCAAACCGTCGCCTTCGGCTGTGATCACGGGGGCTTCCCCCTGCGTTCAACCATCCTCGAACTGCTGCGGGTCGCGGGCTACGAGGTGCTGGACTACGGCACGTTCAGCTTGGACCCGGTCGACTATCCGGACTACGCCGCCGCGGTCGGCTTGGCGGTCCGCGAGGGACGGGCGCAGCGCGGCATCCTGGTGTGCGGCAGCGGCGTGGGCGCTTCGATCGCCGCCAACAAGATTCCCGGCGTCCGGGCCGCTCTCTGTCACGATAGTTTCAGCGCCCGCCAAGGTCGCGAGGACGACGATTGCAACGTGCTCTGCCTGGGAGCGCGCGTGATCGGACCTTCGCTGGCCGCCGATCTGATTCGCATTTGGCTGGCGGCGGAGTTCTCCGGCGCCGAGCGCCATCGGCGCCGCCTCGGCAAGATCACCGCCCTGGAAACCCGCTGGCAACCGGAAACCTGCGAGTCCCAGCCCCAACGCAAATGAAGCGCCCCCCGGCATCGAAAAGGTCTTTATGTCCAACCCGCTGCAACAACTCCACGACTTCGGCCAAAGTTTCTGGTATGACAACATCCGCCGCGCCTTGCTCCGTTCTGGGGAACTCAAGCGCATGGTGGAGCAGGACGGGTTGCGCGGCCTGACCTCGAACCCCACCATCTTCGCCAAGGCCATCGCGAGCAGTTCGGACTACGACGCCACCATCGGCGCTCACCTTGCCGACACGCCTTCCGATCTCTTCATTCGCTTGGCAATCGAAGACATCCAAGCCGCCTGTGACGTCCTGCGCCCGGTGTTCGACAGCAGCGATGGGCAGGACGGGTTTGCCAGCATCGAAGTCTTCCCCGACTTGGCCTATGACGCCGCCGGGACACTGGCCCAGGCCCGCATGCTCTGGCACGAGGTGAATCGCCCCAACGTGATGGTGAAGGTGCCTTCCACGCCGGAGTGTATTCCTGTCATCCAGCAACTCCTGACCGAGGGCATTAACGTCAACATCACGCTGATGTTTGATTTCGCCGCCTACGCGGCGGTCATCGAGGCCCACCTCATGGCGCTGGAGGCACGGCTGGCCAATCGGGAGTCGGTCCACTCGCTGGCCTCCGTGGCCAGCCTGTTCGTCAGCCGGGTGGATGTGCGCATCGACAAGATGCTGGAAACCCTGGCAGCGCAGAAACCCGACCAGGCGCCGGCACTTCGCGGCCTGCAAGGCCGGGTGGGAATCGCCAACGCGCGCCGCATGTACCGGTACTTCCTGGAGGTCTGTGCGACGCCGCGCTGGAAAAAACTGGCGGCGGCCGGGGCGCGCCCGCAACGCCTGCTCTGGGCCTCGACCGGAACCAAGAATCCGCGCTTTCCCGACACCCTCTACGTCGACGCCCTGATCGGACCCGACACGGTCGACACCATGCCGGACGCCACCTTGGCCGCCTTCCGCGATCACGGCCACCCCGCCGACACGCTCTCCAACGCGCTGGGCGAGGTTGAGCCCGTGCTGGAGGGGCTGAAGACGGCCGGAATCGATCTCGAGCACGAGTTGCGCGAACTGCAGACCGAGGGCGTCAAGCTGTTCACCGACTCCTACGAGGAACTGTTGCAGGGACTGCGGGACAAGGTCGTCGTCTTGCGGGAAGGCGGCATCGACTCGCTGCTCATTGAAGCGCCCGCCGGGCTCGACGCCAAAGCGGAGCTGGCGCGACTGGACGCCGCCAAGTTCAGCAGCAAGGTCTGGGAGGCGGACCCCGCCGCCTGGAGCAGCGATGCGGCGGTCGGCGTCAAGATCCGTCATCGCCTGGGATGGCTGCACCTCAGTGAGACCATGCAGTCCAAACTGAACGAGATTGCCGCCTGCGTGCGGGATTGCCGCGCGGCCGGCTTCCAGCGCGCGGTGCTGCTCGGCATGGGCGGCAGCAGCCTGGCGCCCGAGGTCTTCCGGCAGGTCTTCGGCGTGGCTGCCGGGGCGCTCGACCTGGTGGTGCTCGACACCACCGACCCCGACACGCTGGCCCACGCGGAAGCCGGCTTCGATCTGGCCCGCACCGTGTTCATCGTGTCCAGCAAGAGCGGCGGCACCATCGAACCCAACAGCCTGCTGGCCTACTTCTGGGAGCGCATCCGCGCGACCGTTCCGGGGGCCACGGTGGGGACGCACTTCATCGCCATCACCGACGCCGACACTTCAATGCATCACCTGGCGTTGGAGAAGGGGTTCCGCAAAATATTTCTTAACCCGGCGGACATCGGGGGACGCTACTCCGCGCTTTCCTACTTCGGCCTGGTTCCGGCGGCCCTGCTGGGCATCGACCTCGGGTCGCTACTGCGCAAGACGGAAGCCATGGTGCACAGTTGCACCGCCGTCGTACCCGCACCGCAGAACCCGGCCATGGTGCTGGGTGCGGCACTCGGGCACTGGGCCACGCAGGGCCGCGACAAACTGACCTTCCTGAGCTCCCCGACGCTCGCCAGCTTCGGCATGTGGCTGGAGCAACTCATCGCCGAGAGCACGGGAAAACTGGGCAAGGGCATCGTTCCAGTGGACGGCGAGGCGCCCGGTGCGCCGGAGGTTTACGGCAACGACCGCGTATTCGTGCGCCTGCACCTGGCCGGCGAGACGCTGGACGAAGGCTGGAAACAGGCCATTCAGCAGGCCGGCCACCCGGTGGTCACCATCACCTTGCGTGACCGCTTTGACTTGGGACAGGAGATGTTTCGCTGGGAGTTCGCCACCGCCGTGGCGGGCGCCGTTTTGAATATCAACCCCTTCGATGAACCCAACGTGCAGGAGAGCAAGGACAACACCGCCCAGGTCATCGCCACCTTCCAGGCCTCAGGCGCGGCCGCCGCGGGGCTGACCTTCGGCAACGCGGCCAACGCCATGGGATTGCGCGCCGTGGCGCCCCACGCCGCGGCCGGTGCCGGGCCGGCAGAACTCCTGCAGGCATGGCTGCAGCTGGCACAGGGGGGCGACTACGTCGCCGTTATGGCTTACTTGGAAGCCTCGGACGCCATCACCGCGCGGTTGCAACGCCTGCGGCTGGCACTCCGCGCCCAGCTCCACGTCGCGACCACATTGGGGTTCGGACCACGTTTCCTCCACTCCACCGGGCAGTTGCACAAGGGAGGCCCCAATCGGGGGCTGTTCCTGCAACTGACCGCGCCGCCGACCGAAGACCGGGACATTCCCGGACAAACGTACAGCTTCGCCACCCTGCTCGCCGCCCAAGCCCAGGGCGATTACCAGTCGCTGGTCACACACCAGCGTCGCGTGCTGCGCATCGACCTCGGGACCGCTGTCGAGGCCGGCTTGGACCAACTCCTGCAAACCCTGCACGCCTCCACGGCCGCGGTGTTGAGCGGGGCCGGGTCCCGCTAATCGACCGGCGCCACCGGAGGGCGCCGCATATGCAGGACGGTGCATGACCACCACTCTTCCCCCCTTGGCGACCGCACCCAACCCCTTGCGCAGCGGTTTGCGCCTGGAACACGCGGCGCCGCCCTGTGCCATCGTCATCTTCGGCGCCTCCGGCGACTTGGTCCAGCGCAAGTTGATGCCCGCCCTCTACTCGCTGGCCCGCAGCCATCAACTGGCCGCCACGACCGCGGTCATCGGCGTCTCCAACGCGCCCTGGGATTCCGCCGCCTTCCGCAGCCACATGAACGCCGCGATGCACGAATACGCCGGCGCCACCTTGGACGCGGCGACCTGGGACCCCTTTGCCGCCCGCATGCAGTACCTGGCCGGCACCTTTGAGGACGCGGCGCTCTACACGAAACTGGGCGAGATATTGAACGCGCTACCCGGCACCGAGGGCAATGTCCTGTTCTACCTGGCCACGCCACCCAGCCTGTTCCCGGTCATCGTCGGGCAGCTCGGACATGCGGGTCTCAACCGCCGACGGCGGCAAGGCGACCGCCCGGCCGGCGAGAACCCGGGCGCCCCGGAGGGCTGGTCACGCATCATCATCGAAAAGCCTTTCGGGCGTGACTTGGCGAGCGCCCGCGCCCTGAACCAGGATGTCCACGCCGCCTTCGCCGAGAACCAGGTCTTCCGCATTGATCACTACATGGGCAAGGAGACGGTGCGCAACATCCTGATCTTCCGCTTCGCCAACGGCATCTTCGAGCCCATCTGGAACCGGCGTTACGTGGACAACGTGCAGATCACCGTGGCCGAGGCGATCGGCATCGAGCAGCGCGGCCACTACTACGAGGAGGCCGGGGCGCTGCGTGACATGCTGCAGAACCATCTCATGCAGGTGCTGACCATCGTGGCCATGGAGGCGCCGGTACGCTTCGAGGCGGAGGCGGTGCGCGATGAAAAAGGCAAGCTGTTGCGCTGCGTCCAGCCCCTGCTGCAGCCCGGCCGACCGGTCGAGCCCTCGCACGTCGAGCGCGTGGCGGTCCGCGGACAGTATGGCCCGGGCTACAGCAACGGCGCCCCGGTGCCGGGCTATCGCCAGGAGGCCGACGTCAACCCGCAGTCGTCGCGCGAAACCTATGCGGCCCTGAAACTCTCCATCGAGAACTGGCGCTGGGCCGGGGTGCCCTTCTATTTACGCTCCGGTAAGCGACTCCCCAAGCGGGTCAGCGAGGTGGCCATCCGCTTCAAGTCGCCCCCCTTCCTGATGTTTCAGGACGTCGCGCCGGGCGCCATCGACGCCAACGTGCTGACCATCCGCATCCAGCCCGATGAAGGCATCTCGCTGCGCTTCGAGGCCAAGGTACCGGGAACCGAGGTGCACCTGCGGCCCGTCAACATGGACTTCCATTACGGCAGCAGCTTCGGCGAGCCGCAGCCCGAGGCCTACGAAACCCTGCTGCTGGACGCCATGCTGGGCGATGCCATGCTGTTCGCGCGCTATGACATGGTGGAAACCGCGTGGGAGCTGGTGGAGCCGGTGCTCAAATACTGGGAAGCCACCCCGGCCTCCGAGTTCCCGAACTACGCGGCGGGCAGTTGGGGCCCGGCAGCAGCCGACACCTTCCTGGCCCGCGACGGGCGGGAATGGAGGCGTCCATGAGCCTGCCTACGGCGCTGGCGCCCGGCGCGTCGCTGGATCTGGACGCCATCGAGACCATGCTGCTGGCGCAACGCCAGGCGCAGAAGGCGACCAGCCGCGCCATGACGCTCAACCTGATCGTTCCGGCCGCCGATGACGGCGACGCGCATGCGGTGGCGGTACAGTTGGCGTCCTTATCGCGCCGCCATCCGGGGCGCGCCTTGTTGCTGGTGCCGCAAGCCGGGGAGGGAAACACCTGGACGGCGCGCATTCTGCCGGCGGCAGAGCTGCTTCAGGAACGGGTGTGCAGCGAGATCGTACAGCTTGAAGCCGGACGCGCCGCCCTCGCCTTCGCTGCCAGCGCCATCTCCCCGCTACTGCACGGCGGCCTCCCGGTGTTCCTCTGGTGGCGCGGCGCGGCGCCGTGGGAGAGCGCTCCGTTTCGGAACTTGGTGCCAATTGCCGATCGGATCCTGCTGGACGGCGACGATCTCGACTTCGACGCCACCGCCTATCGCCGACTGGCAGCCTGGCAGGCGACCCTGCGGCCGGGCTGCGCGCTGAGTGACCTGGTGTGGGCGCGGCTCACCCCCTGGCGGCGGCTGCTGGCGCAGGCAACCGACCTGGCCCACTTGGACCAGCTGGATCAAGTCACCCTGACCTCCTGCTGCGGCAAGCGAGTGTTGAACGGGGCGTCGCTGCTGCTGGCAGGATGGTTCATGTCGGTGCTGGGTTGGGAGATCGATGGCGCGCCCGCGGCCGATACCCTGCATCTGCGCCACGGCGCCGGCCATAACATCAGGATGCGGTTCGACTGCGACCCCGAGGGCGAGCGCGAGGGCTTGCTGCAGCGGGTCAGCCTGCGCACCCGTGGCG
>Ga0102924_1004141_pt1 | contig 14805 bp, 13 predicted proteins | sample PaiPotPPM11metaG_FD_80116 | JGI IMG/M metagenome (GOLD analysis project Ga0102924, IMG submission 80116) | Iron sulfur acid spring bacterial and archeal communities from Banff, Canada, to study Microbial Dark Matter (Phase II) - Paint Pots PPM... ... | reverse complement strand
GCGGCGCCGCGCTCGCGACCGCTCGGGTGGTGGTCGGCGGCGGGCGCGGGGTCGGGAGCGCCGAGGGGTTCGCGCCGCTCGAGGAACTGGCCGGGCTGCTCGGCGGCGTGGTCGGGGTATCCCGCGTGGTGACCTCGGAGGGCTGGCGACCGCACTCGATGCAGGTCGGCCAGACCGGCACCAAGATCACCCCCGACCTCTACCTGGCCTGCGGGATCAGCGGCGCCATCCAGCACTTCGCGGGCTGCGCGGGCGCCAGGCACATCATCGCGATCAACACCGACCCGTCCGCGCCGATGATGACCCGCGCCGACTACGCGGTCGTCGGCGACCTCCATGAGGTGCTCCCAGCTTTGATCAAAGCACTTCGAGCCCGATCACTTTAAGAGAAAAATGAACAGATATTAGGGGATAATTACGCGGGTGAGGTTCTACCGAGTTAAAGAGATGCGGACAGTGCCGCACCCGCTGCGCGGGTTCACGCAAGGGCTGATCGTTTCGGGTAGCACAATCTGGGAGTCGAGTGGGCAGTACGGGATCTCGGCGCTGCGCCGGTACGAGCTTGGCGCGGCGGAGGTATCCGCGTCGGTTTCGCTCCCACCGGAGCTATACGCCGAGGGAATCTGCCAAGCGGGCAAGAGCATCTGGCAGCTCACCTGGAAGGAACGGGTCGCGCTGCGCTGGGATGCCGACAAGCTGGAACTGCTGGAGGAAGTCCCGTTTAACCGGGAAGGCTGGGGCATCTGCGCGGTTCCCGTGGGCAATGACCCGGTGGGCGAAGTCGTGACCAGCGACGGGAGCAGCGAACTGGTGCGGCGCGACCCGGTGACGCTTGAGCCCCGCGAAGTCGTCCTCGTGCGATGCGCGGGCAAGCGCGTGCGCTGGCTGAACGACCTCGCCTGGGCGGGCGGCCTGGTCTGGGCGAACGTCCTGGGGACCACGTGCATCGCGAGCATCGACCTTTCGAGTGGTGAGGTGATCGACGTCGTGGACGCCCGCGCCGCCGGAGAATGGCACGCCGATCCGCAGAAGCTCATGAACGGGATCGCACCGTTCGGCCAGCAGGGTGAGTTCCTCCTCACCGGCAAGGGCTGGCGCTCAATCCGGCATGTCCGGCTCGTCCAGGATCGTGAACGAGGTCAGGTAGACCGTATGCTCGCAGGTCCGCGCTTCTAACGACCTGGCCGTGGCGCCGCGGAGGGGGTAGTGGGTGTAACCGCCGTCGGTGAGGCCCGCGCCGCGCTCGAAGACGTTCCAGGCGCCGAAGTCGCCGGACACCAGCCACGACACACCCGCGGCGGTGAAGTAGAGCGGCAGCATCAGCAGGCCGCCGCACCAGGCGTACTGGGTCGAGTGCCTCGCCTCGTGCCTGAGCAGCGGAGTCTCTCGCTCCAAAGTCGCGCGGCGCGTGATGATCACGTTTCCGAGCGTGAACGCGGGCGCCGACGGAACCGGCAGGCGGTATGCCGTGCCGACGATCAGCCCGTCGGGATAAGGCGCCAGGCGGGCACCGCCCGCCTTAGCAACGCCCAGTCCGGCCAGCGTCGACCCGTTGAGCAGGTTGACCGCTAGCCGGACCCGGTACCTGAGCCGCACTCGCTCAGGAGTGCTCGTTGCGGCCGTCCGTTTCGCCGTTCGACGGCGGGTCGTAGGTCGGCGCGCCGAACGGCCCGTGCGACCCGTTCCCGGTGCCGAGGCCGCCGAAGTCGATCACGTCGTCGGATCCGGTGACGCCGCTCGTCGCGTTGCCGTTGCCGTCGAACGGGTTGTCGAACAAGTGGCTCGTGCCGTAGTCGGCGATGGCGTAGGCAGGCTCGGATACAGGAAGCTCTACCTCCGGCTTGCTGTGCTCGTTGTGCGCCACCTTGGCGGCCAGGTGGTACTCGCTGAGCCGGCCCATGAACGCATCGTCGTGGTACACCGTGCCGTCCACCAGGGGACCGCGCTGTCCCTGGAAGATCGCTTCGATGTCCTCGCCGCTGAGCGTCTTGTGGGTTTCGAGTGCGTGCGCAACGGCAAGCACGTGCCGTTCGTTCTCGCGCAAGACCTGCTGGGTCTGTTCGAGGAGCCGCGTCAGGTTGTCCTCGATCCGGTCGGCGAGCATGCGGCGGGCGATGGCGTCCGCGTCCTCTTGGTTGCCCTTGCCGCGGCCACCGGGCGTGCCGATCTGGAGACGTTGCCCCGCGGAAAGCGACGAGACGGTCTGCCCCATCCCGAAGAAGCCCTCCATCTGTGCCGCGATCATCGTTGCGCCCTCAAGGTCGCCCGAGACCCCGGACGAGTTGTCTTCGTCGAAGAACATCCGCTCCCCGGCCAGTGAGGCGAGGAACACCTGGATGTCCGCTTCGAACTCGCTGCGCCAGGTGACGTACTGGTCTTCCGGCTTGACGGGCTTCACCATCCCGAGGTAGTCGGCGCCCGGCTCGATGGTGGCGAGGTCGATGTCCATGTGGCGCTGGGTTCGGTAGGCGAGCACCGCGTGGCACGCCTCGTGCACGGCGATCGCGTGCCGTTCGCGCTCGATGTACTCAACGTCCTCGGGCGGGCCAAGCTCCTTGAGTTGCTTAGCCCTGATGACGTCCCGGTAGGTGATGACGTCGCGGCCGTCCCTGATCGCGATGATCAGCGCCTCGTTGACCAGGTCCTTGATCTTCGCGCCGCTTGAGTAGGGGGTGATCGTGGCGATTTTGTCGACCTGCTCGGGGGTCAGCTCGTGCGTCACCTTCGCGAGGTATCCCTCGAAGGTGCGGAGGCGTCCTTCCTTGCCCGGGTAGCCGACCTTGTAGATGCGGTCGATACGGCCCGGCCGGAGCAGCGCCGGGTCCAGTGATTCCGCCATGTTCGACGCCATCATCACCAGGATCCGGTAGTGCGGCGGCGGCTTGGGCCGCATGCCGAGTGCTCGCCGCACGACCCGGTTCATGAAGCCGCGTGGCTTCTTCAACCCGGACAACTCGGTGAGCAGCGCCTGAAGCGTGCCCATGCCGGCCATCCCGCCGCCCATACCCCCGGCCCCGCCGACCGGGAGGATCTGCCTGGCCGGCCAAGCAGCAGGGTCTTCCTCAATCCCGGTGCCGGGCGCGACCAACGCGCTCTTGGCCAGGTACCATTGGGCGCTCGGGGAAGCGTACGAGAAGCCATGGCAGCCAGCCATCACGGACGGCGGGCTGAACCTTCCGCCGGGCATGCCACCCTGGGCAATGCCGCGGTTGCCGAGGGAGTCGGCCTCGTCGAAGAAGACGATCACGCCGCCGTAGCGCAGCGACAGCTTGCGCAGCTTGCGAAACAGCGACTTGACCTTAAGGATGCCGACGCCCATGAACATGTTGATGAACGCGCCCGGGTCGACGAATACGTACGGCTTGCCCGTCTCGCCCGCGACCGCCTCGGCCATCAGCGTCTTTCCTGTGCCAGGGGGCCCCCACAGCAGGATGCCGCCCGGCATGTAGCCGCCCCGGTCCTCAACGAGTTCCGGGTTCTCAAGGAAGATGATGTTCTCCTTGATGCGGTCAAGCACGTGGTCCTGGCCCCAGACGTCGGAGAACCTGGTCTTGATGTCGTCGGGGTAGTAGGTGTCCACGCCGCCACGGGACATGAACCAGAACAGCAGGGCGAACTGCGAGATGGTGAGCAGCAGGATAAAGACGATCTGGATGATGAATGGGATCGCGCCCCAGATGAGGGCTGGAATCCGGAACAGGGCGACGGGCGCCGGCGCGTGAATGATCTTGCCCGCGACGATCGCGATGACGGCGAGGATGATGATCCAGCTGACGACCCGGGTGATGCGGAACTTCGTCCACGCCGAGATCTTGCGGTCGCTGAACCGCGCCCACCTGCCCCACACCCTCTTGACCCAGAACTGGTTGTACGCGGCGGAGCGCTCGCTGATGAAGAAGTGGATCTGATGGATCAGCTCAAGCCCCATCAGGACGAAGACCCACGCGCCGATCCGCGCCTGGATCCGGCAGGCGTCGAGGAAACCGATCAGGGGGTTGTTCCCCATGAGCGTCCAGACGAGGATCAGCCAGATGGCGACGAGCAGAATCAGCCACTTAGACCGGTCCCAGAAGGACAGTTTGCGGCGGGTTAGGACGTCTTCCTCTCTGGGGCGACCACCCGTGTAGGTGAGTCCGAGTCCCTGCTCCGGCCGCTCGGCCTTCTTCATGTCGGGCTCCCGACGGTAAATGACGACATAACGGTGTTTATGTAGTTCTGGTTCTGGGAGTAACAGGAGTCGGTGCAGTGCACTTGCAGGGTGTAAAGAATCGTCTGATCGGCATTCGTCAGCACATCTTCATCGAAGGTGTCGGTGACACCGTCGAAGGTGTACTGGAAAGTTTCACGCACCCCGTGCACGCCCTGCTTCGCGCTGATCGTCTGATCCCGTATCTGCGTGAAGTTGGTTCCAGGAAAGCCCTCGGACGTGTCCGTCTGCCGGGTCGACGAGGTGACGGGCAGCCAGAGGTCCCGCATGGCGTCGTAGGAAAGCTCGTTGCTGCCGGTCGAGGACAACTGGCCCACCTCGGCGAACACGAAGGGCTGGTTAAGCGCGATGGAGTCGTTATGGCCGGCGGACGGGGCCGAACTCGCGTCAAACGCGGTGGACCAGATGCCCGAGCTTGAACTGCCCGCCGCCTTGAGCGCCGCGTTCAGGTCCTGCTGGGAGATCTGGTGCCATTGAGACGGCACCTTGTAGTACGTGCCCGCTGACGAATCCGCCACGTAGGTGTACGCAGGGGAGCCGCAGGCGCTCAATCCCACCGTCGCGAGTGCACTCATGAGGAGGAAGGTCAGCCCCCCGGTGAGGCCTCGTCTTGAGCGGAAGGCCCGATTCGTCAAAAGGGTGACCTCCACACTTGTGTTCTCTTGCTCAGTATGCCGTTTCATATCGTTTTGGTAAAGGTGGTCAGGGCACCGAGCGAACGCGGCTGACTGTCAGCGCTGCCATGATCGTTACCAAGCCCGCGAGTGCGAAGAGGGCGGAGTAGCTGTTCATCAGCCCAAGTACTACCCCGGCCGCGAGCGGAGCCACCACCAGCGGAAGGTTATAGGCCATGTTGATCAGGCCGACGTCCTTGCCGCGGTCGACGGCGGCCGGAAGGACCTGGGTCAGCAGCGCGGGCCCGGCGGACCAGTAGGTACCGAAGCCGGCTCCTAGCAGCGGCGCTGCCACCAGCGCAAAGCCCCAGGTCGGCGAGGCGGCCAGGAGCACCGCCGCGAGCGCCATCACTGCCGCCGAGCCGATGACGAAAGGCTTACGCTTTCCCGACCGGTCCGACATCGTGCCGAGCACCGAGCCCGCGGCGAGCAGCGCGACCGCGTACAGCGCCATGAGGATCAGCAGCCCAGTCTGCGGGTCGTGGTAGTGCGCGCTCCTGGAAAGGAAGTAAAGCAGGTACAGCGTGCCCAGGTCGTTGCCCAGGTTGACGAGGAAGTGCGTCACCCATCCCCAGGCGAAGTCCGGGTAGGCCCGCGGCGACACCCATAGCCGGCGCAGCGCCGTGGAGACCGGGTGGTCGGGCTTGTATTCGGCGGGCAGCGGCTCGTCGGCCGTGCGCAGCGTGAACGCCGCGGCGAAGCCGACGACAATGACCGCGCACGCGACGTACCCGGCGGACATCCGGGTGATGATCACGGTGACGAGCAGCGCGCCGAGCACGGTACCGAGCATCTGGCTGATCCCGATCAGTGCGCCGATCGTGCCGCGCTGGCTCACTGGCACGCGGTCGGGCAGCGCCGCGGTGAGCGTGGCGAGCATGCCGCCGAGGCCGAGTTCGGCGATGAACCAGCCCACCGCCATGACGGCGATGGCGGGTGACGCGGCGACCACCAGGATGCCCGCCGCGGCGACGACCGCGCAGCCGAGGGTCCACGGGTGGCGGCGGCCGCGCGGCGAGGTCGTCCGGTCGGACAGCGCGCCGACCACGGGGTTGGCGATCAGCCCGGCGATGGCTCCCACGCCCATCACCACCGACAACAGGACCGCGTCGGTGCCGCTCGGCACGACGTTGCCCTTGGTGACGTGGTCGTGCAGCGACTGCACCTGCTCGGGCAGCAGCACCTGGATCGGCGCGTAGATGGCGAGCCACAGCCCAATGTTGGCGAGGAAGAGCAGCCCGGTCCAGTTCCGCCTGACCGGCACAGTGGGTTCGGCCAGGGCCGCCGGCAGCGTGGTCTTCGTACTCGCCGCGATGGCTTCATCCATCGTTGTCTCCCGGTCTTGTCGTGACGTTCGGCTCGGCCGGTGAAATGAACCGGTTCATCCTCATGATGAAGAGATTCAGTGTTTACCCGAAGTTGCGGCTATTACCCGAAGCACTGCCCTTCACCGCGGTATGTCGGAACGCCTTGCGCCATACCGTCCTTCTGTTCGATGAGGTGGTATTCGGTGAGCCGCTCGGCGAGCTCGCCGCCCTTCGCGTGCCGCAGCCAGACCCGGTCGCCGATGCCGAGTGCGTCCGCCGGCGTCCCCACCACGGGGGTCTGCACTTCACCCGCGCCTTCGACGCGGGTCAGCCGCAGCCCAGCGGGACGGAACGGCTTCGGCAGCCGGTCGGGCGTCCCCGTGCCCGACGCGATGTAGCCGCCGCTGAACAACGTGGCCACGCCCGGCGCGGGCCGCCGCACCACGGGCAGCGCGAACTGCAGCGCAGGCCTTGGGTGAAACTTGCGGTACGCGTCGAACAGCGTCGGCCCGACGAGCCCAGAGCCGGCGGCGAGCTCGGTGACGGACTCATCGGCGGCGGTCGATTCCAGCGAGCCGGTGCCGCCGCCGTTCACGAACTCGAGTGGTGCGAGCGCGCGGATCCTGCGGACGGCCTCCGACCGGCGCTCCCGCAGCTCCGCCGCCGAGCGGGCCTGCATCGCCTGGACGATGCGGGCACGGACGGGACGACCGGACGGCGCGTCGCCGAGACCCGCGATCTGACCCTCGTAGCCGAGCACGCCGACGAGCGCGTACCCGGGACGCCGCAGGACGGTCTCCGCGAACAGCGCGGCCTCCGCGGGGGTGCGCAGCGGCGACCGCCAGGTGCCGACCTGGATGACCGGGCCGTATGGCAGTGGGCGCCAGGACATGTCGAGGTCGAGGCAGACGCGGATCACCGGGTGGTCGGCGCCGAGCGTCGCGTCGATGAAGTCGAGGTGGCCCGCCGAGTCGATGGTCACCGTGATGTGCTGGCGGGCGGCGTCGTCGGCCGCCAGCGCTCGCAGCGCGGCCCGGTTCGCGGTCGGGTACGCGACGAGCAGGTCCTCGGTGGTACCGCTCGCGTGCAGCCAGAGTGCCTCGGCGAGCGAGTATGACATGACGCCCCGGTATCCTGGCCGGGCCAGGGCGCGTTCGATCAGGTGCCGGCAGCGCAGTGACTTGCTCACCACCCGGATGGGCACCCCGTTGGCCCGCCGGACCAGGTCACGCGCGTTGGCGTCGAACGCGGCGAGGTCGACGACAGCGAACGGCGGGTCCAGGTGAGCGGTCGCACGCTCAAGCTGGTCCCTGTCATCAACGGGTCTCGACATTATGCCTGACATGCGGAAACAGTAACCGCTCCGGCGCGAAAGCGGGACCACTGGGGCGTAAAAACAAGAAGACGGACCAATGACCTGGCAGAACTGGGCAGGCACGGCGAGCGCGGACCCCGCACGGCGGGCCTGGCCGCGCAGCGTGGAAGAAATAGGACAGGCCGTCGCGGCCGCCGCGAAGGACGGCCTGACCGTGCGGGCGCTCGGCAGCGGGCACTCCTTCACCCCGGCGGCGGCGACGTCGGGCGTCGCGCTTGACCTTTCCGGCTGGGCCGGAGTCACCGCCGCGGACCTGGACTCCGGTCTCGTCACCGTCCGCTCCGGCACCACGATCAGGGAATTGAACGCCGCGCTCGACACCCTCGGCCTCGCGATGGCGAACCTCGGCGACATCGACGCCCAGACGGTCTCCGGCGCGATCTCCACGGGAACCCACGGCACCGGCGCGGGCCTCGGCGGCATCGCGACCCAGGTGACGGGGCTCGAGCTGGTGCTCGCCGACGGGTCGGTCGTCTTTTGCTCGGCCGATGAGAACCCCGACCGGTTCGGCGCGGCCCGCGTTTCGGTCGGCGCGCTCGGCGTGCTTTCGACGGTGACGCTGCAGTGCGTTCCGGCCTTCACGCTGGCCGCCGACGAGCGGCCCATGGCCATGGACGAGGTGCTCGCCAGGTTCGGCGAGTTCACGGCGGGCAACGACCACTTCGAGTTCTACTGGTTCCCCTACGGCAAGAACGCGCTCGTCAAGCGGAACAATAGGGTCAACGACGCGGATGGCCCCGACGCGATGCCGCGGTGGCGGCGGTTCTTCGAGTACGAGGTCATGGAGAACGCCGCGTTCGGCGCGCTGTGCCGGACGGGACGGGCGGTACCGGCCACGATCAAGCCGCTCAACCGGCTCGCCGCCGCCACCCTGTCGAAGCGCACGTACTCGGCGCCGTCGCACCAGGTCTTCGTGACTCCGCGGCGGGTCAGATTCGTCGAGTCGGAATACGCCGTTCCCCGCGAGTCGCTGCACGACGTGCTCGCGGAGTTGCGTGCGGGCGTCACCGGGCTGGCCAACCCGGTCATGTTCCCCGTCGAGGTCCGCGTCGCCGCCGCCGACGACATCTGGCTGTCCACCGCCTACGGGCGCGACTCCGCCTACGTGGCGATCCACCAGTACGTCGGGCTGCCCTACGCGGACTACTTCCGGCTGTTCGAGTCGATCGCTACCTCGGTCGGCGGACGCCCGCACTGGGGCAAGATGCACACGCGCGACGCTGCCTACCTTCGCTCTGTATACCCGCGGTTCGACGATTTCCTGCGCATCCGCGACACGCTGGACCCGTCGCGCCGCTTCGCCAACCCATACCTGCAGCAGGTCTTCGGCGACTGAGGCCGGTGGCGCGGGCGCTGGAAACGCTTTGGCCCAGCGGGCCATCGGAGCAGAACCCAGACCCGTGAGCCGAACGCCGCTGCCTTACGTGTCTCACAGTGGACGGTGAGTAACGCCTCCGGGCTCCGACACGGCTGTGAGGTCACACGGTGGGTAGCGACGGACTTGGGCTTTACGGCCTCGGGAATGCTCTTCTGGGGCTCGACGCCCATCTGATCAGCGAGATTCCTCGCCGACAGGATGCGCATCTTAACGGAGGGCAGCAGCAGGCCTTGCCGGATTCCGGTCGGGCTCAGCGGGTCTCCGCGCTCGTGGCCGCCTATCACGCGGGGACTGCCGGAGACCTGGCTCGTCCAGTTGCCTTCGGGTGGGTGCGGACGGTGCCTGGCGGTCCAGTAAGCGTTATCGCTGCTGGGGATGCACTTGTTGGCAGCGTGGATGACGGGTCGGCGGAGGTATTGCTCTCGTTGCCCGCGGGGGCTCGGGGCCGCGCGCTTTCTCCCGGTGAACTTGCCGAACTTGTAGGAAGGCTTGAGTGCTGGCGGGAGATCGCCGGGATCAGCGACGGGTTGCTCCTGCCGGACGGACAGGCTGGCGGAGACGCTGGCCCGAAGGCAGACCGGTGGACGGGACTGTCGCTCGATGACGGGCTGCTTGGGAGCTGGGCCGGGGCGTTTGCGTGGCTGGCGATCGCTGAGCCGGTGGCTCCGGCGGAGTTGCGTGGGCTGGCGGAGGATGTGGGAGCGCGGCAGCGGGTTGCCGAAGGCCTGGCCGATCGGTTTGCCGAGCAAGACGTGGCGGCGCGACGGCTCAAAGCGCGGCATGCTGAGCTGCTGCGTGGCGGGACGGGAGGCTTCTGGCGGATTCGCGTTGTGGCGGGCGGTACCGATGAGGTGAGTGCGGCGCGAGTTGCTGGGTTGTTCTGCGCGGCGACGGACCTCACTGGGCTGCCCTATGCGTTGAGTCCGGGGCCGAAGGTGCCCGGCGCATCCAGGCCGGCGGTTGAACCTGGCGGCGACGGCGTTCCCGCCGCGCCGTTCTACGGGTCCACCGAACTGCTTGCCGCGCTTGTCCGGCCGCCGGAGGCGGAGGTTCCCGGTGTGCGCTTCGCGCTCCGGCCGGACTTCGACGTGACGCCGGAGAAACCTGTCGGCGAACCAGGCGCCCGCGGCGACGGCATCCGGCTCGGTGAGGTGCTCGACCGGAACCTGATGCCCGCCGGGCCGTTGGCGCTGTCCACCGACTCGCTCAACCGGCACGTGTTCGTCTGCGGCGCCACCGGGGCAGGCAAGTCGCAGACGGTCAGGCGCTTGCTCGAGGCGGCTACCGGGTGCGGCATTCCGTGGCTGGTCGTCGAGCCGGCTAAGGCCGAGTACCGCCTGATGGCCGGCCGCTTGCCAGGCACAGAAGTGATCAGGATCAGGCCCGGAGAGCCCGACGCGATCGCGGCCGGGCTGAACCCGCTTGAGCCCGCGGTTGCCCGTGATGCGCGCGGTGCGGAGGCCAGGTTTCCCCTGCAGACGCACGCGGACCTGGTCAAGGCGCTGTTCATCGCGTCCTTCCAGGCGGAGGAGCCCTTCCCGCAGGTGCTCAGCGCCGCGCTCGGCCGGGTGTACGAGGAAGCAGGCTGGGACCTCGCGCTCGGCGAGCCGAGCGGTTACCCGCCCGCGGAGTACGCACCCGCCTATCCCACGCTCACGTCGCTGCAGCGCGCGGCGGAGCGCGTAGTGGCCGAGATCGGCTACAGCCAGCGGGTCACCGACGACGTACTCGGCTTCATCAGGGTCAGGCTCGCCAGCCTCAGGCAGGGCACAACCGGGCGGTTCCTCGAGGGCGGTCACCCGCTTGACTTCGCGGCTCTCCTGCGCGGGAACGTCGTGCTCGAGATCGAAGACGTCGGCGACGACGCGGACAAGGCGTTCCTCATGGGCACCGTGCTCATCAGGCTCGCCGAGCACCTGCGGCTTACCCACCGGACCGCCGGGCGCCCGCCCGGCCTGGCCCACCTGACCGTCATCGAGGAGGCGCACCGGCTGCTGCGCCGCCCGGAGCCGGGTGCGGCGGGCGCCGCCGCGCACGCGGTCGAACTGTTCGCCGGGCTGCTCGCGGAGATCCGCGCCTACGGCGAGGGCCTCGTGATCGCCGAGCAGATCCCGTCCCGCATAGCGCCCGACGCGATCAAGAACACGGCGGTGAAGGTCACCCACCGGCTCCCTGCGGCCGACGACCGGGAGGCGGTCGGCGCGACGATGAACGCCACGCCCAGCCAGTCGCGCTACCTCGTCACCCTGCCGCCCGGCCGGGCGGCCGTGTTCTCTGACGGCATGGACTTTCCTGTTCTAGTCCAAGTCGAGGACGGTACCGAACGAGAGGTTGCTTCGCCCGCAGGCACCGCCGACGCCCACGGGGTGGTGGGCCCAAGGTCGGCCAGTTGCGGCGGCGAATGCCGGGCCAGGCCCTGCACGCTGCGGGAGATGCGCGGCGGGCAGCGGGTGCTGGAAACCGTCTCTTGGGTCAGGCTGTGGTCGGAGTTCGCGGTGCTCGCGCACCTGACCGGCTGGCCGATGCCGGTACCCACGCCCGCCCTGCTTGCCGGACTGCGGGCGGTGCCCGCGCGGCTGGCTCAGTGCGCGGCTTCGCACGCGGTCGACGCGGCCGTGGCGGTGCGCCCGGTGATCGCCAGGCCAGCCGCCCTCGCCGCGCACGTGGCGGAGGCGATCCGCGCGCGAGCGGAAACCTCTGCCTGGCTGTGCCGCCCCGACGAACCGGAGTGGCTGCTCGGTGCGAAGGTGACGGACGACGTCGTCTTCGGCCTCGCGCGCCCGTCGGTTCTTGAGGCGCCGGGAACGCGCGACTCCTTGGCCGAGGCTTTCATCGACTGCCAGTGGCCCTTGCAGTATCTCCCGGAGACCTAGCTGCCGATCTCGCTGTCGAGGGTGGCCTGGGCGGCGAGCTGGTCGCGGAGGCCGCGCTCGTCGTCGGAGTCGAGCGTCATGACGCGACCCGTCCCGAGATCCTGGCGGCGCAGGACCGAACCGGTCCGGGTGGCCCACCAGCGGCCCGCATTGCTCCGCCAGATGTGCCACCCGGGAAACTCGGCTTCTAGCTGCGCGACCCGCTCGTCCCACCCTGCCATGACGTGGTCCTCCTGGAGTGGAACGGCGGTCCCCTTATTAAAATGAACGTGCATCTGCACGGTGTCAAGTGATCACCTGTGACAGGAGGTCACCTGCTACCCGCGCTTACCACCGGGATGCTGTCACCTGTCCATTCACTGAAGTTTCGGTGTCCTGGTCCTTGGGCTTCTCGGACCTGGGCTTGGTGGCGTCCGGGCTGCCCGGCGTGGACTGGTCGGCCTTCTCTGCGAGGGTCTCCTCCTCAGCGACCAGCTCGGTGTCGGCGGCCATCGCGGCGCGGTAGCGGAAGCGAGCCACCGCCGCGGCGGCACCGAAGGCGGCGAGAACGGCCGCGCCGAGCAGGGACCAGGTCAGTATCGATGACCTCTTCGGCCTTGTGTCCGGCGGGCTGACCTGGCGGGCGGTGTTGTGCAGCGCGGTGGATACCTTGGGTGCCACCGTCGTCGTGCAGTACTCGGCGGCGATGTCGAGGCGCGGGGCCGCCCAGGTCCTGGCGGTGTAGACCCCTTGCTTGACGCCCTTGCTCAGGCCGGCGGCGGCCGTCTGAGCGGCGTCGCTCGCGGTCTGCGCCGCGCTGGTAGCGGCCGCCGCGGCTACGCCCGCGGCATTCTGGGCGGCAAGCGCGGCGCTCTGCGTGGCACTTGCCGCGTTGACGGCCGCGACCGAACTGGCTGTCCGTGCGCGCTTGGCGGCCTTGATTGTGCTGCTGGTATCGACATCAGCAGCCTTTTTCCATGTCAGCGACATTGAGTAACTCCCTCGTCGGTCTCGGTAGCTCAAGGTTCCCAACGATCGCGGGTTCAATCATTGGGGCCGTGACGGAACGCCACTACGGTGGAGCCGGTACGGTGAAAGTAATGCCGGGTTGTCCGGCCTCACGATGAAAACCGGAGTCACATCAATGAGCGAAGCACTGACCGCGACGCTGACGACGACGCAGGGGACAATCACCGTCCGGCTGTTCCCCGACCACGCGCCGAAAACAGTGCGTAACTTCGTCGAGCTTGCCGAGGGCGGCAAGGAATGGACGAACCCGGTGACCCGGGCCAAGAGCAAGGACAAGCTCTACGACGGCACGATCTTCCACCGGGTAATCACCGGCTTCATGGTCCAGGCGGGCGACCCCCTAGGTAACGGTACCGGCGGCCCCGGCTACACCTTTGACGACGAGATCCACCCCGACCTGCGGTTCGACAAGCCGTACCTGCTCGCCATGGCCAACGCCGGCCTGAACCCCGACGGTACGGGCACCAACGGCTCGCAGTTCTTCATCACCACCGTGCCCACCCCGTGGCTGAACGGCAAGCACACGATCTTCGGCGAGGTCATCGACGGCGCCGACGTTGTGGAGAAGATCAGCCGCGTGCAGACTGTTCCTGGCGACCGCCCGGTGACCGACGTCGTGCTGCAGTCGGTCAGCATCCGGCGTAGCTAGAAGGAGGCGGTAACCCCCCCATGACCGCGCCGGACCCGGCCAACACGACCGGACAGGAAGTCCCGCCCACTTGCTACAAGCACCCGAACCGGGAGACTTGGGTCTCCTGTGTCCGGTGTGGTCGCCACGCCTGCCCCGACTGCCTCCGCCAGGCGGCAGTCGGGCAGCAGTGCGTGGAGTGCGTACGCGAAGCGAGCCAGGGAACGCGCAAGGCGAAGACTGCCTTCGGCGGGCGGCCCGTCACGACCGCCGCCGTGACCTGGACCCTAGTCGGCATCAACGTGCTGATCTTCCTGATCGAGGTGGCCAAGCCGGATGTCCTGTACGCGTGGGGCATGCTCGGCACGCGGGCGCTCGCACCGGACGGCCTTCAGTCCGGGGTGTCGGGCGGCCAGTGGTACCGGCTGATTACCTCGGCCTTCATCGCGCCGGGAACCTCATTCAGCGGCCTTGGATTCCTCGACATTCTGTTCAACATGTGGGCGCTCGTGGTAGTGGGACCGAGCCTTGAGCAGATGCTCGGCCGGGTGCGCTTCCTGGCGGTCTACCTGCTCAGCGCAGTCGGCGGCTCGGTCCTCTTCTACTACATGGAGCCCTACGGCCTGGCGGCGGGCGCGTCGGGCGCGATCTTCGGCCTGTTCGGCGCCTGGTTCGTGGTCGCGAGGAAGCTGCGCCTCGACGTCCGGGGCATCGTCACGATCATCGCGATCAACCTGGTGTTCAGCCTCGTCTACCGATCAACGATCGCCTGGCAGGACCACGTCGGCGGCCTGATCGTCGGCGCGCTGACCGCCGCGGCCTTCGCCTACGCGCCACGCAAGAACCGGACGGCCTTCCAGGTCGGCGTCGCGGTCGTCATCCTGGCCATCCTGGTCGTGCTGGTGATCTTCCGCAGCCACGAGCTGACGTCCCAGCTTGGCGCCTAATGCCACCTGGTCGCGAGCACCACGCCCGTGACGATCAGCGCGAAGCCGCAGACCAGGTTCCAGCCGCCGAGGCTGCGCAGCACCGGCATGTCCGCCTGGGTGACGTAGTAGAGCGCGATCCAGGCCAGCCCGACCACAAGGCAGCCGATCATCGTCGGCGCGAGCCACGGCGGGCTCACCTTGCGCTTCGGCGATCGCGTCGGCGGCGGCGTGTAGACCGGCTTCTTCCGGACGCGGGACTTAGGCACCGCGCACCTCCTGTCGGGACTCAAATCTGCTCGGGGTAAGGGTAATGCACGAAGCTTGGGCGTAGCCCAGTTATCGCCGCAGGCACCCTCTCGGCCCCGGGGCGGCCCGTCGGCGCGGGCCTGGACGAGCTAAAGCCCGCCCAGGCCGTTGCCGTTGCCG
>Ga0102924_1004140_pt1 | contig 14806 bp, 12 predicted proteins | sample PaiPotPPM11metaG_FD_80116 | JGI IMG/M metagenome (GOLD analysis project Ga0102924, IMG submission 80116) | Iron sulfur acid spring bacterial and archeal communities from Banff, Canada, to study Microbial Dark Matter (Phase II) - Paint Pots PPM... ... | reverse complement strand
TCTGAAGGACAAGGATCTGCTAACCAAGCTTTCGCAGATCGCCGAAGCCCGTTATCGGGTCGGCAAAGGCGTTCAGCAGGACGTTCTCCGATCACAAGTCGAGATTTCATTACTGCTGCAACGGCTCACGGTGTTGCAACAGCAAAGAATTACTTCGCAGGCACGGCTGAACACTCTGCTGGCGCGCAGTCCGGAAGCACCACTCAACCAAGCCAAAAATGTCGAGCGGACACCTTTGAACTACTCGCTTGACGATCTTTATAGACTCGCACGTCAGAACGATCCCGGCCTTCACCGCGAGGAACAGATGATTGAGCGCAACCAACTCGCGGTGAACTTGGCTCAGAAGGACTATTACCCGGATCTGAGCGTTGCATACATGTATCAGCAGCGTCCCATGATGCCTGACATGCACGGGATGACGTTCACCGTAAACATCCCGGTCTTCTACAAGAGCAAACAACGCGAAGAAGTGAGGCAGGCCACAGAAGAGCGGCTTTCGGCCGAGAGCAGCCGCGACAATCGGAAGAACGAGCTAAATTTCGAACTCAAACAGCAATACCTGGCGGCCAAGGCTTCGGATGAACTCCTGAGGTTATTCTCTGAGGGTGTGGTACCGCAGTCATCATTGGCACTGGAGTCCTCGATGTCCGCCTACCAGGTTGGCACAGTGGACTTCCTCAGCGTCATAGGAAATTTCTCGACAGTCTTGAATTACGAAATCGACTACTACCGCGAACTAGCGAATTATCAATCTTCGTTGGCGCGCATGGAGAGCATGGTGGGCGTGGACCTGACTTCGACGGCCGCGCAACCGGGCAACCAGCACCCGGCGGGAGGAGAGTGAAGCAATGTTTTACAAAGTCTTAAGAATCTCGGGACTTGTCGCAGCTATCGCGCTAGCGGTAGGAGTGACCTTCGGCGGAAGAGTTTCAGCCCTCTTCCAAGGCCAACAGGTTGCTTCGCGGAAGAGTGCAACAGGAAACGAGCGCACGGTTCTCTATTGGTACGACGCGATGAACCCGCAGCACCACTACAACAAACCCGGAAAAGCCCCGGCCGGAATGGACCTCGTGCCTCAATATGCGGAGGGCAACTCTTCTCAGGGTACAAGTACGACAAGCGCATCGGGGCCGGGCGGCGAGCGGAAGATTCTTTTCTGGTATGACCCGATGCATCCGGCCTATAAGTCTGACAAACCAGGAATCGCGCCGGATTGTGGCATGCAACTGGTTCCCAAGTACGCCGATGATGAAACGGCAAAGATGCCCGCTGGCAGCGTCAGAATCGCACCAGACAAGCAGCAACTGATCGGCGTCAGAACCGCCACTGTCGAGCGGCAGGCACTGGCGCGCACCGTGCGCACGACTGGTCAGCTTACGAGCGATGAAACGAAGCTTGCGCATATCCATGTGAAGGTCACCGGGTACATCGACAAGAGTTACGTCGATTTCGTCGGGCAACTCGTCAAGAAAGGCCAACCACTCTTCACGCTTTACAGCCCGGACCTTGTGGCTACCGAACAGGAATACCTGATCGCCAAGCGCGGCGCGAAGGAGATGGGCTCCTCGCAATTCCCCGACGTGTCACAGGGATCGCAGTCGCTGCTGCGTTCAACGCGTGAGCGGCTCAAACTGTGGGACATCAGCGACGAGCAAATCAAGAAGCTCGACGAGACTGGCGAGGTCACGAAAACTTTAACCTTCTACTCGCCCGTCAGTGGCTTCGTGACCGACCGCAAGGCGTTTCCACAAACTGCCGTCACCCCGGACATGGATCTGTATGCGATCAGCGATCTCTCCACGATCTGGGTGAACGCAGATGTGTACGAGTACGAGGTGCCGTTTGTGAAAGTGGGCCAGACCGCGGACATGGAACTGAGCTACTACGCCGGAAAGACCTATGCGGGGAAAATTACCTACATCTACCCGACTGTAGACCCCATCTCCCATACGGTAAAGGCACGCATCGAGTTTGCGAACCCTAATTTCGACTTGAAGCCGCAGATGTTCGCCAATGTGCAGTTGAAGATCAACTACGGCAAGCAGATTGTGGTACCGCAGGAAGCGATTATGGATTCCGGGGACAAGCAGTACGTGTTTGTCGTCCACGATGGCGGCGTGTTCGAACCGCGCGTGATTCAAATGGGCGCGAAGCTCGAAGGCAACGTGGTCGTTTTGTCTGGCCTCAATGCAGGGGAGACCATCGTGACCTCGGGAAACTTCCTAATCGATTCCGAGAGCCGTCTGAAGAGCGCAATGGCCGGGATGCAGCACTAAGGAGACTCGTATGGCAAAGAAAGCGACGATTTATTCAGCAATCGTCTTGATCGTCTTCGCAGGCTTGTTCGCAGGCGGCTACTTGCTGGTGAACCGCCGCTCGCAGACGGAATGCGGATTCTGCCAACGTCACATCAATCCGAAAGCACATGTCGTGGCAGAAGTCGGCGGGAAGCGACGGAACGTCTGCTGTGCGCACTGTGCAGTGACGGAAGCACGACAGGAGAAGAAGCCCCTGCGGCTGATCGAAGTGACGGATTATCCCACGGGAAAGATGGTGAGCCCAGAAGGGGCGTGGTTTGTCGAGGATAGCCGCGTGATCGCGTGCGAACACGACATGTCCAAGATGGATGAATCGAAGCACGCGGAACAGTTGGCCTTCGATCGGTGCTCGCCCGGCACGTTCGCGTTCAGCGAGCGAAAAGCAGCGGAAACGTTCGTTGCCCAGAACGGTGGTGTCTTGCGGAGCCTACCCGAAGTGCTGGCGGAGGCCCAACAGCAATGATTAACCGAATTATCGACATTTGCGCAAAGAACAAATTCCTCGTCTTTCTCTTCATCGGCGTGGGCGTGCTGGTTGGCTGGCATTCGATGAAGAACACGAAGCTGGATGCGATCCCAGACCTGTCGGACACGCAGGTGATTGTGTATTCCAAGTGGGACCGCAGCCCGGACATCATGGAAGATCAGGTGACGTATCCCATCACCTCGGCACTACTGGGCTTGCCCAAGGTGAAGGACATCCGCGGCTTCTCAGACTTCGGCTACTCCTACGTCTACATTATCTTTGAGGAAGGCACCGATATTTACTGGGCCCGCTCGCGGACGCTTGAATATTTGAATTCCGTTGTTCCACGCCTGCCGAAAGGCGTCAGCGTTGAGTTGGCAAAGGATGCGACCGCTGTCGGTTGGGTATATCAGTACGCTCTGGTCGATACCACCGGGCAATACAGTATTGAGAAGATACGAAGCTATCAGGATTGGTATTTGCGCTACGCGCTGCAGTCCGTGCCCGGTGTCGCCGAAGTGGCACCCCTGGGTGGCTTCGTGCGGCAATATCAGGTCAACATCGACCCCAACAAGCTGCTCGGCTACAAGATCCCGATCAACATGGTCGTGGACGCCATCGGCAAGAGCAACAACGATGTCGGCGCCCGACTTGTCGAAATGGCCGGTCGCGAATATATGGTGCGCGGGCGTGGTTACATCAAATCGCTCGATGACATTGGCAAAATCGTCGTTATGTCGAACCCACAGACAGGCACGCCTGTGCTGGTGAAGGACCTTGCCACTGTGACCTTCGGGCCCGACATGCGGCGTGGTGTTGGTGAACTGGATGGCCAGGGGGAAGCAGTCGGCGGTGTCGTCATCATGCGGTTCGGAGAGGACGCGCAAAAGGTCATTGAGCGGGTTAAGCAAAGGATCAGCGACATTGAGACTACCCTGCCGAAGGGTCTAAAGATCGTCAACACCTATGACCGTTCGGACCTGATCGACCGCTCCGTAGATAACCTGAAACACACGCTCATTGAGGAACTGATCATCGTCAGCCTGGTGATCATGATCTTTCTGTGGCACTTCCCCAGCGCATTCATTCCCATCATTACCATTCCGGTCACCGTGATCCTAGCGTTCATTCCCATTCAGATGAGCGGCATGTCGGCCAATATCATGTCGCTCGGCGGAATCGCTATCGCCATCGGAGCCATGATTGATGCGGCCGTCGTAGTTGTCGAGCAGACACACAAGAAGCTGGAGCACTGGAATGCGGAAGGGCGGCCTGGGGACTATCACGAGGTCGTGATCTCGGCCGTAAAAGAAGTCGGGGGAGCCAGCTTCTTCGCGCTGCTCGTCATCGCCGTCGCCTTCCTGCCGGTGTTCACGCTCGAAGCGCAAGAAGGACGCCTGTTCAAGCCGCTGGCGTTCACCAAGACGTTTGCCATGGCAATCGCGGGGGTGCTGGCCATCACTCTCGATCCCGCCATGCGATTGCTGTTTACTCGCATGGACAAGTTTACGTTCCGTCCGCGATGGCTGGCAGCAATCGTCAACAGTGTGCTGGTTGGCACGATCCACAGTGAAGACAACCACCCCATCAGTCGCCCCTTGATGAAGCTCTATCACCCAGTGGTTGAGTTCGTGCTGGAACACAAGTGGAAGACTATCGCCGCCGCCGTTATTGCCATGGTGCTTACCGTGCCGGTGTTCTTTCGGCTCGGCTCGGAGTTCATGCCGCCGCTCGATGAGGGCACTCTGCTGTATATGCCTTCGACCTTACCTGGCTTGTCCGTAACGGAAGCCTCACGGCTACTTCAGGTGCAGGACAAGATCATCAAGAATTTTCCCGAAGTTGAACGCGTATTCGGTAAGGCCGGCCGTGTGGAGAGTGCCACCGATCCTGCACCCTATTCGATGATGGAGACTGTCATTACCCTGAAGCCCCAAGCGGAGTGGCCAAAACGCGAACGCTGGTACTCGAAATGGGCTCCCAATTGGCTACAGGGCACACTTAGCCGTTTCTGGCCGGACCACCAGACCACGCAAGAATTAATTTACGGTTCGGGAGGTCTGAACGATGCGCTCACCATGCCTGGGCTAGCGAATGCCTGGACCATGCCGATCAAGGCGCGTATCGACATGCTGACCACCGGAATACGCACCCCGCTCGGGATCAAGGTGCTCGGTTCCGACCTGAGCGAAATTGAGAAAGTCGGCGGACAAATCGAGATGGCGCTAAAGGACATCCCCGGGACAACCAGCGTGTTTGCTGAGCGGACGACTGGCGGGTATTTTCTGGACTTCGACATCAAACGCGATCAGCTCGCACGGTATGGTCTAACCGTCGACGATGCCAATGATGTTCTGATGTCCGCCGTGGGCGGTGAGCCGGTAACCACTACGATTGAGGGCCGGGAGCGGTACTCGGTAAACGTCCGCTACTTGCGCGACTACCGCAGCGACATCGACGCGTTGCAGCGAGTGCTGGTCAACACGCCTTCCGGTACGCAAATCCCGTTGGGGCAGGTTGCCGACATCTCGCTCAAGACTGGCCCCGGCATGATCCGCGATGAAAATGGCCGGCTCAGCGGATATGTCTACGTCGATGTCTCGGGACGCGACATCGGCAGCTATGTCACGGACGCGAAAAAGGTCGTCGCAGAGAAAGTCAGCGTCCCCGCCGGCTATCAACTGGTCTGGAGCGGACAGTATGAATCAATGGAGCGTGTAAAAGAACGCCTGAAGATCGTGCTCCCGATCACGCTCTTCATTGTCTTCTTGTTGCTGTACTTCAACACCAAGTCGACGGTGAAGACTTTCATCATCCTCCTCGCAGTGCCTTTCTCGGCGATTGGTGCGATCTGGTTCCTCTACCTCCTCAACTACAACATGAGCATTGCAGTGTGGGTTGGGCTCATCGCGCTGCTAGGAGTGGATGCGGAAACGGCGGTCTTCATGCTGCTGTACCTCGATCTCGCCTACCACGATGCCATCAGCAAGGGACGAATGAACACCTGGGATGACCTGCGGGAGGCCATCGTCGTAGGAGCCGTCAAACGTCTCCGTCCCAAGGTGATGACGGTCGCCTGCATGCTATTCGGGCTGCTGCCGATTATGTGGTCCGTGGGGAGTGGTGGTGACGTGATGAAGCGAATTGCTGCTCCCATGATTGGCGGGATTATCACCTCGTTCCTGATGGAACTCATTATTTATCCGCCAGTCTTCGCAATCTGGAAGTGGAACTTCGACGTGAAACCGAAACTGAAACAGCAAGGACACAAGCCCCTTGAACCAGTGAAATTACAGGAGCCGGTACATGCCTAGGTGGACTCAGCAATTTGGAATCTCGGTCGTGCTGGTTGCACTCGTCGCGTCAGCCTGGTCGCAGACGGCGCATTACACCGTCCCGGCGGCTTCGGTCAGAGATGATTTTGCGGCCTACCGCCAAGCCTTGGACAGTGCAGCTGATTCGGCTTTGGCCAATGTGATGCGAGAGACAGCAGCGAGCAGTCAGATTGCTGAAGTCGCAGCCAAGCCTACAGCCCCGCCGGATGCGAAGGCGCTGCACCAGTTCGCTGAGCAATATTGGAACGGCAACGATGAAGCCGTCCGTCGCGCTGTCGCGAGAGTGACCCAGCTGAAACCAGTGTTAGCGTCCATTTTGCACGAACAGGGTGTCCCCGACGAGGCTGTGGCCCTCGTGTTAGTAGAGAGCGCTGGGGAAACGTCGGCCCTCTCCCCCAAAGGCGCACGCGGTATCTGGCAGTTCATGCCGGATACTGCGCGTCGCTACGGTCTGACTGTGAACTCCGAAACCGATGAACGCTTGGACGTGCACAAATCAACCCGTGCTGCAGCTCGCTACCTCCGCGATCTGGATTTACGGTTCCATAGTTGGCCGCTTGCTCTCGCTGCATATAACGCCGGCGAGAAACTCGTGCAGAACGCAGTCTTGCGCGCTGGCAGCGAGGACTTTGCACTCTTGGGCAGGAAGCGGCTGCTTCCGGCAGAGACAAGGGCGTACGTACCAGCCGTGATCGCCGCGTCGACCCTGCTCAGCGGTGACCGTTTGTTCGGAACTAGCCAAAGCCAAGGCACCATAAGTCCGTCGGTTCTATACGCAAGCTCAACCACTGGAGAGCAGCCATGAGAATCTTGGCCCAGCTGCGAGCAATTGTCAGAGCGTATCGGCGCCGCCCGCCTCTTAGGAAAAAGAAGGCCGGGCTGGCGCTCAGTTCAGTGTGGCCTTTCTGGCTGATAGTGGGTTTCCTCGTTACCGTCTTAGTCAGTGCAGGAATGTACAGCTGGATTACCTTGCCCAGAACCCCGTCGCCGACGGACGTACAAGATGTCGCTTTACAGGAAGGCCACGATCTCCGAATCGGCCTCAAGCAGCTTGAATTGGGCCACCGCTATTTCTTCCATTACGTGGGAGCCCCGAATGGGGGAAATCGTTTCCTTGTGCAACGCGGCCGAGATGGATCCGTAAATGTGGCGCGTGCGACCTGCCAGGCGTGTTATTCCAATGCTCAGGATCACCACGTGTCGAGCGCGGGTCTGGTGTGCGGCAAGTGCAACAGCCCGATGCATGTTGGGTCCCTGAATGACCAGACAGTCGCACGTGCCGGTTGCGACCTAATTCCTCTTCCACATCAATTCGACGGCGATCAACTGGTTGTCAAAGCTAGGGATGTCACGGATTTCAATCTACCGAAGGAGAAATCATAAGATGCGTAATACAAACCTCATTGCTTCCGCCCTTCTCGTACTGCTCGTCGCAACGCATTCTTTTGCTGGTAACAAGGCCTTCAAGGGAGTGGTCACGGATGACATGTGTGGACGCAAACACGCGATGATGCCAGGCAAGCCTGATGCCGACTGCATACGCGCATGTGTGAAAGCTGGATCAAACCACGCACTGCTGGTTGGAGAAAAGGTCTACAAGTTGGAAAACAAGACAGAGCAAGTGGACAAACTTGCTGGACAACAGGTCAACATCACGGGAACCCTCGTGGGCGAAAGTATTCGGGTCGATGCAGTCGCAACCGGAAAATGAACGAACAAGTTGACTGGCTCAGAGCCCAGAAAGCCTGCGAGCCTCTGGGCATGACCCAGACGCACGGCGCGGCAACAGCCGACGTTTGTCGCTGCCTGCCTTGCTATGATGACAGCCTAGGAACTTTGAAGTCTGGTTCGCCCGAGGAGACAGAATAGTGGCAGCTCGAAAAAAATCACCTCCCGGTGATATGGACTCAGAGATTCGAGAGAGACAAGTACGGATCTGTAAAGCCTTCGCCAACACTACCCGTTTGCACATGCTCGACCTGCTTGGCCTGCAGGAATGGCCCGTCTCCGAGCTGCAGGCCAAGGTCGGTATTTCAAAAGCCAATCTCTCCCAACACCTGGCAGTGTTGAAAAGTGCTGGCATTGTGCGGACGCGCCGGGAGGGCAGGACGATTTATTGCTCGCTTGCTATCCCCGAGGTAAAGAGTGCGTGTCAGCTCATCCGCGATGTCTTGCGGATTCAGCTCCGCAACGGCCAGAAACTAACCGTGTGAGGTCAGTCTCCCCGTAATGTCCAATCCCTGCCTCTTGACCTCGGTAGCGTGATCTGCGCGAGTTCAAATCACATGAGGTTGTGACACCAATCACAGACATCTCTCTGTCTCTGACATTATAGTTTCTAAACATTGCAACGGTTTGTCGCCACGATGTTGATCGCGCCATCCGAGTCAATACACATAAGAAGTGAGGATATTATGGAATTCCTGCGGAGAACCGAACCAACAAGTCGCCATTGCCTACAGCTGGTAACGGCAGCCACCCTTGGCGCATCCATGCTCATTTTGTCCGCATGCGGTGGGGGAAGCACGTCCAGTTCGCAGAATCCGCCGCCAGTCACCAGTTCTCTGCAGGTAAATATTGGCGACGCTCCGTCGGACCGGCTGACTGCTGTCAGCATGACGATTGCTTCCATGACGATGGCCAACACAAGTGGCGGCTCCGTTACGGTCGTGTCCTCTGCAACCCCTGTCGAAATGATGCACCTGATGGGGACCATGCAACCGATTTCCTTGATGAAGGTGCCTCAGGGCACGTACCCAGGTTGCACCCTCTCTATCTCGTCAGCGACGGTCATGTACATGGATCCTTCCACGGCTCAGCTAGTCCAGAAGACACTTCCGGGACCGATGTCCGCCTCTGTGAGTTTCAGTCCAAGCTTGACTGTGGGGAGCACGCCGATGGTTCTCAATCTGGACATGAACATGGCTTCTTCCGTTTCCATTGACGGCGCGGGCAAAGTAACCGTGACTCCGACGATGGTGGCTTCGATGAACCCTGGCGGCACCGGCAACTCGCACGACCCGGAAAATGGCGGCATGGAGCACATGACGGGTACGGTGAAAAGCTTCTCCGGGAGTTCCTTCACCATGTCGATGATGCAAAGTTCGCGAGATGTTCCCGTCACAACCGACTCGAATACCCAGTTTCAAGGAATGGGCGGGATGGGTGGCATGTCGAACGGGATGATCGTCATGGTCGATGCCACCATGCAGCCGGATGGATCGTTCATGGCACACACCGTTGATTCGGTAATGTCGATGTCCGGCGGCTCGATGGCGGGAGGCTTGGTAACCAGCACGACCGGGAATCCTGTAACGCAGCTCACTCTGGTCATGCACGAGGGCACCGGTAGCGGAATGACGGGCTCCTATCTTGCCGGGACAACGACTGTGAACGTTAGCCCGACCGCTGTTTTCAAGATCGATACCGACAACATGGACATGAGCAATCTTCCCTTCACTCCCGTGTTCGACGGCTCAACCGTGCTGAAGGGTCAAAGGGTCGAGGCCGTCAGCAGCACCGGGATGATGCAAGGCGGTGGCATGGGTGGAATGATGGGTGGTGGAACCATCAGCGCCAGCGAAATCGACCTGGAACAAGAGGGACTGAGCGGCACCGTCTCCGGTTACACAGGAAGCGCCGCACCCACTGCTTTCACACTCACAGTGGCGTCCGACTCAGCCTTCGCAACGCTGACCGGGGCCACCACGATATCCGTCTTCCAGCAAATCGGGACTGAGCTACATGGGATGGCGAATATTACAAATGGGACCATAGTCCACGTCCGCGGTCTTCTGTTCTTCGACGCGGGCACCTACAAGCTGGTGGCCAGCCGCATCATGGCACCATAAGGCGTTACCGGTTTCTTTAGGACCCTCACGGGCCAGAGGTAACAAGCGCGCCGACTTCTTTCGTCGTCTGCCGCGTCTGCCGCTTTGGGGTTAGCCGACCAGTCACTCTCTCTCGCGATCTCTTGGGAGGTATAGACTAAAGCGAGCTAACGAATCAACTTCTGTTACTTCTTCCGAGTTAATGTGGTTGTGGTGGCCCGTCTGGTTCCCGAGCCACGTCCGTCATGGACGGCCGGTGCCTGCTCGGCTGATGTTCAATTTCTGACTGAAGGACCCGCCCGGTTGCTTCCACGCCGCGTACACGCAGGCGCATTTTGTGGCCGAGTTGGCGTTGCACAATCTGACTCGGATACCGTTGTTGATGGCCAGTCACTTCTCTTGGGACGACACCCACTGCTTCGGAGGTTCAAAGGTCGGTCAGGCGGTGAGTACCCCCAACCGCGCTCACAAGAACCTTGCCTGGAAGGATTCGTGTCGCCGACGCGCTACCTCCATCATTTGATCAAATTCCCTGTCCCCTCGAAGGACGTGCAGGAGAGGATCGTTCGCAAGGTACGGATAAGAGAAGAACCCGGTCTCAATACTGTAGCGCAAGACCCGAAGCGCCGAAGCTCGATCGCCAAGGAGACCGTACGCTTGCGCAATCTTGTAGATTGCTTCGGGATCACCTACTCCGCGCTCGTGGATCTTGTTCTCCGCTGTATGCAGGATCTCGAGACCTCGTTTCTCCTGATTTTTCACCCCGTAGCTGAGCGCTTTGCCAATCTGGGCGTGGAAAAGAAGAGGATCGAGTTCAAACGCCCGATCGAAGTCCCGCGCCGCTTGTTCCAGATTCTGTCTGTAGTACTCCCCGAAGCCCCGATAGAAAACGATCAGAGCCGAATCGTCGGTCTTCGGCAAGCTCTGCAGAAACTTGTCATACTGGCCGAGGTAGAGGTAGCTATTAAGTGCCGAACTATTGAGTTTCACGCCCGGGTCAAGTTGGCGCGCCCGCTCACACTCCGACACAGATTCTTGCAACGCACCGGCGAACCGGTACGCATAGCCCAATTCCCAATGCGCCTCTGCATGATTGGGATTCGCCTTAAGCGCCTCGCGCAACAGAGGCACCGCCTGCTCGACCCTGCCGGTATCGGTGAACATGTTTGCCATGTAGACACGGGTCTCGATCTGGGCCGGTTCGAGCGCGAGCGCCTTCTCATAGGCTGTCTCGGCCTTCTGGTATTGCTCGCGGCCTCCTAGTTGAAAGGAGGCAATCGCGTCATAGGCTCTCCCTAGGTGGGCCCATGTCAGCGAGTACTTCGGGTTCAATTCAGTGGATTTCTCCAGCATCTTAATCGCCATCGGAAAATCACTTCTCGAGTAGAGGTCAACCCCGCGCAGATAGTACTCATAGGCAAGAGGGTCGATCGGCCGGTCGCCCTTCAGCCGCTCAGCCTCGGTTGGCGAGAGGTTTACCTCGAGCCCTTTGACGATCTGTTGCGCCACGCTCTCTTGGACGGTTAGGAGTTTTTCGTACTTCAGATCAAAGGCCTCTTTCCAAAGAATCCGTTGCGTCCTGACGTCGATCAGTTCCGCGGTAATCCTCAGGTCATCGCCCTCTCGAACGAAATTGCCGGTGAGAAGACTGTCGACATTCAGGTCAGTAGCAACCTTCTGGATATCGATGACTTGATCGCGGTATTTCTCAACGGCAGATGACGACCGGACCGTGAGCGCGCTCACGTAACTGAGCTTGGTAGCCACCGCGTCAGCCAGTGAAAATCCCAGGAAGTCGCTGTCGGCATCCTGCCTCAAATTGCGGAATGGAATGATCGCGAGGCTCCGCGGGCCCTGAGATGATTGTGCCCCGCTAGACTGCTTTCGGTGTAGTGTGTAAACCAGAGCCAGGACTGCGACGCCTAGAAGAGCCAGAACCGATATTGCAATACGCCGCCCGAGCACTGTCCGACCGCCAGCGTCCGGTCGAGACGAAGGGTGCAGCCCCGATGAGATTGTTAGCCCCGCCGCACTCACCGTTCCAGTTTCTGTTCTCGTGGTCTTGTCATGTTGATCGGAGAGCTGCGGGGCCTGGAGAGCAGTCTGCGACTCCCGGTTAGAAAACGGTTTCACTGATGCTGCAAAGCGATATCCGCGGCCCTGGACAGTGACAATATAGCGATCTTCGCCCGGACTCTCCCCCAGGGCCTTTCGGATCATCGAGATCTGTTGGGTGAGATTGGAGTCCTCCACAAAGCTGTCCGGCCATAAGGCTTTCATAAGCTCTTCTTTGGAGAGCAAGCGCCCGCCACTCTCGACTAGCACAAGTAAAGTGTCGTAGGTCTTTGGTGTGAGAGCAATTGGCTGCAGCTCTTTAAGCAGAAGCTGTCGATCCGTGTCTAGGAGGAAAAGACCAAACTCGTACGCATGGTTTATCCCCTCCGGCCTCCACGCTTCTGGGAATTGATTGGCTGCGCTCATGGGTACGGCTCTGGCGGGTGGCGTCCTAGATCACACATGGCACAACTGCCGAGAAGCTTGCCTTTCTCACGATGAGATACCTGCGCGTCTAGCGCCTGAAAGGTCGCTTTTCCGGCTCCGTTCGCACCAACTCCTCAGCGCCTCGAGCAAGTGTGCCGATTCGGAGTTGTCCCAATTGTACGACACCCGCACCCGTCAAGTACCCAGCGCCTTCTACCCGATGAAGGGTTGGCTTAGGTCGATTAAGCGCGATCAATAGGAGAAGGTGCCTGCGAACGAGGCATCTCTAAGAGCTGTGGCAGAAGCCATTCATTTTCAACTGCTTGCCGTTTTCCTAAATTGTTGAGAATTCTTTCAGACACCTTTTAGCCCGCTCGCACGACTATTCGATCTCTTCTCACTCATATTGGCCTCAAGCCCGCGCCCGGATTTACCGCTTTGTCGGTGAACTGGCGGGTGAAAACCGACAACAATTCTAGGCAACTAAAGAAATAAAGAAATAAGGAGAAGTTAGATGAAAAAACCGTTCTTCACCGTAGCCGTGGCTGTCGCCATTGCTTTCGCCGGCATGGTTCCGCACGCAGCTGCGGCCGCAAGCGACAGCATTCTATTCAACATGGTCCGCTCTGCAGGGGCCGCAAGCTGCCTTTCACCCAACGCTCGCGGGCGGGTTACTATTAGCGACTTGGGTCCCGTTCAGAACATGCACGTGGAAGTGTTCGGCCTTCCGGCAAGCACGGACTTCACGCTGTTTGTCGTCAACACTCCGAACGCGCCTTTCACCCCTGGTTGGTACCAGGGCGACGTTACCACCAACGCAAGTGGCAAAGGTGTCGTAGACGTGACTGGGATCTTCAGTCATGAAACCTTCATCCTGAACCCCGGCACCCCTGCAGTCCCGGTCGAACTGGACCACCTCGGGATCTGGTTTGCCGACCCGGCAGACGCGGTCAAAGCCGGCTGTCCGGGAACAGTGACGCCTTTCGATGGCGACCACGAAGCCGGCATCCAGGTCCTGAATACCAGCAACTTTCCCGATGGCAACGGACCTTTGCTCAAACTGCAGTAGTCCTAACCGCAATTTTGCGCGGGGTTGATCCGCTAGCCCCAGGCTTCGACTTTCCATAAGCCACCCGCAATCCACCAGCGATAGTGCGGAGGCAGGTCCCAGACCTGCCTCCGTGATCGCGTCCATGACACCGAGTTGCAACTGAATTAAGGAGCATAGCCAGATGTACGGAATCGCAGCCCTGGGCGGAGCACTGACCGTAACACTGGGGCTACGAGGGAATGTAGAGCGATTCAGCCATTCGAGCCCATAGGTTCGCGGGCCGGATGCCCCTATCTTCATTCAGAAAACTCAAGCATTTAGAAAATTCAAGACACAGAGGAGAAAGTATGTCGGACGCTACACGCATCAAATACTTGCCTACCGCGCTGCTGATGGTGGGTTTGATTTTCGTCGCTGGGATTTACCCGCTCACCATTCTTTGGCCATCCGGTTGGTCGTGGCACACCGGCCACACCCCACACTATCTACAGATGATCCTCGGCATCTACGCCACGTTGGGCGCTTTTCTGTTGGTCGCCAGCCGCAAACCTCTTGCCCACTTGAGCCTCATCTGGTTTACGGTATGGTCCAGCGTTGTGCACGCCGCGATAATGGCTGTGCAGTCTGTGGCCAACCCTGAGCACATGGGACACTTGTGGGGCGATGTCTTGGCACTATTTGTCGTAGCTGGCCTCCTTGCATTTCTTACGCCGCGAAGCGTGACAGCGTGACAGAAATATCGACATCTGCCGAGAGCAGTGGGGCATGGTAACTCTGGCTAGTTCGCCGGTTACCGCCGTCAGCCCAGAAGCTTCTCGTCTCTCCGCGCAAGTTCCGAGGTTGGTTTCCGTGGATGCCTTGCGTGGACTCGTCATGGTCATCATGGCGTTGGATCACGTCCGCGACTTCATGACTTACCAGCGGTTTCCTCCCGAGGACGTGCCACACACCTCCGGGGCACTTTTCTTTACCCGCTTTATCACTCACTTCTGCGCACCCGTATTCGCTTTCCTGGCCGGAACCGGCGCATTCCTCGCCACGAGCCGCGGAAAGTCACTCCAGAAGGTTTCATACTTTTTCCTCACTCGTGGTTTATGGCTCGTGCTGCTCGAGCTCACGGTCATCGACTTCGCGTGGGGCTTTGTCCCCTGGGCGCATGCGGGAGTGATCTGGGTTCTAGGTTGGAGCATGGTTGCGATGGCGCTGATCGTGCGGCTTCCGGTGCGCTGGATTGGGGCGCTTGGACTCGGCATGATCGCCACTCACAATCTGCTCGATCGTATGAATCCAGCTTCGTTCGGAAAGGTCTCCTGGCTGTGGAT
>Ga0102924_1004139_pt1 | contig 14811 bp, 14 predicted proteins | sample PaiPotPPM11metaG_FD_80116 | JGI IMG/M metagenome (GOLD analysis project Ga0102924, IMG submission 80116) | Iron sulfur acid spring bacterial and archeal communities from Banff, Canada, to study Microbial Dark Matter (Phase II) - Paint Pots PPM... ... | reverse complement strand
TTCGAGGTCCTGGAGCGGCTGAGCGAGAGCCCGGACCACAAGTTCCGGGCCCAGGAGCTGGCCGAGGCGGTGCACCTGAGCCAGAGCGCGCTGTCCCGGCTGATCGACCGGCTGGCCCGGGCCGGCCTGGTCGAGCGCTGCCTGTGCGACGACGACCGGCGCGGCATCTTCGTCACCCTGACCGAGGCCGGCCAGCAGCGGCACGCCGAGGCCGCCCCCACCCACCGCGAGGTACTGGCCGGCGTGCTGCCCGCCGAGCTGCTGGCGCCCCTGTGCGCCGCGGTGACCGGCCGCTGACATCGGCTTCTGAGTCTGTTCTGAGCCCGGCCCGGGGGACATCGGCGGATACTGGCCGCATGCTTGCGCAGACCTCGGTCGACGGATTCCGGCTGGCCTATGAGCGAGCCGGCCAGGGCCCGGCCGTGCTGCTGCTGCACGGCTGGCCCGGCGACCGGACCGACTACCGCGAGGTCGTCCCGCTGCTGAGCGGCGCGGCCGACGTGATCGTGCCCGACCTGCGCGGGTTCGGCGAGTCCGACAAGCACCCGGCCGACCCGGCGGAGCAGTACGGCGCCGCCGCCCAGGCCCGCAGCGTCATCGGCCTGATCGGCGAGCTGGGCCTGGACCGGCCGGTGCTGGCCGGCTACGACATCGGCAGCCGGATCGCCCAGGCCGTGGCCCGCGACCGGCCCGAGCTGGTCAGCGCGCTGGTCGTGACCCCGCCGCTGCCCGGCATCGGCGACCGGATCCTGACCCCGCAGGCCCAGCAGGAGTTCTGGTACCAGGGCTTCCACCACCTGGACCTGGCCACCCAGCTCATCGACGGCCAGCCCGACGCGGTCCGGGCCTACCTGCGGCACTTCTGGACCCACTGGTCCGGACCCGGCTATGAGCCCGCCGAGGCCGACCTCGACCACCTGGTCACCGTGTACGGGCCGCCGGGGGCGTTCGCGGCCTCGATCGCCTGGTACCGGGCCGGCGCCGGGTCGGTCGCCGTCTCGGTGGCCGAGCGCACCCCGGACCCGGCCCGCCGCACCACGGTGCCGACCACGGTCCTTTGGCCGTCCCACGATCCCTTGTTTCCCCGCGTCTGGTCGGACCGTCTGGACGACTACTTCGCCGACGTCCGGCTGGTGCCGCTGGACGGCGCCGGGCACTTCACGCCGCTGGAGCGCCCCCGCGAGCTGGCCGCCGCCGTGCTGGCGGCCCGCCAGCGCTGAAGCGCGGGCGGGCCGCCGGCAGCACGGTTACGGCAGCGACCACTGCTGGTTGGAGTTGCCCGAGCAGTCCCAGATCTGGAGCTGGGTACCCGAGCCTCCGTAGCCCGTATCGTCGAGACACTTGTTGGATTGCGGGTTGTAGAGCGAGCCGTTGGATTCCGGTATGAACACCTGCGCGGCGGTGTTATTGCAGTCGTACAGGTCCACCGTGGTCCCGTCGGCCGTTCCGCCGCCGTTGATATCCATGCACTTGCCCAGGGCGTGCAGCGTGCTGCCCGCCTGGACCACGGACCACTGCTGCGCGTTGGTGTTGTTGCAGGTGTAGACCTGGACCGGCGTGAAGTTGGCGCTATTCGCGCCGCGGACGTCCACGCACAGCCCCTGGTAGCCCGTGATCGGGCCCGAGCCCGGCGGCGGCGAGCCGCCCCCGCCCGTGGTGGTGTAGGCCGCCACGTAGGCCACGCTCATCGTCCCGCCCGAGGTCGTCGAGCTGCTCGGCGCGGTGCAACCGCACACCCCGTCCGGGTAGCCGCCGCCCATGGCCAGGTCGAAGATGATCGACAGGTTGTGGTCGAACGCCGCCTGCCAGGTCGACGTGCCCACCTGGCCCTCGCTCACGCTGAAGTACTGGTTGCCGTCGAGGTAGAACGTGATCGACTCATTCGAGGTGTTGGTGCGGTTCAGGATCATCGTGTAGGTGTGGTAGCCGGTCTGGCAGCCGCCGCAGCCCGTCAGCCCGCTGCCGATGCCGTCCGGCTCGTTGCACGGCCCGCCGGGGTCCGTGCCGCAGTGGATCGTGCCCGACAGCTCGGACAGCGCGTTGACGTCCTCCATGATGTCGATCTCGCCGTTCTCCGGCCACTGGCCGGGGCCCAGCATCCAGAACGCAGGCCAGTAGCCCAGCCCGTTGCCCGGGTTGGGCTGCTGGATCGAGGCGGTGACCTCCAGCTCGCCGCCGGCCGGCGCGCCCACATTGGCCGACGTGGTCTGGATCCGGCCCGAGGTCCACGAGCTGCCGCTGCCCAGCGCGGTGATGTCCAGGTTGCCGTTGCCGTCCAGGTGCACGTTGCTGGACGAGTTGGTCATCGTCTCGATCTCGCCGGTGCCAAAACTCGATCCCGGCCCGGTGTCATACATCCAGCTCGACGATGGCCCGCTGCCCGAGGACCCGTTGAAGTCGTCGCTGAACTCGGTCGACCAGCCGGACGGCGGCGCCGGCACGGCGTCGGGCGCGGCCGTGGCGGTCTGCCGCGCCGCCTTAGCCGGGCTGGCCGGCGCCGCCACGGTGGTCGCCGCCGTCCTGGTCGCACGCTGAGTCAGCCCGGAGCGCGCCCCGGTCAGCGCCGATGTCATGTGGCCGGCCGCGCTGGTCGAGAACACCGGCGCCGCCGACACCGGGATGGCGGCCGCGGTCGGCACCCCGATGCCCAGGATCACCGCCCCGGCAAGCGCTAATCTCCGTCGGTGAGCCCGCCGCCAGCCCACGCCAACCCTGGCCGCGACACGCGTCACCTGCCGCATCCTGGTCACTGCACAGCCTCCAGACTCCCGCCCACTTCCGAATGAACCCTAACTAATAGGAAACTTTCCTATAAGTCGAGCTGAACGTACCTCCGCGGTCGAACCCCGTCAATAGCCCCGAATCAGCTCCGAACGAATCGGCGGCCTCACGGCACCAAGTGCCCCGGCCCGCCCTCCCATCGGTGACGGGAGGTGCGCGTGGGGCGAACGTGACCGTCGCGACCCGGCGCTGAGGCCTTCAAGGGGTTCCGGGTCCTAGCTCAGCGACATGAGTGTGGCTCTCATGTCGTGTCAGCGACATGAGAGCCACAATCATGTCGTTAGAACCGAGCCACGGCGCCGGGTCAGGGGGCGAACACAACGCAGGAGGGGGTCGGAACCTCGGTCCTGGAGACGAGGGTGAGCTGGGCCGGGTCCTCGCTGAGGTCCATGACGACCAGGTCGCGGCTGTCCTGGTGGGCCACGATCACGCGGTCGGCCTCCGGGGTAAGGCAGAAGTCGCGCGGGCATTCGCCGCCCGACGGCTGGCTGTGGACCAGCGTCAGCGACGGCGTCCCCGGGTCGAAGCGGAGCATGACCAGGCTGTCCTGGCCGCGGTTGGAGACCAGCACGTGGCGGCCCGAGGGCGTGACGCGGATGCCGCCGGCCAGGTTGGCCGGGCCGGACTCGGCACCGGCGGGCAGGGTCGAGGCGACGTGGGCCAGGTCCAGCCGGCCGCCGGCCGCGCGGCGCAGGGTCAGCACGACGCTGCCTAGCTCGCAGACGACGAACAGGTGCTGGCCGTCGGGGTGGAAGGCGATGTGGCGCGGGCCGGCGCCGGGCGGGGCGGCGAACCGGGTGCCGGGCCGCTCGGTCAGGCCGGCCTCGGTCAGCTGGCAGGTGAAGATGGCGTCCATGCCCAGGTCGACCACGAGCACGTCGCCGGTCACGGGGTCGGGGCAGGCCATGTGGACGTGCGGGCCGGCCTGGCGCTCGGGGTGGACGCTGGAGCCGGCGTGCTGGTCGTGCCCGTGCTGGGGGCCGAGGCTTCCGTCGGGCTGGAGCGCGATGGCGGTGACGGAGCCGGAGTCGTAGTTGGCCACCAGCAGATCGCGGCCGTCGACGGACAGGTAACAGGGCGCGACTCCGGCCGACGAGCGGGTGTTGAGCTGGCGCAGCGCCCCGGTCCGCAGGTCGCGGGCGAAGGCGGTCAGGCCGCCGCCGGGCTGGCCGGAGAACGTGTGGGTCTCGTTGACGGCGTACAGGCGGGTGCCGTCGGCGTCGAGGGCCAGGAACGAGGGGTTCCTGGTCGGGGCCAGCACGGTGACGTCGTGCACCTGGCCGGTGCGCGGGTCGTAGACCGCGCCGGTCACGCCGTCGGCGTTGCCGGTGACAAAGTCCAGCGTCTCGGTGTACGTGCCGATCAGGAGGTTATGCCCGCTGTGGCTCATGGCCACGTAAGGTACTCCAGCCGGTGCGCTAGCCCGCGGAGCGGACCGAGCCGGCGCCTTCCGGCCGGCCCAGCAGGGGCTGGATGGCCTCGACCGCGGCCGTGGCCTCGCGGTCCAGCCGCACGGTGTCCAGGCCCACGTCGCCCACGATCACCAGCAGCGCCTTGGGGCCGACGGCGTAGACGGCGATGTAACCGCCGCTGCTGCGGGTCACGGCCTGCCGCAGCACGCCCTTGCCGACCTCCGCGGCCATGCGCTGGGCCAGACCGAGCGACGCCGCGGCCAGGGCGGCCATGTTGTCCGGGTCCAGGTCGGCCGTGTCCGCCCTGATGATCAGCCCGTCCCGGCTGGCCAGTGCGGTGTCGGTGACGCCAATCACCCGGTCCCTGAGCGCCCGCATCTCGGTCAGCAACGCGTCGTCCGCCACTGATTCCCCCTTCCTTGATCGCTACCTTGGGTTCTCGCTGGTTACCCGCCGGAAGGCTCACGCCGGACGCCGGTGCGCAGCATGCGCAGCACGGACGCCTTCTCCGCTGGCCGCGCCCCGGCCTGTCCGCCGCCGCGCCGTCGCCGCGGCAGCGGCGGGGCGCCGCCGCTGCCGGCCGCATCGGCCGGGCCGGGCGGCGCCGTCTCGGCGCTTACCGCCCGCAGGCCGGCCGCACGGACCGCGGAGCGGCTCGAGCCGATCACCAGCAGCCCGGCGTCGCACATCCGGGACAGCTGGAGGGTCACGGCAAACACGCCGCGGCCCAGCACGAAGGCCATGTCGCGGGCGGTGCGACGGCCGTTGGCCAGGGCCAGGATCTCGGCCTGGCCGTCGCCGGGACCGACCCGCGGGGTCCAGGCGCCCTGCACGGCGGTCAGCCGGTCGCGGTCGGGCGAGACGGGAGTGCGCAGGCCGGCCAGCACGCCGAGCCGCCGCTCGACCTCGGCCAGCAGCCACTCGGCCTCCGCGCCGGGGTCCAGCGGCAGCAGCGCCGGGGTCGCCACCTCCTCCAGCCTGCACTCCTGCACTGACCCGGCGACCAGGGCAAACAAGGCATCGGCCAGGCCCGTGCGCAGCAGGGCCTCCAGCTCGCCGGCCCCGATGAGGTCGCGCTTGACCAGCTCGGCCGCCATCCGGCCGTCCGAGGCGGCCGCCGCGAAGGCCGACGACCAGCCGCCCTCCGGCACCCGGTCCGAGCGCAGCAGGATGGCCTCGGGGTCGGGCGCGCCCGGCGTGCTGATGGCCGTGATCCGGCCGTCGGCCAGGTGGATCACGCCGCCCGGCTCGCCGGTCACCCGGAGCAGGCCCGAGGTACCCAGCCGGGCGATGCTGACCAGCATCGGCTCCAGCTGGCCGGGCCCGGGCGGCACGGAACTGTCGTCGCCGGCGCCAGCCGGCTCACTGCGGGGAATGTCCATGGCTACCTCAGCACCGCCGGGGCGAACTGGGCCACCCGCATGGCGGCCAGGGCGGCGTTGGTGCGCGCCCGGTCCACGTCGACGAACAGCATGAAGCCCTCGTCCTGGGTGCGGCTCAAGACTTTCAGCAGGTGAACGCGGTCGGGCGTGACGACCAGCATCTCCTCGAGGTCACCGCCCGAACGCTCGGGACCCGCCGCGGCGCTGGCCATCCGGGCCTCGTCGGCCAGGCTGGCGGCGGCCGCGGGCAGCCCGGCCGGCTCCTCGCCGACCGAGTCCACGATCATGCCGGTGCCCACATCCACCAGAGTCACCGTGCGGGCACCGTCAATCTCCAGGATGCGATGCAGCGACTCAGAAAGACCAGACACAATGCTCCCCCCGCGGATTAACACCGCGAATACCTACGGCCCCAGACACTACCCCAACCGCATTGACCGAACATCCCGGTCGGGCAGAATCACCGGCCGGCCGGGAAGCTGAATGCCCGCTCAGCGGACAGTAGGTAACGGCATTACTACTATGCGTAAGGCCGCGATTTTCTGGCATTCTCGTTGCGGCCTGCGGCGGCCGGGGCTAGCGTGACTTCCTGGTTTATTGACAAACGGGAGGGGCTTCAGTTAATGAACATCGAGACCGCGCTCAAGGAGGCCATGACGACCGAGGGCGCCCTCGGCGTATCGCTCGTCGACTGGGAGAGCGGCATGAGCCTGGGCTCTCTCGGCGGGGGCAAGTACCTCGACCTCGAGGTGGCCGCGGCCGGCAACACGGAGGTTGTCCGGGCGAAGATGCGCACCATGGAAGCGCTTCGCCTGAACGATTCCATCGAGGATATCCTCATTACGCTGGCCAAGCAGTACCACATTATCCGCCTGCTTAAGAGCACCGACGGCACCCAGAACATGTTCCTGTATCTGGTGCTCGACCGCTCAAAGGCGAACCTGGCCCTCGCGCGTCACAACCTCAAGCGAATTGAGGGCGAACTCGTCGTCTGACCACGACCATTCTTCGCGGTAATTCATAGCGCCTCCCGGCTCCATTCATAGCCGGGAGGCGCTTGCCATGTGCATGTTGCGCTTCGCCTTATGGCTGGTAGGACCCCGGGATCCAGGCCCTGGTGCTCACCGCGATGGCGTTCCAGGCATTGATCGTCACGATGAGGCTGAGCAGCGCGGCCACCTCGTCCTCGGAGAATTCCGCCGCCACCGCGTCGTACGCGCTGGCCGGCACGTGATCGGCGGCCAGCAGCGTCACTGATTCGGTAAAGGCAAGGGCCGCGCGCTCACGGAGCGTGAAATAGGGTGTCTCGGCCCAGGCCGGGAGGGCATAGACGCGCTGCTCGGTCTCGCCGATGGCCCGCGCGTCCTTGGTGTGCATGTCGATGCAGTACGCGCAGCCGTTGATCTGCGAGGCCCGGATGCGCACCAGTTCACGCAGTCGCGGGTCGAATTCGACCCGGTCGAGTTCCTTGGTCGCGACGCGATCGAGATGGCTCATCGCGCGCGAGAAGTCCGCGGCGCGGGTGTCGAAATCGAGGCGGATCGGGATCTGAACGGTCTGGACGGCGCTGTCGGTGTTCGTCATGTCTTCGACACTAGGGCGCAAGAGGCCCACTGATAAGGTCCAAACTGATGCCAGAAACATGGGCCACTTCCGGGGCTGACCTGCACCTGGAGCTCGACGTCACCGGGACCAGGGTGCGCCGCCGCCTGGAGGACGCGCTGCGCGGCGCGATCCGCACCGGGCGGCTGGGCCCTGGCACCCGGCTGCCGTCGAGCCGGGCGCTGGCCTCCGACCTCGGGCTGGCCCGCAACACGGTGGCCGACGCTTACAGCCAGCTCGTCGCCGAGGGCTGGCTGGAGGCCGCCCACGGCTCCGGCACCTGGGTGGCCGAGCGGGTGATCACCGAGGGGCCAGGGCCGGCCGCCGGCGCCGGCGCCGACACCGCCGGGCCGCGATACAGCCTGGAGCCCGGCGTGCCCGACCTGACCATGTTCCCGGTGACCGGCTGGCTGGCGGCGGCCCGCCGGGCGCTCGGAGCCGCGCCGTCCGAGGCGCTGGGCTACGGCGACCCCCGCGGCCGACCCGAGCTTCGCCAGGCGCTGGCCGATTACCTGTCACGGGTCCGCGGCGTGCGGGCCGCGGCCGACCGGATCGTCATCTTCAACGGCTTCACCCAGGCCCTGGCCCTGCTGACCGAGGTCCTGGCCAGGCGCGGCGAGGGCGACGGCACGCTGGCCGTCGAGGAGTACGGGCACCCGCACCACCGCCGGGTCATCGCCAACCACGGGCTGGCCGTCCGGTACCTGCCGGTCGACGAACACGGCGCGCAAACCGCCGACCTGGGCCAGGCGACCGGGATCCTGCTCACCCCGGCCCACCAGTTCCCGCTGGGCGTGCCGCTGGCCGCCGAGCGCCGGCTGGACGCCGGCGCCTGGGCCATCGCGACCCAGGGCGTGCTGATCGAGGACGATTACGACGGCGAGTTCCGCTATGACCGGCAAGCCATCGGGGCCATGCATGCCCTGGCCCCGAAGACCATCGTGTACGCAGGCACGGCCAGCAAGACACTGGCCCCCGGCCTGCGGCTGGCCTGGCTGGTACTCCCCCCGCATCTGGCCGACGACGTCATCGCGACCAGGGAACTGACCGACCGCCATGCCGGGGTCATTGATCAGCTCACCCTGGCCGAGCTGATCACCTCCGGCGGCTACGACCGGCACGTGCGGCGCGCCCGGCTGGTCTACCGGCGCCGCCGTGAGCAGCTGGCGGCGGCCCTGCGCCAGCACGTGCCGGCCGCGCGGATGACCGGCGTGGCGGCCGGGCTGCACGCGGTGGTGGAGCTGCCCCCGGGCGCCAGCGAGGAGCAGGTCGTCGCCGCAGCGGCGGCCCGCGGGCTGGCCCTCAGCGGCCTGAGCGAGTACGCGGCCGGCGGCTCCCAGCGGCCGCCCGCCCTGGTGGTCGGCTTCGCCACCCCGCCGGCCCACTCGTACACCATGGCGGTCGCGCGCCTGTGCGCGGTCCTGGGGAGAGGGGATGGATAGCGGCCAGCCGCCTGTGCGCGGCACTGCGCGAAAGGGGTTCCCGGCGAGTCGGTAGAGTGCGTCTCGACCTAGCCAGTGGCAGACCCCGGGAGGTAACGATGCCGGCCAAGGGAAGCGCGGAGTGGAAGGGCGATGTGCCCACAGGGACCGGCACCTTTACCGCCGGTGACTCCATCAGCGGCGGGTACACCTTCAAGTCCCGCTTCGAGGACGGACCGGGTTCCAATCCCGAGCAGCTGATCGCCGCCGCGCACGCCTCGTGCTTCTCGATGGCGCTGTCCAACATCCTGGCCCAGGGTGGCAACCCGCCGGACTCGGTCCGCACCGACGCCACGGTCACGCTGCGCCTGGTCGATGGCACACCGACCATCACCAAGATCGACCTGGTGACGGTCGGCCAGGTGCCGGGGATCACCGATGCCACCTTCCAGGACGCGGCAGCGGCGGCCAAGGCCGGCTGCCCGGTGAGCCGGGCCCTGGCCGGCGTGCCGGAGATCACGCTGGACGCCACGCTGGCCCAGTGAGCGGCGCGCCGGCTCGCGCGGTCCGCGGCCGGCGCGATAAGCGCGCTTATGCTTGACCGCCGTGGCGGAGATACGGCGCGATAACGGACCAGCGCGGAGCATGCGGTACGACTCCGACGTGCTCGCCGTGCCGCGGCCGCGGCCCGGCCAGGCTGAGCTGCCCCGCGTGCCGGCCGAACGCGGCCTGGTGGTCGAGGACGGCGCGGGCGAGTACTGCGGGGCCGTGGTGTTCTGCGAGAAGGACGCGGTCACGCTGGAGGACCGCCACGGCAAGTGGCGCGTCTTCCCGCTGACCAGCACGTTCCTGCTGGAGGGACGCCCGGTCCGGCTGATTCGCCCGGCCCCGCCGGGGCCGGGCCTGCCAGGGGCCGGCGCGACGCGGCGCACGGCCTCGGGTTCTGTGGCCGCGCCGCAGAGCCGGGCCAGGGTGGCCCGGGCCAGCCGGATCTACGTTGAGGGCCGGCACGACGCCGAACTGGTGGAGAAGATCTGGGGCGACGACCTGCGCGATGTCGGCGTGGTGGTGGAGTACCTGGGCGGCATCGACGACCTGCCCGCGATCGTGGCCGAGTTCTCGCCCGACCCGGCCCGGCGGCTGGGCGTACTGGTTGACCACCTGGTGACCGGCTCCAAGGAGACCAGGATCGCCCGCTCGGTGGCCTCGCCGCACGTGCTGATCGTGGGCCACCCGTTCATCGACGTGTGGGCGGCGGTCAAGCCGTCGGTGGCCGGGCTGGCCGGCGGCTGGCCGGATGTACCTCCGGGTCAGCCGTGGAAGGAGGGCGTGCTGGCCGCGATCGGCTGGCCGCTGAACACCGGCCTGGCCTGGCAGCGCATCCTGGGCTCGGTGCGGTCGTTCACCGACCTGGAGCCGGAGTTCCTGGGCCGGGTCGAGGAGCTCATCGACTTCGTGACCGCGCCGGGCAGTTCCTGACCCTGGGATACCATCTCGTCATGCTGGCAGTGCTGCGGCGGCAGTGCATCCTGGACGAGTTGCAGCTTCACGGCTCGGCGCTCATCTCCGGACTGGCCGAGCAGTTGTCGGTCTCGGAAATGACCATCCGCCGGGACCTGGCCGGGCTGGAGCGCGACGGGCTGCTGGAGCGCGTGCACGGCGGTGCCGTGCTGGCTCAGCGCGGCGTGGAGGAGCCGGGCTTCGACAAGAAGGTGCTCTGCCAGCAGCCGGAGAAGGCGGCCATCGCCAGCCTGGCCGCGTCGATGGTCAAGCCGGGCTCGGCCATCGGACTGTCGGCGGGCACCACGACCTGCATGCTGGCCCGCAAGCTGGCCCAGGTGGCCGGGGTCACGGTGGTGACCAACTCGATGAAGGTGTGGACCGAATTGCAGCGGGCCGGGGACGGCCGGTCGCACGTCATCCTGACCGGCGGTGACGAGCGGACGCCGTCGGACGCGCTGGTCGGACCGACGGCCGACGCCACGCTGCGGTCGATGTACGTGGACGTGCTGTTCCTTGGCGTGCACGGGATGGACCCGGTGGCCGGGTTCACCACGCCCAACGTGTCGGAGGCCGAGACCAACCGGACGTTCATCGCGCACAGCAGGCGGCTGGTGGTGCTGGCCGACCACACCAAGTGGCGCACGGTGGGCCTGCACATCCTGGGCCCGCTGTCGGCAGCGGACACTATCGTGACCGATGACGGCATAGCCGCCGAGGGACGACAGTTGCTGTCCAGCGAGGTCGACGACCTACAGATCGCCACGGTGCCGGGCTAGAGAGGGCCAGGCTCTGGGCCGGGTGCGGCCCGTGCGACCGTGGCCAGTTTCAAATAGAAGATCAGACCAGCACGCAGCTGACGGCCGGGGTCGGGGTCATCGATACTCCCAGGACCACTGCTGGTTGGACTGGCCGTTGCAGGTCCAGATGTCGAGCGTGGTGCCGGCCGTGGTGCTGGCCCCGAGCACGTCCAGGCACAGGCCGGACTGCTGGCCGACGATGGTGCCGTTGGCCTCGACGGTCCACTTCTGGTTGGCGCCGCCGTTGCACGGCCAGAGCTCGACCTTGGTGCCGGGCGCGGTCTCGTTGTTGTAGACGTCCAGGCACTCGGTCGCGCCCATGGTCCGCAGCTCGCCCGCCGAGGTGACGGACAACTCCTGGTTGATGCCGCCGTTGCAGGGCCAGATCTGCTCGGCGGTGCCGGGGAAGTAGACGTAGGGGCCGGGGCTGCCGTTGCCGCGGGTGTCCAGGCAGTCCCCGGACTGGGCGCTGACCAGCTCGCCGGTGCCGCCGGTGCCGGAGGTCGGGGTGGCCGAGATGAGGGTGACGCCGCCGGGGGCCACGGTGGTGGTGAACGTGCCGGTAATGGTGCCGAGCGACGCGCCGCCCCACAGGTCGGTGACGCTGGCCGCGCCGCTGAGGCCGAGCTGGGGCAGCGAGACGCTGAAGGTGTGGCTGGCCGAGGTGTCGGTGTTGAAGATGCCGATGTACCAAGTGCCGCTGCGCTGACGCTTGTCGAAGACCTGCTCGCTGCCGCTGTCGATGACCCGGTCGGCGGGGATGCCGTCCTGGTCGACGGCGATCACCGAGCTGTTGCTGAGCAGGCCGAGGTCGGTGGAGTCGAGGCTGGTCAGGTCGGTGCCGAGGATAAGCGGCGCGCTGGCCAGCGACCACAGGCTGAGCTGGGTCTGCCGCTCGGGGGCGGTCAGGCCGTCGTTGCTGCCGTTGCCGACCTCGATGGAGTCGTAGTCGTTCCAGCCGCCCGGCCCGCCGTAGGGCTGCCAGCTGGCCGCGGCGTCGAAGCGGCTGGCCACGTTGCTCCAGTCGGTGAGCGGGTAGCTGCTGCCGCCTGAGCCGCAGTAGCACTCGATGTCGCCGGTGGTACGCCAGCCGTTGGCTTGCGAGGACCAGGTGGTCCCGTCGCTGATGGCCAGGCTGTTGGACAGCTCGAGGTACATGGGGCGGCCGGTCTGCCGCAGGGCGGTGGACCAGGCCTGGATGTCGGGGATGTCCCCGGTGCCGACGCCGTCCAGCTTGACGTAGTCGACGCCCCAGGAGGCGAACTCGTCGGCCCAGGAGTTGATGAACGCCTGGGCACCGGGGGCGCTGTAGTTGATGCCCTGCATGCCGCCGCAGTTGTAGTTGTTCTCGCTGGCCCCGTCGGCGATCTGGTCAGCGGTGTCGGAGGTGCCCTGAATGGGGGTGTTCTGGGCCACGGCCTGGTCGGAGATGCCGGGCGTGACGTACAGGCCGAACTTGAGGCCCAGGCTGTGCACGTAGCTGGCCACCACCTGGATGCCGTTGGTGGACCCGCTGGCCGGGAAACGGCTGGTGTTGGTGACCCACCGGCCGTACTGGTCGACGTCCGGGCCCTGGCTGCCGGGGCAGTTGTACCAGAAGTCGTCCAGGTTGACGTAGTCGTAGCCGTGCGCCGCCAGGCCGCTGGACACCAGGGCGCTGGCCTCGGCCTCGACCTTGGCCGCGGTGGGGTCGCTGCGCAGGAAGCTCCAGCTGCTCCAGCCCATCAGCGGCGCGCCGGCGGCCAGCCCGTTGTTCTCGGCTAACGCGCGCGGCGTGGACCCGGTGGCGAGGGCCAGGCCCGCGGTGAGGGTCAGGGCGGCGGCCAGCACGGCCCAGCGTGATCGCATTGGTCCTCCAGCCATCCGGGGGGTCGCCCCCGACGATGAACTCCGCTGGCGAACATGTCAACACATGTCCTAACAAAGTCGAGCACAGTGGCTTTCGAGGCTGGCGGTTCGGGTGCGGCTAGGAGGGGCGGGTGGTGCGGAGCCGGATCGTCACATCCAGGTCGCGCAGGCTGGCCAGCATGTCGTCGGTGTACTCGGTGCCGACGTCGGTGAGGACGTAGCCGAGGTCGTCGCGGGTGCCGAGCAGCTGGCCCTCGATGTTCACGCTGTGCTCGGCCAGCACGGCGTTGATGGTGGCCAGCACGCCGGGGATGTTGCGGTGCAGGTGGATCAGGCGGTGGCTGCCTGGCGTATGGGGCAGGGCCACGCCGGGCAGGTTGACGCTCAGCGAGGTGGCGCCCGAGCAGACGTAGTCGTGCAGCTTGCCGGCCACGAACTCGCCGATGTCCTGCTGGGCCTCCTCGGTGGACCCGCCCACGTGCGGGGTCAGGATGACGTTGGGCAGGCCGCGCAGCTCGGAGGCGAACTCCTCGCCGCGCGCCCTGGGCTCCTGCGGGAACACGTCGACGGCGGCGCCGGCCAGCCGTCCCGACTCGATGTTGCGCCGCAGCGCGGCGTGGTCGACGACGAAGCCGCGGGACAGGTTGAGGAACAGGCTGCCGGGCCGCATGGCGTCGAACTCGGCCGCGCCGAACATGCCGCTGTTGCCCGGCCGGCCGTCGACGTGGAGGGTCACGACGTCGGACAGCTCGAGGAGCTCGGTCAGCGTGCCGCAGCGCCGGGCGTTGCCCAGGGCCAGCTTGTCGGCGGTGTCGTAGAAGAACACGGTCATGCCCAGGGACTCGGCCAGGACCGAGAGCTGGCCGCCGATGTTGCCGTAGCCGACGATGCCCAGCCGCCGGCCGCGCACCTCGTGGCTGCCGACCGCCGACTTGTCCCAGACGCCGGCGTGCATCTGGGCGTTCTTGTCGGTCAGCCGCCTGGTCATGGCGATGATCTCGGCCAGGGCCAGCTCGACCACGCTGCGGGTGTTGGAGAACGGGGCGTTGAATACCGCGATCCCGCGCTTCGAGGCGGCGGGCAGGTCGATCTGGTTGACGCCGATGCAGAACGCGCCGACGGCCAGCAGGCTGCCGGCGGCGTCCAGGACCCGCTCGGTGACGTGGGTGCCGGACCGGATGCCGAGCAGGCGCACGTCGCGGACGGCCTCGATGAGCTCGTCCTCGGCCAGTGCCCGCGCGGCGGTCTCGACGTGGTAGCCGTCCTTGCCCAGGCGGGCGGCGGCGTCGGGGTGAATGTTCTCCAGCAGCAGGACCCTTAGCTGCCCGTCCGTCCCGTCCAGCGTCAGCACCCTTTCCGTGGCATGGTCTTCGTTGGCCTGTCGGCTTGTGTTGGCCTGCCGGCTTGTCGCCCTTCGAGCCTACCGGCCTGACAGGTAGCGGTCCTCGGCGGCGTAGTCGAGCAGCGGCGCGAAAAAGGAGTCGCCTGGACCGGGCAGGCGGTCCGCGTCCTCGCCGCCCCTGGCCGCCCCGACCAGCCAGTCGACCTCCTCGGCCACGGTGGCGGCGTAGTCCCCGGCCGGGGTGTAGCCGAGCTCGGCGGCGGCGGTCATGTCGAGCACGATGGGGTACCTGGCGTCCCAGGGGTAGGCACCCAGTTGGGGGTCGGTCTCGTCATCCAGCAGGATCTCGTCCCACTGGTGACCGAGGTGGGCGGCGATGACGCGGCTGATCTCCAGCCCGCTGGGCGCGTCGGGGTCGCCGCTGTTGAGGATCCGCCGGCCGGGGCGGGCCGCCACGACCTCGGTCAGCGCGGCGATGTTGGCCGCGGCGCTGGTCTGATCGACTCCCCGGCCCTGGTGGGCCAGGAGCACGACCGGGCGGCGGTCGAGGACGCGCCTGACGAACATCCACTCGCGGGCGCGGGGGGCGGCGGGACCGTGCACCTTGGACGGGCGCAGGACGGTGACCGCGTGGCCGCTGTCGAGGAGGACCTGCTCGGCGGCGACCTTGTTGGCCCCGTAGCCTTCGCGGGTCTGGTACCCGGTGTCGGAGGGGGGCACAGT
>Ga0102924_1004138_pt1 | contig 14813 bp, 27 predicted proteins | sample PaiPotPPM11metaG_FD_80116 | JGI IMG/M metagenome (GOLD analysis project Ga0102924, IMG submission 80116) | Iron sulfur acid spring bacterial and archeal communities from Banff, Canada, to study Microbial Dark Matter (Phase II) - Paint Pots PPM... ... | reverse complement strand
TGGGTAGCTGCCGCTTGCCAAGGCAACGGTTGTGAGACGAAATCAACTACTGAAAATCCGCCTTAAGGCTGTAACGGCAGCAAGTGTAGCAAGCTTTACTCCGATGCGAGACCTGAACTAAGCAGACGCCGAATTAGTAACGATAGCCTTTCAAACCTCTAATTCAAGTTCCGCCCAACGACTTTCAATGCGGGCGCAATTGCCACTGCTCAGCGCCACAACGCGGTTCGTGGATGCAAGACGGATAAAGGACGGCGGCAAAGGGCGCATGGGCACGTGCGACGATTGCCGATGCTACGCTGAAACTAATTCACATGCAGAATGACAGTCCCTTCTGAAACGGCTGGTGGAGCCGCTCCGAGACCTGGCAGCGTTCTTTGCGATCCATTCCCGTGCAATCCGAACGCTTTCGTCAGTACCAGCCTTGTCCTGAAAAACCGAGACTGTAGCCGCCGCTGGCGGTGCGCACTAGGGAAAAGCTCACAAACCCTTGGATCGCACGAATAAGTCTTTCCACTTCCGCCTTGCTCTTGCGGCGACCTGGGGCAGATGTTCGTGCTCGGCAACAGCGAGGACCTCCTCCTTTGTCAAGCCGCACAAACCGATGCAATCTTCGAGCGTGATCACGTGGCTATTCCCGACGAGCTACTGAGAAATGCATCCAACTGACGTTGCTTTGGAGCCGGTGGCTGTCGCCGCGGCGATGAGCGATAGGCCGGGCGTTCACTTCCTCGTCGAAACGACGCAAAAGACCTGCCTGAGCGTGACTTGATCCCAACGACTCAGCTAGACTCCCTCATGGTTTGGGCGAGACTGCGCGTTATCGGTTCGGCACTTGAGGTAGCGATCTTTTGCCCCAGCGCTGCCAGCTCCTTTGGTTGGTCAGTCAGCGTCTCGAACTGCTTCCGCGTGTACGTCGACCAAAGCTCAACTGCCTGCGACGGTCCCGAGGCGGTTGAAATCTGTCGAACAAACTCTAAAGCCGCCATAGCGTTCGCGTGAGCCATCTCAATCAGCTTTAGATTATAGTCGCGAATACTTTCGGCAGCGGAGGCATAGCCTTGCTCGATGCCCCGTGCCGACTCTTTTGCTGCCGCCACGCCTTTCTCTAGGTTTTCACGAACCATCCTTGCGCTCTTATCCACAAACTGTTTGCCTCGATCTTCACTCATGTTCTTCTCCTTTTAGCTAGCCGCGCCGATGCCAAGCAGATACGATCTAGCGCATAGTACATGGGCGCAGTCATCATGCGCGACTGCGTGCTAACTGCATTTGTTCTAGATCAACAGTCGTTGAAGCGCGCAGACATCAGCCGTCCACCGGCTCGGGCTCTCAGACTCGGACCTGCTGATCGTATCTCATGCGCAATTAACGGGGCGTCGGCAATGGGCCGGTTCGTTGACGCGATTGTCGGCTGTTGTAGCGGCGAGCGGCCCTTCCGCGCGCCTGCCGCGCACTGTGCCGCGCTCGCGTAGCCGAGGAGTTGCAGCGCCGGAGGGACACGCGCATCGGAGAGCACTTGAGTCTGGTGCTCAGCATCATCGACCGGCAGGAGCGTTGAGCTAGTTCCCGCGCCCCTGGAGCCGCACGGCGTCGCACGTTTCTCGGCAGGGAACAAGCCGCCGGTTCCCTGATTGTATGTTTGCGGGGGGCTGTGTTCGGTTGCAGACATGTCAAGCAAGCGGCGTCCAGCGCGCAAGTTAGAAGCCCATATTCGCCTCACGAAGAGACAGCAAAGCACCGCGACCTGCCCAAACTACTCGGGCAAGAGCTGCAGGCACATTTCAAGCCACTGCGGGAACTGCCGCACCGAATGTTTACGCTTTTGCTGCGACTGAAGAACATCAGGGGCCGCGTGGCGAACGGAGGAGCACCCCGCCGGGGCCGCAGTTAGCGGAGGTCGCGTGTGAGGGCAACGGCTGCTGACCGACACGAGGAGATCACCATGAAGAAGATCGTCGTCCTCGCGGCCCTGGCTCTCGCCCCCGCCGTTGGCACCGTCACCGTGATGACCGTCCACCCGCAGCCTAGTCGTGGCGGATAACGGCGGCGGCTGCTCGATCTACTAGCTGCTTCCCTTTCAGACTCCCCCCACGTGCGCGGGGGCACCGGAGCCGCTACGGCGTCACGATGCGCGCCCTCTCGCCCTCGATGACGAGTACGCCCGCCTCCGCATCGAACAGCTCCTGATAGGTGAGGCTGAACGCCGTCTCGCCAGGACGGACCTCCGCGAACGCATCGCCGATAGTGCCGTCGTCACCCTCGACCCTGCTGCGAAGCACCACCGTCTCGCCGTCGCGGCTGAACCACCATCTCTCGATCATGCCATCAGTCCCTTCTCTTGTGCCTTCTCAAGACGCCAGCCGCGCGGGCCAGTCCAGGGGAAAAACGTTGGCGGCCATCCGCCGCGAGCAGTGCCCCGTCCCCGGCTCGCCGTTTCTGCGCAGGAGCGGACGTCCCGCCGCGCGTGCTCTAATGCGCCATGCCCGAGCGCCGCTCCCCGCCGCCCTGGTCCGTCGAGGAGACTAACGCCTGCTTCATCGTCCGCGATCACAACGGGCAGGCGCTGGCCTTGAGGACGAACCGGGGCGAGGCGGCGAAGCTAGCTGCGGTCGTCCGGCGCGGGCCTCAGGCCCGGCGGTGACGGCGCGTCAGCCGTTTCGATGTTTTTGACACGTTGTGCCGCCAATGTCCGCCACGCGTCTGCCATGGCGAACATCGTGCGTTTGGCGTCGGGGTTTTTGAACGCTGCGGCAAGTTCGAGGCATTTATCGGCATATAGCCGGTACTGTTCTACTCGCTCCGGCATGCGTCCGGCCCACCGCGCGAAAAAAGGGTCGAATGCGTAAACGACAGACAAGCAACTTTGTTCCAACAGGAAGTTTGAGCGCGGCAGTGCGTCCGCGATCCATGGCGGGAGGCGCTCGCCTACGTCTATTTCGAGGGGAAGCTGGACCGTCGCTCGGCAGCGCATCTCCTCACCCGGGACGAGGCCCAGCGCATCGCCGCCAATGTGGCGAAGCTGCCGGAACTGCTGCGCCTGTGGCTCTGGCGTCGATGGAAGCTCTGCCTTGCTGTCAGTCCACCTTTATCCAGCGGGCGGCAGCATCGGCGCCTGTCCTCTGGGCGCGTGTTGAACGCGATAGCGCGTACGGCGCGGCTCTGTGCACCGCGTTGATCACGGCCTCAAACATCGACAGGCTGTGGGGCGGCAGGCGAATGCCAGCGCCAATCACCACACAGTCGTAAGTTTGGGCCTTGAGCCTCCGTTCCACGTCGAGTCCGGCCGTTTCATCGGGCCGAAGCAGGCACAGGTCCGCGTTGCCATCCGCGTTCGGCCACGTGCTTCACGGCCGGGGTGATTCCGGCATGGATTCTCTCGGCGTTCATGCAAGGCGGCAGCACGGGATTGGTGAAATCCACGGTCTCCGGTTGCTGACCTACGAACAAAACACGCGCCATCTGACCCTCCCTCGTCGCTGCGCCAGCTTCGCCGCAACAGCCAAGAACCACAAGGCTAACGGTCCGCTCCATGGCCGCGAGGGCCGTTTCGTCCTCAAGTATTTGCTCGTAGATCGGCCAAAGTAGCCAGAGCCGCTCGCGGCAAGCGGCAAGCAGGCAGTCACCCGATTGTCGTTTTCAGGCGGTTTAAATCTGTGTGCTCCGGCCGCCCGGAGCCATGACTGGCGAGTCCCCATGGCCCTCCCCTTGGCTATTGGGACTCGCTTTTTGCGGGTCGCCTCAGTGCGCAGGCGTAGCACCAAGCGGTTGGCCAAAGCGTCTATGAAAATTGGTCTTACCACCCAAAGTCGCGATGATGACGCCGCCTTTGTCCGTTACGATGCAGCGTGATGACTTGCGCAAAAAGTTTCCGCGCCCTCCCGACCTCGACGAGGAGCGGCAAAGTACCGGCATCGGCACAGGGCACGTAAGTGCTCCCTCGCGACGGACACATTGGCGCGGTACTCAAGGCATTGGCTTGCGCGCTGCCAGACGCGTCAGCATTGGCTTCCTGCGCGCGATGACTGGGCAGAAGAAGATTCAGCGCGCCCCCGAACTCGACCGGAAGCGGCAAACTGCCGGTGTCGCGACAGGGGGCGTAAATGTTCGATTTCGGGCACATCAGTACAGTACCCGACGCATCGACATCGTTTTGCGATATGGGAAAAACAGTCTGCGCGTGCCCCGACGCTGCCCACATGGCGACAAGTGCTGTGAGAAGGCGCACAATACATTTCATATGACGTGGAAATGCGCTCACGGATACCTTCCAGTATCCCTCAATCCTCTACCTAAGAGACCTTGGAGAGTTGCTCCTTTCCGAGCGAGCTGTGAATGATACGAACAAATAGTCTGTGCTATACAAAGGCGTAATTGCCTCCGCAGGGGCGTGTGCGGCGCTCACTCGATGATGAGGCGCGGCGCATCGCCGCCAACATCACCAAGCTTGTTGAAGCGGTTCTGACTTCTGCCCTGTACCCGGCACCCGACACGCTTCGGCCGACACAAGTGTCCGACCTACTTCTAATGACACTGGTAAACCCATTGCCCTTTGCCGGGCTTATGACGATAGGGCTCTACGCGCACATAGCTGCACATAGACTGTCCGGGCATGCCCGCCGCCGCTTCCAGCGTAGGGTGGCCAGCTCCAAGTGCCTGGCGAGGGACCGCCCTTTGCAGCGGACGCGCCGGTAGGCATCAGTGCGCCTGTGGCGAAGGCGCTTGCAGCCAAGCAGGCGATCACAGATTTTGGCAACATGGCTCCTCCGCCGAGCCGTCGATTGTATTGGAAAATGGGCCGAGATTCGCCGTTGTCAACCGGACGCGACGCCTGCTTCATCGTCCGGTACGCAAACGGCCAGGCGCTCGCCTACGGCCTATTTCGAGGACGAGCCGGGACGGCGCGCGGCGGCCAAGCTCCTCATCCCCGACGAGGTCCGGCGCATCGCGTCAACATCGCCGCCGGTGGTCCCCGCGCTCCTAAGCGGCCGCTGGCCTCGGTTTAACGGCGTCTCGAAAGTGCTTGGTGTTGCCGGTTTCGGCCGCGTTCACTTTCGGTTCATTTCGACCCTGATAATCGGCCACCGAGAAGGTTCTGGGGGCCTAAGCGAGGTCGCAATGAAGACCCCCTTATCGATTGTCCTTGTCGCGGTTGTGCTCGTGGCGGGCGGCAGTCTGACGATCATGAATAGTGCCTGCAAGATCCACTCGTGGTGCGGTCCGATGTCTGACTTCCAGCATCGCGTGAAGACTAGGCACAGCTGATAGCGGCAAGACGTACTGATTTACCCGCGACGAGGCCTGGCGCGTCACTCGCCAACAAGCCATTTGACCTCAATCAAGGCCTGCGATGCGCCTTGTCATAGATTGCGTTCGCCCGCCTAGTGGCGGGAGGGTAAATCAACGTCGCTAAGGGAGTAAGACTCATTGGCTAGTTCGCAAGAATACCCGGCCTCGCGGAAGGCTTGAACGATACGTTCGGCAATCCTTAGGTGTTTCTCGAATTGCCGATCTTGCAGAGTTGATCTAACAACGGCCAGTGGCTTGGACCGCTGCGCCGCCCCGGCGTTCTGATTGAACGTCATTAGCTTTCCCCGCTGGTACAGCGTCGCCCCGCTGGTCGCCTCAAAGGAACACTAGCGGAACATGCGTGTCGGGGACATGACGGTGTCGTACGCGACACGAAAATGTGAAAGTCAACACAGGCCAGTCGAATGCAACCCCGCCTGCAAGAACCGTACGGCGTACACGACGACACAAAATGTGAAAGGCTCGTATGGTTCCTATCCATATAGGACAGCGTTTATCACTGACATAAGTGGCTGAGAGACGCGCCCGCGCTACCGCCGAATGGCAGGCCCCCGGAGAACGCGCTATGTCTCAGGTATTGATTGCGATTGTTGATGACGAGGAATCCGTGCGCGATGCGACGAAAAGGCTCGTGCGATCTCTGGGCTACCACGCTTCCACGTTTGCCTCGGCCGACGAATTTCTCAAATCCGAGCAAATCCACGACACATCGTGCCTTATCAGCGATGTGCAAATGCCGGGGCTGAGCGGCATTGATTTGCAAGAGCACCTAGTCGCCCGAGGTCATTGCATCCCCATTATTTTCATGACGGGCTATCCTAGTGATAGCGTGCGGGCACGCGCCGTGAAGGCGGGAGCGGTTTGCTTCCTAAACAAGCCATTCAGTGAGGACCACTTTATCGGATGTATTGAGAAGGCTTTGAAGGCTGCCTGACGCCAAAACGTGGTTCGGACCCGACGGTGATCGGAGCCCTTTAATGTCTGCTCGGTCCATCAACGTCGTTTCAAGCGCAAGTCGCGCACTTCCGCGTTTCCCCCGATTCCCTACATATCGCTGCTCCTCCTCCTAAAGTTCGCAGAGCAGGCTCGCGCAGGACTGCAGCGCCTTCGATGCCCGCCGCCCGCGCTCTACGATTTTTATCACCAGAGCCAACGGCCACAGCGGCACGCTCATCATGGAGGCGGCGCAAACGGCGAACCAGTCAGTGCCGTTGACCACGGCGCACACGGGATGATGTCACCTACGGCATCGCCGCTCGGTCAGCAAGCTGCTCACCAATGACGAGACGCGGCGGATAGCCGTGAATTTCGCCTTGCTGCCAGAGCTTCGCAGGCCCTCGCCCAGAGCGGCGTCTGATGTTGTTAGCCGCCGCTTAGTCCAACGCCGCGCTCGGCGAGAAGTTGTTGAGCTTTTCTGGTAAGTTTATATTTTGCGGGTGACTCTTGGCCAGCAGCTACGACAAAACCCTTCGCAATGAGCTGATCAAGAACCTTCCTTTTGTTTGCATTCAAATTCGCACCCCCTCCTTCCAATACATCGCAAAGGATTGCAATTTCTTGGTCACTTATGAGGGCTTCTGCCATGACACGGTTCCCTGAAGGAGAAGCATATTCTAGACCCGCGCTTTCCTTCGACACTTGTCAACTCACCAGAGCGGGCAGCACACCGACTTCCCGCCCCCTTGGGTCATCGACGAGCACCCGCCGTGCTTCATCATCTGCGACGCCACCGGGCGACGGTTGCGATCCCCTGGTTCGAGGAGGCTGATCGTGAAACCCGCGAAGCCAATCCCCAATACTACTGGTTTTCACTCCTTCAACGCACCTCCCGAGTTCTGTTGGAACTAACTCTTGGTCTCCGAGGAGGAATTTCGCCACAACGCAGAGCAAGGGCAATTGGAGCTCCTTGGATCAGGCCCTCCGTGTAGCCCCCTATCTTCCTTCGGAACCGAATGCTCATTTGTGCATTGAACGGCCAAACCAGGCGATGCGGAAAGTACGGAGCCGAGTGATCGGCTCTTGTGTTGGGGAACGCCCCGGTCGAAGCGGCCGGGGTGTTCCTATCTAGGAGGAATATTGATGGCGACCAATAAACCGCGGAATGGCTACGAGCGAAAGCGCAGCCAGCTCAAGACCAAGATGATGGGCCAGAAGCACTGGACCAAGCGCAGCCGCGAGACGGGCGAGTTTATGGACCAGAAGAAGACCGGAAAGTTTAAATCTGTGCGCCGCGAAAAGGGCTAAGCGGCGCGCCGGATGAGTAGGCGTTTTTGGAGGTGCGGATTAGTGATCCCGAGATCCTCGACCGCCTTCTTAAACGCTTGCTCTTCGTCCCGTGCGTACACAATCCCGAGAAGCTTAGCCGCCTTGCCCCCGATACGGCTCGCCTCCCACTGGTACTCTTTTTTGCGCACTGCCCGTCTCTGAACCTGACTCACTTCCGGGAAACTCGTTGTACACGGTGAAACCCCCAAGCCGCTCGGTAAATTCATAGCTGTGGGCGAGGAATAACCAACGCCGCTCCATATCGAGAAAGTCCTGCCGCCGCTGAGGATCGACCTCCGCCTTCGCCTTTTCAGCGCACTCGCGCGCCAGTTGGTAGCACTCTTGGATTTCCCTCTTGATGGCTTTGAGCATGACACAACCCAAGAAACTTCGAGGGTGCCTCGCGCTAAAATTTATGCCCCGCTGAAGAGTGTCAACTAGCAGGCAAAGGAAAAGTCCCGCTATGCACACTTAGCGACGCCGGACAGGTGTTGAAGCAGCTTCAGGGGAAAGCGCTTCCCCGTCCGGCCTCTTAACTCTTGGGCCTGACCCGCGTTCCATTGAAGAGCGCCCTGGAGTTCACCCCCGGGAACTTCTCATTTTGTTCCCGGGCCAAGTCGTCAGCCGATTTTCCGTCGGGGTACCTCTCGGGAAGCTTAAGCACGGCCTTAAAATAAAAGGCTCGTAACCGGTGATATGCCGCGGCAGGCTGGCGACGCGATTCTTATCGTTCTTCTGATTCCGGGGGCGCGGAACGATTCTCCTCCGGCTGCCCAGGGACAGCACCCGCCTCTCGCACCTCGGTCGCCTCGAATTCGGTGACGAGCGTTACACCTGGAAGCGGCTCCTCGATCACATCGACAACGACAGTTTCGACCACGGGGGTGCTTGGCGGCTTCACTGCCCGCACTTTTTTCCGCGCCTTCTTTGTCCCACGCTGCTGCTTAGCCTCGGCCGAACGTTTGCGCGGTGTTGCCCTCGCCACGGTCCGTTTCGCCCGTCTTTTCCGCACAGACTTGGAGGCGCTTTACGGCGCGCTATCGACTTTCCTTTTCGCGCAGTTGGTCGCTCCTTCCGTTGAGCCATAATCGCCGCCTGTAATCGGTCAGCCTCTGGAACGAGTCGCTAAATGTAACAGATGTTAGCCTTACGGTCAGGGGGCCGTGTCGCGACCCGGGTCGATATCGGAGCCGTGCGCATAGGAGTTCAGCAGAGACTTCATTTCCTTGCCGCTCCTGAAGAGAGGAACGGCCTTGCTTCCGACCGAAACCAGATCCCCTGTGCGAGGATTTCGTCCGGTCCCGCCTGCCCGGACCCTTACAAAAAATACTCCAAATCCCCGCAGTTCAACCCGATCACCGCGCGCCATCGCGGCGGTAATCTCTGAAAAAATGGCATTGACGATCTTCTCGGCGTCCTGCAGATAGAGATGCGGGTTTTGGACCGATATCCGGTCAACGAGTTCGGATTTGATCACAGCAAAGCCCTCCGCTGTGCGGAAGGTGGCGAGGATCACCCGGCCGGTCAAGCATCCCTCTTTTGCTGCTGGGCGGGCGAGGGACCGGAGACACCCCTAGCGTGCACCTCAAGTCAGCGCGTGGCCGAACGACTGAGCTGCTCTTAACCGAGCGCGTTCAGATCCGCTTTAAGCTGTGCGAGGTTGAAGCCCTCCAGAGTCTTGCCACTTGTGGTCAACGCCTCCTCAGAAACATAGGCTACGACCTCATCGCAGTATTTCTTGTAAAACCGCGGCGTCATAAGCTGGATTTTGCCCCAAGTGACAACGACGAAGTTGCCTTTTGCGTCCCGACCAAGTCCCGGTATGTAATGTCCGCCCTCGATCTTCGCATTCTTGGCGACATCCCATGGCTTGCCAGCATTGAATTGATCCATCGCGGTGTTCGGAAACTTAATTCCGATCCCGATGGCACCAAACAAGTAAATCGCGAGCGCAAGTTGATCTGCGTTTCCGGTTGTAAGCGCTAGATAAGCGATCACCTTGTGACGCTTGCCAGCCGCGTCCCGCACGCCGGTCTTGCGCCGGTATGATGCCGCCACCTGCATGTCTGTGCCTTGATCGGTGTTTGGGTCATTTGGATCGAAACCGGTCACCGCCGAATAGTCCTTAAGCACGCTCTGATTGTTGAACGTGACCGTCCGGGCAGCTTCCTTGTTCCACAGCATCGTCTCGTGCGCAGCGCCCGCCCACACACAATCCCCGTAATGATCGTTACCAAGCATCTCCCAGTTGGCGCCGATGAGGCCTTCGTGTCCGAATACTTTCGGCGGCGTCGGCAACTTAAGCTTTTCAAGATAATTCGCTAGTTTGAACTTCACTGCTCCCGGACGGGCCGGTTTCTTGCCTAGCTTAAGCGCAAGATGTCTGCCAACCGGATCAACTGCCCGCGCCATGCAATCCTCCCTCTTTGTTAGCGGTCGCTTCACTTGCAATAGGATGGCAGATTTGGGGCTAGATTGTGGCCATCAATTGGATCGCCTTTAGATTGCGGTTCCCATTGATGTCGAGGGCGTTATCGGCGAGAAGCGTTCGTCGTTTTCAGGTTGTTTTTAGGAATATCGCGCTGCGCATCGCGCGTTGCAGCTAGAGTGGCTACACGCGGTATTTATGACCGGTAGGCAGATTGCCGTGCTGTCTCAATGCCGAAATACCCTCCCGGGGGACCGTTACCAATCTCGAATTTGCGCGGCTGTTGGTGAGCTGCGCTCGCCATTCGGCATGACAAGAATGTGACTCAAATCGCCATCTGACTGTCGCTTAATCAAGATCGGGCCGCCCTTCGCCTGTTTACTTGACGGCTCGACTATCATCCAGCCCTCGGCCTCAAGCTGTCGGACCGCTTGAGCCTGCGCGAGAGAAACGATGGTCTAGATCCCCATCAAATGCACTGACTTTGTAGCCTCAAATGGTTGAACACTGTACGTGGGTCGTAGTCTCTACATTTCTCAAAGCAGGGGATGCTAAATTTCCATCGGACTTGTGCTCGCGACTCGAACCAACGACATGAGTAGGGCGCCTTGTTTAGCGGCCCACCATGACAAAGCCAGCCCCGGCCGGCCTTTAGCCCGCGTAGGCCACCCGCTGCTGTCCCTCAGATTCGATGACGATCTTTGGCTCAGCCGGTAACTGAAGGACCGTAGCCTGCTGACCCTCGCACAGGAAGGTCAACAGCGCGATCCGGCCGTCCGGAAATTCAAGCGCGTCGTAATGCGCAGCCGCGCTTCGGAATCACTTATGCCCGCCAGGTTCGCCACTAGCTTGGCCGCCCAACCGTTTTAAGCGGCAACCATCCCATGGCAGCCCTCGGCGAAGGTCGGCAAGTTAGCAAAGCCCTATTTTTCTTGGATTCGATTTAGGTAGTCGATAACCGCGAGGAATGCGCATTCGCATCACAGTTTCCGGATCTAAGAAACGACTGAGGACGTTCTCTGATGGCCTCGGAATCAGCGCCTTACTGGGCTCAGGCGCATACCGGTCGCCCCAAAATGGCATATCGCGCGTGCCGTGAGCTTTGTGCGGAATTGCTTGCGCTGCGACGTCTGCGAAGCGGTGGCGTCTAGTCTGGCTCTCAGTGAGGACACGACGTCGGCTGGCCGTCCAGACCTTCCCGCTTGAGGGCAAAGGATGCCGCTCCACCATTCTTGCTGATTGTGACAACATAAATACTATCAAAATCACTGCCGTGCCATTTCGGAACTACCGCTGGGTCACCACCGTGAGCGTCCAAAAGACCCTTTACCAAAGCTTCGATTTGTTTGTGCTCCCAAGCTATCAAAATTAGGGTGTCACGGCGGGCGGTTAGACGTTTTTCAAGTGCAGCCTGAAGATCAATGATGTCCGAAAAGCCAAAGCTCGTATCCACGGGAAGTGTAAAGAATATTGCAGTCGGCTCGACCGTAGCTAGGGGCCGGACATAGTCGTACAACTCGCCTGCGTCCTTTTTTGAAACGGATGGGTCGGGAGCGTAAATATATAATCTGGCCGCCCAAAAGACTTTGCGATTACTGGGGGAAGCGCCAAGGCCCGATTGAGCCCCTGGCAACTAAACTGCCCAAGGCCCTCGTCTGGCTTTTCGCCGTGCCGAATAAACACAAGCGTTTGGGTGGCATCATCACTTCGCGCGCTGCTTCCGGTCGAACACATCAGTGTCAGACCGATGACTGTTTGGACTAAGGTGTTGATGGCCCCGTTCCAGATTTGCAGGGTCGTGTTGCTCGTCATTTCGTCCTCCATTCCAGAATTCCCGCACAGGCTCCTGCCTCAAGTCGTCACGCGAAGATGCTGATTTTGGGTGGGGGAGAGCTGACTATTTCTTGTTGGCAAGACGCGCCTTGGCAGCGTTGCGCCGGTTCGCGATGCGACTGAGGGCGTATTTAATCGGCAGCTCATCGATTGTACTGGGATCGTATTCGTCCGCCCATTCTTTGGCCTCCGCATGGCCCTCGTGGGTGGGGTCTGAAATCGCTGCAAGCCATTCGTAGAAGCCCGGAATTCCACCGCAATCCTCGGGCGGCCCGTTTCTTTCGCCGCCAATGTACCGCGGATGGGAGACCCCCGGATCACCAGCACGGACATCGGTGACCGTGAGCCGATGCTCCCACTGGTCGCCGAAGTCGTATGTGTAGTCGATTACGGTCTTTCGTGGCTGCAGCACGCCGCGCATACGAACCTTGCCTGCCATCAAGCGTTGCCTGCTCCCCCAGTCCTTGTCCATCGGCAGGCCGTATTTTTGTTTGCCGATGGTAAACTCCCAGAGGTGATAGTCAAACCACCCCATGACGGCCTGGATGATGTCGTGAAGGACCTTGAGCGTGATTGAGGTCGGCACCTCGACCTGGCGCCAAATCAGCGGATCAGTGTGCCGCAACTCGATTCGGACGGTTGCGATCTCGCTGACGCTGTCGGACGCAGCGTTCATCCTGGCTGGCCTCATGCGGTCAGTTTGACAGCCTGGCATTGGTAGTTCCAGCGTAGGAGCTGCCGGCCCTTGTGGATATTGTGGGAGCCTCTGGTGCTCGCTGCTCGGGGAAGTTCAAATGCCGTGGCAGCCCACCACCGGAGTCACTAAGCTCATGCGCACGGCTTCAGACGTCGAGGATACCGCACCTATTCGCTCGCCGACGTGCGAGGCCCAAATGGTACGCTCGGCTCGCTATACGCCGAATCTGGACACTCGATAGTGGTGATCACACTATCGTTGATATTCCTATTGTTTTCGCAGACGAAGCAACACGTATCCGTACTTCACGGTGTGAGTTGCGTCGCCCCGGGCTTCTAGCCTAAATTCTCCAGCGGTCTGGAACGCATGGACGCCCGGTCCACTTATGATCGTTGTTCGAGGAAGGTTGTCGTCGAGCGATTTCCAATTAGCCTTGGTGTCGGTATCTGCTTCCCAGATCGTCATGAAAATTGTGTGCCGTTCGTCGTCATCGACAATAGTCTTCGGTGGTGACGCACCTCGTAGCGTCCCCGTCCCCATGGATTCAAAGGCATCGATCTGACTGAAATCAATTACTTGAGCGCAGACATTCCCTGGCAGAACCGAAATCCCTGCGTATAACAGCGCCAAAGTCGTCGCCATGCGCACGAGCGCTTGAAACTTCATCGCTATTCTCTTCTGAATGAGGCGGGGAAATTGTCTTCCTACCATGGAGCTACTCTCTTCCTTGGCGAACGGTTCTCGGGCGTGTTCTCGATTTCAGCCCCCGTCCGCATGTGAGTTCAGCCGAGACTTCATGCCCTTTCCGGTCCTGAAGAAAGGAACGGCCTTTCTTCCGACCGAAACCGCCACCCCTGTGCGAGGATTTCGTCCGGTCCGGCCTTCCCGAAACTTTACAAAAAAAGCCTCAAACCCCCGCAGTTCGACCCGATCACCGCGTGCCATTGCGGCAGTAATCTCTGACAAAATGATATTGACGATCTTCTCGGCGTCGTGCCGACAGAGATGCGGGTTTTGGACCGATATCCGGTCAACAAGTTCGGATTTGATCACAGTAAAGCTTTCCGCTGTGCGGAAGGTGCCGAGGATCGCCAGGCCGGTCAAGCATCCTTCTTTTGCTGCTGGGCAGGCGAGAGATCGGAGACACATTCCCACTAGCGTGCACCGCAACTCAACGTGCGTTTTGAGCGGTGCTGTCAATTCGTGAATGGGTGTTACGGCGGTTCAGTGGGTTGCGTTGGAAGGGAATGACCAGCAGGACGTCGGGCGGCGGACGGCCCCACGCTCACCGGTTTGTGAGAGCAGTCGATACTCCCTCGCGACTGCCGAGGACAGCCCCCGGTTTGGCTTACCGGCATGTCGGCTTGTGCTCGATCCAGTCCCTCAGCGTAAGCAGTTTCTAAGTCACGCCTTCTTTACCCCCGGCGCAACCAATTCAAAAGACGGCGACCGAGGGTAAGGCGAGCAGGCCGCTCCACATCCTCCAAAATGTTCCTGATTGTGATGCGAACCATCTCTCGGTGAGCCTCATTGTTGGTAAGATCCCCTCCCCGGCTTTCACTCATTCTTCCCAAAGTGCGATCCAAGCGATACGAACAGATGCAGCAAATTGCGGATCGCTTTCCTGCAGCTTCACCACGACGAGCCTGAGCAACACCTCGTGCGCACTGATCATTGCGTAGGCGTTTCGAAGCTGCCCGTAGATGGTGTCAAAACGATTGTCATTCATCCTTAGCTCCCGACCAAGCAGCCCTTCAATTTGCCATCCAAACGATAATTTGTGTGCACAGTGTCTAGACTTCGAACCGACGCGATTTGGACGCAGGAAACAGCCGGGTAGGCTCGCTACACCACAAGTTGCGGCTGATTTCACCGGCCTCCGTGCCCTGAAGGCTCGTAACGGGCCCTGCCACACCGGGTTGGCGACCCAATTCTATGGTTCTTCCGTTTCCGGAGGCGCGGAAAGACTCTCCTCCGGCGGCTCGAGGCCTCAGGCACCTTGGTCGCCTCGAATTCGGTGACGACAGTTACACGTGCAACCGACCTATTGACCGGTAACGGCGACGATTCGCCAACTGTAGACGTTTCGTTCGAGGTCTATGCAATACTCGCGATGTAGAATACGGCCCGTTTTCATCCCTTCGCCAAATTCAGCCGGGGGTGCAGTCGTCATTGACTGATCGTTCGCACCACGCTCAATATTGGACGCGAGTTGGCTGTGCCGCCACCGAGTTCCTTTTCAAGTAGCTGATCGTATTCGGCTATCGTCTGCACCGGCTC
>Ga0102924_1004136_pt1 | contig 14817 bp, 11 predicted proteins | sample PaiPotPPM11metaG_FD_80116 | JGI IMG/M metagenome (GOLD analysis project Ga0102924, IMG submission 80116) | Iron sulfur acid spring bacterial and archeal communities from Banff, Canada, to study Microbial Dark Matter (Phase II) - Paint Pots PPM... ... | reverse complement strand
GGCGGCGCTTCCGGTGGGGTTAGTCGTGGTCAGCACGTCACCGCTGGAGATGTCCACCGCGGCGCAGAATGACCGGCTCACGCACGTAGCCCGGTAAATGGCCCGGCTTTTGCCGATCTTGACGGCGTGCCAGGCGGAGGTGCCCCCGGTCGGATTGGTGGAGAACTCGAAGCCGCCCGCCCCCGCGCCGAGGCAGAACGTCTTGCTGGTGCAGCTGATCGACTGCAGGGCGATGGGCACCGTCCGGCTGTGCCAGGATCCGACTCCCCCGGACGGGCTGGTCGAGGTGATGGGCTTGCCCTCGTCCACCCCGGCGCACAGCACCGGCGACGCCTTGACGCACGACAGCGCCGGGACGCCGGTGACCGACTGCACCACGTGCGGCGTGACGTGCCACGCCCCCGCGCCCCCGGCCGGGTCAGCCGAGGTCAGGACGCCGCCCTCGGCGTCAAACCCCACGCACACCTGGCTGGCCAGGCACGATAGCGCGGCCACGGAGGTCGGCTCGGAGTACGGGGGCCGCTCCACGTTGACGGCCGATGACCAGGTGAACGGCCCGGTCGCGGCCGGGGTGGCGGCGGCCGGGGTGGCGGCCGCCATCGACGGCAGCACCGCGGCGGCGCCGACCGCGAGGGCGGCGATCAGCTCGGTCAGCCGCCCGGCCGTCCTGTGCGAGCGGTACCAGTGCCTTAACCTCAACCAGGCCGTGATCATGCTCGCTCCCCTGGCGTGCCGGTATGTGCGGCTATCGTCGCGGAAAGCAGGTAAAGCCCGGTTAATCAGCGCAGAAGGTTGGCCGGCATTTCACCCGCAGCGCGGCCAGCACCTCGCGGGCCATGGCCCGCTCCCCGGCCGTGTTCGGGTGGAACGGCAGGGCCACCGAGGAGGGGACCAGCCCCTCGACCCACTTGACGCCGCCGGGCTGGCAGGCGTCGTGGCCGACGCTGGCCGCGTAGGTGTTCACGAAGGTGTCGCCGGCCCGCGCCGCCTGGGCGGCCAGCATGTCGTTCAGCCGCACCTCCTCGCCGCGCAGGTAGGCCACGTCGCCCGCGGCCACGGGGACCTCGGGCCAGCAGCCGGTCCCGCGGGCGGGCAGCAGGTCCGGGTAGCCCAGCAGCAGCACCCGGGCCCGCGGCGCCCGGTGCCTGGCCCCGGCCAGCAGGGCCGCGATGCGAGGCCGCAGGGCGGTGATCGCGCGGTCCAGCCGGTCGGTGCCGCCGGACGTGTAGTGGGCCCGGCATGGCGCGCCCCAGGGGTCGGTCAGGCTGAGCGTGGCGCAGGCGGCCAGGACCTCGCCGAAGCCGACGTCATTGCCGCCAATCTGGATGGTGACCAGCGAGTCCCGCCGGGATAGCGCGCTGAGCTGCGGCTGGTTGCGGCCGGTGAGGGTCCGCTGGGCGGCCAGCATGTCGCTGGTGTGCGCGCCGTAGCAGCTCACGTCGGTGAACGCGGCCGGGTGCAGGGCCGCCGCGACCAGCGCCGGGTAGCTCTTGTCCGAGCGCAGGCAGCCCGCGGGCGAGCCCAGCTCGTTCACGGTCAGCGGCGCGGCGGTGTAGGAGTCGCCCAGGGCCACGTAGGTGCCCGCGGCCGGGCTGGCCTCGGCCAGCCGCGCGGCGGCGGGCCGGGCGTGGCCGGCGGCGCAGGCGGTGGCGGCGATCAGCACCAGGCCGGCCGCCGCGGCCAGCCCCAGGCGCCGGGCCAGGATCCGCGGCTCGGTCATACGGTGTCGGCCTCCCGCTCGCCGGGCGGCGCCCAGCGCGGCCGTCCCTGACCACGGTAGGCACGCCGCCCCGCCGGGCACAATCCGGGTTACCCCCCGTTCCCCGCTGTCGCCCGCCGATGCCGCGTGTTTACCAGCGGTTTCGCCGGGCACCCGGATGGTCACGGATCGGGGAGGCCGGGATGAACCCCATCGAGGCGGCCGTACGGCGGGCTGACACGCTGCAGCAGCGGCATAACGCCACGGGCTTCGTATTCGGGGTGATCAAGAAGTTCGGTGACGACAACGGCGGTGCCCTGGTCACCAACCTGGCCTACGCGGGCTTCGTGTCGCTGTTCCCGCTGCTGCTGATCCTGGCCACCATCCTGGGCCTCATCGCGTCGGCCGACCCGGCCCTGCGTGAGCGGACACTGAACGCGGTGGCGAACCAGGTGCCGCTCGTCGGGCAGCAGCTCACCGGCAACGTGCACGAGCTGCGCCAGTCCAGCATCGTCGGGCTGATCGTCGGCGTCGTGGTCCTGCTGTGGGGCAGCACCCGGCTGGCCCAGTCCGGGATCTTCACCATGGAGCAGGTGTGGAACCTGCCCGGCCCGGCCCGGGTCGGGTACTTTCCCCGGCTGCTGAGATGCCTGCAGTTCCTCGGCGTGCTGGGCCTGGGCGTCGTGGTCACCACGGGGCTCACTGGGCTGGATGCCTTCGGCCATCACGGCGCGCTGACCATCGTGGCCGCCTTCGTGCTGGCGGCCATCACCAACTCCGGGATGTTCCTGATCGGGTTCCGGGTGCTCACGCCCGGCAGCATCCCGTTCCGGCAGATGCTGCCCGGCGCCGTGGCGGGCGGCTGCGCATGGACGGCGCTCCAGGCCGCCGGCACCGTGCTGGTGCGCCACGCCCTGCACAGCGCCGCCGCCTACGGCGTGTTCGCGACCGTCCTCGGCCTGCTGGCCTGGGTGTATCTGGCCGCGGAGGTCGCGGTCTACGCGGCCGAGATCAACGTCGTCCTGGTCCGGCGGCTGTGGCCGCGGGCCCTGGTCCAGCCGCCGCTCACCGAGGCCGACCGGCACAGCATGGCCCTCCAGGCCCTGCAGAACCAGCGCCGCGAGGAGCAGCAGATCCGGGTCACGTTCAACGACCGCCCGCCGGGAGTACGCCGCGCGGCCACCACCCCGCGCACGCCGGAGGACATCCTCCACGCGGACTCACCCCCGCCAGCGACCGACCAGCACGACACCTAACGCCCCCCCGTTTTCCACCGGGGGGCGAGGCGAGACGGGCTAGCGGGCGTGCCACTCCTTGATCAGGAGCTCGTAGGAGCGGACGCGGTCGGCGTGCTGGTGGGTGATCGTGGTGATGATCAGCTCGTCGGCGCCGGTGGCCTCGCGCAGCACCTCGAGCTGCGCGGCGACCTGGGCCGGGGTGCCGACGAACTGGGTGTCCACCCGGTCGGCCACCAGCTCCCGGTCGGCCTGCGTCCAGGCGTGCGCGCGCGCCTGCTCGGGGGCCGGGAACTCGATCGCGCCCGCGCCGGTCCTGATGCTGCGCACCCACAGGCCGTAGCCGGCCGCCAGCTCGCGGGCGGCGGCCTCGTCCTCGGCCACCACCACGTCGGCCGACACGGCCAGGTAGGGCCGGTCCAGCTCGGCCGACGGCCGGAACGCGGCCCGGTAGCCGTCGGCGGCCTCGACCACGGTGGCCGGGCTGACGTGGTAGTTGGCCGCGAACCGCAGTCCCCTGGCCCCGGCCACCTCGGCGCTCTGGCCGCCGCTGCTGCCCAGGATCCAGACCTGCAGCCGGGCGCCCTCGCCCGGGATCACGTGGGCCTCGATGCCGTCCGGGTCGGTATAGGTGCCGCGCAGCAGGGCCAGCACGTCGGCGACCTGCTCGGCGTAGTCCTGGGGCCGGGCCTCGGGCAGCATCAGCAGCCGGCGCTGCAGCGCGATCCGGGGCGAGGCGAGCAGCCGCTCGACCGGGAACGGCGGCGGGATCAGCAGGCCGCCGGCGCCACGGGGCGGGCCGGCCAGCGCGGGCTGGCGGGTCCGGCCGGGCGGCTTGCCGCCGGACCGGCCCAGGCCGAGGTCGAGCCGGCCCGGGTACAGGGCGTCGATCAGGCCGAACTCCTCGACCGTGGACAGGGCGGTGCGGTGGCCCATCTGGACCGCGCCGGAGCCGATCCTGATCGTGGACGTGGCCGCGGCGGTCAGCGCCAGCACCACGGCGGGCGAGGTCCCGGCCACGCCGGGGTTGAGGTGGTGCTCGGCGAACCAGTAGCGGGCGTAGCCCAGGCGCTCGGCCTGCCGGGCCAGGTCGATGCTGTTATGCAGGGCGGCGGCCGCGGTTGACCCGGCCGGGATCGGGACCAGGTCGAGCACGGCGAGCGGCACGTTGGGCACGGGGTAACCTCCTCAGCTGACCGCGGCCGGGGCGGGCTGCGGCTGACCGGCGGGCACCCAGGGCCACGGCGGGTCGGGGATGTCGCGGCGCAGGGCGGGCGCGATGTCGGACTGGAACAGCTCCAGCGAGGCCCGGTGCTGGGCCCAGGTCAGGCCGCCCGGCTCGGCGTGCAGGTGCATGACCGTGTGGCCGAGCTGCTGGTGGTAGCGGTGCACCTTGTCGATGACCTGCTGCGGGCTGCCGATCAGCGCCGAGCTGCGCTCGATGAAGTCCTCCAGGGAGGGGAACACCGGGGTGAGCCCGAGCCGCTGCTGGAGGGCCAGGTACCCGGCGAACACCGGGCGGTAGGCCTCGACGGCGTCCTGGGACCGGCGGGCCGCGTAATAGCCCGCCGTGCCCGCGCCCACCACGGCCAGCGCCGGGTCGAGCCCGTAGTGCGCCCAGCGCTCCCGGTAATAGCGCACCAGCTCGGCGTAGGGCTCGACGGGGTTGGTGACGTTGGCCGAGAACAGCGGGTCGCCGTAGCGGGCGGCCAGGTCGACCGACTCCCGGCTGGTGGCGCTGCCGTGCCAGATCCGGATCGGCTGCTGGAGCGGCCGGGGCCAGACCTCGGCGTCGCGCAGGGCGGCCCGGAAGCGCGGGCTGGCCGTCACCTTCGGCTCGTGCCAGATCCTCCGAAACAAGTCATAGCCCTCGGCATTGCGCTCCCACTGGTCGTCCGGGGTGACGCTGAACAGCTCGCGCTGGGCGGCGCCGTTGCCCTTGCCGATGATCAGCTCGAGCCGCCCGCCGGACAGGTGATCCAGCGTGGCGTAGTCCTCGTAGGCCCGGACCGGGTCCAGCAGGCTGAGCGTGGTGACCGCGGTGAACAGCCGGATCTGGCTGGTCAGCGCGGCGATGTGGCTGAGCACCACCGGCGGCGCGGAGGAGATGAACGGGCGCTCGTGCCGCTCGCCCACCCCGAACCCGTCAAAGCCCAGTTCCTCGGCCAGCCGCGCGCTCCGGATGACCTCGGCGAACCGCTCGGTGGTGCCGGGCTGGGCGCCGGTGACGGGGTCCGGGGCGTGCACGATCAGCGTGATGGCCAGGAACCTCATGACGCCGCCCGCTCCCGGCCCGCCGCGGCCCCTGGCAGCGGCGGCAGCCCGAGGTGATCGCGCAGCGTCGTGCCCGCGTACTCGGTGCGGAACACGCCGCGCTCCTGGAGCAGCGGCACCACCGTGTCGGCGAACTCGTCCAGCCCGCCGGGGGTGATGTGCGGGACCAGGATGAACCCGTCGCTGGCGTCGGCCTGGACGAAGTCGCTGATCGTGGCGGCCACGGTGGCGGGCGAGCCCACGAACGACTGCCGCCCGGTCACCTCGATGATCACCTCGCGCAGCGACAGGTGCTCGGCGGCCGCCTTCTCCCGCCACTGCCGGGCCGTGGCCACCGGGTCCCGGTACATGCGCACGCTGGCCCGGCCGCGGGCGATGGTGTTCTCGCCCGGCTCGGGATCGATCTCGGGCAGCGGGCCGTCCGGGTCGTAGCCGGACAGGTCCCGGTTCCACAGCTGCTCGGCGAACCGGATCGCGGTCTGGCCGCTGACCTGCTGCAGCCGGATCTCGCGGGCCAGCTCGGCGGCCTCGGCGTCGGTCCCGGCCAGCACGAACGTGGCCGCGGGCAGGATCAGCAGCTCGTCGCGGGTCCGTCCGTAGCGGGCCAGCCGGCCCTTCACGTCGGCGTAGAAGGCCTGGCCGGCCTCCAGGGTCGAGTGCCGGCTGAAGATGGCGTCGGCGCTGGACGCGGCGAACTCGCGGCCCTCGTCGGAGTCGCCGGCCTGGAAGATCACCGGCCGGCCCTGCGGGCTGCGCGGCACGTTGAACTGGCCGCTGATGTCGAAGTGCGCGTCGTGATGGGCGAACGCGCCCGCCGCCGGGTCGGCCAGGAAGACCCCGGTCTCCTTGTCGGCCGCGATCTCGTCGCCGCGCCACGAGCCGAACAGCTCGAACGCCGTGGCCAGGAACGTCCGGGCCCGCTGGTAGCGGTCCTCCTGGCGCAGGAACCCGCCGCGGCGGAAGTTCTCGCCGGTGAACGCGTCCCAGGAGGTGACCACGTTCCACGCCGCCCGGCCGCCCGACAGGTGATCGAGGCTGGCGAACTGCCTGGCCACCTCGTAGGGCTCGTTGAAGGTGGAGTTGATGGTGCCGGCCAGGCCCAGCCGGTCGGTCACCGCGGCCAGCGCGGCCAGCACGGTGAACGTATCCGGCCGGCCGACCACGTCCAGGTCGTAGATGCGGCCGTTCTGCTCGCGCAGCCGCAGGCCCTCGGCCAGGAACAGGAAGTCGAACCGGGCCCGCTCGGCGGTCCGGGCCAGGTGGGCGAACGAGGCGAAGTCGATGTGGCTGCCCGACCGCGGGTCGCTCCACACCGTGGTGTTGTTGACGCCGGGAAAGTGCGCGGCCAGGTGGATCTGCTTGCGCGGCGCGGTCACGGGGTCCTCCGGGGCTCAGGCGGCGTAGCGGTTGGCGGGGCGGGCCAGGCCGAGCAGGCCGCGCAGCGTGCCGGGGCGGGTCGTGCTGGCCGGGTAGCCGTGGCGGAAGGCGCCGCGGCGCTGCAGCTCGGGCACCAGCCCCCGGCTGATCTGGGTCAGGTCGTGCGGCAGGGCCGCGGGCCGGAGCCGGAACCCGGCCAGCCCGGCGGCCTGCCAGTCCAGTAGCAGGTCGGCCAGCTGGGCCGGGGTGCCGGCGAAGATCTGGGCATCGCTGGCGTACGGGGCGCCGGCCAGCTCGTCCAGCCGGGCCCGGCGGTCGGCGGCGGCCCCCTCGCGGTCGTCCAGGAACACCACCAGGTCGGCCAGCACCCGCACCGTCCCGGCCGCCCGGCCCGCGGCCGCTGCCCGCTGGCCGATCCCGGCGGTGATCGCGGCCGCCTCGGCGGCGTCGTGCGGGGTCACGAGGGCCAGGTCGGCCGAGCCAGCCGCCAGCTCCCAGGCCGGGTCCTGATGGGCCAGCGCGGCCACCAGCGGCTGGCCCTGCGGCGGCCGGGGCGTGATCGACGGGCCCCGGACGCTGAACCAGCGGCCCTCGAAGTCGATGTAGTGCAGCCGGTCAATATCGACAAAGCGCCCCGTGGTCACGTCGCGGATCTCGGCGTCGTCGTCCCAGGAATCCCACAGCCGCCGGAGCACCTCGACGTAGTCCGCGGCCTCCGCGAGCAGGTCGGCCCGGCCGGGCACCGGCCGGCGGCCCACGTGCGCGGCCTCGTCGGCCCTGACCGAGACCCGGACTCGCACGCCGGCCCGGCCCTGGCTGACGTAGTCCAGGGTGGCGATGGCCTTGGCGATGTGGAACGGCTCGGTGTGCGTGACCACCACCGTCGGGATCAGCCCGATGCCGCGGGTCAGCGGGGCCACCCTGGCCGCGATTAGCACCGCGTCCAGCCGCCCCTGTACCTGGCTGGCGGCCCCGCCGGCGCCGGATCGCTCCCGCGGCCCCAGGGCCAGGCCGTCCTCCCAGGTGACGAAGTCGAGGTACCCGGCCTCGGCCTCGGCCACCAGGTCGCCCCAGTACCGGGCCGACAGCAGCTCGGCCGGGCGGGCGTCCGGCTCGCGCCAGGCGGCGGGATGCCAGCCCGCGCCCTCCAGCGCGACCGCCAGGTGCAGCGGCGGCGCCTGGGCTTGCGTCACGGGGCCTCCTGTCTCCGGGGCGATTGTCGTCTCCGGGGCGACTGTCGCCACTGCGGGCAACGACCTCACTTAACCTACTATTCCGCTCGGCTACCAAGATTTAAAGTGACCCGCGCCTGACCCGGCCCCGCGCCACTGCCAGCCGGCATCGGGGCGAATTAAGCTGGTGCCCTGGTGAGCAGGCCAGGGGGCGCCGAAGGGGCGCGGCGCCGCCCAGGCTAGGCAGCGACGCCGCATGGGGGCTGCGTGAACGATTCGGGGGGCGGGTCGCGCGAGCCCGCGCCGGGCGACCTCGAGGCGGTCCGCGTCGCCCGGGCCCGGGCCCACGCCCTCACCGATGCCGTCTTCGACAGCCTGGGCCAGCCCGGCGCGGCCGGCGCCCCCGACCCCGGCGAGCGGGCCCTGTCCGCGGCGATGACCGCGGCGGCCGGGCTGGCCACGGAGAATGCCCGGCTCGAGGCCCAGGCCCGCGGCCAGCAGGCCTGGCAGCGGGCCATGGCCGAGGTCACCAGCCGGCTGCTGTCCGAGAACGAGCCGGGCGACGTGCTGGACCTGGTGACCCGCTTCGCCAGGGAGCTGTCCAGGGCCGAGCTCATGCAGCTGGCCGTGCCGACCAGCGACGGTGAGCACCTTCAGCTGGTCAGCGCGGTCGGCGCGGGCGCCCCGGCCCGGATCGGGGAGGTCTACCCGCTGGACGGGACCCTGGCTCAGATCGTCATGGCCAGCGGGCGGGCCCTGGTCATCGACGACTTCGGCACCGACGAGCGGGTCCCGGAGATCGGCCGCCGGCTGCTGCGGCTCGGGCCGGCGGTGGTGTTCCCGCTGGGCCCGCCGGGCGACGTGCGCGGGGTGCTCACGGCCGGCCAGCCGCCGGGCGCGCCGCCGCTGGCGCCGGACAAGGTCGAGATGGTGACCACGTTCGCGGCCCAGGCGGGCATCGGCCTCAAGCTGGCCGACCACCAGCGCAACGCCCAGCGCCTGGCCCTGCTGGCCGACCGCGACCGGATCGCCCGCGACCTGCACGACCAGGTCATCCAGCGGCTGTTCGCCACCGGCATGTCGCTGCAGGGCGCGCTGCCGCTGATGATGTCCCCGGCCGCGGTGGACCGGGTCCGGCACGCGGTGGACGACCTGGACGAGGCGATCAGGGACGTCCGGGCCGCGATCTTCACCCTGCAGCCGCGCGACACGCCGGATCTGCCCGGCCTGCGGACCCAGATCGTGGAGGTGGCCGACGGCATGACCGGCTCCCTGGGCTTCGCGCCCGCCCTGCGCCTGGACGGGGCCCTGGACCTGCGGGTGCCGCCCGATCTCACCGGGGACCTGCTGACGGTGCTGCGCGCGGCGCTGTCCAACGTGGCCCGGCACGCCAGGGCGACGACCGCCGAGGTCACGGTGGAGGCCGGCCGGGAACTGGTGGCGGTCGTGGCCGACAACGGCACCGGGCTGAGCGAGATGGGCCGCTGGGGCGGCCTGGCCGGGCTGACCCGGCGGGCCGCCGAGCTGGGCGGCAGCCTGCGCCTGCGGCCCGCGGACGGGGGCGGCGCCCGCCTGGAATGGCGGGTCCCCCTCGCCGCCCCGTCCCGGGCCTGAGGGCCGTCCGCCGGGCGGTGGCGGACAGCATGGCTAGCGGCTGCGCGGCCGCGGCGGCTCAGTTGCCGCCGGCGACCAGGTCACCGCGCGCTGGCAGGGGCAGGGCCAGGCAGCGCGATGGGTTCCCGGCGGCGGCCAGCACGCCGTCCGGGCCGGGCACATAGGAAATCCAGTCACCGGTGCCCGGGGTGCCGGTGAGCTCGGCCAGGAACTGGGTCATGAATTCCTCGGCATGGGCCTGGACCAGGTGCTCGACCTGGCTGGCCACGAAACTGGGCGAGTCGGCGGGGAGCCAGAAAAAGCCGTCGGCTCGCCGGGTGGCGGATGCCGGGACGCTCTGCTCGCTGCCCGTCTCGGACAGCAGCACCACCGGCGGGCGGGCCGGAGCGAGGTCGGACATCTCGTCGACGAGGGCATGGAACTCGGGCTCGGAGGCGAACAGGTCCCAGCCCACCAGGGCGGCCCCGATGTCCGGGCCGTCGGCGATGGCCTCCACCAGGTCAGTCGTGCTCTGGGCGGGGATCACGCCCAGACCGCGAGCCATGAGCCGTTCCGCGACGGCCCAGGTGGCCTCGCCCGGTCCGAATTCAGGCTGGGCAAGCAGGACCGAGTACGGGTACTGCTGCACTAATCGTGCTCCTTCCGCGCTGCTTCATCCGCATGTGCTGGGCAGACTGGCTGGCTCGGGGGGGCCTTCGGTCACCGCTCCATAAGGCTCGCGTATGCGCGGGCTGTGAAGTAGGGCCTAAGGTCCCGAGAAGCTGCTGACAGCTGGCTCAGAGCCGGGGATTTGACCGAACATATGGTCTATATCATCCCCTCGGCTAGGCGTATTATGTAGCGATAAGGGGAATGCCAAGTCGCATCGGGGGGCGACGTTGCGCAGTCCAGAGCAGTCTGCCGCACAGCAGCTCGCGGCCCGGCAGCTCGCGGCCCGGCAGCGCGCGGCACAGCAGTTCGCGGCACAGCAGCTGACGGCACCGCCGCCGGCCGAGCCGCAGGCGCGTGCCCGGGTGCGCGACCTGCTGGCCGAGGTGGGCGAGATCACCAGCCCGGCCGAGCTGGAGGCGGTGCTGCGCCGGGTGATGGAGACCGCGGTGACGCTGACCGGCGCCCGCTTCGGGGCCATCGGGGTGCTCGACGAGGACGGCCGGCTGACCAGCTTCATCCCGACCGGCCTGGACGACGCCCAGGTCAGGTTCATGGCCCGGACGGCGGGCTGGCCGAGCGGCGCCGGGCTGCTTGGCGAGCTGGCCGGCCGCCCCGAGCCGCTGCGGCTGGCCGACGTGGCCGCCCGGCCCGGCTTCGCCGGCTTCCCGCCCGGCCACCCGTCCATGCGCACGTTCCTGGGCACGCCGGTCCGGGTGGCCGGCGAGGCCTACGGCAGCCTGTACCTGGCCGACAAGAAGGACGGCGGCCAGTTCACCACCGAGGACGAGGGCCTGGCCATGGCGCTGGCCGCGGTCGCGGGGGTGGCCCTGGACAACACCCGCAAGCATGCCGAGGCCCGGCGCCAGCGGCAGTGGGTCCGGGCCCACGCCGAGGTGACCCGGCGGCTGCTGTCCGACGACGAGCCGACCGCCGTGCTGACCATGGTGGCCGAGCAGGCGCTGGCCATGTCCGGCGCCGACCTGGCCTTCATCGCGCTGCCCGCGGGCAGTCCGGACATCGTCACCATCGAGTACGCGGCCGGCGAGGGCGCGGCCGAGGCGCTGGGCCTGTCCTCCCCGACCGGCCAGTCGGCCTCGGGGATCGTCATGGCCACCGGCAAGCCGCTGATCGTGGAGGACATCACCTCCGACGAGCGGGCCGCCGAGGTGGTCCGCGATCGGCTGGGCCTGGGGCCGGCCGTGCTGGTCCCGGTGGGCCGGCCCGGCGACGTGCGCGGCGTGCTGACGGCCGGCCGCCACCGCGGCCTGCCGCCGCTGTCGCCGGCCGCGGTGGAGATGGTGACCACCTTCGCCGCCCAGGCGGGCATCGGCATCGAGCTGGCCGAGCGGCGGCAGGCGGCCCAGCGGGTGGCGCTGTTCGCCGACCGCGACCGGATCGCCCGTGACCTGCATGACCTGGTCATCCAGCGGTTGTTCGCGACCGGCATGTCGCTGCAGGGCGCGACCTCGCTGATCCCCGGCGGCGAGGCCGCGGACCGGGTCCAGCAGGCGGTGGACGAGCTGGACGACACGATCAGGGACATCCGGACCGCGATCTTCCGGCTCCAGGACCGGGGCGAGCACGGGCTGCCGGGCGTGCAGGCCCGGATCGTGGCCATCACCGAGGAGATGACCCGCGCCCTCGGCTTCGCCCCCGGGCTGCGGATGGACGGCCGGCTCGACTCGCGGGTGCCCGCCTACGTGGCCGAGGAGATGCTGGCCGCCCTGCGCGAGGGCCTGTCCAACGTGGCCAGGCACGCCCGGGCCAGCCACGTGGACGTCAGCCTGGCCACCGGCACGCACCTGGTGCTGTCGGTGCGGGACAACGGGCAGGGCTTCACGGCGGCGGGCCCGCGCAGCGGCCTGGCCAACCTGGCCGAGCGGGCCCGCCGCCTGGGCGGCACGCTGCAGGTGACCGGGACACCGGACGGCGGCACCGAGCTGACCTGGGGGGTCCCGCTGCCCGCCCGCCGCGCCGCGGGCGGCTAGCGCCGCCGGGCGATCAGGATGTCGCGGCGCCGGTCCATGGCCCGCGACCTTAGCGGGGCTGGCGCTGGACCAGGATGAGCAGCCAGGCCAGTGAGGGGATGAGCAGCGCCCCGCCCGCCGCGGTGCAGACCACCACCGCGGCCAGCGTCGAGGGCGGGGCGGCGCCGCCGGACACGGTCAGCCCGGGCAGCAGCAGGTACGGGTACTGGGCCGCGGCCCAGGCCCACAGCGCCGCGGCCACCGCGGTGGCCGCCGACACCCGCAGCGCGACCAGCCGGGCCCGCCAGGCCAGCACCAGCGAGACCAGCCCGGCCGCCACGGCCACGGCGACCAGCGGCAGGGCCCGGCCGGTGAGCCGGCCGTACAGCGCGGGCGCGCCGGCGTGCAGGACCAGCAGCCCGGCCACCGAGCAGGCCCCGACCACCAGCCCGCTGCCCAGCGCCCGGCGCCGGAAGTAGGCGGTCAGGGCCTGGTCGCCGGCTCGCCGGGCGTCCAGGGTCAGGTAGCTGGCGGCCAGGAACGCGCAGGCGGTGACCGCGAACGCCCCGGTCACCACCGACACCGGGTTGATCCAGCTGGTCACCGCGCTGCCGCGGGCCAGGCCGGGCGGCACCCGGCCCGAGGCCACCGCCCCGGCCGCCGCGCCCAGGAAGTACGGGGTGACCACCGAGGAGAACGCGAACGCCGCCCCGAACAGCCGCTGAGCCCAGGGCTGGTCGATGGACTTGCGGAAGGCGAACGCCGAGCCGCGCGCGATGACTCCCAGCGCGACCAGCGTGAGCGGCACGTACAGCGTGGAGGAGATGGCGGCGAAGGCGGGCGGGAACGCGGTCCACATCAGCACCAGCACGAAGATCAGCCAGACGTGGTTGGCCTCCCAGACCGGGCCGATGGAGTGCTCGATGAGGGCCCGGCGCGGCGCGCCCGGCGCCCGCCGGCCGGCCAGCAGGTCCCAGATCCCGGCCCCGAAGTCGGCCCCGCCCAGCAGGGCGTAGGCACTCACCGCCGTCCACATGACGGCCAGGATGGTCAGCTCCATGTCTGCGCCCCTCAGACCACGGTGTGCGCGCGGACGTCGGACTCCTGCGGCGCGGCCGGGACCGGCCGGCTGCGGGCCAGCCGCCGCAGCACGTACACCGTCGCCACGGTCAGCAGCGCGTAGATCGTGATCACCGGCCAGACCCCGTTGGCCAGCCCCGGCGCCGGATTGACCGCGTTACTGACCCGCAGCACGTGGTAGACGATCCACGGCTGGCGGCCCACCTCGGTGGCCACCCAGCCCGACTCCATGGCCGTCACCGCGGCCACCCCGGACAGTGCCACCGCGCGCAGGAACCACCGGGAGCCGGGCACGTCCCGGCGCCGCCACCAGGTCCAGGCCAGCCAGGCGCCCAGGGCCAGCAGCGCGAACCCGATCCCGACCATGGCGTCGAACGCGAAGTGCACGATCTCCACCGGCGGCCGGTCGGCGGGCGGCACCGAGTTCAGGCCGGTGACCTTGCCGCCGGTATTCAGCCGCAGCAGCAGCGACAGCCCGTCGGGGATGCGCAGCGCACCGTGCAGGCGGCCGTCGTAGAACAGCCCGCCAATGGACTCGGGCGCGTGCGTCTGGGTCCGGGCCAGGCCCTCCATGGCGGCCAGCTTGACCGGCTGGTCCGCGGCCACGAACCGGGCCGCCCAGTCCCCCACGCCGATCTGCACCGGCGTCATGACGGCCGCGAACGTGAGCGGGATCAGCAGGCCGAGCCGGTGGTAGCGGTCCCGGCGGCCGCGCAGCATGGCCACCGCGTAGACGCTGGCCATGGCGAACCCGGTGACCATGAACGCGGCCAGGATCATGTGCGTGGTCTCCGGGCCGGTGGCCGGGTTGAAGATGGCCGCCCACGGGTCCACGCCCACCACCCGGCCGTGCCGGACCGCGTAGCCCCGCGGGGCGTTCATCCAGGCGTTGGCCGACACCACGAAGAACGCCGAGGCGATGCCCGCGACCACGATCGGGATGCCGGACAGCAGGTGCACCCTGGGCGGCAGCCGGTCCCAGCCGTACAGGTAGATGCCCAGGAAGATGGCCTCGATGAAGAACGCGAAGCCCTCGATGGCGAACGGCAGCCCGATGACCGCGCCGTAGTGGTCCATCAGCCCGGACCACAGCACGCCCATCTCGAACGACAAGATCGTTCCCGACACCGCGCCGACCGCGAACAGCACGCCCATGGCCTTGGCCCAGCGCCGGGCCAGCAGCTGGTAGCTGGCGTCGCCGGTGCGCTGCCCGCGCCACTCGGCGAACAGCACCAGGCCGGGCATGCCGACCCCCAGGCAGGCCACCACGATGTGCCAGCCCAGCGAGAACCCCATCTGCGAGCGCGCCGCCACCGGGTCGGCCGCCCCGCCCGCCGCGTGCGCCGCGTGGGCGGCCAGCGTCTGGGCTCCGGCTAGCGCCGAGGTGATCATCTCCGGGCTCCTCTCAGCTCGCCCGTTGTGTCCGCTGTATCCGCCCTCCAGATTACTTCTACAAAACGTAGAACTTCTACGTGATGTAGAATACAGTCGCAGGACGGCCGGGCCGGGAAGGGAGCACGTTGGCGGGATCGGGGCAGCTTGAGCGAGGCGTGCTCCAGGTGCTGTGGGACGCGCCGGGCCGGCCTCGGCGCGGGACGTGCTGGCCGCGCTGACCCGGCGCGACCCGGCCCAGCGCGAGCTGGCGGTGACCACCGTGCTGACCGTGCTGGACCGGCTGCGCCGCAAGGGCCTGGTCCGCCGCGAGCGCGACGGCCGGGCCCACCTGTACCAGGCCAGCGTCAGCCGCG
>Ga0102924_1004135_pt1 | contig 14818 bp, 12 predicted proteins | sample PaiPotPPM11metaG_FD_80116 | JGI IMG/M metagenome (GOLD analysis project Ga0102924, IMG submission 80116) | Iron sulfur acid spring bacterial and archeal communities from Banff, Canada, to study Microbial Dark Matter (Phase II) - Paint Pots PPM... ... | reverse complement strand
GACGACCACGGCCAGCGGGGGCCCGAGAAGCGCCAAGATTCGCGGCGCGCCCAGCACCCGGCGCGACGCCAGAAGCGCGCTGAAGGCGAACGCGAGCACGTCGATGATGGTCGCCGCGGCGACGGACGACGCGGGATCTTGCGAGGCCGCTCGACTTACGCGCGCGGCCATATACACAAAAGCGATCGCCACGGCTCCCGCGAGTGCTCCGATCGCGGCGGTGCGAACTTCGGGCCGGAGCTCCCGAAGGATCGCCACGACACGCGCCGCGACGAGCCCCAGTCCCACCGCCAGCCCGAGGGCACCGAACGCATACGTGACGCCGGCCAGCGCGTGGTGATGGGTCGTTGCGCGGAGCAAGCTCCCGAACCAGGTGAGCGCCAGCAGCAGCGAAGCAAGCCACAGCCCGATCCCCACGGCCCGGAGACCGGCGCCGGGGCCCGCGAAGGCGCGCACGCCCTCGCCGGCGCCACGGAGGACGACGATGGCGGCGATCATCGGTCCCAGCGCCGCCGCCGCGAGGGCGAGCCACGCGCGCGCGCTGACCCCCCCGGTCGCCATCGCGCTCGAGAGGCGCAGCGCAGCCGGAGCGGCGCACACGAGCGAACCGGCGGCTGCGAGGCCGAGCGCCGAGCCGAAGCGCACGACCAGAGACGCGGCCTCTTCAGCGGGCCTCGGCGGCGGCGGGGCAGACGCGGGCATCGGGAAGCCCGCGCAATGTACCAAGGTCTCAGAAGGGGTCGGGCGAGAAGTAGGCGGGGAGGCCCAGGATTGCGTCCGCGAGCGCGAGGGAGTGCCCGTCCCGCGCCTCGAGCCACCCGAACCGGTGCGCGTGCGAAGCGGCGAGGGCACCGAAGGCGACCGCCGAGAAGGTCCGTGCGTCCATCCGTAGGTGCGGGTCCGCGGCGGTAGGTCGGGAAACGGCGCCTCTGCCTCCGACGACGGTGAGGTCGAAGCACTCCTCGCCCACAGACAGGATCACGTGACCGTCGGCTCCGTAGCCGCGCGCCTCGAGCGCGACCTCGACGTCCGCGACGCGCACCATCGGCCCCGAAGCCACCTCCCCCACGACGTGTTCCACCTGCGCGTCCCCGAACCGCGCTCGATCTCCGTCGACGAGCGCTCGCTCGACGGGATCGTCGCTCGCGACTTCGATGCGGACTTCCGCCACCTGCCCGCGCTGCGCTCCCGCGAGCGCCCAGAGCGACCGCGCGGCCGCGTCGCCCCGGGCGGCCATATCGACGACGATCATCGTGATCGCCGCGTGAGGCTCGATTTGCTCCAGGCGCCACGCGATGTACCCCTCCACGCCCGTCGGCCCGTCGACGACGAGCCAGGTGTTGTCCTCGTCGGCCAGCCGCATGTCCCAGAAGCGATCGGTGCGCGCGAGCGCGCCCGAGCGGCGCGCTGCCGTCATTTGCCAGCACGCCTGCAGCGCGGCGCGGTCGACGCCCGCCGCCGGTCGAGCGGTCAGGTCGGGCCTCCACGGGACCGACGCCGGCGATACCCGCAACCGGCGGTAGGTGCTCGTCGACGCGTACCCGAGGCGCGCGTAGAAGCCCTGGCGGAAGGGGTAAAGGACGGTCAGTGCGTCGCCGCGAGCCGAGGAGACGGCATGCAGGTGGTCGACCAGGGCGGAGCCCACCCCCCGCCCGCGCGCCTCGGGCGCGACCCCGACGCTGGCCACGCCTCCGGCAGGGACCAGGCGGCCGCCGAACCACGCGCGCAGACGGAACAGGAATGCGTGCGCGACGATGTCACCGGTCTCACCCGACACGGCGACCCAAAGGTCGTCCAGGTCGCCGAGCGGGTTGCGGGAGAAGTTGCGCGCCCGGGCGTCGCGATCGCGAGCGTCCGGAAAGGCGGCCGCATGGACGTCGATGAGGCGCTCGAGGTCGTCCGCGCGAGCGGCGCGGAAGCCGAGCCTCATGGCCTTCCCGCAGAGCTAGGGGGTGTCCTCATGTCGGGCCATCGTGTCACGAGGTGGGGAGCTCGAGACTACCTCGACGCCGACCGCGACCGATGCTCGAGTCCCTCGCGCAGTGCCTTCCGCGCGGGCGAAAAGGCGCGAAGCTGGCCTGGCGCGTGCGGCTCGTGCTAGCCCGGAAGTACTCATGTCGAGCAGTGTGTCCGCGGCCAGGGGCACGGAGGGGGGCCGGCTCGGCGGAGCTCGCGCCGACTTCGTTGCTTCGCTCGGGCGCAAAGTGCACGACGCGCGCGAGCTGCTCGTCGCGCTCGAGGACGACCCTTCGTCCCGGGCGACGCGCGACGAGCTTCGGCGACGTCTGCACGCGCTGGGGGCCGGCGCCAGGCTCCTGCGCTTCGAGGCCATGGGTCGCGCGCTGCAAGAGACGCTCGCGGTCCTCGATCGCGGCGCGCAGTCCGGCGGGGTGCGCGAACAAGACCTGTCGGTCCTGGCGCAAGCGCTCGAGGACTTGCCTGCGCTAGCCTGGAGCGAGTCCCCGCCGCGCGAGGCGCCGCCCGAGTCGACCGACGGCGTGAGCGACGCGCCGGCATCGCCGACTCCGCTCTCGGTCCTGGTCGTCGGCAACGAAGACCTCGCCGACGCGCTGACCGAAGACGCCGCGCTGCGATCGCGTCCCCTCGAGTGCGAGCGCACCGAAGACCTCCAGACTGCCCTCGAGCTCGCGAGGGCCTACGCGCCCGACGTGCTGCTCGTCGACGCGGACGTACCCCAGATGTCGACGCTGGTCGAAGCGTTGCTCGAAGACCCGCTCACCGAGCCGGTGCCCATCGTCGTCGTCGGCTCGTTCCGCGCGGCCGAGGACACGGCGCGCTTCGTCGCCCTGGGCGTCGCGCGAGCCTTGCCCAAGCCCGTCGCACCGGAGGTCTTGCGACGCACCTGCGAAGAACTCATCGACGCGCGCGAGGGCCGGACGATCCGGGTCACCCTCGGCGAGCCCACGCTCGAACAGCTCGCGGTCAGGCTCGCCGAAGAGCTGAAAGGCGCCCTGCTCGAGAGCGTCGAGCCGCACGGGAGGTCGTGCCGCATCCCGCTCGGCGAAGGCACGGAGGTGCTCGGTGCGCTGTGGGGAGCGATCGCGCGCGTACAGGAAATCGTGTCGCTGAAGACCGGTGGTGTCGTCCGCTTCGGCGGGGACGCCCCCGAGGGCGCCATCGCGCTCGCACCGTGGCTGCATCAGGAGGTCGCGGCAGCGGAGCGCACGTCCAGTCGTGGTCGCGGGTCGGCGACCGACGTCCGACTCGACGGCCGGCGCGTCGTCGTCGCCGACGACGATCCGGGCGTCACGTGGTTCATCTCGGACCTCCTGCGAACGGCCGGGTGCGACGTCCACGAGGCGCTGGACGGCGAGGCAGCGCTCGAGACCGCGTTCCGCGTCCAGCCCGAGCTGGTCGTGAGCGACATCCTCATGCCGCGCATGGATGGCTTCGCGCTGTGCCGCGCGCTTCGTCGCGACGTGGCGTTGCGAGACGCGCCGGTCATCCTCCTCTCGTGGAAGGAGGACTTGCTGCAGCGCGTGCGCGAGCTCGGTGCAAGCGCAGCGGCGTACATGCGCAAGGAGAGCGACTCGCGCGCGATCCTCGCCCGGGTGCGAGAGGTGCTGCGGCCGCGAGCGCGGGTGGAGATGCGCTTGCGGGGCGAGGGTGAGATCCGCGGTCGTCTCGACGGGCTCACTCCGCGCTTGCTGCTGGAGCTGGTCTGCAGCGTTCGCAAGGACGCTCGGGTGGCCGTCCGAGACGCTACCTATTTCTACGAGGTGGAGATCCGCGGGGGCGCGCCGCGCAAGGCGACGCGCACCGCGAGCGACGGGAGCTATCAGAGCGGGGAGCGCGCGCTGGCCGGCCTCCTCGGCGTCGGCGCGGCGCGGTTCGTCGTGACGCCGACGACGGAGGCGCTGCGGGGGGACCTGACGGGGTCGCTCTTCGAGCAACTGTCGGCGCCGATCGCGGCGGCACGCGGCGCGCTCGCGGCGACCACGGCGGCCCGGACGATGCACGTCGAGAAGGTGAAGCTCGACGAGAGGATCCTCGAGGAGTACCTCGCGGCCACGCCGAACCCCACGAACGCGCTCATCCGACAGCTGGCGCGCGGAACGTCGCCGCGACACATCCTGCTCGCAGGAGAGGTCTCGCCGAGCCTCCTCGAGGACGTGCTCGCCGACCTCGCGATCCGAGGGGCGATTCGCGCGGTCGAGGGGCCTGGCGGCGCTGATCTCCTCACGCCCGCCGTGGAGACGGCGATGGCGGTCATCGAGGGCGCGGGCGGGCGCCTGCGGTCCGCGCCTCCCAACGCGCGGGCCAGCGCCCTTCCTCCTCCCGCACGCATCGGGCGACCGCACTCGCGCCGACCGGAATACGCGCACGCGGCGCCCCCCCCTCCTGCCGCAGGCCCCTCTGCGCCGGCCAGCCCGGCATCGGACCCGGACGTCGAGGCCGACGCCATTCCGTCGTCCCTCGAAGACGCGGTGATGCGCGAGCTGAGCGACCGATCGCCCGTACAACCTTCGGTTCGTTCGCCTGGATCGGACCCTCCTCCCATCGTCGAACCGAGCGCACTTCGCCCCCGTTCGTCCAATCCTCCCAGCGGCGACGATCCGCCCGAGTCCCTCCAGCCGTCGATCCCGCCCGATGCCATCGTCCCGGAGGCGCCGGCCGACGAGCTGGGCTCAATGTCCCGTCCGCCCCCGCCCGAAGACGTCCCGGTCGAAGAGGAGGGGCCCGTGTCCGTAGCGCCGCCCTCGCAGCAGATCGTGCCGGACGAGTCGGGGTCTCTGATCCCGGACACCGCCGTGAGCGTTTGGCGCAGCCGGCAGCGCGCGGCCGTACTCGCAACCCCGGCGGAGACGGCTGCGGCCCCCGAGCCCGCGCCGTCGGTCGACCACGCCGAGGAGGCGAGTCCTGCGGAACCCTACGCGAAGCCGACGTCGAGGACCGAACCGTTGCCGGTGCCGCCCGGGTCGACGCGCTTCGACGCGACGTTGCCGCCCGCCCCTCGCCTCCCCTCGCCCGAGCCGCTCAAGCCTGGCCGCAAGACCTCACCGTGGGGTCTCCTGGCGGCGACGATTCTCTTCCTCGGTTTGGGCTTCGGTGTCGGTGCCGCGTGGCGAGCGCTGAACGGCGGCGACAGCTCGGCGCCCGCGGAGCCTTCGATCGGCCCCGGCGAGCAAGCGTCCACGGTCCCGTCGGCGCCGGCGAGCGCCGCGAAGACGAGCGAATCGCCGGCGCCGCAGCCCTCGGTGCCGGGCTACCCGAGCGCGAGCGCGAGCGCGTCGTCTGGCTCGTCGATCCCGCCCGCGGACTCGCGGGTTCCTTCCGCGGCGACGTACGCTTCCTCGGCGCCAGCGACGCCGGCCACTCCGCCGCCCGCCGCGCGACCCCGGCCCGTGACGGGCGTGACCGGCTCGGCCGCCTCCTCGACGTCCCCTTCGTCGTCGGCAGCGAAACTGCCCCCCACGGAGCGGGAAGAAATCCCTCCGGGCGCCGAGGTGCCGCCGGGGTTCGGGCTGCTCGAGGTGACTGCGCCTTCCTTCGCCCGGATCCGCATTGACGGCGCGGTGGTCGGCTCCGGTCCGATGGTCTCGAGCGTGGTCAGCCCCGGATACCACGACGTGCGCATCGAGAACGGCGGTCGCGAAGAGAGCCACGTGATCGACGTACGCGCGGGCAAGGTTACGCGCATATCCTCCGCACGCCCGTGAACCCGTCCCGGAGTGCGCTCATCGTTTGCTTTGCGCTCGCGCCCGCGTGCACGTGCAACGGGGCTTCGTCCGACACCCCCGCCTCCCAGGCCGCCAGCTCCGCCGCCACGCTCGAGCATGCTCCGCCGCCGGATCGGCCGGTGGTGCTCGACGTGATGCGCCAGCTGGACGCGTGCGCGCTCGGTCATCGCGGTGTCCTCCTCGATTTCGGCGACCCGTCGATGAGCGACGACCTCTACCCGGGCGCGATCGCGCACGGCAACAACGAGCTCGTCGAGCACGAAGGGGCGACGTGGCTCCGCGCGCGCCAGCGTATCCTCACCGCGAGTTTCTACTGGCCGGCGAGCGAGCCCGACGACCAGAACGCGTACGTCGAGGCGCGCATACGCGGCGCCACGGCGCGCGGCGTGGCCGTCGCCCTCGACGGCAAGCCCGTAGGCAACTGGTCGCTCGTTCGGTCCGAAGCCCGCGTCGTCCTCGCGCGCGCGACGATGCCGCTGACGCTCGGCGTGGGAGGCCACGAGCTCACGCTTCGCTTCGTCGGCGGACCTCGCGCGAGCGACGAAGCGCTGGCCGAGATCGACTGGGTCCATGTGGGGACCGGCGAGACGGGCGAGCCTTACGCAGCGCCGACGCGCGCGGACGTGGTGCGCGAGGCGACCGTAGGCGGGCAGTCGATGCAGGCGCTCTCGTTGCGCGCGCCCGGGTTCGTTCGCTGCTCGGGGTGGCTACCGGCCAACGCGATGCTGGAGACTTCGCTGTCGACGTCCGGCGGCGGAGACGCGCAGGTGGAAGCCCGCCTGTTGCGCGACAGACGCGCTCCCGTGGTGCTAGGCACGGCGCGCGCGACCGCAGCGACCGGCGGTACGGGATGGTCGCCGTGGGCGGTTCCGGTCACCGGTCTCGATGCTCCCGGGGCGCTCGCCTCGATCGAGCTGGCCGTCACGAGCGCCGCCAAGGGGACGCGGGTGCTCCTCGGCAGCCCACGAGTCGTCGCAACGGGCGCGGCGACGTTGGCGGAGCCACCCCCCGTGCGCGGCGTCGTACTCGTCGTTCTCGGAAGCACGTCGGCGAGATCGCTCGGCCCCTGGGGCGGCCCCCATCCCGCGCCGGAGCTCGCCCGGCTGGCAGCCGCGGGGACCACGTTCATGGCCAACCGCTCGCCGAGCTCGTTGGCGAGCGCCGCGGTCGCGTCGATGCTCACGGGGCTCGCGCCGCGCGAACACGGCCTGGACGACCCCAACGCTCGCCTATCGAAGTCGCCGACGACGGTCCAGGAGGCTTGCCGTCAAGGGGGCGCCGTGACGGCGATGTTCACGGCGAACCCAACGACCGGGCCGGCGTTCGGCTTCGATCGCGGCTGGGACACGTTCGTCGCACACGACCCGCTGGACGAGGCTCCGGCGGGGCGCGTGTTCGAGGAGGCCGCAGCCTGGATCGAGCAGCACAAGAGCGAACGGTTCTTCGTCGTCGTCCACGCGCGCGGAGGTCACCCGCCATGGGACGTCGCCGCTGAAGAGCTCAAGAACCTGCCTCCCGACGGTTACCTCGGCGTGATCGAGCCGCGGCGGGCTGCCGAGACGCTCTCGAAGGCGCGGCGCCATCCCGCCCGGTTCAAGGACGACGATCGGATCCGCGCCTGGGCTCTCTACGATCACGCCGTCGACGCGCACGATCAGGCGCTCGGCCGGCTCGACGCGGCCATCGCCGCGGCCGGTCGCGACGACGACACCGCGCTCATCGTGACCGCGGACGTCGCCGCCACCGAGAGCCCACCGGTACCCTTCGTCGACGCCGATTCGCTGGAGGAGCCGCTGCTCGCGACGCCCCTCCTCGTCCTCTGGCCCCATGGCGGCCCGCTGGCTGGCCGCCGCCTCGACGCGCCGACGAGCTCCGTCGACATCGCGCAGACGATCCTCGCATCGCTGCGCCTCGCCCCCCCGGCCGCCTTCGAGGGCGTCGACCTCGCGCGCATCGCCGGCGGAGCCCTGGTGCAGTGGGAGCGGCCGCTCACCGCGACGAGGGGCGAGCGCTTCGCAGTTCGCTGGGGACCGTTCGTCCTTCTCGGCACCGCCGACCGAGAGAACCGGATGTGCGATCTCTCGCTCGACCCGACCTGCGTCGCCGACGTTCGGGCCACGTCGCCCCTTGCGCTCGAGCCGCTTCACCGCTGGGCAGTCGAAGCCCTCAAGCCGGCCAGCGCCCGGGTCCCCCGCGAGCCGGCGCTGCTCGACGAGCACACGACCGAGGCGCTCGTTCGCTGGGGCCGGTCATCCAACGAGCGTGTCGGGGACGAACCCTAACCGGAGCGAGCGACGGCTTGGCGGAGAGAGAGGGATTCGAACCCTCGGTACCGTTGCCGGTACACATGATTTCCAATCATGCACCTTCGACCACTCGGTCATCTCTCCCGTAGCGGCGCACGCTTCAGCAGGCGCGCTCGCTCGGCCTCTCCATAGCACGAGTCGCGGGACGGCTTGACAATGCGATGTCTCCCCGGCAGTTTGCGCGACGGAGAGCTGTCCGAGTGGCCGAAGGAGCCTGATTCGAAATCAGGTGTACCCTTACGGGTACCGAGGGTTCGAATCCCTCGCTCTCCGCCAAAAATTTTCCGGCACGAGTTGCGACGAGGTTCCGGCTTCTGCGAGCCCACCTGGCGCGGGGACGTGTGGGGCGAGGCCCGCGAGGGCTCGTGGGGAAACGCCGGGGCGAGGGGGCTCGACGGCCGGGTGCGATGCCGAGTAGCCTTGCGGGCCCAGCTGTTCACGGTCTGCGAGGAGGCGGGATCTCATGTCCATGGGGAGAACATCGTTCGCGTTCGCTGCGGCCCTCCTGGCTCTCACCGCCGCGTGCTCCGGCTCGACGACGTCTTCGGGGAGCGGGCTGTCCGCGAGCTCCTTCATCGGAACGTGGAAGGCGACGTCGGGCACTATCACGCTGAACTGCGGCGGCCAGACCTCGACCTCCACCATCACCGGCGACGTCGTGTGGGCTGCCGGTACCAACGGCGGGATCGTTCAGACAGGGTCCTGCAATCTCACGGCGACCATCAGCGGCAGCACTGCGTCCGCATCCAACGAGTCGTGCACGGAGATGGATTCGACCACCGGCGGCACCATCCAGCTGCAACTCACGTCGTATACGTTCGCCGTCAGCGCGGACGACAAGACGGCCACGGAGAACGGATCCGGATCGGCCAGCGAGACCATCAGCGGGCAGTCGGTAACCTGCACGTATTCGGAGACGGCCTCGTACCAGAAGATCGCGAACTGAGAGAAGTGTCGCTCTGGAGCGCGACGGTGCGCCGCCGGCGTAGCTGCGCGGGTTGCGTGCAAAGTGAGCCGGGAATAGCGACGGCTCGATCGCGCGAGAGCTCCGCCGGAGTTGGCCGCGTCACTCGCCCGCCGCTCGCTTGTGCGGCGGGCCGTCGCCGATGGAGCGCGTCGACGAGTGGCGAGGCTCGGCCCTATCGGACGAGAGGCCGTCCGGAGGAGCTTGCGTCGGCGTCGCCAGAGATGCCTTTCGCCGGGCCCAGCATCTCGGGCAGAACCACGCCAGAAGCTCGCCCTCTTGCGTGCGCTCCCGAACGAGCCGCCATCCGTGCTGCGCGCTGATCAGCGTGTGGGCGGTCTGGGTTGTGGGGGTCGCGGTGCCGCAGGCCGAGCAGCACTTCGTTCGTTGGGGATTCACGCGGAGGACTCCTCCCGACCCGAGTGGGAGCACAAACCCTGCCATACGGGCGCCGCAGTCTTCCTGCGTGCCGCGGGCGGCCGAAGGCACGAACACCGGCCCAATTGGCTTTTTTCCGCCCATTTCGGAATCGGATCCACGAGGGGATGGTCGAGCGAGTGATGCGTGATGTGGCTACAGGTGTTGCCGGCGGCGCAACGGGCCCGAGCCGACGTCGCGATGCGGCAAGCGGCGGTCGAGCTCCCTCATTCTCGAGTCAAGAGCTCGAGGACATGACCGTTGGGGTCGCAGAAGTAGACGCCTCGACCGCCGTGCCGGCGGTTGATCTGCCCGTCGGTAAGCGCGTGAGGTCCGCTCCCGTACGCGACGCCGGCCTCCTTGAGGCGCTGGAAGATCGCGTCGAAGTCGTCTTCGCTCACACGGAAGGCGTAGTGGTGGATCTCGAAGTCGTCTCGGTCCTGGAAGTCGAGCGTCAACCCTTCGTTCACGTGGACCGGAGCGAACGGCCCCATGGGCGGGTCGACCGCGAGGCCGAACATATCGGCGAAGAAGCGGGCGGCAGCGGCCTTGTCGTGCGCCGGTACGATGGTGTGGTTGAGGACGATCGTCATGCTCGAGCTCCCTTCGAGATCCCTCGCCAGACCCTGGGGGATCGATGCGCGCGCGATGCCTGCGTGCTGCAGGGCGTGAGCGCCAGAGGTCCCGGGGCGCGCCGCAAGCTTCGGCTGCGGCCCTCTCGAGCTGGCCCGCTTCACCGAGCGTTGTCTTGCGGTCCCGTTTGGGGCTAACCGTGGGCGACATGCGTTACCTGCACACGATGCTGCGCGTGCGCGATCTCGATGCCGCGCTCGACTTCTTCGTCCAGAAGCTGGGGCTCCGCGAGGCGCGGCGCCGCGACAGCGAAAACGGCCGGTTCACGCTCGTCTTCTTGAGCAGCGGTGCCACCGGCGACGGCGCGGAGATCGAGCTCACGTACAACTGGGACGAGAGGGAGCCGTATCCGACGGGCCGGTTCTTCGGGCATCTGGCCTTCGAGGTGGACGACATCTACGCGACCTGCGAGCGACTGCGCGCGGCGGGCGTCACGATTCATCGTCCGCCGCGCGACGGACACATGGCGTTCATCAAGTCGCCGGACGGACACTCGATCGAGCTCCTCCAGCGAGGGACGGCCCTCGAGCGACGCGAACCATGGGCGTCGATGAGCAACGTCGGCGAGTGGTGAGTGGCCCCGGTAACCCAGGCAGTGACTTGACGCGAGTTCTGGAGCGCCCTTAGCCTCGCCCGTCAGCCGCCCCGGGGACGGTACCCTTATGGACTCTGTTCGCCTCGCGCGAGCGATCCTTCCGCTCGCCGCAACGTCGATATCTGCATGCGCCGGTGAACCTCGCGTGCTGCCGCCGCGAGCGCCGCCCCCACGCGAAATGCCTGCGATCACCCTTCCGTCGACTCCCGTGCCGTCCGGCCAAGCACGCGTCGTCCTCGACGCGACAGACGGGCCGATGCGCGTGAGCGTTCAGTCCGATCCGACGTTCGTTCCCCCGGGCGCCGACCGTCCACCCTCTCGCGCGGGTGAGCTCTGCGTCACCCCCTGCGTCGTCGACTTGCCCGTGGGGAGGTACCGGCTGTTTCTCTCGTCTACGGGTCCCGAGTCGCACGGCGACACCGACGACATCCTGCTCGAGCAGGGGACGACCGTGTACCGCCGAGCACCAGGAAAATACGAGACGCCGTCCCTCACGAACGCGATACCGCCGGCCCTACTCGTGACTCTGGGTATCGTGCTCGTCGTCTGTTCGCCGCTCGTAGCCGCGGCAACGGACGACTCCGGGACTCGCACGGCCGGCATTGCCCTCACGGGCCTCGGCGTGGCGAGCCTCGTCGGGGGAGGGATCTGGGCATACGACACCCGTCGCGCCGTACAACAAGATGGCGCGACGACGCTTTGGCAAGAACCAGCACGATAGAAAGAAACGAGGGAATCCATGCGAATCTCGATCTTGGCGATGGCGCTCCTCACGAGCACAGTGGGCTGCGCCACGTCTTTCACCGGCAGCCCGCACATCGAGGGCGGACGAAGTGGCTGCGAGGCGAAGTGCCGTGGACAGGGCATGCAGATCGCCGGAATGGTCTACATGGGCGAGTACTCGAGCGCGTGCGTGTGCGAGGTGCCGCGGGCGACCGGATCGACCGGCGACCGCGACCTGCTCGGCTCCGCCGCGGGCGCGTCCGGCGCAGCCGCGGGCGTGGTGATGCAGATGCAGCGCCAGCGACAGCAGCAGAACGGGGGGATGTTCGTCGTCCGTTGACGCGCGGCCCGATCGCACTCAGTTCGGTGCGGCGTCCGGGTCCTTCTTCGACCACGCCTCCCGCGGCGAGGCCTTCGGGTCGAGGTGGTGCACGAGCGACGGCCACTGCCGGATGACGCAGAGGGCCTCCGCGGGAGGCAGCAGCGCGATGGCCTCGCGCACCAACTGCTTTTCGGTATCGATGACGGTCCGCGGAGCCCGAAGCTCCTGCAGACGGTGCAAGCGCGCGAGGCGCTCGGCGAGGCGATCGACCCAGTAGTCCGGACCCGGCGCCACCGCCGGCTGCGACGCGGGCGGCGTTTCGACGGGCGTCTTCTTCGTTCTGCCCCAGAGCCTCTTCCACCAGGACATCGTCCCCCATTGAAGCGCCGCGCACCCTCCGGCCGCAAGCGTTGCGCGGAGGGGACCTTCGCCGTGCGCGAACGTACCTGGGATACCTGGTGACGCCCATGTCCCACTCGATCAGCGCCGAGCTATTCCGCGCTGGAGCAGAGGTGTGGCGCGAGCGGGAGGATCGACGTGGAGCGTCACGGGCTGGGACGCCGCGCGCTCCACCGGCAACTCGAGCGGCGCGCGGGGCTCGTGTCTGGAGAGAGCTGGATCGCTCGCCGGCGCCACGATCTTGCGCGCTTCTTCGCTCTCGCGATGCGATGCGCGAAGCTCCCGAAGCAGTCCGTGCCCCCGTGCGGGTTCGAAGCCAACGGCGGGCTGCTGGCCACGTACTGGAGAGGCTCGAGCCACACCTTGTCTTCGGCCTGCGCCACGTCGATCTCGTCGAGGACGCTCATGAGGCGGTGCACGTTGGTGGCCGTGTCGGTGATGAGGAGGACGTCGCCGTAAGCAATGACGGCACCGTCGTGCGACGCGAGCTTCGAGAGCACGCCGCTCGCGACGTCGTCCGCGGACACGTGCTTCACGCGATGCACGTACGTGATGAATCGCTCCTCCGCGGGAGTGGTGTCCTCGCCGGCGTGAACCGGCGCCAGGTGGACGGCATCCTGCGCGTCGACGATCTTCAGAAACCGGCCGTGAGGGACGACGGTGAGATGGTTTGCGGCGAGCACGGATAGAAAGACCTGGTAGGCCTCCGCGACCGTCACCTTCTGCGGAGAAACGACGGTCGCCTGGAACGACTTGGAGCTCGTCGCGATGACGAAGCGCCTGCCGGTCATCTCGCTGATCGTGCGAACCAGCTCCGGAAGCTCCGCGTTCTCGAGCGACAGCGTGACCAGAGTATCCGGCTGCCGCGGAGCGTATTCGAACGCCGCGTCCACCTTCGGCGCATCCACGGAGGGGGTCGGCGCGGGGCTGGCCGGCGATCGGTTCTGCGCGAATGCGGTAACCGGCGCGACGACGAGCGCGAGCGCGATCGGGAAGGACGAGCGCACGGTCATGGGGCTTGCTCGGAGAGCAGCGCCACGGTCGCGCTTCTTCCCCGCGATCTCGCGTTCGACACTTCGTCAACGGAGCGGAGCGCGCGCGCGTCGTCGAGGACAGGATGGCACTCGCGCGGCGGCGATCAGATCGCCGAAAACGTGACGCTCGCGGACACGACGCCGTCGGGGCCGAGGACGGGCGAATGATCGTTGTGGTGCAGCTCGAGGACCGCCGTATGACTACCCCCGACCGAGGGGCACGACGTGAGGATCGCGTCGATCGGGCTCGACTCCCCGTCGTCGTTGTAGGCCTGGCCCGGAGGCGAGCACGCCGAGCCGTCCACGAAGAGGTGAACGTGGCCGCAGAGCTCCGACGAGTCTGCGCACGACGGATCGCCGGGCGGCACCAGGATGAAGTTCGCCGTCTCGAAGGACACCGGAACCGCCCCCATCACCGACCCGACGGTGATCCCGTCGAGGGGGAAGGAGATCGAGACGCTCGGCGGAGGACCCCCGCCGCCACCCTCGCCCGAGCTGCCGGCGCTCGAGGCGGCGGCGCGGCTCCCGCACAGCAACGGCCAAGTCGAAGGCCAGGTGAACCGCCTCAAGCTGCTCAAGCGCCAGGCCTACGGCCGCTATGTTATGCGGAATGTCGCATCCCCGTTGTGCCGACAAGGGGTGATGGCGGCTTGCAGTCGGGACGGCGGGCGATGGCCGAAAAATCGGCGGCAGGAGTTGCTTGGAGTGAGAGCGCCGCGGCAACAGAAGCGGCGCTGCTTGCTCGGTGGCCGGTGCTCGCGGCCTGTCGGGAGGCGGCCCGGTGGCTGCGCGTGCAATGCGATCTCGGGCTCGCGGCGCGGACGATCGACGCCTATGGCCGAGCGATCGCCGATTACCTGCAGGTCTGCGCGCGGGAAGGGATCGAGCCGCTCGGCGCCAACCGCGCGGAGGTCGCCCGCTACGTCCGCGATCTGGCCCACCGCCCGAACCCGCGCGGCACCAACATAGTCGCGCTCGACTCGGGCACGGGGCTGGCCAACGCGACGCTGCAGCAACGCCTCACGGCCGTGCGGCTGTTCTACGACTTCCTGATCGAGGAGGGCCGGCGCGAGACCAATCCGGTCGGGCGCGGCCGCTACACCCCCGGCCGGGCCTTCGGCGGCCACCGCGAGCGCGGCATGGTGCCCCGGTTCACCAAGCTGCCGTGGATCCCCACCGACGAGCAGTGGCTCCTGGTCCTGGGCGCTGCGCGGGCCGAATCGCTCCGGAACCGGTGCATGCTCGCCTTGGCCTACGATGCGGCGCTGCGGCGGGAAGAGCTCTGCTTGCTGCGGACCGAGGATCTGGACCCGGCGCTGCGCACCGTCCGTGTCCGCGCGGAAACGACCAAGAACCGGCTGGAGCGGATCGTGCCCTACGCGTCGGTCACGGGCGCGCTGCTGCAGCGGTATCTCGCGCAGCGCCGCACCGGGAATTGCCTCACTGAAAAGGTAACCCGAGTCAGGTCATTGCCTCACGAATAATGTCACCCAATGCAAGCGATCGAAGCGAGCGGAGGGTGAGTGGGAGTGAGGTCGACGATGAGTCTGTCAGGCAAGCGGGAGTTGTTGGCGCAGGTCGCCTGTCGGTATCGGGAGTCGACACCGGCGCAGAAGACGATCATTTTGGATGAGTTCGTGGCGGCGACGGGCTACGCCCGCAAATACGCGATCCGGCTGCTCGCCCATCCCACGCCGCCTCGGGCCGCGATCCGGCGGCCGCG
>Ga0102924_1004133_pt1 | contig 14821 bp, 11 predicted proteins | sample PaiPotPPM11metaG_FD_80116 | JGI IMG/M metagenome (GOLD analysis project Ga0102924, IMG submission 80116) | Iron sulfur acid spring bacterial and archeal communities from Banff, Canada, to study Microbial Dark Matter (Phase II) - Paint Pots PPM... ... | reverse complement strand
TCTCTCGCCGGCGGTCGGTCTCGCCGATCGCGGCCTTCATCGCCGCGGTCTCCTTGTCGGCGTACATCAGCACCCGGCCCTCGACGTTCCGCGCCGCCCGCCCGATCGTCTGAATCAGCGAGGTCTCCCCGCGCAGGAAACCCTCCTTGTCGGCGTCGAGAATCGCGACCAGCGAGACCTCCGGCAGATCCAGGCCCTCGCGCAGGAGGTTGACGCCGACCAGCACGTCGAACTGCCCCAGCCGCAGATCGCGGATGATCTGGATCCGCTCGAGCGTGTCGATCTCCGAGTGCAGGTAACGCACCTTGAACCCCATCTCGAGCAGATAGTCGGTCAGGTCCTCGGACATCTTCTTCGTGATCGTCGTCACCAGCGTCCGCTCATCGCGGTCGACGCGCCCGCGGATCTCGTTCATCAGGTCATCGATCTGGTTGCGGGTCTCGCGGATCTCGACCTCCGGATCGACGATCCCCGTGGGGCGCACGATCTGCTCGACGATCCGCGGCGACTGCCGGCGCTCGTACTCGCCCGGCGTGGCGGAGACGAACACGATCTGCGGCGTGATCGAGAGGAACTCCTGGAATGTCTGCGGGCGGTTGTCGAGCGCGCTCGGCAGCCGGAACCCGTAGTCGACCAGCGTCTGCTTGCGGGAACGGTCACCCTCGTACATCCCGCCGATCTGAGGGACGGTCTGATGGGACTCGTCGAGCAGGCAGAGGAAATCATCGGGGAAGTAGTCGATCAGGCAGTAGGGCCGGTCGCCTGGCTGGCGTCCGTCGAGGATCCGCGAGTAGTTCTCGATCCCCGAGCAGAACCCGATCTCCTTCAGCATCTCCATGTCGTACTGGGTGCGCTGGCGCAGGCGGTGGGACTCGAGCAGCTTGCCCTCTGCGTCGAGCTCGGCGCAGCGCTCGTTCAGCTCGCGGCCGATCTCCGCGACCGAGTCATCGATCATGCCCTCGCGGACGTTGTAGTGCGAGGCGGGCCAGATCCCGATGTGCTCGATGTCGTCCTCGAGTACCTCGCCGGTCAGCGGGTCGAACTGCTGGAGCTGCTCCACCTCCTCGCCGAACAGCAGGATCCGGTAGGCCGTCTCGGCGTACGCGGGGAATATCTCGAGCGTCTCACCGCGGACCCGGAACGTCCCGCGCGCCAGCGCGGTGTCGTTTCGCGTGTACTGGATCGAGACCAGTTTTCGCAGCAGCTTGTCGCGATCGACAAACTCCCCCTTGCTGAGAGTCTGGAGGTTCTCGTCGTAGGTCTGCGGTGAGCCCAGCCCATAGATGCACGAGACGCTCGCCACGATCAGCACGTCCCGGCGAGCGAACAGGGCGGCGGTCGCGGAGTGTCGGAGCCGGTCGATCTCCTGATTGATCGCCGAGTCCTTCTCGATGTAGAGGTCCCTGCTCGGTACGTACGCTTCCGGCTGGTAGTAGTCGTAGTAAGAGACGAAGTACTCGACCGCGTTCTGCGGGAAATAGGTCCGGAACTCGTTGCACAGCTGCGCCGCCAGCGTCTTGTTGTGGGCGATCACGAGCGTCGGCTTCTGGACCGCCTGCACGAGGCCGGCCATCGCCATCGTCTTGCCCGTCCCGGTCGCCCCGAGCAGGGTCATCGACCGCTCGCCGGCCTCAACGCCCTCGGCCAGCGACGTGATCGCCGCGGGCTGGTCGGCGGTCGGAATGAAGGCGGAATCGAGCTCGAACTTGGGCACCGATTCTGAGCGTAGCGACCGTGCCGCACGGACCCGGGCGCCTGGCGACGTCGGGCGTTCGGTTCGCTTTCAGCCGCCGGCTAGGAGTAGCCGAGCTGCTGCGCGTACGTGCGCCGGTAGTCCTGCTGGGCCTGGAGGACCTTGTCCACGTAGGCCCGTGTCTGCGAGAACGGGATCTCGCTGGACGTCAGCTGGCCACCGGCCGCCGCGACCCACTTATCGACGTTCGTCTCGCCCCCGTTGTAGGCCGCCACCGCGAGCATCTCCTGGCCGTTGTAATGATCGAGCAGGTAGCGCAGGTAGTAGCTGCCGTAGGCGATATTGACCGTCGGGGTCCCGAGGTCGGCGACGGTGAACGTGGTCGCGCCCGATTTCCGGGCCAGGTACCTGGCGGTCTGCGGGAGGATCTGCATCAGCCCCTCCGCCCCCGCCGACGACGTCCGCGGATCGAACTTCGTCTCGGCGTAGATCACGGCCGCGATCAGCGCCGGATCAAGGTGCTTGTCGGCGGCCTGCTGACGGATCACGTCGGAGTAAGCCAGCGGCAGCGTGAGGTCGTTGACCGCCTTGCGGGCAAGCGGTAACGCCATCACAACGGCAATCGCGAGGATCGCGGCTCCGGCGATCGCCGTGACGGTCAGACGCCGGCGCCGTACCGCGGCACGCCGGCGCCCGCCTGAACGGCGAGCGGTAGCGGTTGCGGCAGGCGGACTCATCTCACAAGCATCTCAAGGATCGCCGACAGCTTCGCCTCGAGATCCTCGACGGTGCCATCATTAACCACCACGTAGGTCGCACGTTGCGCTTTTTCCTGCTGGGAGAGCTGGCGCGCACCCCGCTCCGCGAGCGCCTCGTGACCGCGGGCACCCGCCCGCTGGGCGCGCAGCTGCTCCTCCGCGATCACCGCGATCGTCGCGTCGAAGCCGCGATCCGTGCCGGACTCGAACAGCAGCGGGACCTCGACCACTGCGGCCCGCGGGGGCGGTGAGGCCTGCTCGAGCCGCTCGCGCCAGTCCGCCATCCGCGCTCCCACGCGCGGCCACAGCAGGCCCTCGAGCCAGGCGCGCTCGTCCGGGCTCGCGAACGCCAGCCGCGCGAGCGCGGGGCGATCGATCACGCCTTGCGGAGCGACCGCCTCACCAAAGCGATCGACCACCGCATCGCGGACCTCATCGCTCTCGTAGAGCTCGTGCACCACGCGATCGGTCGACAGGACTGCCGCACCCAGGCGCTCAAGCGCTTCCAGGGCGGTCGACTTCCCGGCCCCGATGCCGCCGGTCAGGCCGACGAACGGAACCGTCAGGCCGGCGTGTCCTTCGCTGCGCTCTCGTCCGCCTCCGCCTCAGGCTCCGCAGAAGCGGCGGCCTCGGGCTCAGCAGCATCCGCCTCGGCCTCCGGCTCCGCAGCAGCAGCGGCTTCAGGCTGCTCGGCAAGGGCCTCCTCGGAAGTCCCGGCGGAGGGCGCCTCTGTCGACGCGGTCGCTCGCGCCGCACCTTCATCGGTTGGGACTTCAGTCGGCAGCGCAGCGACCGCGTCGTCAGATGCGACCTCAGACGACGCGACCGATTCGTCAGAGGCGACCTCAGACGACGCGACCGGGGCTTCCGACGCTACCTCCGCCGACGGGTCACCTGCGAAGACGTCCTCCGAGAGCCCCAGCTCAGGCATGTTCTCGAAGTCGCCCGCCTCCCCTTCGGTCGGCATCACGATCGGGCGCACCGGCAGCTCCTGACCCTCGACGCGCTTGATCGACAGCGACAGCCGGCGGCGTTCGGAATCGATCTCGAGGATCTTGACCCGGACCTGATCGCCGGGCTGGATGATCTCCCGGGGGTTCTCGACGTGGTGCTGGGCGAGCTCGGAGATGTGGACGAGCCCCTCGACGCCGTCGAGGATCTCGACAAACGCGCCGAAGGTGACGACCTTGGTAACGGTCCCCTCGAGCTCGTCGCCGATGTTGTAGGTGTCGACGACGCGCTGCCAGGGGTCGTCCTGGGTCTGCTTGAGACCCAGCGAGATCCGCTGGCGATCGCGGTCGATGTCGAGCACCTTGACCGTGACCTTGTCGCCGATCGAGAGGATCTCGCTCGGATGGTTGACGTGCGACCACGAAAGCTCGGAGATGTGGATCAGGCCGTCGATCCCGTCGAGATCCACGAACGCGCCGAAGTCGACGATGTTCGAGATCGTGCCGTCCACGACCTGGCCCGGCGCCAGACGGTCGAGGATCCGCTCGCGATCCTCCTTGCGCTGCTCCTCGAGCACCGCTCGGCGGGAGAGCACGACGTTGTTGCGCGAGCGGTTGAGCTCGATCACCTTGCACTCGATCGCCTGGCCGAGGTACTCGTCGAGATTCGGGACGCGACGGATGTCCACGAGCGAGGCGGGCAGGAAGCCGCGCACGCCAAGATCGATGATCAGACCGCCCTTGACGACCTCGATCACGGTCCCGGTGACGGGCTCGCCGGACTCGGCCGCAGCCTCGATCCGTCTCCAGGCGCGCTCGAAGCGGGCGCGCTTCTTCGAGAGGATCAGCCGGCCGTCCTGGTCCTCCTTGGTCAGGACCAGCGCGTCGACCTCCTCGCCGAGCGACACCTCCTCGCTCGGATCGACCGACTTGCGGATCGACAGCTCGTTCGCGGGGATGACGCCTTCGGACTTGTATCCGATGTCGACCAGCACCTCGTCGTTGTCGATTCGGACGACGTTGCCGGTGACGACATCGCCCTCCTGGAACGGGTGCAGGGTGGCGTCGTAGTTGGGGACGATCTGCCCGTCAATTTCGAGCAGGAGGCCGTCGGAGCCTTCAACGATCTTTGCGTTGGGCTGCTCGGCGATGGGGGTCAAAGTTGAGGTGGAGGACATAGGTTCGTCGGAGGATAGCCGCACCACGCATACAGGGCGGCTCCCTATCATCAATCGCCCAATGCCCCGCCGAGCGACCAAGCGTGGCGCCGAGCGGACACCGCTGGGCCGCGACTGCGACGTGCTGATCTGCGGCGCCAGCTTCGCGGGGCTCGCCGTAGCTCGCGAACTGGCAGGCAGCGGCGCCGACGTACTGATCGTGGACCGCTACGAGGTCGGCGAACGCCAAACGTCCGCGTGCGGGATTCCCACCGGTTGGCTGTACGCGCTCGGGCTCGAGGACTCGCTCCGCCAGACGTTTGGCGAGCTCGTGATCCACACCCCCCACTCGACCGTCCGCTACGACCTTCCGTGGACGTTCTCGACCTTCGACTATCGGGAGCTGTGCGGGCTGCTCGCCGAGCAGGGCTCGTTCTCCTTCGAGACCGCCAAGGTCGACGGCCGCACGGGCTCGGTGGTGCACACCGATCGCGGTGACGTTCGCGCGCCGCTGATTGTCGATGCGCTCGGCTGGCGGCGAGTGCTCGGCGCCGGCGAGAACGTCCAACCGCCAGACGCGCTCCTCTCCCGCGGGCTTGAGGTCCACCCGTTCGGCTCGGGCGAAGACCTGGAGATCTGGATCGACCGTTCCTACGTCCCGGCGGGGTATGGATGGAGCTTCCCCGCCGGCGAGGAGCTGCGGATCGGCGTGGGCTCGTTCGACCCACGCTTCCACGTGCGCGATCCGACCGTCCGCCTGGCCGAGCACCTCGACAGCGAGACCGTGCGCTATCAGGGCAACTGGATCCCGCATGCGCTGCGCGATGCGACCGAGGACGGCGTGTTCTTCACCGGCGACTCGGCCGGGCACTGCCTGCCGCTGACCGCCGAGGGGATCCGCACGGCGCTGTACTTCGGGTTGGCCTGCGGCCGGGAGCTACGGGCCGTGCTCGACGGGGATCAGACCCGTGAGCAGGCGCTCGCGCGCTACCACTCCTTCTCGGCCGACCATGCCCGCCCGTTTCGGTGGATGCTGCGGATGCAGCGTCTGATCCCGCGGGTCCAGCCGCGAGTGCTAGCCGGGGCGCTCGAAGCGACCCAGCGCAGGCGCTTCATCCACTGGGCCTTCCGCCACTACCTGAACGTCGCTCACCCGGACTTCGCGGCGCCCGCGGTGCGCGCCGCACCGCCTCTCAGGACGCTCACCGCACGCGCATAGAAGGCCCAGTTTCCGCCGCGGTCGGTGGTTCTCAAGACGACCTTGAAGACTCCCGGCTGTCCGAACACATGCCGGATCAGGCGCCCGCGGGCGATGCGGCCGTCGCCGAGGAACCACGCGTAGGAGACGATCCAGCCGTCGGGATCGCGGGCGTGCGCGGTGAACGTCACGCGCTTGCCCTGCGCCGCTCGCGCAGGGGCCGAGAAGGACACCGTGTCCCACTCGTCGCGGGGCTGGCAGGAGCCGTTCTCGTTGCTCCATTCATTCTGGAGGAAGTAGTGCCCGCCGTGGATCTCCTCGTTCCACGCCGTCGCACCGGAGCCGCCGATCGCCGGCCCGAAGCTCGTGATGCAGAGATCGCCGTTCTCGTTGCCGGAGCCGTCGATCCAGGCATCGCCCGCCGGGTCTGTGATCGTCTCGCTGTGCTCGTGAGAGATCGTCGAGATCGTCGGATCGGCAGTGCTGCCGTTGGGCCGGGGATTGTCCGACTGACAGTGGCCGGAGACGGCGTTGTAGGGGATCACCGCGTAGACGATCAGCCCGTCGGAGCTCTGTGAGTGATAGCCGCAGTAGCCCGTCACGCTGCCGCCCAGGGCGCAGCTGGTCGAACGCGCGTCGGTGCAGCTGCCAAGGCCCTTGGGGGTGACGAGGAAGTACACGTCGGCGGACGAGCTCGGCAGGTGATCGGCCCGCACGACGTGCTCGATCTCCGCCTGTAGCTGGCTGTCGGTCAGGCACACGGTCCATCCCGGTCCCGTGATCGGCGGCTCGACGCAGCCGCTGGCGGGCAACGGGTCATTGGCAACGACCGCGCCGCCATAGCTGGAGTCGTAGGCAGCCGCCCCGGAGCCGTCGCCGTACTGGCCGCTGAGGCCATAGACGTTGGTCGGCTTGCGGCTGTCAGCCGCGACGTTCACGAGGAAGCTCTCGATCAGCGGCCGGTAGCCCGGCTCGAACGTCAAGCCCGATCCCGACGGCTCCCAGAAGATCACGTGCGTGCGGTTGGAATGCAGCACCGGACCGCCGCCGTAGGGAAGATTGGCGGCGTGCGCGCGGGGCGAATGGCGCGCGGTGGCGTGGCTTGGGAGGTCCGGGATCACCCCCGCGATCGGCTTGGCCTGCGCGGTCGCAGAAAAAAGGGCCGCCAGCGCGCCGGCGCAGGCGGCCCCCATCAGAAACCTCGATCTGTACGCCGTCACTTGGCAGCCAGCCAATTCCGGCCGATTCCGGCTTCGACGGCGAGCGGCGGATCCATCTCAAACGCGGCGCCCATCTGATCGATCGCGATCTGCTTGACCTGTTCGGCGTCTTCGGCGGGTCCTTCGAACAGCAGCTCGTCGTGGATCTGGAGCACCATCCGCGAGCGCAGCCCGGACTCTTTGAGCGCCTGGTCGCAGCGGACCATCGCGACCTTCATGATGTCCGCCGCGGTCCCCTGGATCACCATGTTGACCGCGAAGCGCTCGCCCTGCTTGCGCAGATCCCAGCGCCGCGCGCGCAGCTCTGGCACCTGGCGCCGGCGGCCGAACAGGGTCGAGACATATCCGTGCTCGGTGCCCTGCTCAATCGTCTCCTCGATGAAGCGCGCCACCGCCGGGAATCCGGCCATGTAGCGCTGAATGAACTCGTCGGCCTCCTCCTGGGGGATGTCGAGCCGGTCTGCCATTCCCCAGGCCGAGAGGCCATAGACGATGCCGTAGTTGATCATCTTCGCTTTCGATCGCATTCCCGGGTCGATCTGCTCGGGTGTCACCCCAAACACGCGACGGGCCGTGGCGGTGTGCACATCCTCGCCTTTTCTGAAGATCTCCTTGAGCGCGTCCTCCCCCGCGATGTGCGCCAGCAGCCTCAGCTCGACCTGCGAGTAGTCAGCCGACACCAGGAGGCTTCCGGGCTCCGCCACGAAGCACGCCCTGATCTCCCTGCCCAGCTCGGTGCGGATCGGGATGTTCTGAAGGTTCGGGTTGTTGGACGACAGCCGCCCGGTGGTGGCCGCGGTCTGGTTGAAGGTCGTGTGGATCCGGCCATCGCCGGCGATCAGCTCCGGGAGCGCGTCCAGGTAGGTCTGCGCGAGTTTCGTCAACTCCCGCCAGCGCTCGATCCTCGGGATCACCTCGTGTTCGGAGCGGATCGCCTGGAGCACGCGGGCGTCGGTCGAGTAGCCGGTCTTGCCGCGGCGTTTGCGCGAAAGGCCGAGCTTGCCGAACAGCACCTCCTCGAGCTGGCGGGGGGAGCCGAGCGTGAACTCGTGACCACACATTTCGAAGATCTCGAGCTCGAGCGCATCGGCTTCGGCCTTCACGCGCTCGGAGATCAGCCCGACGAGCTCGGTGTCGAGCTTGACCCCCGCCTGCTCCATTTCCCGCAGGATCCGCACGAGCGGAAGCTCGACGTCGTTCAGCAGGTCAGTGAGGCCGCGTCCCCGGATCTCCTCGCGCTGCCACGCCGCGAGCGCGCCGACCAGCAGCGCGTCGGCGCCGGTCTCATCCTCGAGCGACGCCGCCAGGCCGCGCTCCTCGCACAGCTCGCGGAACGGGTATGCCCGGCGGGCGGGCTCCAGCAGGTACGCGCCGATCTCGGTGTCGTGCGCGAGGTTGTGGGGGACCTCCCCCAGCGACTTCGCGTCGTGAGCGACGACGGGGCGCGCTCCGATCGCATCGACGAGGTCCTCCGGGCGGGCGGATGAGCCGGCGAGCACGGTCGCCGAACCGTCGGCGTGGACGCCGAAGCGGTACCCGGGATCGACCGCGAACAGCGCGTCCTCCGGCGCCTGCGGCGCCCGCACGGCGATCGCCACTTCGGTCTGCGGGAGCTTGGCGACGTCCTCGAGCGTGGCCTCGCGGAGCCTCGCCGTGAGCGCTTCCTCGGCCGCTGGCGCCGGCGCCGCGACGTCCGGGGAACCGAGCGCCTCCTCCAGGCGGCGCAGCGGGTCACGCAGCTCGTACTGGCGAAACGTGTCGCGCAGCTTCGAGCGGTCGGGCTCGGCAGAGACGTACGCCGTCAGGTCGATCTCGAACGGGATGTCGCGCTTGGCGGTCGCCAGCAGCTTCGAGGTACGGGCGTCATCGGCGTGCTCGATCAGGTTCTGCTTGCGCTTGGCACCGCTGATCTCCTCGACGTGCTCGAGCACGCTCTCGAGCGAGCCGAACCGCTGCAGCAGCTCCGCGGCGGTCTTGTCGCCGATCCCGGGAACGCCGGGGATGTTGTCGCTCGTGTCGCCCTTCAGCCCGATGAAGTCCGGGACCAGCTCGGGCGGGATCCCGTAGCGCTCGATCACGCCCTCGCGGTCGTACACGCGGGTGTCGGTGATACCTCGCGAGGTCGTCATGATCTTCACGGTCCCGTCGTCGACCAGCTGGTAGGCATCGCGGTCGCCGGTCACGACCATCACCGGGATCGGGGGTTGCTCGTGGCGCGCGCGCTCGACGATCGACGCGATCACGTCGTCGGCCTCGTATCCCTGGACCGACAGGTTCTTGTATCCGAACGCCTCAACCAGCGGCGCCAGCGCCGGCCACTGCTCCTTGAGCAGATCGGGCCGGCTCGTTCGCTGCGCCTTGTAGTCGGGGTAGATCTCCCGGCGGCCGGTGTCGCCGGCATCCCAGACCACCACCGTCGCCTTCGGGCCGTAGTCGGTGAGGATCTTCACCAGCATCGAGGCGAAGCCGAAGATCGCGTTGGTGGGCACTCCGGTCGAGGTCGCGATCGACTCGGGCAGCGCGAAGAATGCGCGGTAGGCAAGGCTGTTGCCGTCTATCAGGAATAGCTCGTCGGGCATCTGTTTTCGGTCCTTATGTCAGGCTATCTCGCGAGATGCCAGGAACACCGAGCGCGCAGTACAGCATCACGCTCCGAGTCGAGATCGAACATCGGCCGGGGATGCTCGGCAAAGTGGCAAGTGCGATCGGCGAGGCGGGCGGGACGATCGGCGCCGTCGACCTGGTCCAGGTCGAGGGGGCGTACACGGTCCGCGATATCACCGTCGACGCCGCCGAGGAGTCCGACTGGGCGGCGCTGACCGACGCAGTCGACGCGCTGCCCGGCGCCCGCGTGCTCGACGCGACCGACCGGACGCTGCAGCTCCACGTCGGGGGCAAGATCGAGTTGCAGAACAAGAACCCGCTGAAGACCCGCGACGATCTCTCGATGGCGTATACGCCGGGGGTTGCGCGCGTCTGCGAGGTGATCCGCCGCGACCCCGACAAGGCGTTCCAGTACACGATCAAGCGCAACACCGTGGCGGTCGTCTCGGACGGGACCGCCGTGCTGGGGCTCGGCGACATCGGCCCGCGGGCGGCGATGCCGGTTATGGAGGGCAAGGCGATGCTGTTCAAGGAGTTCGCGGGGGTGGACGCGTTCCCGATCTGCCTCGACACGCGCGACCCCGATGAGATCATCGCGGTCGTCCGGGCGATCGCTCCCGGGTTCGGCGGGATCAACCTCGAGGACATCTCCGCCCCGCGCTGCTTCGAGATCGAGGAGCGCCTGAAGGCCTCGCTGGACATCCCCGTGTTCCACGACGACCAGCACGGAACCGCGGTCGTGGTTCTGGCGGCGCTGCTCAATGCGCTGAAGCTGACCGGCCGGCGGATGGAGGAGCTGCGGATCGTGATCGTCGGAATCGGCGCGGCCGGCGTCGCCGTCGCCCGGATCCTGATGGCCGCCGGCGCCAAGCACATCATCGGCTGTGACTCGCGCGGGGCGCTCAGCACCGACCGGCCCGATTACGTCGACGGGACGATGCACCCGATCAAGGCGGCACTCGCCGCCGAGACGAACCTCGAGCGGCGCTCCGGCGCGGTCGCTGACGTGCTCGAGGGGGCCGACCTGTTCATCGGCGTGTCGGGCGCGCGCGTGATCGAGGCCTCGGCGCTGGCGCGGATGAACCCCGATCCGATCGTGTTCGCGATGGCCAATCCGACGCCCGAGGTCGCGCCCGAGGAGGCCGCGCCCTACGCCCGGATCATGGCCACGGGGCGTTCGGACTACCCCAACCAGATCAACAACGTGCTGTGCTTTCCGGGGATCTTCCGGGGGGCCCTTGACGTCCGCGCGATCGCGATCACCGAGGAGATAAAGACCGCGGCGGCGCGCGCGATCGCCGCGATCGTGGCCGACGACGAGCTGCGCGAGGACTACATCATCCCCTCGGTCTTCAACCGCGATGTGGCGCCGGCGGTGGCCGCGGCCGTCGCCGAGGAGGCGCGCAGCAGCGGGATGGCCGCGGCGGGCTTCGAGCTGGGCTTCGGGCAGACGGAGGAGTTCGGGGTGCTGCCGGGGCGCGGCTAAGGGGCGGCGCGGTCGCGCGGTCGCTCCGTTGGAGCGGCGCGCGGTCGCTCCGTTGGAGCTGCGCGCGGTCGCTCCGTTGGAGCTGCGGGTCTGTCGGCGGGCGGTAGCTGCAACTTCTCTGTTTCAGACGGCGGTTGCGGAGGGTGGTCTTCGTGCGCGGCGCGCTCCTGACCCTTGAGTGGCGACGACGCGACAAGCCCCCTCGACAGGTCCGAGCCGTGCCGTCGCGTCGCCCGCTGCCGGCGACGAGACGACATACCTGGTCGACGTCTTGGGTGTGCGTCGCGCGGTCGCCATCTCGGGGAACCGCGAAGACCGGATCGCTTCGATTGCCCGACTGCAGCGTGGCCGCGTCTCACGGAAGCAGCTGCTCGTCGTTGGCATCGCCGACAGGACGATCTACCACCTGGCTAGCCGGGGCTTCCTGCGCCGGAAGCACAGAGGGGTCTACGCCGTCGGCCACACCGCCCCCGCGCCGCTCGCCGACGAGACCGCTGCGCTGCTCGCATGCGGCCCGCACGCCGTCCTCAGCCACCGCACTGCCGCGCGAATGCGGAAGCTCGTGCCCGAAGGCGACACCAGCATTCACGTCACGATCCGCGGCCGGCACGGCGCGAGACCCGACGGCGTCCACGTCCACCGAACCAACCGGCTGACCCGCGGCGAGGTCGAGATCGTCGAAGGCCTCCCCGTCACCTCACCGGCCAGAACGCTGATCGACTTCGCCGGCGACGCCGCTCTGCCCGCACTCGAGCGTGCGATCGAGGAGGCGCTGATCCAGCCGATCGTGACCGAGCGCCAGCTGCGGCGCGCTGCCGCCCGCGCCAACGGCAGCCGCGGCGCGGCGCACGTTCTGGCGGTCCTAACCGCCCAGCGCGAGCCGGGCATCACGCGCTCGATGGCGGAGCGGAGGTTCCGGGCGCTGATCCGCGCGGCGCAGCTACCCGAGCCGCGCACGAACTTCCGCATGCACGGCCACAGCCTCGACGCGTACTGGCCCGACCTCGGCGTCGTCGTCGAGGTCCAGAGCCAGAAGTTCCACTTGACGAAGGCGGCACTCGAGCGCGACACCCGCAAGGCGGCGAAGCTGACCGCGGCGGGACTGACGGTGTCCTACGTCACCTGGGTGCAGATGCGGGACGAGCCGTACGCCGTCGTGGCCCGCGTCGCTCAGACGTTGGCGCGGGCCGCGGGCTAGCGGGGCGCGAGGGCCGCGCACTAACGGCGGAGGGCCGCTGCGCTAGCGGGAGGGCACCACGATGCTCTCGTAGGCCGGCGCTGCCGCCGAGTACAAGAGGTTGCCCGCGGTTGCTATCCGACTCGGCGACGCTGGCGCCGCGGGATCCGGCCCTCGACCTTCCACTTCGAGCCGGGGCGCCCCGGCAGCAGCAGCACGATCAGCAGTCCGACCGCCGACAGGATCAGGCCGAACGTCAGCCCGACGCGCTCGCCATAGCCCTTGCGCTCCGACAGCCAGGAGGCGGCGGCCGCCGACAGCAGCCAGATGAACAGGAAATACAGCGCCTTGGCGCCGATCGTCGCGAATACGATCATGTCCCCAGGTACGCCCTTTGCACCTCGGGGTCGTCACGGAGCTTGCCCGACTCGCCCGCGAGCACAACCCGCCCCGTCTCGAGCACGTACCCGCGGCGAGACGCCCCGAGCGCGTAGTTGGCGTTCTGCTCGACCAGCAGGATCGCCACGCCGGAGCGGTTGATCTCCGCGATCGTCTCGTAGATCCGCTGAACCAGGATCGGGGCGATTCCCATCGAGGGCTCGTCGAGCATCAGCAGCTTCGGCCGGGCCATCAGCGCACGGCCGATCGCGAGCATCTGCTGCTCGCCGCCGGACATCGTTCCGGCCTTCTGGCGCTCGCGCTCCTTAAGCCGCGGGAACAGCTCGAAGATCCGATCGAAGTCCTCGGAGAGGCTCTCGCGGCGGCGCATGTAGGCCCCCAGCTCGAGGTTCTCGCGGACCGTCATCCGGGGAAAGCAGTGCCGCCCCTCCGGAGCCAGCGCGATCCCGAAGCTCACGATCTCATGCGCCGGCAGACGCGTGATCTCCTCGCCGGCGAACGCGATCGTGCCCGAGCTCGCGGGCGTCAGCCCGGAGATCGACCGCAGCGTGGTCGACTTGCCGGCGCCGTTGGACCCGATCAGCGTCACGACCTCGCCCTCGCCGACGTCCAGCGAGACGCCCTTCAGCGCCTCGATCGAGCCGTAATGGGTGTGGATCTCGGAGACTTCGAGCAACTTGGCCCCGGGTGCGGGCGCATCACCGGAGGCGCCCATCACTGCGGCGCTCCGAGGTAAGCCTCGATCACGCGGGGATCGGTGCGGACCTCCGCGGGGGGCCCTTCGGCGATCTTGACGCCGTGATCGAGCACGGTGACGCGCTCAGAGACGTCCATCACGACCTTCATGTCGTGCTCGATCAGCAGGATCGTGAGCTCGAGCTCGTCGCGCAGCCGGCGCATGAACCCGGTCAGCGCCGCGGATTCCTGCGGGTTCATCCCCGCGGTCGGCTCGTCCAGCAGCAGCAGCTTCGGCTCCGACGCGAGCGCTCGCGCGATCTCCACCCGCCGCTGGTCGCCGTAGGACAGATGGATGCTGAGCTGCTCGAAGATGTTCTCGCGCAGCCCGACGTAGGAGAGCAGCTCCCGCGCGCGCTCGCGAGCGGCGCGCTCCTCGCGCCGCACCCAGGGTGTGCGCAGAATCGATCCCGGCACCCCGGCGCGCATCCGCGAGTGGCGGCCCACCATCACGTTCTCGACCGCGGTCATCGCCCCGAACAGCCTGATGTTCTGAAAGGTGCGCGCGACGCCGAGGCTCGTGATCACGTCCGGGCGGCCCCGGGTGATGTTGCGCTCCCCAAGGAGAATCCGCCCGGAGGTCGGCTTATAGAGGCCGGTGAGCATGTTGAAGACCGTCGTCTTGCCGGCGCCGTTGGGCCCGATCACGGAGACGATCGAGCGCTCCGGCACGTCAAGCGAGACGTCATCGACCGCGACCAAGCCGCCGAACTCCTTGACGAGATGCTCCGCGCGCATCACGGCGGTCGCGCTGGGGGCGTAGGACGAGCTGCTCATCGCTCCACGCCCGCGGTCCGCGTCGTGGTCGGCTCGGCCAGTTCGGCGTCCTGGGCGCCGATCCCGGCCGTGAGCTCGAGCCGGCGGCGGCGCTCGGGGATCAGCCCCTGTGGTCGCAGCACCATCATCAGTACGAGCAGGAAGCCGAAGATCCCAAATTCGACCGAAGTCAGCTGGAAGTTGAGGCCGAACTTGCTGGGGAGGTCGTTCAGCACGTTCGGAATGATGTAGTTGTTGATGTAGCCAAGCATCAGGCCCCCCGCGACCGCCCCCCAGATCGACCCCAGGCCTCCGATGATCACCATCGCGAGGATGAAGATCGAGAAGCCGAACGCGAACTGCCCGGCGTTCACGGTCGTGTAGTAAGCCCCGAAGAAGGCACCGGACATCCCGCCGAAAGCCGCGCCGATCGCGTATGCCTGGAGCTTGGTCTTGACCAGCGGGATCCCCATCGAGACGGCCGCCACCTCGTCCTCGCGCAACGCCACCCAGGCGCGGCCGAGCCGCGAGTCGCGGAGCCTCAGATTGACGAACAGGACGAGGAACAGGATCCCGAGGATCAGCCAGTACCACGGTCTCAGATTGAGGATGTTGAACGTCCCGATCCCGGGGAAGTACGGTTGGTCGACGGCGCTGATCCCGAGGTTGCCGGCGGTCAGCGTCATCC
>Ga0102924_1004132_pt1 | contig 14822 bp, 11 predicted proteins | sample PaiPotPPM11metaG_FD_80116 | JGI IMG/M metagenome (GOLD analysis project Ga0102924, IMG submission 80116) | Iron sulfur acid spring bacterial and archeal communities from Banff, Canada, to study Microbial Dark Matter (Phase II) - Paint Pots PPM... ... | reverse complement strand
GTTCTCGCGAGCTGCCCTCGGAAGCCGGGCGAGGTCTTGGTCGCCGGGAGCGTCGGGATGGAGCTCGTCGCCAACGGGCGGGTGATCGTCCCGGCCTGGCAAAGCGCCTACTTGATTCGAGCGGGCCAGTTTCCGCTGCGAGCCTGGCGGGAGGATCTCGCCATGCCTCAGGTTCGCTGCTTCGTGCACGATCGCGACTTTCTCACTCCGCCCCCCGAGCGGATCGAAGGCGTCACCGAAGTCAGCCCCTATCGCAAGGAGCTCCGCGACGTCGTCGAGCAAAACTTCGTCCTCCAGGGCGAATTCGACGGCCTGCTGGTCTTCCGCCGCCGCTGAGGCTAAAACTGGCCGGCAATGCAGCTCGTCGCTTTCGGAGTCGGGTACGTCGGACTGGTCACTGGGACAGGCCTGGCGGAGCTGGGGCACGACGTCCTTTGCGTCGACATCGATCCCGAGCGGGTTCGCCAGCTGAAAGACGGCATCATTCCCATCTACGAGCCGGGGTTGGCTGATCTCGTTCGGCGCAACGAGCGCGCGGGGCGCCTCTTGTTCGCCACCGAGGTCACGCCCCCGTTCGACGAGGCCGACGCCTACTTCATCGCCGTCGGTACCCCTCCGGGGCCGGACGGCGCCGCGGATGTCAGCGCCGTAGGCGATGTGGCCGACCGCATCGCGCGGACCGCCAAGCGCCCCGCCATCGTCGTGGTCAAGAGCACCGTGCCGGTCGGGACCTGCGACGCCGTGCAGGCGCGCATCGACCGCAGCGCGCAGGTCACCCTCGAGGTCGTGTCCAACCCGGAGTTTTTGAAGGAAGGCACTGCCGTCGACGACTTCTTCCGCCCGGACCGCATCGTGCTGGGGGCCCGTAGCGAGCACGCACGGGAGGTCCTGCGCGCCCTCTACGCGCCGCTGCAGCTGTCGGGCGAGCGCGTGGTCATCACGGACCCGCGGTCGAGCGAGCTCACGAAGTACGCTGCGAACACGATGCTCGCGATGCGAGTCTCGTTCATGAACGAGCTTTCGCGGCTTTGCCACGCCACCGGCGCCGACATCCACGCCGTACGAATGGGCGTGGGCAGCGACACGCGCATCGGAAAGCGCTTCCTCTACGCCGGCCCCGGGTACGGCGGCTCGTGCTTCCCCAAAGACGTTCAGGCGTTGCTCCACCTCGGACGCTCGCATGGGGTGCCGATGCGGCTTGCGGAAGCGACCCACCTCGCCAACGAAGAGCAGGCCCACTTCATCGCGCAGCTCGTCGAGCAGGCCGTCGGCCCGCTGAAGGACAAGACGGTCGCCCTCTGGGGTCTCGCGTTCAAGCCGGAGACCGACGACATCCGCGAGTCGCCCGCCGTGAAGCTGACGGACGTACTCGTCGCGAAGGGCGCCCGAGTCGTCGGGCACGATCCGGAGGCTGGTCGCAACTTTGCGAAGGCGATGGCGAAGCACGGCGCGAACGTCAAGGTGGTCGATCGCAACTACGACGCGCTCGACGGGGCGCACACTCTCGTCGTCCTCGCCGAGTGGCGCAGCTTCCGCGCCCCCAACTTCGGCGAGATCCGCAAGCGCTTGCGCGAGAGCGACGGCGGGGGACCCCCGGCGGTGGTCGACGCGCGCAACGTGTGGCGTCCGGCGGAGGTGGAGCGCGCAGGCCTGCGTTACCAGGGCGTCGGCGTACCGACGACGGCCACCGCAAAGGGCCGCCGCTGAGGGTGCGTACGTGGCGCGCGTCATCGTCACCGGTGGCGTTGGGTTCATCGGCTATCATTGCTCGCGCGCGCTGCTTCTCCGAGGAGACGAGGTCGTCGTCATCGACGATTTCTCGAACGCCCCCTACCCGACGGCCGAGAAGCGACGCAACGAGCGCGACCTGATCGCCGAGTTCCCGCGCGTTCGCGTTTTCGAGGCGTCGGTCACCGATCGCGAGCGCATTGCCGCCCAATTCGAGAAAGCGGACGCCGTTCTCCATTTGGCTGGCCTGGCGGGCGTGCGCCCGTCGTTCGCCGAACCGGCGCGGTACGCGCGCATCAACGTCGAGGGGACGGCCATCGTCCACGAGCTGGCGCGCGAGTGCAGGATCGACCGCCTGGTGTTTGCTTCGAGCTCGTCGGTCTACGGCAACGCGACGCCCCTCCCCGCTCGGGAAGACGCGCCGGCGGTCGTCCCCGAGTCGCCGTACGCTGCGAGCAAACGCGCCGCCGAGCTCCTCGCGAGCGCGCTCTGCCGCCGCACGCCGTCGATGCGCTGCGCCGCTCTGCGCTTTTTCACAGTGTACGGTCCACGCCAGCGGCCGGAGATGGCGATCACCCTTTTCGCGCGAGCGGCGCTCGGCGGCCGGCCCTTGACGATGTTCGGCGACGGCTCGATGCGGCGCGACTTCACCTTCGTCGACGACATCGTTCGCGGCGTACTCACCGCTCTCGACCGCGCCCCCCCCGGGTTCCGCGCCTACAACCTCGGCTCCGGCGCGCCGGTGAACCTGCGCACGCTGATCGGCGCGATCGGTGCGGCCGCCGGCGTCGCCCCCGTCGTCGAGCCCGCGCCCGTCCCCCTCGGCGACGTCGACGCGACGTTCGCCGACATCGCCCGCGCTGGAGCGGAGCTAGGCTGGGAGCCGCGCGTTAGTCTCGAGGAGGGCCTTCGGAGCGTGATCGCCTGGGTCCGGGGAAACCCTTAGTGCCAATGCGCTCCTTCCTGGCCCTCCCGTCCGCGTTGCTTTTCATTGCGTGCAGCGGCGGCGGTGGCACCTCCGCGCCCGCGCGGGACGCGGCGTCGGATACGGGCGAGCAAGAGTCGGGAGAGGACAGCGGTTCCTGCTTTCCGTTCTGTGGCAGCGCAGAGGCTGCGGCCCCTCCTCTCGCCGATGCGTCCGGGCTCGATGCCCCCACCTGCAATCAGCTGAAAGCCGTGTACGAAGCCCTCCAGGGCGCCGCGCAAGCGTGCGATCCACGGCTGCAGGCGCAGTGCGCGGCGACCACCAACGGGCCGTGCTGCCCGGTGACGGTGACCGCTTCGAACTCGAGCGCCGTCGACAACTTCGATCAGGGCGTGGCCGCGTACGTCGCCGCGTGCAGCCCCGATTGCTCAAAGATCATCTGCATGCCGGCGCCCTCAAGCCAATGCCAGGTGCTCGGCACTTCGCAGGGCCGCTGCCAATGACCCCTGCTAGCTGGCCATCGGCGGATGGATTCGTGCGCGCTTCACCGCGACTGCGGGCCGCAGGTGACCGCTCAGATAGATCATCCCGTTCAACGTCGTCCAAGGCCTGGCGTGGCGGAAGGTCGTGAGCCACTGGATCATCCGCGGCCGCGTGGCCACCGGGCGGAGGCCGCACGCCACGGCGTGGTCCTGGGCGTGCTGGAATGCGTCCGCGATACGCTGCTGAACCGCGCCAGGCGCGCACCGCTCGCGCGACCGCTTCGCCGCGGCCTTACCCAGCGCCGCACGAGCGTTCGGGTCGCGAATGAGCTCGACCACGGCGCGCCCGAACGCAGCGTCCGCGGCGCCCTCGGCGTCGTCGCCCTTGCCCGGCGCGAACAACACGCCGTTCACGCCGTCCTGAATCTGCGACGACACGCCCATCCCGTCCGCGAACGCGACGGTCGGCGTGCCGCACCACAGGGCCTCGCCGAGAACGTTTCCGTACGTCTCGCTGAGCGAGCCGTGCACGAACAGGTCGGCGTACCGGTAATAGTCGGGCATCGCCGTCCACGACACCTCGCCGGTGAAGAACACGCGGTGCTCCGCGCCCAGCTCACGCGCGATCTGCTTGTAGCGTGGAGTATCCGGGCCCTCGCCGACGAGCGTGAGCGTGGCGTCCGGCTCGTGGGGCAAGACGTGCTTCGCGAAGATCCGGATGATGCGATCCTGCGACTTCTCGCGCGTGTGCCGACCGGCGCAGAGCAGCCGCGCGCCCCGCTGAGGCAACCCCTCGCGAGCCAGGAGATGCGTGTACGGATCGGCCTCCAGAGGGCGATCGAACACGTCCGGCTGCACCGTCCGCGGAATGACGTGAATCGGGGCGGTGACCCCGCGCTCACGCCAGTAGGTTCGCAAGCCTTCGCTCAGGACGACGAGACCGTCGCTCTGGTTGTAGATGCCCGAGAAGATCCGCTCGAACGGTCGCTTGAGCGTGAACAGGACGCCGGTCTGCAGGAGATCGTTCTTCGAGAGCTTCTCGGGCAAAAGGACATCGTACGCGGCCACGAGATGCGTCGTGTTCACGCACAGCAACGGGATGCCCTTCATCTTGCGCAGCCAGATGCCGAACTCGAGGAGCAGCGAGGTCGTCTGAGCGAAGCAGATGTCGAAGTTCCAGCGGTTCGGGTCGAAGATCCAGGACGCCAGAGGCAGCGGGATGTGAACTCCCGGGTATGTCTTGAGCGGAAGGCTCGGGAGCGCAACGGTGCCCGGGGCGAGCTCCTCGGGCGTGGCATCCGGATCATGCGGGCCGATGACTGTGACTTCGTGACCACACCGACGCAATTCTTGATACAGAAAGCGTGTCTGAAACACCGCACCGTTCGCGTACGGGATCCGCGTGAAGTCGCTCAGAATGGCGACGCGTAGCGGCCTGCCCTGTCGCGCTGCGAGCGCTGCAAACGGAGGCAGGTGCGGGCCGTGCCCGGCTGCAAAGCCGGCCAAACCCACGTTCGCAGCGGCGGGGAGGCGCGAAACGCCGTTCGCAGACTTTGCCGGAGAAGCAGCGTGAAGATCGCCGACATCACCGAATTCTATTCCGAAAGGGGCGGAGGGGTTCGAAGCCATCTGACCACCAGAGGTCACGTTCTATGCCAGCTCGGGCATGACCACCTGGTGATCGCGCCCGGTCCTCGCGATGAAGAGTCGACGCTCAACGCAAGCACCACGCCGATCGCGACCGCCACGCGCTCCCGCGAGCTGGACGGAAGCGAGGCACGGTTGCACAGCTTTCCGGCCGCACCCGCGCCTCGCTCAGCCTCGCGGACGGATCGCGGAGGCGCCCGCGTGCTGCGCGTAGCGGGCCCCTCCCTGCCTTACGACCCCACCTATCACCTGCTCGGGCGGTTCGGCAAGATCCGATCGATCGTCCTGGCAGAGCGGCCCGACGTGCTCGAAGCGCACTCGCCGTACCTCGCGACGGCGGCCGTCCTCGCCTGCGGACGCAGCGCAGCCCGAGTTCGCACGGCGTTCTGGCACGCCGACCACGTAGGGACGTACGTCCGACCGGCGCTCGCGCAGCACTTGGGCGAGACGGCGGCGGACGTCGTGGCGACGCCGCTGTGGGGCTGCGTGCGCGCATTGCTCGCTCCGTTCGATGCCACGTTCGTCGCCGGCGTGGCGCAGGAAACACGCCTCCGCAGCGCCGGGGTGAAGAACATCGTCCACGTGCCGTTCGGCGTCGACACCCGCACGTTTGCTCCGTCGGCTCGAAGCGACCCGCGCCGGCTCGACCTCCTGGCCGGATCGACCGGCCCGTTGCTCGTCGGCGTGGGCCGGTTCGCGGTCGAGAAGCGCTGGGACGTCGTCCTCGACGCGTTTGCGCGCGTCCGCGCGCGGCGAGGGGGGACGCTCGTCCTCTTCGGAGACGGACCCGAACGCGATCGCCTCCGCTCCCGGGCGTCCGAAGGAGTGCGTTTTGCCGGGTTCGAGACGGACCGCCGGCAGCTCGCCACGGCCCTGGCCAGCGCAGACGTGCTCGTCCACGGTTGCCCGTACGAGACGTTCGGCATCGGGGTCGCCGAGGCCGTTGCGTGCGGACTCCCCGTCGTCGTGCCGGACGCAGGTGGGGCCGCGGAGAGCGTCGACCTCGCGTGCGGCGAGACGTACCGCAGCCTCGACGCGGACGCGTGCGCCCAGGCCATCGAGCGCCTCCTCATGCGCGACGCCACCTCCTTGAGGGAGCGCGCGCTGAACGCGGCATCCCGCGTCCCGACGCTCGAGCAGCACTTCGGCCAGGTTGTCTCCACGTACGACGACCTGCTGCGGGACTCGTGCTACGGAACCGCGCCGTCGTGACCGTCCACGTCTCCATCCACGACGTATCTCCCGCCTGGGCCGACGAGGTTTCGGCGGCGCTCGCCCTATGCGACCTCGCCGGCGCGCGACCGGCGCTCCTCGTGGTCCCGAACTTCCACGGGCGGGCTCCCCTGCTCGACGACGCGCAGTTTTGCGCGCGCCTGCGCGCGCGCCAGGAGCGCGGACACGAGGTCTATCTCCACGGCTACTACCACCGGAGCGGCGATCACGCGCGATCCGGCTCGACGCGCGAGCGCGTCGCGTGGCTCTTCGCCCAGCGGGTCGTCTCCGGCGGTGAGGCCGAGATGAGCGACGTTTCTCCCGACGAGGGCATCGCCCGGATCGAGGACGGTGAGCGCGCGCTGCGCGACGCAGGCCTGCGGATCGACGGCTTCGTGGCGCCCGCCTGGTCGATGCCCCACTGGCTCCTCCCGTCGCTCGCCGCGCGCGGCTATCGCTTCACGGAAGACCACCTGCGGGTCTACGACCCCGCGATGGGCCGTGCCCGCACCAGCGTCGTACTCAATTGGGCAAGCCGCTCGCCGGTCCGGCTCCTGTCGACCATCGCATGGTGCCGGCTCGCCAGGCACGCCCGAGCGGTCGTGCCTGCACGCATCGCCATCCACCCGGCCGACATGCGCTTTCTGGCCCTTCGCCGCGAGATCGAGAGTTTGCTCGCCTGGGGACGTGGCCACTTCGTCGATCGGGCCTCCGACTTGCTCGGCACGGCGCCGCCGCCCGAGTACAAGAGGAGCGACAAAGCGTGACCTCGTCCGATCAAATCGCCCGGCTGTGCCCATTTAGCCTGTAGGGGCTTTCTTGCGATGAGCATCGCGACCGCGTTTCCTTCGTCGTACGTAGCCATCTCCAGGGAGGACCGGGTGCGCGCCGCCTTCGACGCACACTACGACGCGCTATGGCGGTTCCTGCGTCGCATGGGCGTCGTCGAGGGGGAGCTGGAGGACGCGGTGCAGCACGTGCTCCTCGTGTTTGCGCAACGCGCCTGGATGATTTCGACCACGGCGGAGCGCTCGTTTTTGTTCGGCACGGCGTTGCGAGTCGCCGCGGACTTCCGCCGCCGGCGCCACCACGCGCTCGAGGTCGCGGACGACGCGATCTTCCAGCTCGCCCATCCCACACCCGATGCCGAGCACCAGCTGGCCGAGCATGAGCTCCGGCTCTGCCTCGACCGTTTGCTCGACGAGCTTCCGGCGAAGTTTCGCGGCGTGTTCGTCCTCGCCGAAATCGAAGAGCTCACGATGGCGGAGATCGGCGAGCTTCTCGGCATCCCTGCAGGTACAGTGGCCTCCCGGCTCCGCCGGGCGCGAGAGCTCTTCGAGGCCAAGGCCCTCGCGCTCAAAGCGCATCTCGAGACATCGCCCGCGCAAAGCGAACCGTGAATCCGTCCTCCCCTCCCCAGCAACGGCTCCCGTTCGTCCGTGCCCTCGTGCAGTCCGCGCGCTCGGACCGACCACCGGCCGGTGGCAAAGCGCGCACGCTCGCCCGGCTCGAACGGGAAGTCGGCCGGCAGCGCCGAGAAGTTCGCGCGACGGTTCAGGCGCCTGCCGCCCTCCTCGTGCACGGCCTTCGCCTCACGCTCAGCGCGGCGGTCCTCGTCGCATCCATCGGCTGGAGCGTGAGGACGCCGTACGTCTCCGGTGAGGACCGGTCGTCGAGCGCCTCGGTTTCCGGCGCGGCAGACGGCGCGAGCGGCGGCGCCGCGTGCAACACCGGCGCCGAATGGGCACAGGCGTCCGTCCGATGCAGCGACTCCCGCGAGCCGCAAGGCTCGGTGACAGGGGGCGGCAGCGGAGCGTCTTCCGGGAGCAGCGGCTGATGGCCTCCAAAGCGGCTCCGCCCCCCTCCGCCCAGAGCTTCGGCCTGAACATGGTCGGAGTCGTAGGCGTCCTCATCGCGCTCTACGCGCTGCGCGAGCGCCACTTCGAAGGCCTGAACGCGGTCTTGATCCTGTGCGCCGCCGGTGTCGGACCGATCATCCTTTTCGATATCTTCGCGCTGCGCGTCCACCGCCGCCCTACGACGGGCATCGACTGGGACAGGGCGCCGACGAGCGATCTCAAACGGGTCGCGACGAAGCTCCTCGGCCTCGGACTCACCGTCGGCCCCATCGCGCTCGCCTACTGGGCGTTCCCCGAGTACCGCTTCATGGGGAACACGAACGACTTTTACCATCCGCTTTACAACGTCCTCCAGCGGTTCTGGGTACCGCTCGTCGTCTCCGCTGTCGTCTACGTGTGGATCGTCGACGGCTATATGCGCGATCCGTACGACGCGTACTGGCAGCTCGGCCGCGTCGTCCTCTTACATCCCTCGGACGCGAAGAAGGCGGACGTCGCGAACCACTTCCGCGGCTGGCTCGTCAAAGCGTTCTACATTCCGCTCTTCATCGTTTATGGCCAGAGCCAGCTCAATGGCCTTCTGCACTTCAACCTGGACACCATCAACGCGTCGAACCTGCGCCTCTACGACTTCCTGAACGACCTCGTCTACGGACTCGATGTCCTCTTCGCGATGGTCGGCTACCTCCTCTCCTTCCGGATCATCGACTCGCACGTCCGCACGGCGGAGCCGACGATGCTCGGCTGGTGCGTCGCCCTCGAGTGCTACAACCCGTTCTGGAGCGGCATGTTCCAGCGCCAATACCTGCACTACGAGGGAATGGGCTTCGGCACCTGGCTTCAGGACCACCACACGCTTCGCTGGTGCTGGGTCGGCATGATCCTGTCGTGCGACCTCGTCTACGTCCTGGCGACGTTCGCGTTCGGCGTTCGCTTCTCGAACCTCACGCATCGAGGGATTCTCACGAACGGTCCGTACCGCTTCAGCAAGCACCCTGCGTACATCGCGAAGAACATCTCCTGGTGGCTCATCACGCTGCCCTGCATCCCCATCGGCGTCCTCGGCGCGCACAGCATCACCGAGGCGATTCGCAACTCGCTCCTCCTGGGCGGCGTCAACATGATCTACTTCCTGCGCGCCAAGACCGAGGAGCGCCACCTCTCGCGCGACCCCACGTACGTGGAGTATGCCCTCTGGATGAACGAGCACGGCTCGCTCGCGTTCCTCGGCAGGTGGTTCCCGCTCCTCAAGTACAAGCCCCCGGCCACATACAAGCCCCCGACTCCCGCGCAAAAGCCGCCGCCGCCGAGCGAGGGGGTAGCGACGGCGCCTACCCCCGAGGCGGGCGGCGCCTAGCGCGGCTCGGCGACCGGAGTGCCCGCGAAGCCGCTGCGCCGCCTGAGGAGGTGCAGGAGCGCGGGGAGAAGGAGGAGGGCGCCGCTCAGGCAGGCGATCTCACCGCTGACGGCCAGGCGGCCGAAGGACTGGAGCGCCTGGAAGTCGGCGAAGAGGAGCGACCCGTAGCCAACGACGGTGGTGAAGCTGCACATGGCGACCGCGCTCCCGACGCGTCGGACCGACGCGCTGACGTCGCCGCCGAGGAGTCGCGATCGATCGTATACGTTGAAGGGGTATTCGCAGCCGATACCGAACGTGATCGGCAGCGTGATGAAGTTCACGTAGTTCAACTTCTCCCCGAACCATGCCGCTCCGCCCACGAGCCAGGTCACGCCGAGTAGCAGTACCGCCAGGACCGTCCCTGCGCCGCGCAGGTTGCGTGTGGCCACGAGCACGACGACGGCCACCGCGAGGAGAGACGCCAGCGTAGCGCGCGGGCCGTCGCGCTCCATCGAGCGGATCATCTCCGCGAACACCGTCGCGCGGCTGGCGGTCTGGACGAGGGTCCCGTCGGGCAGTCGCACGTTGTCGGTCGACTTCGCGATGCGAAGGAGCGTGTACCCGTCGGACAGCGAGATGTCGTTCTTGTACTTGACGTAGAAGACCGTCCCGACGCGCCCGTCGTTCTCTTCGAACCGGCGGCGGAGCAGCGGCGGAAGATCCTTCGGCGCGACCACTCGGAGGTTCTCCGGCGGCTTCAGCTCCTCGACTCGAGCGCGCTCGTCGCCAGGAAGGCCCTCGAGAACGGCCGGAGTCAACCGGTCGCGGATGCGATCGAGCACCTCGAGCTTCTCGCGCTGCTCCTCGGCGGTGCCCGGCATCAGATCCTGCACCGTCGCGATGTCGGCGACGAGGCGCCCTTCCGGGTCGGCGGCGTCGTTGGCCAGGATGCGCGCCTTCACGAGCGGCACCTGCTCGGCGCTATCGGCCAACATGCGCGCGCCCGCGATGTTCATCTTGCCGCCGAAGACCTGCTCGGCCTTGTTCGACCACTCGCCGGCGCCCCCGTGCTTGCTGCCGCGTGACCCGAGCCGATCGAAGTTGTACTCCCACGGGTCGCGCAAGAACGCCGGGATACGCACCGCCGCCACCGCCGTCACGGCGACCGCGGCGGCCACGAAGGCCCACGGCGCGCGCTCGGTCGCGCTCGCGAGGAGTGCAGAGAACCGGCCCGGGCTCCCGTCCGCGCGCACCCGCGGCGGCGGATCGCGCAGCCACGCGGGGAGCCATGCCTGCAGCTGCTCGATGAGCACGAGCAGCGCCGGCACGCACGGGATCATCGACACCCATACGAGCAGCATCCCGACCAAGCCGATCCATCCGAACTGGTTGAAGCCGCGGAACTGCGTGATCGTCAACGACCCGTAGGCGATCGACGCGACGCACGCCCCCACGAGCTCTGCGCGCAGCGCGTTCTGCACGGCCTCACGCCGGGCGTCGGCCGCCGCCTGCCCCCGCGCCCGGAACTCGCGGTACCTCGACAGGAGCACGATCGGGTAGTTGATCCCGTTCCCGAGGATGATCGCCCCGAGAAACATGCCGGTCGTGTTCACGTACCCGAAGCGGAAATACGCGAAAGCGTAGGCGCACCCGACCCCCAGCGCCGCCGGCACCGTGATGACGACGAGAGACCACGGCGATCGGTAGAACCAGACGAGGCCCCCCAGGATGACGACGAGCGCGACCCCCGTCGCCCACGCCGCCTCGCTCACGATCGAATCCTTCTCCGCCGCCGCGTTGGGGATGTCGCCCGCGAAGCCGACGCGCATCTCCGACTGGTACGAGGTGGGCTTCATGTCGGCGACGATTTGCTCGACGCGCGCGAGCAGGCGGTCGCCCGCTGCATCCCCCATCCCCGTCGTCGACGAGACGATGCGGATCCCGAGCTTCGAGCCGTCCTTCGTCTCGAAGTACCCACTGGGAAAGTCGTCCCGCTCCTTGGCTTTCGCCTTCCATCGCTCGCGGTACTCGTCGAGCCCGAGCGCGGGCTTCTTAGACCCCGCCGAGGCGCCCGACGCCGCGCCGCCCGCGGGCGGGTCCTCGGGCGTGTCGTCGAGGTTCTCCACCATCCCGCTGCGGATCGCGATCTGACGGTCGAGCGTGTCGTAGGCGTCCTCCAGGTCCTGCCTGCCGGCGTAGAGCCATTTGTTCTGCTCGAAGAAGTCGTGCACGTCCTTCGAGCCGCTCTCGACGTACGCGATGAGCTTCGGCTCGGTGCCGGCGTGCTCTTCGCGCACGACCGCGTCGAGGCGAGCGCTGAGGTCGCGCACGAAGGCCCGGTTCGCCTCGCGATCGGGCGACTCGATCACGACGAGGAGCGTCGCTCCACCGCCCACGCGCCCGAGCTGATGCTCGAAGGCCTTGAGCCCGGGGCTGTCGCTGGGGAGCAGCTCGCGGAGATCGGTGTGCGGGTTCGTCAGGACGCGCAGCGCGAAGTGCCATGTGCCGACCGCCACGCAGAGCGCGAGGAGCAGCACGACGATCGGGTGACGTCCGCTCGCATCGACGATGGCGCCGACGGCTCTCCTCATGCAGGGTCCAAGGATAGTCCGGCGGCGCGAACGATCTCGCTCTGGATGCGCCGCGCATGGGCCCGCGCGTCGAAGTCGCGCACCACGCGCTCGCGGGCAGCCCGACCCTGCCGCTCGCGGAGCTGCGGGTCGCTCGCGTAGCGCACGAGAGCGTCCGCCAAGCGACCGACGGACTCCGCGCTGGCGCCTTCCGCGGCGGCCGCGTCGCCGCCGGAACCGGCCCGCGCAGCCTCGAAGTGGACGAGCTCTCCCGTCACGCCGCCCTGGAGCATCTCGACCACACCGCCCACGTCGAACGCGACGACCGGCTTTCCCAGCGCCATCGCCTCGATTACCGATCGCGGCAAAGGATCGGCGTACACGCTCGGCACGACCGCGACGTCGAAGTCCGCGACCAGCGACCGCACGTCGCTGCGGAAGCCCAGCATGCGGAAGCGCTCGCCCAGCCGGAGCTCTGCGGCCAGGGCGCGGCACTCGGCGACGTGGTCCGGACGGAAGTCCTCCGGTGTATCCCCCACGACGACGAACACGCTGCGAGCGCGATCGCCCTCGCTCATCCGGTCCAGCGCCAGGCGCGCCGCCCGCACCATCTCGAAGTACCCCTTGCGGCGCAACACCCGCCCGTGGCTCCCGAAGACGATCGCCTCCGCGGGGAGCCCCAGCTCGGCGCGTAGCGACGGGCGCACGAGCTCGGGATCGAAGCTCTCGACGTCTAGCGCATTGTGGATGACGGTCACCTTCTCTGCGCAATGGGGGAACAGCGCGGCCGCCGCGCGGGAGACGCACACCACCCGGGTCACACCCCGGCTCGCGCTGAGCCGCTGGTGCAAGCCGACCACGGCCGGCGGCAGCGACGTATACCGGACGTGCCAGAGCACGGGCACGCCTGCCACCGGCCCGAGCGCCGCCCCCGCGAAGTCCGCGTTCGTCCCGTTGCAATAGATGAGGTCATGGCGCCCGCGCCGGACGATCCGCGCCAGCCGGACCATCGCGCTCACTCCTTTGACGACGTTGCCGGCGAGACGCGCGGCCTTGATCGCGGGAGGCGCGTCGAAGTCGCCTCGCTCCATCGGCCGGCTCCACGGCTCGATGGGGTTCTCGACGAGGTGCGGCTCGAACAACAGCTCGTCGGCCACGCCGTCGCGGATGAGCAGCTCGGACACCGCCCCCGGCCGCGGCAGGACGACGGCTCGGTGCACGACCGACCGGTCGAGAAACTTGAGGATGGAGTGAAGGCTCCGCCCCGGCCCGCCGTTCCGCGCGGTGTCGTTGATGAAGAGGACACGCACGCGCCGACGGGGCTCGATTGTGGTTTCCTGGGGTGCGGGCAAACCGGATGCAGTGGGGCGGGACGCGACGGCGGTCATGTCAGCGAAAGCGGCGGAAGTCGTGGAAGGCAAAATGGCACCGTGCAGTGCCGGCGCGCATAGCCATGTAGCAGGGAACTGGCGCCGCGCAGTAGAACCGACCGGGATCGCATGGATGTGACCTGGGCACGGACCCTCCGGGACGACGACGCACGCGACTACGACGCGTTCGTCCTGGCCTCCCCGGCGGGTCACCATGCGCAGACGCGAGCATGGGCCGACGTGGCGCGCGCCGGAGCCCTCGTGACCCCTCGCTTCGTGCTCGTGCGCGACCAGGGGAACGTCGTGGGCGCGGCGCTCGTCCTTCGCCCGCGCGTCGCCGGCGTCGTCCTGCCGTGGGCATGGATCGATCGCGGGCCGGTCGTTCAGAACGTGGAGCAGATCGCGCCGGTGACGTCGGCCATCGTCCGCTCGGCGCGCCTGCGCGGGATCGCGCGCCTCGAGGTGATGCCCTACTGGGCGCGCGACGCCGCCGTCCTTGCCGAGCACTGGCTCGCCGGCATCGGCTTTCGCGACGTGCAGAAGGCCGACGGCGCGCACGTGTGCACGCTGCGCATCGCGGTGGGCGGTCTGAGCGACGAGGAGCTCTTCGGCGGCAAGAGCAAGGAGCAGGTGCGCTGGCGAGCCAAGCAAGCGCAGCGAGCAGGCGCGCGGGCCCGCCGCGGCGCCAACGAAGACTGGGGCCGCCTGCGAGAGCTGCACGGTGCGATGATGCACGCGCAGGGCAAGCCCGAGAGCCCGCGGCCGTGGTGGAACGCCGTCCGGCGCTACGTGGAGCACGAGGGCCGCGGTAGCCTGCACGTCTGCGAGTACGAGGGGCGCGTCGTGTCCGCCTGCGTCGCCCTGCGCCACGGCCCGCTCGCCACGTACGCCTGGGGCGCCTCCGTGGGCCAACGGCTCCCCTTCTCCAAGGCCATCCCGTCACTGGTCGCGGCGATTCGCTGGGCGCGTGACGTCGGCTGCACCAACTTCGACCTCGGAGGCATTCCCGCCGAGACGGACACCGACTCAAAGCGCAATGCCATCGCGACCTTCAAGCTCGACTTCGATAAGAGGCGCGTCCGCCTCGTCCGACGCCACGGCCGCTGGCTGCTGTAGTCGACTTCCGGGTGCTAGGTTACGCCCGTGCCGACGCCGGTGTTTCTCTGCGTGTCGATCGACTGCGAGTGCGACAAGGGCCCAGCCTGGCGCACGCGCCGGCCGCTCCGCTTCGAGGGCGTCCACGTCGGCATCGGCGAACGCCTGCACCCACTCTTCCGCCGCTTCGGAGCGCTGCCCACGTATCTCCTGTCGCCCGAGCTCCTTCGGGACTCGGCGTGCGTCGAGCGCCTCGCCTCCCTCGACGGCTGCGAGCTCGGCACCCACCTGCACGGCGAGCTCGCCCCGCCCGGCGACTTCGAGCCCGAAGTGACCTCCGCTCTGCAGCGCGATTACCCGCCCGACGTCGAAGAGGCGAAGCTCACCTGGCTCACGGACGCCTTCCGCGCTGCGTTCGGCCGCTCGCCCGCGAGCTTCCGGGCCGGCCGCTTCGGCGTCGGCCGGTCGACCCTCGGTATCCTCGAGCGCCTCGGCTACGCCGTCGAGTCGAGCGTCACGCCGTTCGTCGACTGGACCGACGTCTCCGAAGGCCTCTCCTTCACCCGCGCGCCGACGCAGCCCTACCACCCCGACC
>Ga0102924_1004131_pt1 | contig 14824 bp, 13 predicted proteins | sample PaiPotPPM11metaG_FD_80116 | JGI IMG/M metagenome (GOLD analysis project Ga0102924, IMG submission 80116) | Iron sulfur acid spring bacterial and archeal communities from Banff, Canada, to study Microbial Dark Matter (Phase II) - Paint Pots PPM... ... | reverse complement strand
CGTAATTGCCGGTGGCGTTTTCTGCCGGCAACAGGCTGAAGGCGGTGCCGCTGCCGGACTGGATGCTGTCGATATGGCCCTTGAAGGTGCGGCCGGGAAAGGCGTCGATTTCGATGTCGACCGGCTGGCCCGGCCGCATCAAAGCGAGCTGGGTTTCCTTGAAATTCGCCGTCACCCAGACATCCTGCGGCACGAACATCATCAGCGCCTGGCCGACGGCGGCATAGCCACCCTTCGCCGCAGTCAGACGCGTGACGCGGCCCGCGACCGGCGCGGTGATAATGGTGCGTGACAGATTGGCCTCGGCCAGCGCCAATTGCGCCTGCGCATTGCGCAGTTGCGCTTCGAGCACCGGCTCCTCCTTCTCGACGGCCGCCGCATTCGCTTGCGCGGCCGCCAAGCCGGCCTGGCTCTGCTGCAGGTTCGATGCGTATTGCTGAGCCTGTTCGACGGTGCCGCTGCCTTGTTTGGCCAGGGTCTGGTAGCGGTCGGCCTGCTGTTGCGCGAAGGTCAACGTGGCTTGCGCCTGCACGACCTGCTTCGCCGCCTGATCGATCTTGGCTTTTTGCTCGGCAATCTGTGCGGTGAAGTTATGCACGCTCGCCTGCGCCTGATCGCGCTGCGCGATATAGTCGCGGTCGTCGAGCCGCACCAGTTCGGCGCCGGCGCCGACCACTTGGTTGTCGGTCACCGGTACGTCGACAATGGCGGCCGCGACCTGTGCGCTGATCTGAACCGTGCGGGCATCGATGAAGGCGTCGTCGGTGGATTGGTATTGCCGCGCGTTCAGCCACCACAATGCCAGCGCGACGGCGACGATTGCGCCGCCAATGAGCAGGGCGACAAACAGGCCGCGGCGATTGCGCAGCGCAGCTTGCTTCGCTCCGTTCCTCTTACCTGTGTCTGATCCACTCTCGGTGTTGCGGCCGTCAGGAGTCGCCGGGCCGTGCTCGGAGTCCTGGCGGCGTTCGCTGTCAACGCGCTGATCCATCGGGCTAAAACGTCTGACGTGCCAATAAGGTTGCCGTGTTCACGCGTGCGTCGACAGCCAAACAGCCTTGCGCTCGTGCGCCCCTCGCCTTGTCTTAGCTGGTAAAGCCGGCGCAGGCCAGCCGCGCGGACCTCGCCTTTTCGTCGGGCAGATCCGCGGAAAAGCAGGCCAGTGGAGAACAGGGGACGATTAGGACGCGCCAGGCGGGCGCAAGTCAGCCGAGATTTTCTGTACGAACTCGTCGAGTTCGTCGCCGGCGAGGTCGCTGACCGCCCAGAAGTCGAGGCCCTGTTCGGTCCAGTGCCGCACATTGTAGCCCTGGATGGTCTTGGCCTGGACGGTCGCACGCGCGGCGCCGAGCCGCTGCGCGACAAAAAGATTAATGACGTGCTTGCGGCGCTGGTAGATCACCGAAGCCACCGGTTCGCCTTCGATATAGTCGAGCCGGCCGCCGAGCAGCGTGAAGCCTTGCGCCGTGAGATCGATCACCGGCGGTGCGACATCGAGCTTGCCGTTGAACCAGGGTTTGACGGTGTGCTGATCGCTGGTCTGCACGTCCATCAGATGTCCGGCCTGCAGCGAGCGGACATGCGCGGAGACGACCTCATCGGCGATCTGCTGGTCCTGATTGGCCGTGAACAGGCCGATGACCAGGATCGCCGTGGCGGCGGCCGACAGCGCGCCGCCGACCGCGAAGCCGCCGATAAAGGAACGCCACCAGCGCGCAACCGCGCCCTTGAGCGATGCGCTTGCAGGCGCCGGCTCGGAAGCAGCGGCCGGAAACAGCGCCTCGATGCGGCTGCGCAAATGCGCCGGCGCCGGCTCTTTCAGGCTGGCGTTCGCCATCGCCGCGCGCAGCGCGCGGATCGCCTTGAACTTTTCGGCACAAGCGGCACAGCCCGCGACATGCGCTTCGACATCGCGCACATGGCCGGCATCGAGCTCGCCGTCGGCCAGCGCGTTCAGCAGCATCTCATCGGCGTGGTTCGCGGTGACACTCATGATGCAGATCCCGGCGTCGCGGCGGCGGAGCGCGCGGATTGTGCGGCGGGCCGCGCTGTTGCTTGCGCCGCTCCGTTGGCGGCATTCCAGGCCGCGCGCAGCATGGCGCGGGCGCGATTGAGCCGCGACATCACGGTGCCCACCGGCACGCGGGCGACCGCGGCGATCTCCTGGTAGGACAGGTCATTGATCTCGCGCAGCACGATGGCCTCGCGAAACGGTTCCGGCAAGGCGCTGACGAGATTGCGGATCGTCGCGTCGTCTTGCTGGCGCAGCAAACTGGCTTCCGGAGTTGATTGCGGCTCCTGCCACACCGGTTCGTCCGTCGCGGTCTCATCGTCCGCGACATCGGCCGGCACGTCTTGCTTGCCGCGCCGCGCGAATTCCGCGTAGCAGACGTTCTTGAGGATCGCGAGCAGCCAGGGTTTCATGGCGGGCCCGCGATAGCTGTCGAAATGGCGCAGCGCCCGCAGATAGCACTCCTGCACCGCATCTTCGGCGTCCGCCGAATTGCGCATGAGGTAGCGCGCCAGCGTGTAGACGTCGTCAAGATAGGGCAGTGCGGCGTCGCGAAAACGCCGTGCGCGGTCTTGTTCGCCACTTGCATCGCTGGCCATCGTCTCGCGTGGTGCTGTTGCCGACTGGGGTTCACTGCGTATTGCTGCCGCTCGCCGCTTCTACCACAACCGTACCCACCATGTGCGGGTGAATGTAGCAGAAGTATTTGTAGGTTCCGGGTGTGGTGAAGGTGAACGAGAAGGCGTCGTCGGTGTCGAGCGCGTTCGACCTTTTGAAAGAATTGTCGGCGGAGCCGATCCCGTGCGGGATGTCGTCCCGGTTGGTCCAGGTGACCGTCGTGCCGGCCTTCACCGTCAGGCTTGCCGGTGTGAACGTGAAGTTGTCGATCGAGACCGCGCTTGCGGGGGCCGCATTTTGCGCTGACGTCGGGATTACGACCGCGGCCAAAATGGTCGCGGTCGCTGCTCCCAGCGCAGCGGCGAGTAGCGCGCTGCGCACGGTGTTTGAGATGGCTGTCACAGTGTCCTCGTTTCCTGTTTCTGGCTCGCTTTGCGCCGCCATTAAGTCTTCAGCGGCGAGTCGATGATGGCGAGCCGCTGTTCGTTCTGCTTGAACGTGACATTGGCGATGCCGAGCATGGTGCGCAGTTGCTCTTCGGGCACCTTCATCGGCCCGGGCGAGGGGCCCTGACCCGGCGCCGGCTGCGGGAAGGCGGTCGAGCGCGCGGTATGGAAGGTGACGTTGCCTTCCACTTTCTGCATCACCTGGTGGATATGGCCGTTGAGCACGGTCACCGAGCCGAAGCGCTTGAGATAGGACAGCGCCTGCGCGGCGTCGTCGGTGCCCCAGCCCCAATCCGGATAGATGCTCCAGAGCGGAATATGCGCGAACAGGACGATCGGGGTCGATGCCGACAGGTGCTTGACGTCGTCCTCGAGCCATTCGAGCTGATCGGCGCCGAGATCGCCAAGGCCGCCGGCCTTCAGATTGACGACATTGACCAGGCCGATGAAATGCACGCCGGACGCGTCGAACGAATACCAGCCGGCGCCCTTGGTGCCGCGGCCGTAGCGGTCCTTGTAGAATTTCTGATCCGGGTCGAGGAAATCGTGTTCGCCCGGCACGTAATGCACGTCGAGACGGGACTGCGAGATGATGCGGTCGGCATCGTCGAATTGCTGTGCCGTCGACAGGTGGCTGATGTCGCCGGTGTGAATGGCAAAGGCCGGCTTGATCGGCATCGCGTTCACCTTGACGATGGCCTCTTCCAGCGTACCGAGCGCGTTCGGATTGGCTGGCTTGTCGAAGCCGACATGGCTGTCGCTCAGCTGGAGGAAAGTCAGGCTCTTGACGGTTTGCGCCTGCGCCTGCGCCTCGCCCATAATACCGAGCGAATGCGGGACGCCGCCGGAAATTGTCCACAGCACCCCGGTCCCGGCCCAGGTCATACATTCGAGAACTTTGCGGCGGCTCACGCCGTCATCGCGATCGGATCCCATTGAAATTCTCCCTCGATGCAAGCTCGCAGAAGCCCTGCCGCCGCGGCTGCGATGGCCATTGGGGTCTTCCAGGCGGGCTGATCGGGGGAAGGGACGGTTTATTCCCGGCCGCCGCATAGCGGCTGCCCAATAATGTTATGGGCGTGGCCAGGCGGCCGCTGCTATAGGAAGGCCTCGTTCAGGCATGGCCTTCTCCGGAAACGAGAATTCCGCGTAAATCATGCTTTAACCAACCGCGCCGAAGGCAGGGGCCCGGCGCCAGAAACACAGGATCCATGCTTCAGCCGGCGCACCCATCGGTGGAAACACGTGCCTCTTGGGTGGTCGCCAGCGTGGTGCTCGTGGTCATGGCGGTCGCCTTTGGCGCGCCCTGGATCACCATCGTCGCACTGAAGAACATCGCCGCCGAGGTCAACGGTGAGCGCTCGATTCCGGCCTTTGCCAGCGCGCTGATGTGGATCGGCGCCGGTCTCGGCGGCATCGTCATGGGCCGCGCCGCGCATCGCTTCGGCATCCGCCTCACCTTCGTGTTCGGAGCGGCGATGATCGCGGTCGGGCTCGCGCTTTCGACGCTCGGGCCGTCCTGGCCGCTCTATGTCGGCCACGGCCTGTTCATCGGCTTTCTCGGCATCGGCGGCATCAACGCGCCGTCTTACATTTATGTCAGCCAGTGGTTCGATCGCCGCCGCGGCTCGGCGCTGGCGCTGATCTCGAGCGGCTCCTATTTGGCCGGTGCGTTGTGGCCCTCGGTCTTCGCGCGCAGCATCGCCTCTGCGGGCTGGCGCGAAACCATGTTGTATTTCGCGGTTTTCGAATTTGTCTTGATCGTGCCGGTATCGATCATCGCGCTGCGCAAGCCGCCGGAGACGGTGCATCACGCCGCGGCGCTCAGCGCTGCGCACGGCAAGACATCGGTGATGGGCTGGCCGCCCAATCTCGTCTTTGCGCTGCAGCTCGGCGCGATCTTCACGTGTTGCATTCCGATGTCGATGCCGCAGGCGCATCTGGTGGCGCTGTGCAGCGATCTCGGCATCAGCGCCGCGCATGGCGCCGCCATGGTGTCGGTGCTGCTCGCGGCCGCCTTCATGAGCCGCCAGGTCTGGGGCGTGATCTCCGACCGGATCGGCGGACTTTATACGATGCTGATCGGCTCGGCCTTGCAGGCGTTCGGCATGGCGGCCTTCCTCCTCACCCAGGACGAGGTCGGCCTGTTCACCGTCGCCGCTTTGTTCGGGCTCGGCTTCAGCGGGCTGGTGCCGGCGAATGTGCTCGCCTCGCGCGAATTGTTTCCGGCGGGTGATGCGTATTGGCGCATGCCGTCGCTGCTGTTGTTCAGCGGCTGGGGCATGGCGGGCGGCGGCTGGCTCGCCGGAATCCTTTACGACCATTACGGCTATTACGCGCCGGCCTTCGCCACCGGGCTTGGCGTCAACATGATCAATCTGGCTCTGGTGTCGGCGCTCGCTTTCCGCAAGCGCTGGAGCGTGGCGTACGCGTAGGAGCTTAGTGTGCTGGCTGGATCGTGCCGGTGCGCAGCGCGCTTGGTTTCGCGGCGGCCACGGGCTTGGCAACGACCGGTCGCGCGCGAGCCGTGCAGAATTCGGTGACGGCGGCGGCGATCGCCGCGCTGGTCTTGGCGCGGCGCTCGGCTGTGCCCAGTTCCAGCTCTTCCTGGCGATTGACGATCGAGCCGGCTTCGAGCAGCAGCGCCGGCATGCGCGTCATCCGCAGCACGATCAGCTGGTCGTAGCGATAGACGCCGGCGACCGGATCGACCAATTCCCGGCGGCGATGGCCCATCAGCGCCAGCGTGTAATGCGGCGTATAGTGCAGGCCGTGCGCCTCCAATTCCTTGCCCAGCAAGTCGCCGAACAACAGGCTGCCGGCGCGGTCGCCGTTGTCGTTGGAGATGAATAGCGCATAGCCGGGATAGTCGTCGTTGTAGTGCTGATCCTGCCCCTCGAATTGCCAGGCCTGCAAAAGATTGTCCGGCACCGAGTCGTGATGGATCGAGAGAAACAGATCCGCGTGCTGGCTATTGGCGGCGGCCGCGCGTGTGATCAGCCCCTTGGGCGGCGCCTGATCGGTGATCAGCAGCACCGTCTTGGCAAATCCGGCATCGAGCAGCGCCTGCTTGGCGTCCTGCGCCAGCGCCAGATTGAAAGAATATTCCGTGGCACCGCGCGCGCTCATGGCGCCGGCCACCGCTTCGGTGTGACCCACATCGACGACGACGCGGAAATTTTCCGGGTGGCAGGCCGCCGCCGGCTTCGCCGCGGCCACGGGCTTCGCCGCGGCTTGTGGGTTTACAGCGCCCGGGGCGGATGACGTGCTGACCGGCATCGCGGCCGGCCTGGCCGCGGACGCGGAATTTTGCGCCGGCGCGGAGCGTATCGCGCCATAGGCCGGGCGCTGCTGTTGGGCCAGCGTTTGCGCATCGGCGAGCCGTAGCTGCGCCGCAGCAAGCGCGATGACAGCAGTGCAGACGATCAGGCCGAAGGTGCGCAAGCGGATCATGAGAATCACAAGGTTAGCATGCCGAATGCCCGAACGGTCTGGCGGTTTCGTGGCGACATGTGATTGCAGCGGCCTCGCTTTCGGCGTCGCGTCAGGGCGTCTGAATAGGGCGTCTGAACGCTGATTTACGCATTGCTGCTGTCTGATTGGTGAGTTTCCTTACCTGTTCTTGCCCCTTGCGGGTGGGCAGGCACTGGGCCAGAATTCTCGCGTCACAACAAACGAAGTGCCGGTCCAAATGCCGGCGCCATACGGGAGGTTCGCATGAAGCGGGCATTGCTTTGCCACGCTGCAGCGCTGGCGATCGCCGCGCTCTGGACGGCGTTACCAGCACATTTCACCACGCAGCAGGCCGTTGCGCAGGACGCCGCCAAACAAAGCGCGGCGGCGCAAAACGTCAAGATCGACTCCGGCGCTATCGGCGGCGTCGTCACCGGTCCGAAGGGTCCGGAAGCCGGCGTCTGGGTGATCGCGGAAACGCACGATCTGCCGACCCGCTACGCCAAGATGGTGGTCACCGACGATCAGGGCCGTTTTGTCGTGCCGGATCTGCCCAAGGGCAAATATCAGGTCTGGGTCCGCGGCTATGGCCTCGTCGATTCAGCTAAGGTCGATGCGACGCCAGGCCAGCATCTGGCGCTGACCGCTGCTCCGGCGCCGGACGATGCCAGCGCCGCCAAATATTATCCGGCGATCTACTGGTTCGCGATGCTGAAAATCCCGGACAAGGACCAGTTCGGTGGCAAGAGCGACATTCCAGAAAATGTCACGCAGGCTGCTTGGCTCACCACGATGAAGAACCAGGCCTGCGTCGGCTGCCATCAATTGGGCCAGCTCGGCACCCGCACCATTCCTGCGGCGCTCGGTACCTTCAAGAGCGGCGAAGACGCTTGGATGCGCCGCGTGCAATCCGGCCAGGCTTCGCCGAACATGGTCAACCCGCTCGCCGGAAATTTGGGCGGCGTGCCGTTCAAATATTTTGGTGATTGGACCGATCGCGTCGCCAAGGGCGAATTGCCGTTCGCCAAGCCGCCGCGGCCGTCCGGCATCGAGCGCAACATCGTCGTCACCACATGGGATTGGGCCGACGACAAGCATTATCTTCACGATCTGATCTCCTCCGACAAGCGCAATCCGACGGTCGCCGCCAATGGTCTGCTTTACGGCTCGCCGGAATATGCGACCGACCATCTGCCGGTGCTCGATCCGAAGACGTCGAAGGTGACTTACATCACGCCGCCGGAAGGCGCCGATGTGCCGGAAGCTTTAGGTCCGGGTCATGCCGCAATCGAAAAGCCGCTGGCGGCCTCGGCCTATTGGGGCATGGAGAAGATCTGGGACACCAAGTTCGACAATCACAACGACATGATGGACGCCAAGGGCAGAGTGTGGATGACCGGCACCAATCACGCGCCGGGCACGCCCGCCTTCTGCCGCAAGGGGTCGGACAATCCCTATGCCAAGGCGTTCCCGATCGACATCAACGAGCGGCAATTGGCGGTGTTCGATCCGAAGACGCAGAAGTTCACTTTCATCGACACCTGCTTCGGCACGCATCACCTGCAATTCGCCTTCGACAAGAACAATACGCTCTGGGTCTCGGGCAGTGGGCAGGTCGCCGGCTGGCTCGATACCAAAGTGTTCGACGAAACCGGCGACGCCGAGAAGGCGCAGGGCTGGGCGCCGTTCGTGCTCGACACCAACGGCAACGGCAAGCTCGACGACTATACCGAGCCGGGCAAGCCGGGCGATCCGAGCAAAGACACGCGCATTGCCGGCTCGGGACCCTATGCCGTGATGCCGAATCCGGCCGATGGCTCGATCTGGTACACGGTGAATGTCTTTGCCGGCCGCGCTGGCGTCTTGCGCTTCGATCCCAAGACCAAGCTGTCGGAATTCTACGCCATCCCGATGCCGGGCTTCGGCCCGCGCGGCGGCGACATCGATTCCAAAGGCGTGGTCTGGGTGTCGCTGGCGAGCGGCCATGTCGGCAGCTTCGATCGCGCCAAGTGCAAAGGTGCGCTCAACGGACCGAAGGCCACCGGCGATCAATGTCCGGAAGGCTGGTCGTTCTACAAATATCCGGGCCCGGGCTTCCAGGGCATCGGCGATAACAGCGCCGAGGCGAGCTACTACACCTGGGTCGATCAGCACAACGCCGTCGGCCTCGGCAAGGACGTGCCGATTTCCACCGCCAACGAGAATGACGGCTTTGCCGCATTGGTCGACGGCAAGATGGTGACGCTGCGCGTGCCTTATCCGCTTGGCTTCTACGCCAAGGGCCTCGATGCCCGCATCGACGATGCCAATGCCGGCTGGAAGGGCAGGGGACTGTGGTCGTCGGAAGGCGATCGCACGCCGTGGCTCAAGGAAGGCGGCAAGGGCAGCCTGTCGCTCGCCGTCCATATCCAGGTGCGCCCCGATCCGCTGGCGCATTGAGCTCGGCGCAAGCTAACAAGAATACGCCCGCCCTCGGTCGAGGGCGGGCGTTGGATTCTTGAAGCCGGTCGGATCGGTTCGTGCCGAGCGATCGCTATTCGCAGACGCGCACGCGCGGATAGACCCAGCCATAGCCGTCCCAATAGGGCTGGCCATGCGTCCAATAGCAGCCCGGACCATAGACCGGTTCCGGCGCGGCATAGACCGGCGGCGGTGGCGCGTAATGCGGACCTGATGCTGCGATACCAAGGAGTGTTCCCGCAGCAAGCCCGCCGACGATGCCGGCCGCGACGCCGCCGCCATCGCCCGCATACGCCGGGCCTATCGCAACGCTGCCGAGCGGCAGCATCGCGCTCAGGAAGAGAACGGAGCACATCTTTCTCATATTGGCTCTCCAGCCACGACTTTCGTGAAGATTGCTCCGGAACTGTTGTGATTTCGTTAAGTAGTTCTCACATCAGAAACACGCCTTTGCCGCTGGTCTGCCGGTCGAACAGCCGATAGGCGTCGTCCGCTTGCGGCAATTGCCAGCGATGCGTGAACAGATGCTCGACGTCGATCCTGCGATCGGCGACGAAAGCCGCGCATTCGGCCTGGATGATGGTGGAAAACGTCCACGAGCCGATGATGGTCAATTGCTTGCGCAGCAGGTCCGGGCTGACGTCGAGCGTGACATTGCCGCCTTCGCCGACAAAGCACGCCGTGCCCCAGGGCCGCACCGCGCGCACTGTGACGAGCCGGCCGTCGGCCGTGCCGGATGTGTCGAGCGACAGATCGGCTCCCGCGCCGTGTGTAAGGTCCTTGATGGCTGCGACCGGATCGTCCGCCTTCGGATCGATCACGGCGTCGGCGCCGAATTCCTTGGCGCGTGCCAGCCGCTCGCTGCTGACATCGAGCGCGATGACGCGGGCACCCATGGCCACGGCGAGTTGCGTCGCCGACAGTCCGACCGGACCCTGACCGACAATGGCGATCGTATCCGTGCCGCTCACTTTCATGCGGCGCAGCGCGCCATAGGCGGTGCCGGTGCCGCAGGAGATCGCGGCTCCGGTGGCGAAGCTCAAAGCTTCCGGCAGAGGAATCAGCGTATAGGCCGGCACTTTCATGTAAGGCGCGTGCGCCCCGTTGCCGGTGACGCCATAGACCACGCTGCCGTCGGCGCACATTTGCGTCCAGCCGCTCAGACAATGCCGGCAGACGCCGCAGCCGGCATAGTGATGCACCATGACGCGGTTCCCGGCGCGCGCGGTGCGCTCGCCGACACCCGGCCCGACGGCGGCGACGACCCCACACGGCTCATGTCCGGCGATGACCGGGCCGGAGACCTTGCCGAGCCCGAGCGCCGCGGCCGCGCCGGCCGCGGCGCGATAGGGTTTGAGATCGCTGCCGCACATGCCCGACGCCTTGATGGCGATGACGACCTCGCCCGCGCCGGGCGTCGGATCGGGAAATTCGGCGAGCTCCAATTTGCGCTCGCCCAGAAATGTCACCCCGCGCATGGTCGTCCTCCCGAAGTTCAGCGATTTCTAGGTGTTGCGGTCCGATCGCCGGCCTCGCGTGCCCTTCTTGCGGCGCGGCCGGCTCTGTGCGGAAGGCGGCAATTGCTTCGCCGGCCTTGGCAATGCGGGATTGGGATCGGCAGCCGGCAACGCCATGTCGGCCTGCGCAAGCTTGTGCTGCTCTTCGACACCGACCACCGTGTAGATCTGCGGCGTGCCGCGATTGACCTGGAGCTGAAAAATGTCGGGACGATTGTAGTGGCCGGCGAAATCGTGCCGCAGCTTCATGTTGATGCCGATATCGAGATTGCAGTCGGCATAGAGGATGCCCTCTTCCGCACCCATCGGGCCGGCGATGATCTTGCTGTTGGGAGCGACGATCACGCTGCCGCCGCAGCAATCGGCGTCGCGCAAAAAGCGCTCGCCTTCCGGGCTTGGCTGGAGCTTGTGGATGACGTCCTCATCGACCGTGCCGCAAGCCGAAATCACGAAGGCTTTGCTCATCTGCGCGAAAGCTTGTGAATCGATGCTCACCCGATGGCGCATCGGATCGCCGCTGGTGGGAAAATGATTGGGCCAGCTCATCACGTGAATGCGCGACCCTTCCGCCGTCATCGCAAAGACCGCGAGCGGATTGGAATTCTCGCCGCAGATCAGTCCGCTCATCGGGCCGAAGCTGGTCGAGAACGCATGCAGCGTGTCGCCGAACCCGCCCATATGCACGAGCCGCTCGCCGACGGTCGGCATGATCTTCTGGTGCTTGCCCATATAGGTGCCGTCGGGCGCGATGAAGACCTGGGAGTTGAACATGGTCCCGAGCGTGCGCGGCAGCTTCTCGCAGACGCCGATCACGACATAGGCGCCGGCATCGCGCGCCGCGGCACAGAGCGCGTCGATTTCCGGGCCGGGAATTTCGACGGCATTCTTGAACAGCTCGACGGCCAAGCGGTTCGCGATCGCGCCGGTGGCCGCGTGGTGGTGGTACCAGATCGGATGTGCCGGAATGAAACCTTCGGGAAAGCCGATGACCTTCGCGCCGTTGCGGCCCGCCTCTCGGATCAGGCCGCAGGCTTTCTCCGTCGAGCCCTCGCGGTCGAGAAATACCGAGGCGGCTTGAACCGCCGCGACTTTCACGACCGGATATGAATCGCCCATTCCCGCTCCCCGCAGACTTTCTGACGGTCTGACCGGCGCCTGCCGGACACCGTGCGAACCTTGCGCCGCCGATTTACCGCGGACTATGCACCAAGTCCGGCTGCCGCAGCAATTTGCGGCTTAAGTATCGCTGCTGCGGCAATGGCTGGCGCCTTCCGAAGCGGTTAACCGCCTTCGACGAGGAGTAGTCTCTTGGCTCCGCGCACGCTTGATTTTAACATGCGCCTCGTGCGGATATTGTTAGGTGCGGATGTTGGTTTCAGGAGGAAATCATGGTTCGTGAGCCATTATTGGAGACGGTCGACATCACCGATCTGCGTCCGACCCAAATCACCGTCGGCATGCGCGAGGTCCAGGCCAAGCGCAAGCACTGGCGTGACATCGGCATGAAGAAGGGCGGCGAGTTTCTCGGCAAACACATGATTCCGGTGATCCTCGGTCCGAAGAAGCGCAATTATGTCGTCGATCATCATCACCTCTCGCTCGCGCTGCACGAAGAGAAGGTCAAGCATGTCGCGGTGACGGTGCTTGCCAATCTCAGCAAGCTCGAGCCCGACGAATTCTGGAACGTGATGGACAATCGCAACTGGATGCATCCGTTCGACGACAACGGCGAGCGCAAACACTATAAGGATATTCCGAAATCGATCACCGAATTGATCGACGATCCGTTCCGCTCGCTCGCCGGCGAGTTGCGCCGGTCAGGCGGCTATGCCAAGGACACGACGCCGTTTTCCGAATTCATCTGGGCGGAATTTCTGCGCCGCCGCATGAAGCGCAAGAATGTCGAGAGCAATTTTGACGGCGCGCTGGAAAAGGCGCTGCAATTGGCCAAGTCCCAGGATGCGAGTTATCTGCCGGGCTGGTGCGGTCCGGTACCGGGAGATTGAGCCGCGACGCGAGAGGCAGCTTCAGGCGCGACTTCAGGCGCGACTTGCCGCCGCACGGCGGTGAATCTGTCCGCGCTTCTTTGCTATACTGACATGAGGGGGACGGTGCGAAGGGGATCGGTCCAAGTGCGCTTGGTCGGGCTGAGACTTTGTCGGGGCTTTAGGGTCGGTATCTCGGCTGCACTTCTGGCGGCTTCAGTCGCCGGCTGCAGCTTCAATACGCAGCATCCTCCCGCCCCGGTCGTCGATCCCAACCTTATGCCGCAGAACTACCGCAAGCAGATCGCGATCTATCTGTCGACCGAGCTGCCGGATCGCGCCGATTTCCGCGGCGCGCGCATCGCGCCGCCGGCGCTCAAGCCGGTCGGCGGCGAAACCCCCCGCTATGTGGTGTGCGTGCAATTCAATGGCCGCAGCCAGATCAAGAACAAAATGGCGATCTATCTTGCCGGGGAAATCACTCAGTTCCTCGATGCTGCACCGGAGCAATGCAGCGATGCCGTATATCAGCCCTTCACCGAGCTTGAACAGGTCGGGCCTGACAAGTAAGAGCAATCGGCGCATGTCGGCTTCTCGCCGGCGCGCGGCGAATAGAAGCGGTGAATTTATATGGCGGATACGGAAGTTCTGATCGTCGGCGGCGGACCGACCGGTCTCACGCTCGCGATCGATCTCGGCAAGCGCGGCGTGCGCGCGACGCTCATCGAGCAGAAGGCGAACCCGGCCTTCCTGCCGAAGATGGAGCGCATCAATGCGCGCAGCATGGAGATCTATCGGCGCCTCGGCCTGGCGCCGAAGATCCGCGCCGCCGGCCTGCGGCCCGACGTGCCGATGGACGTCTATATCATGCTGGCGCTCAACGAGCCGCCGCTCTTGCGCTTGCATTATCCCTCGGTCGAAGACGCGCAGAAGAGTGTGCGCGCGACCAATGACGGCTCGATGCCGCTCGAGCCCTATCAGCTGATTTCGCAATACACGCTCGAGCCGCTGCTGAAATCCGTCGCCGAGACCATCCCGGCGCTCAATGTGCGGTTCGGCTGCGAATACCTGTCGCACAAGCAGGATGCTGCCGGCGTCACCGCGCAGATCAAGACGCTCGACGGCAAAACCGAAGAGATCCGCGCGCAATATCTGGTCGGCTGCGACGGCGGGGCGAGTCCGGTGCGCAAGCAGCTCGACATCGAGCTCTCGGGCGAAGGCAACCTGCTGTCGCTGCGCCAGGCTTTGTTCAGGTGCGATGAGTTATTTGATCGCCTGCCGCTGTCGAACGGCCATGACCGCGGTCCGGGGCAGGGCCGCCACTATCATGTCGCCGACGACAAGGCGACGTTCCTGATCATGCAGGACTCGACCAAACACTGGACCTTGCATTCGGTGGTCGACAGCGACGATGCCATGAAGGCGCAGTTCGAGCGCACCATCGGCGTTCCGGTCAAATACGACATGCTGTCCTGCGCACCGTGGCGGCAGAACCTGCTGCTGGCGGATCGCTACGGTGAAGGCCGCGTCTTCATCGCCGGCGATGCCGCTCATCTCGTCATCCCGACCGGCGGGCTCGGCATGAATTCCGGCGTCGGCGATGCGACCGATCTCGCCTGGAAGCTCGCGGCGACGCTCAAAGGCTGGGGCGGACCGGGACTGCTCAAGTCCTACGAGGTCGAGCGCCGCCAGATCGGCGACCGCAATGTCGGCGCCTCGCGCTATGCCACGATCGGCCGGCGCAAGTGGCGCGGCATGTGGCGGCCGAATATTCGCGAGGAGTCGCCGGCCGGCGAGGAGACGCGCAACAAGCTCAGCGCCGTCGCCGATGTCGAGCAGCGCAAGAGCAACGAAATGATCGGCGCCGAGCTCGGCTATCGCTATGTCGACTCGCCGATCATCTGCAACATTCCAGGCGGGCCGGAACATCTGTTCCGCGAATATCATCCGACCACGTGGCCCGGCGCGCGGTTACCGCATGTCTGGCTCGGCGACGGCACGGGGCTCCAAGATAAGATCCCGGACGGCTATACGATCCTCAAACTCGCCGGCACCAAAGCCGACGCGACTGGGCTGCAGCGCGCCATTGCCGCGCACGGCGCCCCAGTGCAGGTGCTCGATGTGCCGGACCAGGCTGCGCGCGAGGTCTATGGTTACGATCTCCTGCTCATCCGCCCCGACCTACACGTGGTCTGGCGCGGTAATGCGGCGCCGGACGAGGCCGACAAGGTCGCTGCGATTGCGACCGGGCACGCGGCGGCGGCTTAGCGGCTTCACCTGCCGCTCGTCCCCGCGAAAGCGGGGGACCCAGCCTTCACTTCAAACAAGCTGGAT
>Ga0102924_1004130_pt1 | contig 14826 bp, 14 predicted proteins | sample PaiPotPPM11metaG_FD_80116 | JGI IMG/M metagenome (GOLD analysis project Ga0102924, IMG submission 80116) | Iron sulfur acid spring bacterial and archeal communities from Banff, Canada, to study Microbial Dark Matter (Phase II) - Paint Pots PPM... ... | reverse complement strand
CCCAGCCGGACCACTTGACAGGCCAAATCATCGGGGTCTTGCTCAATCCGGCTTTCTTGATGGCCCGAGCCTGACGGCTCCACTCATCGTACGTCTTTGGGGGTCCCGCGAATCCTGCGGCTCCCAGCATCTGATCGTTATAGAGGATTCCGAAATAGGCTGTGTAATAGGGGAGCCCGTACAACTTCCCCTTATACGTCATCGATTGAAGAGCGATGGGCAGCATGTTTCGCTTGAGTGCCTCGGCGCCTGGGTAGCCATCCAAAGCCTCCAACCAAGGAGCCCACTGCGACAGAACGTGATCGAATACGTAGAGCGCATCAAAAGGTGTGTGTGCGCTCTGCATCAGCTGGATCTTCGCGACGTACTGGGCACCAGGAATCACTTCGAGATCGACCTTCAGGCCAGGATTCTCAGTTTCAAACTGTGTCAGAAACCCTTGAACTGTCTGAACCTGGTAGTTGAAGATCTTGAATTTGATCGGTTCGGCTGCCCGTGAGCGAAGCGGATTGAACCCCGTCACCCCCAAAGCCGTGGCCAACCCGCCAAGCGCCCGAATAGCGTCCCTTCGGCTGACTCGTGTCTCCATGCCCCCCCCTTTGCTCGCTGCTTTATCGCTCACGTATTCGGCAACCTGGGATGGAGACCTTTCGCAGTCCGCGTCACCAGGATGCGCACAAATCGGACTTGAGAAAGGCCCATGCCCCGCTGACACTCCCCCCATCACCGCCTGAGCCGCGCGTGCCGCGTGGCCTCGCCGTCGAGCGTGCCGTCGGCGCGGACGATCACGCCATACGCGCTGGCCGCCCGCTCCGGGCTGATAAGCCCTTCTGCTACGTCGGCGGCCACGGCCGCGGGTTCCCGCTCGGCCGGGGATCCCCAACCGCCCCCACCGCTCGTTTCGATCAGGAGGCGGTCGCCCTGGCGGAGCCGCACGCGCGCCTTGCTGCCGAGCGCAACCCGGTCGGCACCGCGGAGGTGCGAGAACCGTGCCCCGCGCGCCGGGAGGCCCCCAGCCAGCCCCCAGGGCGGCGTGTCCACTCGGTCGGTCTGGATCACGCACTCGGCCTCGGGCCCTAGGAATGTCACGTCCCGGACGATCCCGAAGCCACCGCGGTACCGCCCCGGGCCTTCGGAGTTCTCCACGAGGCCGTACCGGTTGACGCGGACGGGGAGCACGGTCTCGAGCACCTCCACCGGGGCGTTCCGGGTGTTGGTCATGTGTGTGTGCACCCCACTCTCTCCGTCACCGCGCGCGCTGCCCCCGTAGCCTCCGCCGTACGTCTCGACGTGGGAGAAGTACGTCCCGGTCGCGGGATGGATACCGCCCAGGTGCAGCGCGTTCATGGAGCCGGTGGCGGCCGCGCAGACCCGGTCGGGGACAGCCTGGGCGAACGCCCCCAAGAGCGCGTCCACGATCCGCTGGCAGGTGATGGAGTTCCCGAAGCCAGTCGCTGCAGGAAAGACGGCGTTCACCAGCGTCCCGGGCGGCGTTACCGCCTCGATGCGGCGGTACGTGCCCTCGTTCGGCGGGATCGAGGGGTCGGTCAGCGCCTTGACCACATAGTAGATGCAAGCGAGCGTCATCGGGCGCACGACGTTGACGGGGCCGCGCGCCTGCGGGGCCGTGCCGGTAAAGTCGCACCGGATATGCCCATCGCCGATCTCCACCGCCACCCGGATCTCGATGGGACCCGGGCTGATGCCATCCCCCTCGAGGATGTCGCGAAAGGCATAGCGGCCCTGGGGAAGGTCCCCGATCTCCGCCGCCATGCGTCGGTCGCAATACTCGGCGAGCTCGCGGATGCCGGCGGCGATGGTGTCTGCGGCGAACTCCCGGTAGATCTCCTCGAACCGCTGCTGGCCGACGTGGTTCGCGCCCAACTGGGCCAGCAGGTCGCCCCGGCTCTCGTAGACCGTGCGGACGTTGTGGGCGTGGATGGCCAGGATCTCAGGATCGAGCCGCCCCTCCTTCTGAACTTTGACCGGCGGGAACCGGATGCCCTCCTGGAAGATCTCATCGGCGTCGGGGGAGAGGCTGCCGGAGATCTTCCCGCCGACGTCCACATGGTGGGCAAGGTTGCCGACGAGCGCGACCAGCCGGCCCGCGTAGAACACCGGAGCGAACATGATGATGTCCGGCGTGTGCGTCCCGCCGATGAAGGGATCGTTGTGCATGACGACGTCCCCGGGCCGGAGGCCGTCCGCCGGCAGGTGCTCCAGCGCGCCCTTCACCCCCCAGGGCAGCACCCCCAGGTGGATCGGGATGTGCTCCGCCTGGGCGATCACATCGCCCTCTGGGGTGAACACCGCGCACGAGCAATCGCGGCGGTCCTTGATGTTGGTCGCGTACGCGGTACGCACCAAGGCCGCGCCCATCTCTTCGGCCACCGCAAAGAACCGGTGGCGCAGCACCTCCAGCGTCGCCGGGTCCAACGCCGGCGTCTCTCGGCTCACGTCCCCACCCTCAGCCGCAGGTTCTGCCAGCCGTCGACGGCCGCCGCGTCCCCCGGCGCGAGCACGGTGGTCGCGCCGTGCTCCTCGATGATCGCGGGACCGGCGCACCGGTCGCCCGCGCGCAGGTTCCGGCGACGGAAGATCGGGCACTCCACCCATCGGCCTCCAAACCATACGGGACGCCGGGCGTCGGGCACGGCGTCCGCGTCGCGCCCTTCCTGCGCCACCCACCGGGGCCGTTCCAGATCCACGAACGCCGTCAGGCGCACGTTGACGATCTCGACGGGATCCCCGGGCTTGGCAAATCCGTAGGCCCGCTCGTGCGCCCGGTGGTACTGGGCGACGGCGCCGCGCCACGCGGCCGCGGTCACCGCTTCTCCTGGAACGGGAATGGTGAGCTCGTACGCCTGGCCGACGTACCGGAGGTCCGCGCTCCGCTCGCACCGGATCTGCGCAGGGGAGAAGCCGTCGTCCTCGAGGGCGGCCACCGCCTCGTGGGAGAGAGTGGTGAAGGCCGACGCCAGCGCGTTACCGTCCACGGCGTCGGCATGCGCCCGAAACGTCCTGACGCGGTCCTCGCGCACGGGTGCGGCGAGCAGCCCCAGGGCGGAGAAGTTCCCGGGGGCGACCGGCACGAGCACGTCCGAGATCCCGAGGCTCCTGGCCAGGTCGGTCGCGTGGAGGGGGCCCGCGCCCCCGAACGCGATGAGGGTGAACCGGCGTGGATCGATGCCTCGCTCCACCGTCATGACCCGGATCGCGCGCGTCATCGCCGCGTTCACGACACGCAGGATGCCGTCCGCCGCCGCCGCCGGCGCAAGCCCGAGGGGCTCCCCCACCTCTCGCGCGAGGCCCGCCCGGGCCGCCTCCATGTCGAGGACCATCTCGCCTTCCAGCAGCGCCCCCAACCGGCCGAGGGCGGCGTGCGCGTCTGTGACGGTCGGCCGGGTGCCCCCGCGCCGGTAGCAGATCGGGCCTGGCTGGGCGCCAGCGCTGTGGGGCCCGACGCGCAGCGCGCCCGCGCGGTCGAGCCACGCGATGCTCCCACCGCCCGCGCCGATCGTGTGAATGTTGATGTGGGGGAACTTGATCGGATGGCCTTCAACGATCCCTTCGGTCGAAACCGACGGCCGGCCGTTCTCGACGACGGCGACGTCGAACGATGTGCCTCCAACATCGGCGGTGATGAGGTTCGGCAGGCCGGTAACCTCCGAGAGGAACGCGGCGCCGAGCACGCCGCCGGCCGGGCCCGAAAGGAGTGTCTGCACAGCCTGCGCGTACGCCTGGGTAGCACCCGCGACGCCCCCGTTGGACCGCATCACATGAAGGGGCGCCGGGACACGCGCGTCCTGGAGCCGGCCGGCGAGCCGCTGCACGTAGCGTCCAACGGCGGGCTGCACGTAGGCGTTGAGGACCGTCGTATTCATCCGCTCGAACTCCCGTATCTCGGGGAGGATCTCCGAGGAGATGGAGAGCGGCAGCTCCGGGGCCGCGGACCGGGCCGCCTCCGCGGCCCGGCGCTCGTTCAATGGGTTGGCGTACGCGTGCAGGAAGCAGATGGCGACCGCCTCGATGCCGGCCACGGCGAACTCGTGAACGAGCGCCTGCACCTCGGCCGGATCCACCGGGAGCTCGATGTCGCCCGTGTAGACGGTGCGCTCGCGCACCTCGCGCCGGAAGCGGCGGGGCACAAGCGGCATCGGCCGGCGCACGTGGAGATCGTACAGATGCGGGCGCGACTGCCGGCCGATGTGGAGGACGTCGCGGAACCCGCGCGTGGTCAAGAGGCCCACGCGCGCCCCGGTCCGCTCCAACAGCGTGTTAGTCGCGACCGTCGTCCCGTGCACGAACACCTCGATATCCTCGGGCCGCGCGCCGAGGTGGGCGAGCAGCCGGCGCAGACCTTCCATAACCCCGGCACTTTGATCTTCCGGGGTAGACGAGACCTTCGCGTACGCGATCGTGCCGACCTCGTCGATGGCGACCACGTCGGTGAACGTGCCGCCGACGTCCACGCCGATCCGCAGCCGGCCCACACTACCTCTCCCTTCGGCTATGCCCTGCGGAATCGAGTTCTCGCACGAGGTCGCCAACGCGGATCATGCCGTCCGTGAGAATCTCCGCACGGAGACCGCCCCTGTGAATCAAGCCTGAGAGGACTCTATGATCCGTCAGCCTGGCAAGATGTGCACAGGGCTCGACGAGCCGGACACCACGCAGGACGACGTCTCCCACCTTGAACTCCCATCCCACCAAGTGATTCAGTGGGACGCCCCGTGTCACGATATTGCGCCGCGTGCTTCCTGGGTTCAGTTCGATGCTATGGTCACGCTTGAGTGCTTCCACTGCTTCCCATTCAACCAGCGTCACCTGTGTGATCAATCCAGCGATGTGAGACCAGGTGCCGGTGTGCGCGAAATAGCGATCCCCCACCAGTCCATGCCTGGCCTTCGCGTACACCTCGGCCATCGAAACCATCGGCGCACTTCCGCTCGGTGCGGTGTGGATGGAAAGAACGGTCCCCTGCCACATGTCCATACCTCCATGCGCCGCTGCCACCGGCTGTCCACCTCTAGCCGGTGGTGATCGGCAGATCAGGACGATTCGACCACTCGTGCCAGGACCCGATGTAGTTGCGGACGTGCTCGAATCCCGCAAGGCGCAGCGCGTAGAAGGCCGCGGCCGATCGCCCACCTCTGTGACAGTAGACGATTACGTCTTTGTCGGCGGAGAGCCCCGCCGCATCGAGCCGACGGCGAATCAGGACAGGAGGGGCGTACTTCCCTTTGGCAATCAACTCTTCCCAATAGAGGCGAATGGCTCCGTCAATGCGCCCCGACCGCGGACAACAGACTTGTTCCCACGTACCAACAAACTCGGATTCGCGGCGGACATCCAGCAGCACGGAATGTCCGGTGTCGAGGTGCAGAAGATCGTCTGCCGTCGCCAGGACAGACAGGTTGGGCGTCACGACGAATTGCGCCTCCGGCGCAGGATGGGCTCCAAGCAAAGCTCCCTGACCACCCCATCGCTCCGATCCGGAGACGACTCCTCCGCCTGCGGTCTTCCACGCCGAGAAGCCCCCATCGAGCACACAGCCTCGGGCCAGTCCGGCATACTCGTAGAACCAGAGCCCCCTGGGGGCGACCATGCCCGTTTCGTCTTCGTAGAAGACCACCGTCTCGCGACCCGACAGGCTAAGGGGGGCAAGCATGCGGCTCACATAGGCGTTCAAGTCACTGATCCCTGGCGCATCCGTGGCGGCAAAGTAATCATACACATTGACCAGATGGGCGCCCGGGATGTGTGAGGACGCGTACACCTCAGAGGACCGCACGTCGATGAGCACAAGATCACCATCCCGGCTGTGCGCCCGGAGCCAATCGGCCTCAACAATAGGCTTCATATCGTCGTCTGTTCCCCCCGCCCCAGTAGTGGCAAGACCCGCCCTGCGCCGATGCGCTCCGCATTTCGTGCGATCCGCCAGGCCACCGCGACGTCAAAGATGCTGAGCCCAAAGAGACTGACGAGTACGGAATCGCCCGGCGCGACGGTCTTTCTCCCGTACAGCAGATCGGGCAAATCGGCCCAAACGTCAGACTCGCGAAACCGACCCGCGCGATACATCTGAAATAGACCCTTCAGGCTGGTGTGCTTGAACTCTCCCCATTTGTCCACAACCACCTTCGCGAAGGCGTCAACAGCGTCGAACGTGAATTCGAACGGCCCCACGTGAATCGCGAGCAGGCCCGGGTGAATCCAGTCTGCTTCGACAAACGGCTCAGAGGCAGCCGTACACGTGATCATGAGGTCGCTCGCCTGAAAGGCCGCTTTGGGCGAGTCCACGGTCTTTACGGGGCACGGAAGCAGGTGGTGCAGCTCAGAGACCATGCGGACGGCGTGTTCGCGTGTCCGATTCGCTACCAGAACCGTGCGCAGATCGGACATGACCTGGGCAAGCATGTGCAGATGGACCCGCGCCTGCAGGCCCGTACCGAGGATCGCGGCTGTCCGCGCGTTCTGCCGGCCCAGGTGGCGGATGGCGACGGCAGAAGTGGCCGCGGTGCGCACTGCACCGATCAGTGCGCTCTCCAGCACCGCAATCGGTTGTCCGGACTCCGCGTCATTCAGCACGATCAGTCCCATGACCCGAGGCAGCTCCGGATGCGCATTATCGGAGCGGTGCGCCGTCCATTTGACCCCGGCGACAGGAAGCTGTCCGCCGACATACGCGGGGAGGGCGTAGATCCCGGCTTCGCTGGGCGCCGCGCGGTCGGGGTGCCGGCCCGTCGTCCTCGTTCCCGTTTCGTGCGACCAGCGCAGCGGCACCTCCAGCGGCATCGTGGTGCAGCCGCGTTCTTGCAGACGCAGCGCCTCTTCGACATCGTGGAGTGCCGCGGAGATGTCCAATCCACCACAATGGATGATGGCGTCGCGGTCGAGATAGCGAAATGTCATGCCACGCATCGCCGGACTCAGGGCACATCCTCTCGGGAACTGGCCGCTACGGGATGACCGCCTCGGCAAACGAAAAGAGGCTCGGCAATCCTCCGGTGTGCAAGAAGATCAGGTGTTGATGCGGCTTGAAGGTACCGCGTTCGGCCAAGCTCATGAGACCATCCATCGCTTTGCCAGTATACACGGGATCGAGGACAACCCCCTCTGCGAGCGCGACGTAACGAATCGCCTTTAGACCGCCGTCGCTGGGGACCCCATAGCGAGGCCCGATGAACTCCTCTTCCACCCAAACCTCCTCTGGGGCAAAGCGGTACGGCCATCCGAGCAACGCGGCGGTCTCCGCCGCGAGTTCACTCACTCGCTCCCGGACCCGCGACGCGGGCCAGCTGACGCTGATACCGATGGTCTTGGTCTTTGGCCACCACCGGCGCAGGCCCACCTCCAGCCCCGCGAGGGTGCCTGCAGAACCGACGGCGGCGAGAACGTAGTCGGGCTGAGGCAAGTCCAGCCGCGCCCACTGTTCCGCCATTTCTTGTACCGCCAGGACGTAGCCGAGGACTCCCAACGGGGACGCCCCGCCCAGCGGAATCACGTGGGGCGTCAGGCCCTGAGCCTTTGCTCGTTCGACCTGGGCCGCCATTCGACCGTCGATGATCTGAAGATACTCGTCGTACGGCAGAAACTCGAACTCGGCGCCGAACAACCGATCCAGGAGCAGGTTCCCCTGCCAGGTGGTCGGGGCCTCACCTCTGAGCACAAGGACGGTCTTCATCCCGAGGCGGCGAGCGGCGGCGGCAACGAGGCGCGCATGATTGGACTGGTGGCCCCCCGTCGTGATGACAACGTCCGCCTGCTGCCCAACGGCTTCAGCCATCAGGAACTCGAGCTTCCTGAGCTTGTTCCCCCCGCCCCCCAATCCCGTATAGTCATCGCGCTTCATCCACAGGTTCACCCCGAGCGAGTCGCTCATGTGGTCCAGCTTCTCAAGCGGCGTGGGGACACATGCCAGGGGGACCCTCGGAAAGTCGGCAGGCTGCTTCACGTCACTCGGACCTCCCGTCCAGGGGGCTCAGCTCATCCACGGCGGCCCAGGGGATCGTGGCGTCGACCCATGCCTGGAGCCGATTCAAGTACACGATGAGGGCTTCAGTAATCTCGGCCACCTGCCCGACGCCCACGGGCGCGGCGGCAAAGCCCGCTTGGGCCCGGCGAAGGACTGCCGCGGCATCAGACAGGCCCCATTTCTCAAGGCGTGCGGCGGAGTCCAGCGCGTATGCGCCCAGGAGCGGGGCGATCGCCGCAGCCGGCGCACGGTCCTCACGAAGCTGACGCAGGAAGAAGTAGTACATCCCTGCCATCCAATACAGGTCGAAGTTCGCATACATCCGCTTGGGCAAATCGCGGCTCGGCGGCCGGTGTATCGCCGCCAGCCGCTGCAGATCGGAAGGAGATGCGCTCCAGATCTCCTCGAGCGCGGTGCGAATGTCCCCGGCTGCCGACGCGCTGCTCATCTCGACAGCACCCTGTCCACGCGTATGGGCATTCGCCCACTCCGCCAGATCCCAGGCCCGGCGGCTTTGAGGTGCGTCAGCCCGTCAACGACCCGCGCGAATACCCCCACCTCGCCAAATGGAACAATCTGGCCATAGAAGATGCAGACGGTCTGACGGTCAGGATAGTATCCGACGTCTCCGGCTGTGACCGCCGACACAGGATTCTCAGCGGGCCATAGCCAGGGAATCATAAAGAAGAGCTCGTTGCCGGCGAACTTCGCGTGCGTGAGGAAACTCTCCAAGGGAAGCAGGGCTTCAAACTCGCGGCACAGACCCGGCGCTTTGTCTGTGAGCAGCCTTAGCGTACAGTGTTTGCCCTCGACGTGAAACCCAACCTCTGGGTCTGTCATCAGCCCACTCCTCTCACACGTTCGCTCGGAAGTTCAGACGATCGGACAGCCAGTCTCCGAACAGATTGACGCCGAACACAAAGATCGCAAGCGTCACCCCCGGGAACGTCACCGGCCACCACGCGAGTGCCAGAGACCGAAGCCCTTCGCTGAGCAGGCTGCCGAGACTGGGGGTAGGCGGCTGTACACCAAAGCCGAGGAAGCTCATGGCACCCTCCAGGAGCACAAGGCGTGACAGGTCGAGGGTCAGGACGACCAGGAGCGGACCTCCAATGTTCGGCAGAACATGCCGCCCGATGATGTGCCGGTCGGTCGCCCCCGAGGCGCGGGCGGCGTCGACATACTCCCGATGCCGGATGACCAGTGTCTGCCCGCGTGACACACGAGCGTACGTGACCCAACCCGTCACCCCCATCACGGCGATCAAGTTCCGGATGTTCGCTCCGAGCACGGCCACAATCAGCAGCGTCAGCAGGACGAATGGCACGGCCAGCTGGATGTCGGCGAGCCGCATGATGACGGCCTCCAGCGTCCCGCCATAGAAGCCGCTCACCATCCCCAACGTCACACCCAAGGCGACAGAGATCGCAGCCGCCATGACCGCCACCGTGACGGAGACACGCAGCCCCACGAGCACGCGACTCCACAGATCTCGGCCCAGCGAATCCGTCCCGAACAGGTGGCCGGCGCCTGGAGGCAGAAGCGCCGCGCCGAGATCCTGCTGGTAGGGAGTCGAGCCGAGCATCCCCGCTCCGACGGCGGTGATCAGCAGAACCCCCAGCACGGTCGCCCCAATGATCCCTTCCACGCTCCAGTGGACTCCTCGTCGGCCCATCGGCGGCGTAGGCCACATCACAGAGGACCGTGGGGAGCCGATCCTTGCCCCCGTCGAGCCGAATTATCGGAGCCGAATATCGATGACCGGGATCCGAGCGTCCGGGCGGGCCTTCCACGCCACGGAGTTGTTCAGCCCATACAGGCTGTCTTCTTGATAGAGCGTCAGCATCGGCACATCCTCGTGGGCGAGTTCCTGAATCTGGCCGTAGAGGCGGCCGCGCGCCTGAGGGTCCACGGTGTGCCGGGCTTCGTCGAGGAGCCGATCGAGCTTCGAATCCGACACCGTCGAGTAGGGCTCATTGGAGTGCAGGATCGGATAGATGGCCGCATCGGCGTCAAGCGTCTGGGTGCTCCCCCACCCCAGCATGTAGATGGGTGCCTGCTTCTTCACCGGCACGAGCTGCGCGTAGACCGTCCACTCGGGAATCTCCAGCTTGACCCGCACGCCGACCGCTGCGAGCTCCTGAGCGATGGCCTGGGAGACCTCGGCTCCCATCAGGTACCTGCGCGTGCCTTGCATCTCAATCTCAATGCCGTTCGGATGTCCGGCTTCGGTCAGAAGGGCTCTGGCGCGGGTCGGATTGTACGGGTACCGTGAGATCCGGGGGTCGTAGCCAAAGTCGAACGGACCTACTTGTGTCGCCATGGGTGACGCGAATCCGCGCAGGATCGTCTTGACGATGGTGTTGACATCGATGGCGTAAGCCAGCGCCCGACGGACCCGAACATCATTCAGCGGTGGGACATCGGTCTTCAAGCCGAAATAGATGATGAGACCTCCATGCTTCACCCGGTCAACGCGAAGACGCGGGCTTCGTTCGATCGTGGTGACCCATGCAACGGGAACGGGCTCGATCAGATCCGCCTCGCCCCGCTGCAGCGCAGCGACGCGCGCAATGTCGTCAGGAACCCACCTCCAGAAGACGTGCTGGATCTTCGGAGCGCCCCCCCAATAGGTCGGGTTGGCCTCCACCTCGACATAGTTGTCTTTGACCCACCGGACGAACTTGTACGGTCCGGTGCCCACCGGCCGTGAAGCGAATGCCGCGTCTCCACCCTCCTTCACGTACTTCGGTGGAACGATCTCCGTGGGATACCGGCTGAAGCGGGTCGGGACCAGGGGATCCGGCTCGGCAGTCACGATGTTGACGGTGTACGGGTTCACCACGTCAACTCGCGAGACCGTGCGGATGTAGGAAATCGTCGGGGAATGCTTCGCCGGGTCGAGCACCCGCTCGACGGTGAACTTCACGGCCTCGGCGTCGAACGGGTCGCCGTTGTGAAACGTCACTCCACGCCGCAGCGCAAACTGCCATGTCGTGGGATTCACGGCCTTCCAGGAGGTGGCAAGCCCGGGGACGAGCTTCATGTGCTGGTCGCGAGCCACGAGTGTGTCGAAGATGTTGTCGACGATGGTCCCGGGCTCACGGAGAAATCCGGGGTCCAAACCCAGCGTCGCTGTCACGCGGGCGATCGTGAGGGTATCTTTCGCCGGCGCGGCGACCGACGCTTGCAGGGGCACCAGAGAAATAGCAGCCAGCATGACGACCCAACGCACGACCCCGAGCGGAACACGCCTGCTCATACACGCCGCCTCCTCAAGTCACGCTCAACCCCTAGTCATCCGGCACGGGCCCACCGGGCCGCCACATTCTCATTTTTGGGACGCCCGTCCCGAAATCGTACTTCTGGTTCTCTGTTCGCCTCGAATGTCCTGCCGGGGGCACCACGAAGCTTGGGGGAGCACTATCGAGCGCGTGTTCGGAGAGCGCACGCCGGCCGAACCAGGCTCTGGGACAGGGGATTAGGTGCGATTGGAGAAAATAGTTCTTCAGATGAAGATGCGGGACGGCCGTCCCAAAAGCAAGCGTTCGGTGGACGCGGTAAACGGCGTAAAATCCATTGAGCGGGCGGTATTGATTCTCCGCCACATCGCCGGGGCCGGTGCGCCCGTCGGAGTCCGGGAATGCGCGCGAGATCTGGCGCTTCCGCGCAGCGCCGTGCACCGAGTGATTCGAACGCTCGCGGCGCTGCAGGTTCTTGAGGGGAGCCCGGACGGCCAGTACACGATCGGGCCTCTCGCTCATGAGATCGGGAACGGCTTCGCCCATGGGAAGGACGTCGTCCGCGCGGGTTTACACCACATGGAAACCACCCTCAAAAACGTCACCTCCCACCTCGGAAGACTTGACGGCCAGGGAATCTTGATCCTGGCCGCACGCGAGGGCCAGGGCCCCGTACGCGTTAGCGTGCATCCCGGCGATCACTACTATGTCCACTGTACTGCGCTTGGTAAAGCGTTGATCGCCTTTGCGTCACCCCTGGAGCTCCGTGAGGTCGTCCGCTCCCAGGGATTGCCGCCAAAGACCCCTCACACCATCACGACACTCGCCAGGCTTCAGCGTGAGCTTGAGCTCGTCCGGAAGCGGGGCTTCTCCGTCTCGATGGAGGAAAGCACCCTGGGTGTCGCATCCATCGGGGCTCCAATCACCGCCGGCGGGCAGCCCGTCGCCGCGATCAGCATCTCGGTGCCCGTCCAGGACGTGCGCGCGAAGGCTAGCTTCTTGCGAGCAGCCACCCGGGTCATCACCGCGGCCCAGGCCATCTCTCGATCCCTGAAAAAACAGCACGGTGTGAGCACGAGGGAGACGCCTCACGCACGCAGACGACTTCCACTTCCCTGAGGGCGGCCTCCGCGTCCGCCCGGGATACCGGGAGGCAGGCTGGCTGGCGTTCGACAGGGACTTGGCCGGGGAGGTGCGTATGCCCGTGGTGCTGGTGCACGGCAGGCATCCCGGTCCAACCCTCTGGATCCAAGCCGGCCTCCACGGCGACGAGTATGACGGCGTCGTCGCCCTCTTGAAGTGGTGTGAGCACGTCAACCCCGACGCCCTCTCCGGCAGCGTCATCGCCGTGCCCGTCGTCAATGTCCCGGCCTTCACCCATGGCACCGCCTCCAGTCCCCTCGACAACAGGAACCTCAATCGTACGTTCCCGGGCAATGACCGTGGGACGTGGAGCGAGCGATTCGCGGCGTGGGTGCTGGGCATCATCGAACAATACGCACGGGCTTTTCTCGACCTCCACGGTGGCGGGCGGTATTTGGACGTCGACCATTTCGTGTTCTACGGAGCCGCAGACGCCGCTGGCCGGAATTCCAGTCTGGACCTCGCTGCCGCCACGGGGGCGCGTTATCTCTGCCCTCAACCAGCGGTGCACGAGGGGGCGCTGTATGCCGTGCTCGCGGCCCGCGGCATTCCTGCGGTCCTCGTCGAAGCCGGTGGAGGACCGTCCTGGCGACCAGAAGCGGTAGAGTGTCACCTCACTGCAATCCGCGGTGCCTTGCGCGCTGTGAAGATGGTCGACGATCCCGGCCCCGCCGGGCCCCCGACGGAACCATCGGGAGGTACGCGCATCGTGCGCAGGGTCATCGAACTCCGCTCGTCTCGGGGTGGGATCGCCTTGCACCGAGTCCCCGTGGGGGCAATCGTCTCGCAGGGAGAGCTTCTTCTAGAACTCCATGACTACCATGGTCAGGTGCGCGAGCACCTCGTCTCCCCGCTGCCGAAAGCGGTCGTGCTGTCCGCCGCCTCCTCTGCGATGGTCCCCCCCGGAGCATACGCGTTCCTGCTCGGGGAGACTACGCCATGACAGCCCGCACGCGCCTGTGACCCGCTATCTTGGCGGCCGGCTCTTCCAGTCCGCCGTGGTGTTACTCGGCGTCTCTTTGATCGTCTTCGGGGCGCTTCATCTCACCGGAGACCCGGTGGTGCTCATGCTTCCCCCCGACGCGTCTTATGCGGAGATCCAGAAGTATCGACACGCCCTCGGCTTCGACGACCCGCTGCCGATTCAGTATCTTCGCTACCTGTCACGTGCGGCCCGAGGGGACTTTGGCAACTCCATCCGCTACAACCTTCCTGCTGTCCCCCTGCTGCTCGAACACCTTCCCGCCACCCTGGTGCTGGGCGGCGCCGCGTTGGCATGGAGCAGCCTCCTGGGCGGGCTTCTAGGGATCCTGGCGGCGGCGAGGCCGCGAAGTATGGTGGATTATGTCGCACGTCTTCTCGCCCTGCTCGGGCAGGCTATTCCGCTTTTCTGGCTCGGCCCCATGCTGATTCTGTTCTTCGCCGTTCGTCTGGGATGGTTCCCAACGGGCGGCTTCGGCACGCGCGGGCACCTCGTCCTGCCGGCGCTGACCCTTGGAGCGTACTATCTCGCTGTGGTCGCCCGGCTTACCCGTGCTAGCGCGCTCGAGGTCCTGAACCGGGACTTCGTGCGTACCGCCCGCGCCAAGGGGCTCGCGCCGTCGCGCGTGATGGTCCGCCACGTGCTGCGGAACTCTCTCATCCCCGTCATCACGGTCCTCGGGCTGCAGATCGGCAGCGTGTTGAGCGGGGCCGTCGTGACCGAGACCATCTTTGCCTGGCCTGGCCTAGGACAACTTGCCGTGCAGGCCATCGCAGGGCGAGATTTCCCGCTCGTTCAGGCCGCCGTCCTGTTCAGTGCGTTGCTCTTCGTCGCGATCAATCTCTGTACCGACCTCCTGTACGCCGCCCTTGACCCACAGATTCGCTATTGGTGAAACAGGGCGCCGGCTCCGTGCGCCGCTACTGGTCTGCCCGGAACGCCTGCACCGCCGCCCGGCCGGCGTCCAGTAGCATCCGGAGTCCCGACGAGTACATCAGGCAGCGCATCGCCACAGCGGGGATCTCGGTGCTGTCCAGATCGAGCACCACTCGCTGCGGGGCGTCCACCTTCGCGATCAGTGCCCGGTTGATCGCGGTCAGCCCGGCGAGGTTTTCGTCGCGGGCCAATAGCTCCGTCTCGAAAGAGTGCACCCGGAGGCGCAGGAGGAGCGGCCCACGCGATGCCCGGTGTGCCATCAGGAACTCAGCAAGCTGGCGGCTGAGGATGTGGCTGCCACGGTCTGTCCATGCGCGAGGACTACCGGAGGTTCCCTGAGCTAGGCTTTACCAAGAGGGCCCGGCTGGTGATCCAGCCGAGCCCTGAAGGCCTCCTCCAAACCGGGGAGGTGCTCGATTTAATGGTAGCGGGGGCAGGATTTGAACCTGCGACCTTCGGGTTATGAGCCCGACGAGCTACCGGACTGCTCCACCCCGCGCCGCTTCTCAATCAACTAGTAAGCACCGCAGAGCTAATTATAGCAT